>Ga0247734_1000004_pt1 | contig 307505 bp, 289 predicted proteins | sample UWRJL103311B2_FD_180933 | JGI IMG/M metagenome (GOLD analysis project Ga0247734, IMG submission 180933) | Plant litter microbial communities from Arlington Agricultural Research Station in Wisconsin, United States - UWRJ-L103-311B-2 | ecosystem: Environmental > Terrestrial > Plant litter >...
TCCTGATTCATGGCCCTGGGCTCGTCAGCATCAAAGGTAAGCACCGGGTCGGTGACCCGGAGAGTGAGGCATTTGCGTTGCCTGAGCTGCCCACTTCGGTTTGCAAGGAGTGTTTGAAGAGAGCAAGGGACAAAGCCAGAGGTTTTGTGCGCGCGGAGCCACAAGCATGAGCGCTGTGAACGTTTCGCCGTGGCTTCACCGTCTTGAGACTGCCTGTGGGAAAGTTTCCGCCTCTTGCCTGTATCTCATCATCGATCAAGCGGGCAGTGATGCCCCATTGCTGCCAAGTGTGATCAGTGTCCAGCCACCGATGCGTTGGTATTCGCTGTTCACCGGCCTGCCGGAAGAAGGCCTTCAAGACATTGCACCCTTGCTGGTGCAGGTCGATTTGGCCCAGCTACTGCAACGGCAGTGGCTGATTGGGCTGATGCACCACCTGCATGGCAAATCGCAGTTGCTGGCACTGGTGTCTCACTGGCCATTTCTCACGCTGGCGCAGCATCTCAGTCGTTGTTTGAATGCTCGCAACAAGGGGGGGCGAGGCCTGCTGCGCTATTACGATCCGCGCATATTTGGGCTTTTGTTCAGTCATGTGCTGGAGCCTGAACAACAACAAGCGTGGAAATACCCCGCAGAGTTTTGGAGCTGGCTCGATCTCGATGGCTCACCCCTAATGCTGGCGGGCGAATCCGAATCGCCTGAGTGCGTGGACAGTTTCAGCCCGATCGAACTCAGTGACGCTCAGCTAAACACGCTTTTTTGTGCCAGCGACGCCTCCCGGTTTATTGGCGAATTCGGCCCAGAACTGCCCAGCGGCTGGTCTGCCGAAAAACGATTTCAAAGCTGCTATGCCGCGATGCTGGAGGCTACCCGAATCGGGCTGCTTTGCGACGATGATCGGTACACATTCACCCTTGACGTGTGCCTAACGCCTGAGGGTGCGCTGGCGCTAAATCAGGGGCAATCCCATGCATGAAGGGTCAACGATCAGCTTTGTGCTGGCCACGCTTTGCGGGTTGACGGCGACACTGGCATCAAGTGTTCAGGCCAGCACTATCGAAGGTATCAACCACACCCATTGGGCGATCAATCGGTTCAGCGTGGATGGGCGCTCAGGGCTGGACATTATTGGGCCTTATCAAGGCGGTGGAGGTGGGTGCTGTTACATCGCTCCTCAGCGTTGGAAACCCGGGATGACTGTACGGGTTGATTGGGAGACGGGCGTGGCTTATCCCGATGGTTTTCCGGGCTATGCCGATAGACCCAAATATTTAGCATGGCGGGATTTGAACCGAGCCCAAAAACGCCAACACACCAAGCTCGTTCCCGTCCCCGACTACACCGGCCAAAAAGTCTGCGGCATCACTGTGCATTTCCTGCCCTGCGACGAGCTGCAGGTCAGCACCTCCTGCTACGCCTACGGCAGCCCCGAATACCCGATCAAAACCCCTCTGCACCTGCCGGAGCCCCAGTCATGTCCGCAATAAACCACGCCTGCGTTTGCTACCCGCCACAGTTTCCGGAACAAGGTCGGCTGCCCAGCCGTGCCGAACCTGTGCTGCGCAATATTCGCCGTCAGTCTCAACTGGAGCGCGATTACGGCGATGCGCTGTGCATCGCAGCAGGCCAGCGCGTCGACCCTCCGTGCTGCAAGACCTTGCACATCAGCCTGTGTTTCGACGGGACCGGCAATAACCTCAACAACGATGTCTTCCTGTCGACCCCCAGGCACCCGACCAATATCGCGCGGATCTTCCGCGCAAGCATCGGCGACGGTATTGCCGGTGGCACGGGCCACAACGCTCAGGCCAGGGGCTTGATCGATGCCGAAGGTGTCGGTTACGGCCAGTTTTACAAGTACTACATGCCCGGTGTCGGCACCCCGTTTGCGGAAGTCGGTGACCTCGAATACGGCACCTTTGGGCTGATGGGGGGCAGCAATGGCGAGGCCCGCATCAACTGGGGCTTGATGATGATCATCGATGCCCTGCGCCGTGTGTTGAAACAGCCACGCCTGGACAACACTGCCTTGCTGGCGGCGGTCGAGGCGATGGGCACCGTGCCCGCTTTGGGCTGGGTCAATGGTGATCGCCTTCGCCGGCGTGAGTTTGAAAAGCAGCTGCGACTTATCTCCAAACCGCTGCGCGTCGCCCTGACTCAACCGCAGCCTGGTCAGCCCAAACTGCTGGGCATCAAGCTTTATGTTTACGGTTTCTCCCGAGGCGCGGCGGCGGCGCGGGCGTTTGTCAGCTGGCTCAATGGTTTGTTGTCTTTGTCTGCCTCCACACCGTCGCTTCCATGCCTTGAGATGGAGCTACCCATCAGCGTCGAATACCTGGGGCTTTTGGATACCGTGGCATCGGTGGGGCTGGCCGATATTGTGCCGGTGGCCGAGGGTCATATGGGCTGGGCCGATGGCAACCAGCAGTTACCTGACAATGGCCTGGTCAAACGTTGCCTGCATATCGTCTCCGGTCATGAGCAGCGCTTGTCGTTTCCGGTGGAGTCAATCCGGCGGGAAGACGGAGGGTATCCCGCTAATTGCGTGGAAATGGTGTATCCGGGTGTGCATTCGGATCAAGGGGGAGGTTATCCGCCTGGGGATCAAGGCAAGGCCGGTAGTGCGGGCAGTAAAGAAGGGGACGGCTTATTGTTGTCGCAGATAGCCCTGCACGATTTATATGCCGATGCTTTCACGCATGGAGCGCCCCTGAAAGTACCAAAGGATGCATTGCCGGTAGCGTCACGCGATGAGCTCTGGAGATCAATGGCATTTGAATTGCAGGAAGAATTTGACGTATCGCCGACCTTGGTCAACCGCTTCAACGCCTGGCGCCTCACAACTCTAGGTCTGATCCCCGCGGCGCAACCGCTCCCCATCGAGCGGGCTGAACGCTTCGAACCGCTGCCCGCCCCGGCCAGCGTCGAACAAGTCCTGCGCGACCAGATGGCCTGGATTACCGCCTGGCGCATCGACCGCTATGCCTTCGCCAGCCTCAAGCAGACGCCGTTCTATCTGGCGGCGAGCGACACCCATGCCGACCCAACCGTGCGAGAAAAAGATGAGGCCAAGTGCCGCAAAGAACGCACTGCCATCAATACCCGGCGCAAGCAGCAACTGGCCCGCGAACAATTTGGACGTGAGCCGAAACTACCGCTGGAGCCGGGGATTCCGGACTTCGATCCCGACATTGCCCAGACCCAGTTACGCGAAGCGGCTGAAGAGTTCTCTGCGGAGTTCCGCGGTCCTGGTGTTCTGGCGACGACGTCGAAACGCATAGCGCGGCTGACGCGCTATCCGGGTTTGGTCGCCCATCAGATCACCGCCGACGCACGGGCTGAGCGTGAGCAAATGAGAAAGGCCGGGCTAGGCAAGCTCCGCGATCTGTTCCCGCAACCGAAAAACGAATTCGAGTACATCGATGAAACCAAGCGCGGCAACATCGATGAAAGCCGTAACGCCGCAGAGCCCGAAGGGCTGCTGCGATCCTTGTTCGACGATCAGGTACACGATTCAAGGGCCTGGTTTCTCTACTCCCAGGGCCGAGAGCGGGGGGGCACTTACTTCAGTGAACGCATGGTGTTTTTCGGTGATGCCAATCGACGTGATCTTGCGTTGTACAGCGAAAGCGACGACACGCTGCTGGCGGGCAACCTCTCCACAAAAGCCTCCGAGCCTGGTCGGCCAGCAATTAGAGATGCCGAACAGCGTGCCCAGGCCCGGCGGGAAGTCGAAGCCTTCTGGCTCGCCGAAGATGCCAAGACGAACGGAGGCGGTGATGCGCAGGTTTGATCGTGGTGTCCGACCTCGCAATGTGCAAGCCGCCAGGGCGAATGCCGTCTTGAGATTGCCTCAACTCATGGGTGCGCTGTGTGGCTGGGCTTTGATAACGCTCTCGCAAACTGCTGTGGCCAGCACTATCGAAGCCATCAACCACACCCATTGGGCGATCAACCGGTTCAGCGTCGACGGCCGCTCGGGGCTGGACATCATTGGTGCGTATCAAGGGGGTGGAGGCGGATGTTGCTACACCGCCCCTCAACGTTGGAAACCTGGGATGACGGTGCGGGTTGATTGGGAGACGGGGGCGAGCGGTGTGAGCGAGCTTGCCAACGAATTTCCGGGTTTTGCCGATGAAACGAGCTATTTGGTTTGGCGAAGTAAAGTTCGAGCCCAAAAACGCCAACACAGCAGACTCGTTCCCATCCCCGACTACACCGGCCAAAAAGTCTGCGGCATCACCGTGCATTTCCTGCCCTGCGATGAGCTACAGGTGACCACGTCCTGCTACGCCTACGGCAGCCCCGAATACCCGATCAAGACCGCACTGCATTTGCCGGAGCCTCAGTCATGTCCGCAATAATCGGTGTTTCCGTTTGCTATCCGGCGCAAGAAGCCCGCTCAAGCTCCAAGCCCCGTGCATGGCGCACCCTGCTTTGCGGCCTAACCGCTGCCGTAATCGCGCAACCGGCGCAAGCCAGCACCATTGAAGCCATCAATCACACCCATTGGGCGATCAACCGGTTCAGCGTCGACGGCCGTTCGGGGCTGGACATTATTGGGCCTTATCAAGGCGGTGGAGGTGGGTGCTGTTACATCGCTCCTCAGCGTTGGAAGCCCGGGATGACGGTGCGGGTTGATTGGGAGAGGGGCGTGGCTTATCCCGATGGCTTTCCGGGCTATGCCGATAGACCCAAATACTTAGCATGGCGGGACTTGAACCGAGCCCAAAAACGCCAACACACCAAGCTCGTTCCCATCCCCGACTACACCGGCCAAAAAGTCTGCGGCATCACCGTGCATTTCCTGCCCTGCGATGAGCTACAGGTCACTACCTCTTGCTACGCCTTTGGTAGCCCCGAATACCCGATCAAGACCGCACTGCATTTGCCGGAGCCTCAGTCATGTCCGCAATAATCCGTGACCCTGGTTGCTACCCGGCGCAAGCATTCCGCTCCACGTTCAAGCCCGCAGTATGGCGCACGCTTCTTTGCGGCTTTACCGCCGCCGTAATCGTGCAACCGGCTCAAGCCAGCACCATTGAAGCCATCAATCACACCCATTGGGCGATCAACCGTTTCAGCGTCGACGGCCGTTCGGGGCTGGACATTATTGGGCCTTATCAAGGCGGTGGAGGTGGGTGCTGTTACATCGCTCCTCAGCGTTGGAAGCCAGGGATGACGGTGCGGGTTGATTGGGAGACCGGTGCCGGCAGCTCTAAGGGTTTCCCAGGATTCGGTGATTGGCCGAAATTTCTAGATTGGGAAAAAAAAATCAAGGCCCAGAAACGCCAGCTCAGTAAAACGGTGCCAGTTACTGATTACACCGGCCAGAAAGTCTGCGGCATCACCGTGCATTTCCTGCCCTGTGACGAGCTACAGGTCACGACCTCCTGCTACGCCTACGGCAGCCCCGAATACCCGATCAAGACCGCACTGCATTTGCCGGAGCCACAGTCATGTCCGCAATAATCCGTGCCCTTGTTTGCTACCCGGCGCAAGTAGTCCGCCCTACGTTCACGCCGGCTGCACGCCGCGCGCTGCTTTGCGGCCTCACCGCCGCCGTGCTGGTTCCCCCGGCGCAAGCCAGCACCATTGAGGCTATCAACCACACCCACTGGGCGATCAACCGTTTCAGCGTCGATGGCCGCTCGGGCCTGGACATTATCGGTGCGTATCAAGGAGGTGGCGGGGGATGCTGCTACATCGCCCCTCAGCGTTGGAAGCCAGGGATGACGGTGCGGGTTGATTGGGAGACCGGCGTAGCCGGCTCGAAAGGATTTCCCGGTTTTGCCGATGAAGCTAGATATGAAGCTTGGGCTTTAAAGATGAGGGCTCAAAAACGCCAGCACACCAAGCTCGTTCCCATCCCCGACTACACCGGCCAAAAAGTCTGCGGCATCACCGTGCATTTCCTGCCCTGTGACGAGCTGCAGGTCACCACGTCTTGCTACGCCTACGGCAGCCCCGAATACCCGATCAAGACTGCACTGCATTTGCCGGAGCCTCAGTCATGTCCGCAATAATCCGTGCTTTCGTCTACTATCCGGCGCAAGTAGTTCGCCCTATGTTCACGCCGGCTGCAAGCCGCGCGCTGCTTTGCGGCCTCACCACCGCCGTGCTCGTTCAACCGGCGCCAGCCAGCACCATTGAGGCTATCAACCACACCCACTGGGCGATCAACCGTTTCAGCGTCGATGGCCGCTCGGCCATTGATGTCATCGGCGCCTATCAGGGCGGCGGGGGTGCGTGCTGCTACATCGCGCCGCAGCGCTGGCAACCGGGAATGACGGTGCGGGTTGATTGGGAGAGGGGCGTGGCTTATCCCGATGGTTTTCCAGGTTTCGCCGATAGACGTAGGTATGCGGCTTGGGTCGAGAAAAATGATGCGCTGACACGTCAACACACCAAGCTCGTTCCCGTTCCTGACTACACCGGCCAAAAAGTCTGCGGCATCACCGTGCATTTCCTGCCCTGCGATGAGCTACAGGTGACCACGTCCTGCTACGCCTACGGCAGCCCCGAATACCCAATCAAGACCGCACTGCATTTGCCGGAGCCTCAGTCATGTCCGCAATAATCCGTGCTCCTGTTTGCTACCCGGCGCAAGCATTCCGCTCCACGTTCAAGCCCGCAGTATGGCGCACGCTGCTTTGCGGCCTAACCGCTGCCGTAATCGTGCAACCGGCGCAAGCCGGCACCATTGAGGCTATCAACCACACCCACTGGGCGATCAACCGTTTCAGCGTCGATGGCCGCTCGGGCCTGGACATTATCGGTGCGTATCAAGGAGGTGGCGGGGGATGCTGCTACATCGCCCCTCAGCGCTGGAAGCAAGGGATGACGGTGCGGGTTGATTGGGAAACGGGAGCTGCTAGCTCGAAAGGGTTTCCTGGCTTCTCTGATGAAGCAAAGTATTTAACGTGGAGAAACGGAATACGAGCCCAAAAACGCCAACACGGCAAAATCGTGCCCGTTCCCGACTACACCGGCCAGAAAGTCTGCGGCATCACCGTGCATTTCCTGCCCTGCGATGAGCTACAGGTCACTACCTCTTGCTACGCCTTTGGTAGCCCCGAATACCCGATCAAGACCGCACTGCATTTGCCGGAGCCTCAGTCATGTCCGCAATAATCCGTGCCCTTGTTTGCTACCCGGCGCAAGCATTCCGCTCCACGTTCAAGCCCGCAGTATGGCGCACGCTTCTTTGCGCCTTTACCACCGCCGTCCTCGTTCAACCGGCACAAGCCAGCACCATTGAGGCTATCAACCACACCCACTGGGCGATCAACCGTTTCAGAGTGGATGGCCGCCCGGGCCTGGACATTATCGGTGCGTATCAAGGAGGTGGCGGGGAATGCTGCTACATCGCCCCTCAGCGTTGGAAGCCAGGGATGACGGAGCGGGTGTATTGCCATGGCTCCCAAAAATGGAAGGACGACTACCGGGACATGATCAGTATTGGCATGGCACCCGGTGGCATCGTTAAAGTCTGGGTGGGTGGGGCGTGCCTGGGGTTCACGGAAGTCGGCCGCTTCCAGGCCGAAATCGAACCGCTTGGGCCATACAAAGGCAAGAGTAACGGCCAGTACGTACCGATAGAACCCGAGAACAAGGCATATGTCGACAAGCATGGCATTCCTTATGACACCTGGTAACCGACCCGCCGACACCAATGAAAAGCATCTGGCTCGTAACGATAGCCCAGATCACCAAGGACGACTAAATGCAGCTCCAGTGCTGCGGTTTAAATCAAAAAAGGATATTGCATGAGCATTCGCAGTCGTATAGCCATGTTCTTCACATTAGTTTTTGCTGTCAGTTCTGCAGCGGTTGCGAGTGATGTCCCGGGGAAGTACTTCCTGGACGGGATAATGGAGATGGGTTCCATATTGCACTTGCGTCCTGATGGAACCTTTAACGGGCAAATTTATTATGGGAGTGCAGGCGGTAGTGCTAATGGTACGTGGTATGAAGAAGATGAATCAGTGATTTTGAGACCTGATTCGCTCACTGTTAAAAAACCGGTGGTGGTGAACTTCGACTCATTGTCCGAGACCGATTTGGCAAAAGCCGAGCAGTTGCATCTTCGGTATAAAGAGGAGGGTTATGACCTGGCGCGAGACAATTATGTTCTGAACCTGTATTACTCACCGCCTCCGATTTTGCAGTTGCTGGATCCTGTCACGCTTTATCTGGAATATACCCACGGTCCGCAGGCTGAAGTCCAGGCGGATTATTTTAATGCTGATGCTATATGGGTGCCCTTCGATACCCGGAGAAATCTGAAAAGAATCGGCATTGGCAGGCAAGGTCATCTGGCCGCGATCAAATGGTTTGAAGTTGATGCCCGCAGTCGATTGTTTAATATCGGTTGGGAGAAAGCTTTGGGGCGCCCAGCAGTGTTCAAACCGCCGCAGGAGTATGGCCTGAGTGAGTCCAGGGCTCATTTAAAGGGCAGCCAGGAAAAACTGAGCCTACTGAAAGATAATTATCTGATCACACTGAATCAAAACGTAGAATTCATCGCGCCGGTGATTGAGCCATTAGACGTGTATTGGGGTTTTCAGGACGGCGCCGTTCAACAGCAGGTCTGGGAAGATGCGAAAATTCCGGTTCTGCGCCTGCCATTCGATAAGCAAAAAACCTTGAAAAGGATTGGTTTTAAAGGGCAGGGCTCAACCAAACCGATCATCTGGGTTGAAGTGACGCCAGCAGGGCGGATGTTTTCCCTGGAGTGGGCGGAGCCTTTTGTTGAAAACGAAAGTGACCTGTCTGGCCTTTTCAACAATATGGTCCTGAACATCACACCCGGCTGCCTGGCCTGGGACACTGGCAACCAAAGAGGGTGCTTTCGAAAATAATGTCAGACCAGTCAATCCCGACGATTCTTCGCCTCAATCCACTGCGCCATGTACTGCGTGCTCTTGTGCTGATGATGCCGCAGCATTGCGCCGGTAAAGTTCGCGGTGCGGTGTTCGGTGAGGTGCTGGCGCAGCGTATTGATTCGCTGGATTAGCGCGGTGCAATGCTGCTCGTGCCCGAACCTGGCGCGCAATATGTCAAAACCTGTGTGTTGAGCCTGGGCCCAGGCGGCCGGCTCTTCATACAAACGCACGGCTTCGGCGGCCAGGTGTGCTGCGGTGTTGGCTACGGCACCCGGAAACGGCAGCTCGCCATGCATGGCTTCAGCGCCCACGGGGGTGGTCACGGTCGGCGTGCCGCAGACCATCGCGTCAATGATTTTGCCTTTGATGCCCGCACCGAAACGCAAGGGCGCCAGTGACACACGGGCATTGCCCATGACCGCCAGCGCATCTTCGGCCCAGTTCATCACGTGAAATCCCTGCGCGGCGTTGTGCAGCGCGGTGGCTTTGGGCGGGGTGTAGGCGCCGTAGACGTGCAGTTGCGCAGCGGGCAGCTGTTGACGGATCAACGGCCATATCGTGTTTTTAAGCCATAAAACCGCGTCCCAGTTGGGCGCGTGACGAAAATTGCCGATGGTCAGGAAATGCCGGCGCGCCGCGAACGGCTGAGCACTGGACGGGATGTCGCGCAGCATCAGCGGGCATAGCTGCAGCAAGCGGGTCGGAACCTGAAACAGACGAGTCAACAGGTCGATTTCGACATCCGACACCACCAGATTCAAATCACAGCGATAGAACGCGGCGATTTCCCGCTGCGCGACATCTGACTGGGCCATGTGCGCGTACAGCGCCTGGTCGGCGATGTCGAAGACGTCGAGCTGGTTGTCATCACCCCGATACTCGTTCAGCCGTTGCTTCACCAGTTGATGACGGCTGTGTCGCAAGCTCTGCAGGTCACAGGTTTCCATCACCCGCAGGGCCGTAGGGCAGTGTTTTTCGACCCGCCAGCCGAATTGTTCTTCCATCAGGAATTGATCGAACAGCACCACATCCGGTTGCAGTTCGCTGACGAACGCATCGAAGCTGCTGTTGTTCAACTCGATACTGACTTCTGTGATGCCCATCGCCGCGAGGTCGGCCTTGTGCTCGCTTGCGATGGCAGCGCTGGCGAAAGTGATCTGCCAGCCCTGCTGCACAAAACAGTCGATCAACTGCATGACATGCCCGCTGGCCGCCGATGAGCGCGGCTCCGGCCAGACGTAGCCGATGATCAGTACATGGGTGGTACTGCCCGGCGGTATATCAGTGGCCAAGAATGCTTTTCACTTTGTCGCGCAATTGATCGATGGAAAACGGTTTGCCAATGACGAACATGTCGGCCGGCGCGTCGATGTTCTCGGCATAACCACTGGCGAACAGAATCGGCAAGGCCGGGCGAAGTGTGCGCGCCTGGTGTGCCAGTTTGATGCCGTCCATGTCGGGCAAGCCCTTGTCGGTCATCAGCAGGTCGATCACGGTGTCGCTGTTTTCGAGAAACGACAGCGCCTGGCTGCCATCGGCCGCCTCGAGCACCTGATACTCGAGTTCCTCGAGCACGTCGACAATCAGCATGCGCACGATGCTGTCGTCTTCCACCACAAGAATAGTGCTGGCTGGATGGGACATGGTGTTTCCTTAAAAGTGACAGGTTCACGGCTCATCTCGAGCCATTTCGTAAATCAATCCGCCGAACTTTTGGCTTCAAAAACGCGTTCGGATCCACTCAAGCGAGCAGTTTTCTGGAAAAATGTTATCCATATGAAGGCATATGTGTTTTTCGTCCTACGATTTCTGTCTGAAAATTCTGCTTTTTATGTCAGAAGTCAGAGTCTTTTACTGAAGTTTACGGCAAACTCCGACGTTTAGACCAATTGGCGCGGACCCCAAGATGATCCATCCATCTACTGTCGATGAGCAACGTTTCCGCAAACTGCTAGGACGCAACGTCGCCTTGCCTTTGGGCGTAGGTGTGATGAGCGCCGCATTCTTCATTATTCTGATTACTTATTTACTGTCAGTCATCCAGTGGGTGGAGCACACCGACCGGGTGATCAACAACGCCAACCGCTCGTTGAAGCTGTCCATCGACATGGAAACCGGCATGCGCGGTTTCTTGCTGACCGGCGATGAGCGTTTTCTCGATCCTTACGAAGTCGCACGTCCTGGCATCACCGCCGAGTTGAAAAACCTGGAAGAGCTGGTCGCTGACAACCCGCCTCAGGTCGACCGTTTCCGACGTATCGCCGCGATGCAGGAAGACTGGAACCGCTTTGCCCAGGAGATGATCACCCTGCGGCGTGAGGGTGGCGATTATCAAGGCCCCATCCTGGCCCGGCGCGGCAAGCGACTGACCGACGAGATTCGTGCCGAATATGAGCAGGCGGTTGGGGTAGAGCAGCAGTTACGCCAGACGCGTAACACCGACGTCACTCACACCACCATTGTGTCGGTGTCGTTCTATCTGGTGTTCGTGCTGCTGGTCAGCGGCATTCTGGCGTGGGTCGGCCGTCGTGACATGCTTGCACTGTCAACCACTTACGCAGAAAACCTGAAAAGCCAGGAAGAAAATGCCGGTCGACTGGAGCGCGTGGCGTGGCTGCGCAATGGTCAGAGCGAACTGGCCGAGCAGGTGTTGGGCCAACTGACGCTGAACATGCTTGGGCGCAACGTCCTGCAGTTTTTCGCGCAGTACCTGGGCGCGGTAGTCGCTGCGGTCTATGTGCGTCAGGAGCACGGCGGCTTGCTGCGCGTTGCGTCCTATGGCTTCTCCCGGCAGCAGGAACTGCAGGAACAATCCATTTACAGCGGCGAAGGCGTAGTGGGCCAGGCGGCCGAGCAGGAAAAGCTCATCAGGCTCGATGATGTGCCGTTGGACTATTTCAAAGTCAGTTCAGGCCTGGGCGAGGGTTCGCCGCGCAGCGTACTGGTGGTACCGACCAGTAATGACGACAACGTCAACGGTGTGATTGAACTGGGTTTCCTGCGCACCCTGACGCCTCGCGACATCGAGTTCATGGAGCTGATTGCCGATAATGTCGGGACTTCCATCGAGGCGGCGCGTTACCGTCAGCGTCTGCAGGAAGTGCTGGCCGAAACCCAGCAGCTCAATGAGGAGCTGCAAGTGCAGCAGGAAGAGCTGCGTACCGCCAACGAAGAGCTGGAAGAACAGTCGCGCATCCTCAAGGAGTCGCAGGTCCATCTGGAAACCCAGCAGGCGGAACTGGAGCAGACCAACGAACAGTTGGCCGAGCAAAGCCAGGCCATCGCTGATCAACGCGATGCGCTGGACCGCAACAATGAAGAGCTCAGTATCGCTCAGGTCGAGCTGGAAGCCCGCGCCGAGGAGCTGCAGCGCTCCAGCAAATACAAATCCGAATTCCTGGCCAACATGTCCCACGAGCTGCGCACCCCGCTCAATAGCTCGTTGATTCTCGCCAAGCTGTTGGCCGAGAACCCCCAGGACAACCTCAGTGCCGAGCAGGTCAAGTTTGCCGAATCGATTTACTCGGCCGGCAACGACCTGTTGAACCTGATCAACGACATCCTCGACATCTCCAAAGTCGAGGCGGGCAAACTCGACATGCGCCCGGAAAACAGCAGCGTGCCGAGGCTGGTGGACGGTCTGCGCACGATGTTCGAGCCGTTGGCCGCCGAGAAGAAGCTGGAATTCATCGTCGAGCTGCAGGCGGGTGCGCCGACCATGCTGTACACCGACCGCCAGCGTCTGGAACAGATCCTCAAGAACCTGTTGTCCAACGCGGTCAAGTTCACCGAAACCGGCACCGTCAGCCTGACCGTTTCGCGGCAACCTGGCGCCGGCATCGTGTTCACTGTGCGCGACTCCGGTATCGGCATTGCCGAGGACCAGCAGGAAAGCATTTTCGAAGCCTTCCGCCAGGCCGACGGCACCACCAATCGCCGTTACGGCGGAACCGGGCTCGGACTGTCGATTTCCCGGGATCTGGCGCGCCTGCTCGGCGGATCGATTGCCGTGACCAGCGCGCCGGGGCAGGGCAGTATTTTCACCCTGGTGTTGCCGGAACAGTACGAAGAACAACTCCAGGGACAAGCCTATCGCGCGCCTGCTCCCGCCCTGGCGGCGCCTGCGCCGGCGGCAAGGCCCGTCATAGCGCCGGTCCCGGCAGTTTCGGTGCCGGTGCCGCTCTTTGCCGATGACCGCGAGAAAACCCCGTTCACCAAGCGTTGCATCCTGGTGATCGAAGATGAAGTGCGGTTCGCACAGATCCTCTACGACCTGGCCCATGAGCTGGGCTATCACTGTCTGGTGGCTCACGCCGCCGATGATGGTTTTGAATTGGCGGCACAGTTCGTCCCTGACGCGATTTTGCTGGACATGCGCTTGCCCGATCACTCAGGCCTGACCGTGCTGCAACGCTTGAAGGAGCGTGCGTCGACCCGGCACATCCCGGTACATGTGATTTCCGTCGAGGACCGTCAGGAAGCGGCCATGCAAATGGGCGCCGTGGGTTATGCAGTCAAGCCCACCACCCGCGAAGAGCTCAAGGACGTATTTGCGCGCCTGGAAGCCAAGCTGACGCAGAAGGTCAAACGCGTGCTGCTGGTGGAAGACGATGCTTTGCAGCGCGACAGTATCTCGCGCCTGATCGGCGATGAAGACATCGAAATCACCGCAGTAGGCTTCGCCCAGGATGCTCTGGAGTTGCTGCGCCATAACGCTTACGACTGCATGATCATCGACCTCAAGCTGCCGGATATGCTGGGCAATGACTTGCTCAAGCGCATGTCCACCGATGAAATCGCCGCGTTCCCGCCGGTCATCGTCTATACCGGGCGCAACCTGACACGCGATGAAGAAACCGAACTGCTCAAGTACTCGCGCACCATCATCATCAAGGGCGCGCGCTCCCCGGAACGGCTGCTCGATGAAGTGACGCTATTCCTGCACAAGGTCGAATCGCAGCTGTCTTCGGAGCGTCAGACCATGCTCAAGACTGCGCGCAGCCGCGATCGCGTGTTCGAAGGGCGCAAGATCCTGGTGGTGGACGACGACGTGCGCAACATCTTTGCCCTGACCAGCGCCCTGGAACACAAAGGCGCCATCGTCGAAGTGGGGCGCAATGGTCTGGAAGCCATCGCCAAACTCAACGAGGTCGAAGACATCGACCTGGTGCTGATGGACGTGATGATGCCGGAGATGGACGGCTACGAGGCCACCGCCCAGATCCGCAAGGACCCACGCTGGCGCAAATTGCCGATCATTGCCGTCACGGCCAAAGCCATGAAGGACGATCAGGACCGCTGTCTGCAAGCCGGCTCCAACGACTACCTGGCCAAGCCCATCGACCTTGACCGCCTGTTCTCCCTGATACGCGTATGGCTGCCGAAAATGGAACGTATCTGAATGGACCGGATCAATTGAGCACTTCCGAACACAGACCAGGTTTTACCGATGCCGCTTGAGCGAGACGCTGACATCGAATTGCGCTTGTTGATTGAGGCAATTTATTCCAAGTACAGCTATGACTTCCGCGATTACTCAGGTGCGTCGATCAAACGACGAGTCAATCATGCGCTTCGCCAGTTCGAGCTCAAGACCATTTCGGCGCTGCAGGAGCGGGTGATGCATGATCCTTCTGCGTTCATGCAGCTGCTGCAGTTTCTGACGATACCGGTCAGCGAGATGTTTCGCGATCCGACCCACTTTCTGGCCATTCGTCAGGAAGTGGTGCCGCTGCTCAGGACTTACCCGTCGCTGAAAATCTGGATTGCCGGATGCAGTACCGGCGAAGAAGTCTATTCGATGGCGATTCTGCTGCGCGAAGAAGGCTTGCTCGACCGCACGATCATCTATGCCACCGACATCAACCCGCGGTCTCTGGAAAAGGCCAAACAAGGCATCTTTTCCATGGAAAACATCCGCGGGTACAACGAGAACTACCTGAAAGCCGGCGGCAAGCGGGTGTTTTCCGAGTACTACACGGCGGCCTATGACTACGCCATTTTCGACAAAACCTTGCGCGAGAACGTAACCTTTGCCGACCACAGCCTGGCGACCGACAGCGTGTTCTCCGAGACGCAGTTGATCTCCTGCCGCAATGTGCTGATCTATTTCAACAAGACGTTGCAGGATCGGGCGTTCGGGCTGTTTCACGAGTCGCTGGGGCACCGAGGTTTCCTGGTGCTCGGGAGCAAGGAAACCCTTGATTTCTCCAGCTTCAGCAAGCAGTTCGAACCTTTGGTCAAACCCGAGCGGATCTACCGCAAGACATGAAAACTGCCTACCCCGAGAGTGCTCCGGATGCATCTTCGCTGCCCGTCGTCGACGCCATTGTCGTTGGCGCTTCTGCCGGCGGAGTCGAGGCGTTGTTGAAGATTTTCGCGCCGCTGGCCAGAGGCTATCGCTTGCCGATCATTACGGTGCTGCACGTCCCTGACGAACGCCGTAGCCAGTTGGCTGAAGTATTCACCACGCGCCTGTCCATTCCAGTCAAAGAAGCTGACGACAAGGAAAGCCTGGTGCCAGGCACGATGTATTTCGCATCGCCCGGCTATCATTTGTCGATCGAGGCGGACCAGACGTTTTCCTTCAGTCAGGAGGAGCGGGTGTTTCACTCCCGGCCCAGTATCGACATCCTGTTTGACTCGGCGGCAGACGTTTATGGCCCACGCCTGGCGGGGGTGCTGTTGACCGGTGCCAACAACGACGGCGCACAGGGACTGGCGCGGGTCAAGCAATGCGGGGGATTCACCGTGGTGCAAGACCCCAAGACCGCCCAGGCGCGCACCATGCCCGAAGCCGCCCTTGCACTACACACCCCGGATTACCTCCTGCCTTTGCACGACATTGGCTTACTGCTTGTCGAGTTGGAACGAATCGCATGCTGAGTGAAGTAAAAGCCAAACTGCTGATCGTCGACGATCTGCCGGAAAACCTGTTGGCCCTCGAGGCGCTGATCAAGCGCGAGGATCGCCAGGTGTTCAAGGCGCTGTCGGCAGACGAGGCGCTGTCGCTGTTGCTGGAACATGAATTTGCCCTGGCGATTCTGGACGTACAGATGCCGGGCATGAACGGCTTTGAACTGGCCGAAATGATGCGTGGCACTGAAAAGACCAAGAACATTCCCATCGTGTTCGTCAGCGCCGCAGGGCGTGAGCTGAACTACGCGTTCAAGGGCTATGAAAGCGGGGCGGTGGATTTCCTGCACAAACCGCTGGATATCCATGCGGTGAAGAGCAAGGTCAATGTGTTCGTCGACCTGTACCGCCAGCGCAAGGCCCTCAAGCAGCAGCTCGAGGCGCTGGAACGTGCGCGTCAGGAACAGGAAGCGCTGCTGACCAAGCTGCAATCGACCCAGAACGAACTGGAACATGCGGTGCGCATGCGCGATGACTTCATGTCCATCGTCTCCCATGAAGTGCGCACGCCCTTGAATGGCCTGATTCTCGAGACCCAGCTGCGTCAGTTGCACCTGGCCAAGGACAACGCCTCGGCGTTCACCATGGACAAGCTCAAGGCCATGGTCGACCGCGACGAGCGCCAGATCCAGAGCCTGATTCGTCTGATCGAAGACATGCTCGATGTGTCGCGCATTCGCACCGGCAAACTGTCGATCCGCACCAGTGCGTTTGATCTGGCCGAATTGGTGGTCAATCTGGTGGAAAGCTACGCCGCGCAGATTGCCGCCGCCGATTGCGTCGTGACCCTGGACGCAAGCGAGCCTGTGATCGGTGTCTGGGACGAGTTCCGCATCGAGCAGGTGGTCGCCAACCTGTTGACCAACGCGCTGCGCTACGGCGCGCACAAGCCTATCCACGTGAAGGTTTACCTTGCCGGCGACGAGGCGCGGGTGGATGTGATCGACAACGGTATCGGCATCAGTGCAGATAACCAGAAGCGCATCTTCCAGCAATTCGAGCGAGTGTCGGCCAAGCACGCTGTGGCTGGCCTTGGGCTTGGGCTGTTCATTTCCGATCAGATCGTAGAGGCCCACGGCGGCACGATTGTGGTTGAAAGCGAAGAGGGCAAGGGCTCGTTGTTCCGGGTCAGGCTGCCCATCTGAAGCGGGTTTGCAGTAACGCGCAGGGCGACACACGGGCAAAAAAACCTGCGCTCGGCGTCCTGTGCGAATTGTTCGACGATTTACTGAAAAAACTTGCGCAACCTCCGCGCACCGGCATGGTCGTACAAGCAGCTATCTACAAGATCAAAGGCGTTCAAATGAGCTCTGATGCAGAAAATGTCGTACTCATCGTCGAAGACGAACCGCTGATCCTGATGCTGCTGGCCGACTATCTGTCGGGCGAGGGCTATCGGGTGTTGCAGGCGGAAAACGGTGAGCAGGCATTCGAAATCCTCGCAACCAAACCCCACCTGGATCTGATGATCACCGACTACCGCCTGCCTGGGGGTATTTCCGGGGTGATGATCGCTGAACCTGCCGTGAAGCTGAGGCCCGAATTGAAGGTCATCTTCATCAGCGGCTATCCGGCGGAGATCGTTGAATCGGGCAGCCCTATTGCTGCCAAGGCGCCGATCCTCGCCAAACCGTTCACCATGGACACGCTGCACACGCAGATTCAGCGCTTGTTGAATTAATAAGCCTGGATCGTATTTGTTGGAGCAAGGCTTGCCCGCGAAGAAGCCAGCACAGGTAAAGAATCCTTGATCCTGCGCTGTTAGCTTCGCGGGCAAGCCTCGCTCCAACAGAAGCCCGGTATCTTCAACTCTCAATCATCTCCCGCACCTTGGCCGTCAGATTATCGAAGGCGAAGGGCTTGGTGATCATCTGCATGCCGGTGTCGAGAAAGCCCGCGCGCACCGCGGCATGTTCGGCATACCCGGTAATGAACAGCACTTTGAGGTCGGGACGTAGTTGCCGGCCGATTTCGGCGACCTGCCGGCCGTTCATGCCAGGCAGACCGACGTCGCTGATCAGCAGATCAATACGCTGATCGGACTCCAGTACCGGCACTGCGCTGGTGCCGTCGCTGACTTCCAGATACGCATAACCCAACTCGCTCAATACCTGGCTGACCAGCGCGCGGACGGCAGGGTCGTCTTCGACGATCAACACGGTCTCCCCCGGTTTGGCCTGCACCGCAGCGCTGGTCAGGGGCGGGGCCGTCTCTTCTTTGGTGCCGTGGAAGCGGGGCAGGTAAAGCCGCACGGTTGTGCCTTCGCCGACTGTGCTCTCGATGGCGACATGGCCATGGGATTGTTTGGCAAAACCATAGATCATCGACAGCCCGAGCCCTGTGCCCTGACCGATGGGCTTGGTGGTGAAGAACGGATCGAAGGCGCGGCGAATCACGCTCTCCGGCATGCCGCTGCCGGTGTCTGACACGCTCAGCACCACATAATCACCGGGCAGCAGGTTTTCGTAGGCATTAGTGAACTGGCGATCCAGGTGCCGGTTATAGGTCTTGATCAGCAGCTTGCCGCCGTCAGGCATGGCATCCCGTGCATTGAGCACCAGGTTGAGCAGGGCGCTTTCCAGCTGGTTGGGATCGGCCTCTGCGGTCCAGAGGTCTTGATCCAGACTCATCTCCAGGCCAACGCTTTCATTGAGGCTGCGATTGAGCAGTTCGCCCATCGAACGCACCAGGTCGTTGGTCTCGACAGGTTTGGAGTCCAGCGATTGTCGGCGGGAGAACGCCAGCAGGCGGTGGGTCAGGGCAGCGGCGCGGTTGGCAGACGTCACGCCCAGGTCGATCAAGCCGTCCAGGTCATCGAGACGCCCGCGAGCGATGCGTCGGCGCAGCAATTCCAGACTGCCGATGATGCCGGTCAGCATGTTGTTGAAATCGTGGGCTATACCGCCGGTGAGCTGGCCGACCGCTTCCATTTTCTGCGACTGGCGCAACACTTCCTCGTTATGTCGAAGCTGTGAAGTGCGCTCCTCGACTTGCTGTTCCAGGGTTTCATTGAGCTGCACCAACTGGGTTTCCGCCAGCTTGCGCTCAGTGATATCGGAACTGACCCCGGCCAGCTCGCTGACCTTGCCGTTTGGCGCGCGGATAGCCCGCGCACGCACATCGACCCAGTTCAACGAGCCGTCGGGCCAGACGTTGCGAAATTCCATGACGAAATCTTCGCCGGTGTCGAGGCTGTGCTGCAGCGCTGACTGCATACGCGGCTGATCTTCGAAATACACCGCGTCGAGCCAGTCCTGATAACTGAACCGCGCGTGCTCATCGCAACCGTAATGGGACTTACTGGTGGGCGAGCAATCCAGTTCAAGAAATTCAGCCTCCAGTTGCCAGGAGCCCAGACGCCCGGCGGTGAGCGCATTTTGCAGGCGCTGTTCGCTTTCGAGCAGGTCTTCCAGCCGGCTGCGGGCCTCGTACTGCCGGCGGCGGCTGCGTACGGCGGTGGTGACCAGACTCACCAGCGTCACCGGGTGGAAAGGGCGCTCCAGAAACGTCACGTTGCCCAGCAGGCTGCCGAAGTGTGCGGAGGGGTTCTGGTCCGGACCGCCATGATGGGTCAGCAGCACGATGGGCAGGTCTGACCACGCCGGCTGACCGGCCAGTTGTGTCAACAGCGGCTGAATGTCCACGCTGCGCAGGGCTTCATCGGCGATGATCGCCATGCCGGCACCGGACCTCAGCTCTTCGCTCAAGCCTGCCAGGTCGTGGGTGATCAGGGCGGGAAAGCCTGCCTCCTGCAGGATACGCAAGGCAATCTGGCTGTCCCTGCCGTGGGGCGCCAGGATAATCGCACGTTCGGATAAAAGGCCTGGGGTACTCACGCGTCCTCGTCCCGAAGCAGCGGATTGCTTTCGCCGAAGTACTGCGGCACACCGCGCAACACGCCCTGGAATTCGTTGAGTGGCTCGCCAATGGTCAAACCATGGGAGCTGATGCGGTATTCACGGATGGTGGACTCGTGGGTGCCGGTGCGCTTTTTGATGATCGAGATAGCGCGCCTGACCTGGCCCAATGCTTCGAAATAACGCAGCAGAATCACCGTGTCAGCCAGGTAAGTAATGTCCACCGGGGCACGCATGTCGCCTACCAGACCGTGCTGCGCCACCGTCATGAACGTCGCAGCGCCCTTGCGGTTGAGGTACAGCAGCAACTCGTGCATGTGCAGCACCAGGGCATTTTCTTCCGGCATCGCAGCCTGATAACCGTTGAGGCTGTCGATCACCACTGTACGAATGCCTTTCTGATCGACACTGCGACGCACCCGGTGGGAAAACTCGCCGGGGGATAACTCGGCAGCGTCCACTTGCTCGATCAGCAGGTTGCCCGTGGCCTGCAACGCCTGAAGGTCGATGTTCATCTTCTTCATGCGCTCGAACAGCAGGCCCATCTCCTCATCGAAAATGAACAGGCCGACTTTCTCGCCCCGCGCCACTGCAGCGGCAGCGAAGACCATCGAAATCAGCGATTTACCGGTACCGGCCGGGCCGAGGATCAGCGTGCTGGAGCCGCCATCGATGCCGCCGCCCAACAGGGCGTCCAGCTCATCGATGTGGCTGCTCATTTGCAGGCGTTTAAAATGATTGCGGTGTTCAGCGGCCACCAGGCGAGGGAAAACATGCACGCCGTCGGCCATGATGGTGAAGTCGTGGTAGCCGCCGCGGTACTTCTGGCCGCGGTACTTCACGACGCGTAGACGGCGACGTTCGGCGCCGTAGTTGGGCGTGAGTTCTTCGAGCCGGATGACCCCGTGGGCGACGCTGTGAACCGTCTTGTCCAGGGCCTCGGTGGTCAAGTCATCCAAGAGCACAACCGTCGCGTCATAACGGGTGAAGTAGTGTTTGATCGCTAGAATCTGACGGCGGTAGCGCAGAGAACTCTGGGCCAGCAGGCGGATCTCCGACAGGCTGTCGATGACCACTCGGTTGGGTCTGACGCGCTCGACGACTTCAAAAATCTGCCGGGTGGCTTCACCCAACTCAAGGTCCGAGGAATAGAGCAGGCTTTGCTGGTGCTCGGCGTTGAGCAGGTCTTCAGGAGGCGTGAGTTCGAAAATGATGATGTTTTCGTCCAGCTCCCATCCGTGTGACCGGGCTCCGTCGCGCAATTCGCCTTCGGTCTCGGATAACGTGATGTACAGGGAGCGCTCATTTTGGGCGGCACCAGCCAGCAGAAATTGCAGAGCAACGGTGGTCTTGCCGGTACCAGGCTCTCCCTCCAGCAGGAATACATGACTGCGTGACAGCCCTCCCGCGAGGATATCGTCCAGACCCACAATGCCGGTTGCTGCTTTTGATGTAGTCAAGAATCGCCCTCTTGCGACCTGAGAAATAGGCGAGCGTCGATGACTCTTCAACGCCCAGGCTGCGGTTTTCCTTCGCTGTGAGGCAAAGGTTGGCTGCCAGACTAACGGACCTCGACAGTCACTGACCGTTCAGAATATTTCACGCCGGATCGCCAGTCTCTGCCGGCATCGGGTCCGGCAAATGGCACAACCGTAGCCTGCGACGTGTCCGGGGCACTTGGTATAGTCCTGCGCCAGTGCTATTGCGATCACCCACGACCTTAAAGGAATGCCATCGTGTCCGACTACACCGCTTTCAATGTTGAACTGACCGATCACATCGCCCATGTGCAGATCAACCGTCCGGAAAAAGCCAATGCCATGAACGCGGCGTTCTGGACTGAAATCATCGAAATATTCGAGTGGGCAGACACCACGGATGAAGTCCGGGTGGTGGTGCTCAGTGGCGCCGGCAAGCATTTTTCATCGGGGATCGATTTGATGCTGCTGGCGTCCGTGGCGGGCGAACTGGGCAAGGACGCGGGCCGCAATGCGCGTATGTTGCGCCGCAAGATCATGCAGATGCAGGCCTCGTTCACCGCTGTGGATCAATGCAGCAAACCGGTGCTGGCGGCCATTCAAGGGTATTGCATCGGTGGAGCCATCGACCTGATCGCGGCCTGTGACATGCGCTACGCCGCTGACGATGCGCTGTTCTCGATCAAGGAAATCGACATGGGCATGGCCGCTGACGTCGGCACGCTGCAACGCCTGCCGCGCATCATCGGCGACGGCATATTGCGTGAGCTGGCCTACACCGGGCGCAATGTCGATGCCGCCGAAGCCCTGCGTATCGGCCTGGTCAATCGCACCTTCGGCGACCTGCCGCAGTTGCTCGAAGGCGTATTGGCCATTGCCCGCGACATCGCCGGCAAATCCCCCATCGCCGTCCACGGCACCAAGCGCATGATCAACTACATGCGTGAGCACCGGATCGATGACGGCCTCGAATACGTTGCCACATGGAACGCTGCCATGTTGCAATCACCGGATCTGAAGCTGGCGGTCGTTGCTCACATGAGCAAGGACAAGCCGGTCTTCGACAATTGACAGCGAACTTGCCTGCATTGAGCGACGCGCTGACGCCCCCAGGCCTCGCGTCGCTATCAGCCTGTTCGCGCCAGAGGAGATCTTTCATGACGCGCCCCAGGCGTTGGAGCACCGCTGTCCTCGATACCCAGGTGAGCGGTGGCATGGCCGTGGTTCACGGCGATCAGGGTTTTCTGCTCGATGACAATGGCGTGATGTTTTCTCGGGAATGGCTCAAACGTCAGGATCTGCCGGTCGTCAGCGAGCACGGCATTGGCCATTTCGATGGCGAGCCGGTGTACCTGTTGGTGCTGGAGAAGTCAGTCCCGGTGCAAGGCACAACGTGGCAGACGCTGCGCCAGTTCATGCTGGGCGACGACGCCGATATTTATCAGACCCTTGGTTACGCCGCGCAAATCAGCACTTGGGCCCGTGAACATCGCTTTTGCGGTAACTGCGGGCGCAAGGCCGAGCAGGTGCCGCTTGAACGCGCCATGTACTGCGCGCACTGCGATCTGCGCTATTACCCGCGCATTTCCCCCAGCATGATCGTGCTGATCACCCGTGGTGACGAGGTATTGCTGGCACGCTCGCCGCGCTTCGTCACTGGCGTCTACAGCACCCTGGCAGGCTTCGCTGAACCGGGTGAGTCGGCCGAAGACTGTGTGCGCCGCGAGGTCATGGAAGAGGTGCAGATCAAGGTCAGGAATATCCAGTACAAAGGCAGCCAGTGCTGGCCGTTTCCGCACTCGATGATGCTGGGCTTTCACGCCGAGTACGACAGCGGCGAGATCGTGCCCCAGGCCGACGAGATTGAAGACGCGCAGTGGTTCAGCATCCACGACATGCCGCCGTTACCGGCCAGCCGCTCCATTGCGCGGTACTTGATCGATCTGTATCTGGCCCAGCGTTCAGGCGCTGCCGAACCAGTGTTGCCAGGCTAAACGCACGGTAAGACCAAGTACGACGGTAATGAAGACAGGGCGGATGAACCTGGCGCCGCCCTTGATCGCGGAACGGGCGCCAAGGGATGCTCCGGCCATCACCGCCAGCCCCATACACAGGCCGAGGGTCCAATCGACCTGGCCGTTGAAGGCAAAGATCGACAGCGCAGCGGCGTTGCTGACGAAGTTCATGCTGCGCGCAACGCCGCTGGCCTTGACCAGATCGATGGGGTAGATCAGCAGCGTGCCGACGGTCCAGAACGCCCCTGTGCCAGGCCCCGCCACGCCGTCATAGAAACCCAGCCCAAGGCCTTGTGGCAGCTGCCATCGGGTGCTGATCGGCGCGTTGCTGTCCAGCGGCGCTTTGGGCGTCCCGCCGAACAGCAGGTACAGACCGCAAGCAAACACGATCACCGGCAGCATTTGGTTCAGCCATTCGGCCGGCAGGTAGTGGGCGACCACTGCGCCGATCAGCGCGCCGACGGCGGTGCCAATCAGAGCGCGCTTCCACTGGGCGGGGTGAAACAGCCTGCGCCGATAGAAAGTGAAGCTGGCGGTTGCCGAACCGAAGGTCGAGCTGAGCTTGTTGGTGCCCAGCACCAGATGTGGCGGCAAGCCAACGGTGAGCAGGGCGGGCGTGGTCAGCAAACCGCCACCGCCGGCGATGGCATCGATGAATCCGGCAACGAAAGCCACCACGGCAAGCACCGCCAGCGTGGTGAGGTCAACACTGAGTTCGAAAGGCATGGAAACAGGCTTACTTGGCAGTAGGGCAGAAGGGCTGCCCGCAAGGCCGGCATTCTACCGGTAAGCCGCAATTTTGTGGTCGCGCCTTTCTGTAGGAGCCAACTTGTTGGCGAGCCGGTCTATGCGTCGTACCCGTTAAATCGCCCCGCGAACAAGTTCGCTCGCATCAACAATAGGAGGGCGGCCTGTTGTGGGAGGGAGCTTGCTCGCGATGAGGCAGGTACATTCGCCATATCATCTGGGTGGCAAATATCCAATCGCGAGCAAGCTCCCTCCCACGGACCCGGTTTGCTGCGCGACAGCGCGGCGTCTGGACGAAGGAGGATCTCCTACAGAGCCGGACGCAATTCAACCTCGCTCAACGCTACCCAGCGCTGTTCCTGGGCCGCAACCCGAATTGCTGCAGCAAGCCTTTCCACCTGCCACGCCTCTTCGAAATCCGGACCTTCGGTGGCTACACCGGCTATTGCCTGGATCAACGCATGCACCTCCAGCGTCTTGAGTTCGTTGTAACCCAGCTGATGCCCCGGTGCCGGGCAGAACGCGGCGTATCCGGGCAGTGACGGGCCGGCAAGCACTCGCTGAAAACCGTCACCGGCTCGACACACCTGCAACTCGTTCAGGCGCTCCTGATCAAACGCCAGCGTGCCTTGTGTGCCGCTGATCTCGAAGCTCAGGTGATTTTTGTAGCCATGTTTGAGCCAGCTGCTGCTAAAGGTGCCGCGTGCACCGTTGGCGAAACGCAGCAGGGCGTGGGTTTGGTCATCAATGGCGATATCGCGCTGCTGCTGACTGCCCTTGGACGCCGGGCGCAAGGGGTGAACGGTGTTGGAATCGGCGCAGACTGACTCGACGTCACCCAACAGATAGCGTGCCATCGCCAGCAGGTGACTGCCCAGGTCCGCCAGCGCACCGCCCGCGTGTGCCGAATCACAGCGCCACGACCACGGCGCCTGCGGATCGCCCATGAAGTCTTCGCTGAACTCGCCCTGAAAGCTGATGATCTGCCCCAGTTCGCCGCGGTCGATCATTTGCCGGGCGAGCCCGATGATCGGGTTGTGCTGATAGTTGTAGCCCGCGCGGGTCACGACTCCGGCAGCCTTGGCCGCACGCTGCATCTGCTCAGCTTGCGCAAGACTGACCGCCAGCGGCTTTTCGCAGTACACGGCCTTGCCAGCCTCCAGCGCGGCCATCGCCATGGGAAAGTGCAGGTGATTGGGTGTGGTGATCGCCACCAGATCAACTTCGGGGTCGCTGATCAAATGTTGCCAGTGGGCATGACTGCGGGCAAAGCCCCAGGCGTCTGCGCACTGCTGCGCGCGCTCTGCATCGGCGTCGGCCAGGGCCACCAGCTTGAGTTGTACGGGCAAATCGAAGGTCGAGCGGGCGTTGTGAAAAGCCAAGGCATGGGCCCGGCCCATGAAGCCGGTGCCGATCAGACCGACGCCCAATGCAGGAAGAGTTTTGCGCATGACCGCGTCCTTGAAGGATGGTTGTTGTGCGCAAAATGTATTCGGTGAAGCAGACTCGGTGGAGTCTTAATGCCCTCAGAAAACCCTCACCTTCGCCTCAGTGGCAGTGGTCGAAGCGACGAGTCTGCAGGAGCGAACTTGTTCGCGAAGCGTTTTACCTGACACGCCGCTTCGCCAACCAGTTGCCTGCTTCAGAGGGAGCGGTATCAGGAGAGATACCCGCCATCCACGTTCAACGCTACGCCCGTCGTATAGCTTGACGCCTCACTGGCCAGGTACAGCACCGCGCCGGCCATTTCACTTGGGGCCGCCACACGCTTGAGCGGAATCTGAGCCAACGCGGTATTGAGGATCTTCTCGTTGCTCACCAGCGCCGAGGCGAACTTGGTGTCGGTCAGCCCTGGCAGCAGCGCGTTGCAGCGAATCCCGAATTGCGCGCATTCCTTGGCGAAGACCTTGGTCATGTTGATCACTGCCGCCTTGGTCATCGAATAGATGCCCTGGAAGTCTCCCGGCGACACGCCGTTGATCGACGCCACGTTGATAATGCTGCCGCCGCCGTGTTCACGCATCAGCTTGCCGGCTTCTACCGACATGAAGAAATAGCCGCGAATGTTCACGTCAACGGTCTTTTGAAATGCGCCGAGATCGGTGTCCAGCACGTTGCAGAACTGCGGATTGGTCGCGGCGTTATTGACCAGAATGTCCAGGCGCCCGAACTGCTCGCGGATCTGCGTGAAGGCGGCTGTGATCTGCTCCATTTCGCCAATATGGCAGGCAATGGCAGTGGCTTTGCCACCGTCGGCGATGATCGCGTCGGCAACGTGCTGGCAGCCTTCGATCCTGCGGCTGGACACAATCACATGGGCGCCTTGCTGGGCCAGCAGCTTGGCGATGGCCTCGCCAATGCCGCGACTGGCACCGGAAACGAAGGCGATTTTGCCGTCGAGGTCGAACAATTGAGTCTTGGACATGCTGTCTTCCTGTTGATCCGTCGTCGAAAGTGAGGGGCGATGCGCTTACAGTCCAGAGCGGTCAATGACCTGCAGGGCCATATGCTCCAGCAGTTTGTTCATGTGAATGAACTGCGCAAAGCGTTTGTCCTGGGTCTGGCCGTGGAAAAACCGGTAATAGATCTGCTGGACAATACCGGCCAGACGGAACAGCCCGTAGGTGTAGTAAAAATCGAAGTTGTTGATCTCAATACCTGCGCGCTCGGCGTAATAGGCCACGAACTGCGCCCGGGTCAGCATGCCGGGCGCGTGGCTGGGCTGGCGGCGCATCAGTTGCACGGGCGCCGGGTCATCCGCTTCAATCCAGTACGCCAGGCTGTTGCCCAGGTCCATCAGCGGATCGCCCAGGGTCGTCAGTTCCCAATCCAGCACGCCAATGATCTGCATGGGGTTGGCGGGGTCGAGAATGACGTTGTCGAAGCGATAGTCGTTGTGCACCAGGCTTGATGTGGGGTGATCGGCCGGTCTTTTCTTTTCCAGCCACGCCGCGACCTCTTCCCAGCTCGGTGCGTCGGGGGTACGGGCTTTTGCATAGCGCTCGGTCCAGCCACGAATCTGCCGCTCGACATAACCCTGTGGTTTGCCCAGGTCGCCCAGCCCGCAAGCCTCGTAGTCAACCTGATGCAGATCCACCAGCTTGTCGATGAAGTTCTTGCACAGGGCCTCGGTCTGCCTGGCATCCAGGTTCAGCTCGGCCGGCAAGTCGGAACGCAGGATGATCCCGTTGACGCGCTCCATCACATAGAACTCGGCGCCGATCAGGGATTCGTCGGTGCAGTGCACGTAGGCCTTCGGACAATAAGGAAAGGCGTCTTTGAGCTGGTTGAGAATGCGAAACTCGCGGCCCATGTCATGAGCCGATCTGGCCTTGTGGCCGAAGGGCGGTCGACGCAGGACAAGCTCTTTATCGGGGTATTTGAGCAAGTAGGTCAGGTTCGACGCGCCGCCTGGGAACTGGCTGATTTCAGGGGTGCCGCTTAACCCTGGAATGTGGGATTTGAGGTAAGGATCGATCAGAGCCGTGTCGAGTTCTTCGCCGGATCGAACCTGGATGGACGGGTCGTTGAGCACCATGCTTATCCCTGCTGATTATTATGGATGGCCAGGATCATTGACTAATCTAATGGCCGAGCCGTGCGGGTCACAAGCTCGACGCGGTGTTATTGGCGAGCGTGTTGCAGTTCGATCAGCCGCTTTGATCTGCGTCACTCAAACCTAGCCCACAAAACCACCTGCCAAAAAAAACCGAAGCCGCAGGCTTCGGTTTCTCGTGTTTCGCTCAGCAATTAAGCCGGGAACAGTTCGCTCAGTTTCATCGCCAGCATCATGTCGCCTTCAGCGCGCAGTTTACCGCCCATGAACGCTTGCATGCCGTCGGTTTCCCCGCTGACGATCCCTTCCAGGGTTTCGCCGTCCATGACCAGAGTTACTTGTGCGTCAGGATTCTCGCCTTCCTGCAGCTCGCAGGTGCCGTCCTTGACGATCAGCGAAAAGTTTTTGGTGTCGTCGATGCGGAAGCCGAAAACCAGGTCCAGGCCCGCAGCGGCACTTGGGTTGAACTTGGCTTTCATGGATTGAACGGCGTCGGCTACGGAAGTCATGGTGGAGTCCTTTTTAGAGTGAGTGCTGGCACCTTGAAGGTGCGTTTTGCCGGGCTCAGCGGTAAGTGATGAGCTCCGGCGCCTTCATCAGTTGCAGGTGCGCGTGACTGTTGAAGGAAGCCAGTGACACCTCGCCACCCCGGAATTTCAGGTGGCTGAGCGAGGTGTTGACGATTTGCCAGTTGAGTTCAAACGCCTGAGCAGCAGGTATTTGCGTGATCAGGTGGAGCAGGGCAGTAATGGTGCCGCCGGACGTGAACACGGCGATGCGGTCGTTGGGGCCGGCGCTGTCGAGAATGCTGTCCAGCCCGGATCTGACCTGAGCGGCGAACGCCTGCCAGCTTTGCAGCGCGGGCGTGTCGTGCTGGCCGCCCAGCCAGCGGCCGATGATCATGGCGAACAGGCGCTGAAATTCAGCGCGGTTGTGCGCGACGTTACGCATCACCTCAAGCGCCTGGGGCTCGTCCGGCAGCATGGCCGGCAGCAGGGCTCGAATCACCGCTTCGGCGTCGAACTCGTTAAATGCGGGATTGGTTTCCAGCGCAGGCGTCGGCAGGCCTTGCTCGGTGAACTGCGCCATTGCCGTCAGTGCGGTGTTCTGCTGGCGCAACAGGCTGCCGGCGATGCAGCGATCAAACGTCACCCCCAGCTCAACCAGATGCGCGCCGAGTAACTGGGCCTGGCGATAACCGTTGGGCGACAGCACGTCGTAATCGTCTGCACCAAAAGAGGCCTGGCCATGTCGTATCAGATAGATGCTGCCCACGTCCGCGTCGCCCGGTACGGTGAAAGTGCTGGGAGGTTATGAGGACGGTGTGGGGTCTGTCAATGAAAAAACATACGCTCGTTTGAATCGTCGTTTGTCACGATCTTTGAGCCTGACGTCGCTGGCTCGCTGCAGGGCGCGCCGGTATGCTGAGCCCACTTGCGAGACCGTCATCGTCGCTCGCCATGCCTGTATGAACTGTCTGTAAGGAGCACCTGTGGAGTTTTTGTCTGATTACGCCAGCTTTCTGGCCAAAACGGTCACCTTGGTGATCGCGATTGTCGTGGTGCTGGTTGCCATTGCCTCCATGCGCGGCCGGGGTCGTCGTCGGGGCGGCGGCGGTCAATTGCAGGTGGTCAAGCTCAACGATTTCTATAAAGGCCTGCGCGAGCGGCTTGAGCAGTCGCTGCTGGACAAAGAGCAACTGAAGGTTCTGCGCAAGGAGCAAGCCAAGACCCTGAAAAAAGAGGCCAAGCAGGACAAGCAAAAGTCCGACGGTAAATCCCGGGTCTATGTACTGGATTTCGACGGAGACATCAAAGCCTCGGCCACCGAAAGCATGCGTCACGAGATCACTGCGCTGTTGACCCTGGCCACGTCCAAGGATGAAGTGGTGCTGCGTCTGGAAAGCGGCGGCGGCATGGTTCACAGCTACGGTCTGGCCTCTTCCCAGTTGGCGCGTATTCGTCAGGCGGGTATTCCGCTGACCATCTGTATCGACAAGGTCGCGGCCAGCGGCGGCTACATGATGGCCTGCATCGGTACGCGGATCATCAGTGCGCCGTTCGCGATTCTCGGCTCCATCGGCGTCGTCGCCCAATTGCCCAACGTCAACCGCCTGCTGAAGAAGCACGACATCGATTTTGAAGTGCTGACCGCCGGCGAGTACAAGCGCACGCTGACGGTGTTTGGCGAAAACACCGACAAGGGCCGTGAGAAATTCCAGCAGGACCTGGACATCACCCACGAGCTGTTCAAGAATTTCGTCGCCAGCTATCGACCGCAATTGCAGATTGATGAAGTGGCCACCGGTGAGATCTGGCTGGGCATGGCGGCGCTGGACAAGCAACTGGTGGACGAGTTGAAAACCAGTGACGAGTACCTGTCAGAGCGTGCGAAAACCGCTGAGGTCTTCCACCTGCACTATGCCGAGCGCAAGAGCTTGCAGGAGCGGGTAGGGCTGGCCGCGACGGGCTCGGTGGATCGGTTGATCACCAGCTGGTGGTCGCGTTTGACCCAGCAGCGGTTTTGGTAACCACGAGTTGGGTGACCGACTGCTTTTTGTGGGAGGGAGCTTGCTCGCGAGACTATATTGAAGCCGCTGTATCTTCAGCGGCTGAAATACCGAATCGCGAGCAAGCTCCCTCCCACATGTGGCACCGCTTCTCGATGAACAAAAAGCCCCGACTTCTCACGAAGCCGGGGCTTTATTTGTCGCCTGTCAGCTGAAGATCAACGCCTGCGGAACAACGGCAACGGCTCATCGGTGGCCGCCTGATACGTCACCGAGAAGTCCTTCAAACCTTCCAGCGCTTCGTACGGGTCTTTGTCGGCACGGATCGCGAACGCGTCGAAGCCGCAGCGATGCAGGTAGAACAGCTGGTCGCGCAACACGTCGCCAATGGCCCGCAGCTCGCCTTTGAAGCCATAGCGGTCACGCAGCAGACGGGCGTTGGAGTAGCTGCGGCCATCGGTGAACGCCGGGAAGTTCAGGGCGATGACCTGGAACTGGTTGGCGTCTTCACCAATCTCTTCCGCTTCCTCGTCGCTGTCCAGCCACACACCCAAACCACCGTCGCGGGCCTTGAGCGCATGGGCGTGGTCATGCCATAGCGCCAGCGGCACGATCAGGTCGTCACAATTGGACAGGCCGTCGAGGGGCGTGTCCTTGGGCAGCAGGTGCCAGGTTTCGTCGATGACTTCGTTGTTCTTAATGATTCGCTGCATAGACGCGCTCCTTGAAAGGGTCGATGCCGATACGCTGGAAGGTGTCGATGAAGCGCTCGTCTTCAGTGCGTTTTTCAACGTACACGTCGATCAGCTTCTCGATCACATCCGGCATCACATCCTGCGCGAACGATGGGCCGAGGATCTTGCCCAGGCTTGCGTCACGGCTGGCACTGCCACCCAGCGACACCTGATAGAACTCCTCGCCTTTCTTGTCCACGCCCAAAATGCCGATATGGCCGACGTGGTGATGGCCGCACGCGTTCATGCAGCCGGAGATGTTCAGGTCCAGCTCGCCGATGTCGAACAGGTAATCCAGATCGTCGAAACGGCGCTGAATAGATTCGGCAATCGGGATCGACTTGGCGTTGGCCAGCGAGCAGAAGTCGCCGCCCGGGCAGCAGATGATGTCGGTCAGCAAGCCAATGTTCGGTGTGGCGAAACCTTGCTCGCGCAGCTCACCCCACATGGCGAACAACTGGCTCTGCTCGACGTCCGCGAGAATGATGTTCTGCTCGTGGGAGGTGCGCAGCTGGCCGAAGCTGTAGCGGTCGGCCAGATCGGCAATACCGTCCAGCTGTTTGTCGGTGGCATCGCCCGGCGCAACGCCGGTAGGTTTCAACGACAAGGTCACCGCTGCATAACCCGGCTTCTTGTGCGCCAGGACGTTACGCGAACGCCAGCGGGCAAAACCTGGCTGCTCTTTATCGAGCTGGGCCAGCTCTGCGCTGTAGTCGGGCAGATTTTTGTATTCAGGATCGACGAAGTGCTTGGCGACGCGCTCCACTTCCGCTTCGGTCAGAGTCGTCTGACCGCCGCGCAGGTGAGCCATCTCCGCTTCGACTTTTTCGGCGAACACTTCAGGTGTCAGTGCCTTGACCAGGATCTTGATCCGGGCCTTGTATTTGTTGTCGCGACGGCCGTAGCGGTTGTAGACCCGCAGGATGGCGTCCAGATAGCTCAGCAAGTCCTGCCAGGGCAGGAACTCATTGATGAACGCGCCCACTACCGGCGTACGGCCAAGACCGCCACCCACCAGCACGCGGAAACCCAGCTCGCCGGAGGCGTTGAGCACCGGCTCAAGGCCGATGTCGTGCACTTCAATGGCTGCACGGTCGGTGCTGGAGCCATTGATGGCGATTTTGAATTTGCGTGGCAGGTAGGCAAATTCCGGATGGAAGGTCGTCCATTGACGGACGATTTCACACCACGGACGCGGATCGACCACCTCGTCAGCTGCCACACCGGCAAACTGATCAGTGGTGACGTTGCGCAGGCAGTTGCCGCTGGTCTGGATCGCGTGCATCTGCACAGTGGCCAGTTCAGCGAGAATGTCGGGAATGTCTTCCAGCGCCGGCCAGTTGAACTGCACGTTCTGGCGGGTACTGATGTGCGCGTAGCCCTTGTCGTAGTCACGGGCGATTTTGGCCAGCATCCGTGTCTGACGCGAGGTCAGTTGGCCGTAAGGGACAGCGACGCGCAGCATGGGCGCAAAGCGTTGGATATAAAGGCCGTTCTGCAGGCGAAGCGGGCGGAATTCTTCTTCGCTCAGCTCCCCGGCCAGGTAGCGGCGGGTCTGATCTCGGAACTGCTTGACGCGGTCCTCGATGATCCGCTGATCGTACTCGTCGTATACGTACATGGTGGTCCTGTTCTCAGGCGGTTCACTGCTTGGGCGGACTGAATGCGAGGTGTAGGCGCTCGCTCATTCAGCCCGCTTAACAAATCTGCGCGCACGGCCGCGCACTCCCAACGGAGCCGATGGAAGATACCCGTTTTTAGTTATGCGCAAAAGTAGAGTTTCAATATATGCAAAGAACCAAAAGTGCTAAGCGCAGCAGCCGGCCGTCTTAACCACACTTGTGATATGGACAAGCCTCGACTTTACTCAGCGTGGGGCCAACGTCAACCGGAATGGCCGCTTTCATGTGCAATCACCCATAAGAACCGACAAGAGGCGATGCTATGAGTAATCACCCTAAAACTGCCAAATCCGACAGCCATGTCGATGCCTGGGCCATTTTCTTCATCATTATTCTCGTCGTGGGGACCGCGGTGTTCTGGGTCAGCCACCAGTAGCAGCAGCCAACCCTCGCGGCTGCGCACAAGTTCTGGAGTGCCGCGCCGATAACCCCATGTGAAAGGCCGGATCGGCGACATTCATATTTTGGGGTGATCAAGCTCGATGCGTGTGAGCCGACTGTTGGCCTGTTGCCTGTTTATGGTGGGAAATCTTTGGGTGGGGGGAGCGTGGGCGGCTTCGGTGGTGTTTCTGAACCCCGGCGCTGCGCCCGACCCGTATTGGTCCAGTTACTCGCGCTTCATGCAGTCGGCCGCCGATAAGCTGGGCATGGACCTGCGCATCTACTACACCAGCCGCGACACCCGAATCCTGCTCGGTTACGCCCGCGATGCCTTGCAGGGCGTTGATCGTCCGGACTACCTGGTGTTTTCCAATGAGCTCAATGTCGCACCCGAGATTCTGCGCTTATCGGTGGGCAGCGGCGTCAAGCTGATGGCCGTCAACAACACCTTCACCGCCAACCAGCTGAAGATTCTTGGAGACCTTAGCAAGGGCTATCCCGACTTTCTCGGCAGTCTGGTGGGCAATGACGAGGAGGGCGGCTATCTGTCCGCCACCCGGCTGATCGAACTGCACGCTCCGACAACCCCCGGCGAACCCATCGAAATGCTGGCCTTTTCCGGCACCAACGGCACGCCGGTTTCCCTGCTGCGAGAAAAAGGCATGCTCAGAGCCGTGGCCGAACATCCCCAGGTGCGTCTGCGCCAGGTTGTGCTGGGGGGCTGGCGGCGCGATCGGGCCGAGGAACAGGCGCTGATGCTGCTCAAGCGTTATCCCAAAGTGACGCTGATCTGGACCGCCAATGACTTGATGGCATTCGGTGCGATGGACGCCGCTCGCGCATTCGGCAAGCAACCTGGCAAGGACGTGCTGTTTGGCGCGATCAACGACTCCACCGCAGCGCTGCAAGCCCAATTGGAGGGGCGGCTCAACGTGGTAGTGGGTGGGCATTTCACCCTCGGCGGCTGGGCGCTGGTATTGCTGCATGATTATGACCAGGCAGCCCCTGGCACTCGACGGCCCATCGGCGACATGCGCGTGCGTTCGCTGCAGCTCAAGGAGCGGCGTGACGAGATGAGCTACATGAGCGCCAACCTGCGGGATGATTATGGGATTGATGTTCGGCAATACACCCAGGGTCGCAGTCCGGAAGGGGTTGATTCGCCGTTTCTGCCTGCTCACTCCGCGCACTGACAGCTCGGGCTCACGTGGCGAAGTGAATCACCAACTGCACAATGCCGAACAACCCCAGCGCAAACACGACCGTGAACAGCACGCCCATAAACACGAAGTGCGATGGCTTGCCGTGGGTAAAATCCCGCGCCCGGTTCTTGCCGCTCTGCACACCAAATGCGGCAGCCATGACGCTGTGCAGCATTTGCCAGAAGGTCGGTGGTTTGCCTTCGGATTGATCGTCGGGGTTGGATGGCGGTTGCATGCGTGCTTCCAGGGTTGTGCTGTCCCTGAAGGATAGTCGCGCTATCTCTGTAGGAGCGAACTTGTTCGCGAGGCGCTGTGCCTGACGCACCGCATCAAGCGCTCGCCAACAAGTTGGCTCCTACAGAATCGTGGATTTGCCGCAGATGTTGCGGCGATGCAGGTTTTTGATTCTGGGCGGAGCCCGTAGGAGCCTTGCTTGCAGGCGATCTGGCGCGCAGCGGCAGTAAAACCTGCGCATGCGGTAAGGCTGACTTACCGAGGCGTCTGATTTCAGGACCGCTGCGCAGCCCATCGTCGGCAAGCCAGACTCCTACGCCCTGCGGGCAGAAGCGGATGGCGAATGGCATGAGGACTACAGTTGCAACGCCCTGCGGGCAGAAGCGGGGCTGCTGCACTGTTGATTCTGGGCGGAGCCCTGTATGAGCGAACTTGTTCGCGAGGCGTGGCGCCTGATACACCACATCAATCGCTCGCCAACAAGTTGGCTCCTACAGGATCGTGGATTTGCCGCAGATGTTGCGGCGATGCAGGTTTTGATTCTGGCCGGAACCCTGTAGGAGCGAACTTGTTCGCGAGGCGCTGTGCCTGACGCACCGCATCAATCACTCGCCAACAAGTTGGCTCCTACAGAATTGAGGATTTGCCGGAGATGTTGCGGCGATGCAGGTTTTTGATTCTGGCCGGATCCTGTAGGAGCGAACTTGTTCGCGAGGCGCTGTGCCTGACGCACCGCATCAAGCGCTCGCCAACAAGTTGGCTCCTACAGAATTGTGGATTTGCCGCAGATGTTGCGGCGATGCAGGTTTTCGCTTCTGGGCGGAGCCCGTAGGAGCCATGCTTGCAGGCGATCTGGCGCGCAGCGGCAATAAAACCTGCGCATGCGGTAAGACTGACTTACCGAGGCTGATTTCAGGGCCGCTGCGCAGCCCATCGTCGGCAAGCCAAACTCCTACGCCCTGCGGGCAGAAGCGGATAGCGAATGGCATGAGGACCACAGTTGCAACGCCCTTCGGGCAGAAACGGGGCTGCTGCACTGTTGATTCTGGGCGGAGCCCTGTAGGAGCGAACTTGTTCGCGAGGCGTGGCGCCTGATACACCGCATCAATCGCTCGCCAACAAGTTGGCTCCTACAGAATCGTGGATTTGCCGCAGATGTTGCGGCGATGTGGGTTTTCGCTTCTGGGCGGAGCCCGTAGGAGCGAACTTGTTCGCGAGGCGTGGTGCCTGTTACACCGCATCAATCACTCGCCAACAAGTTGGCTCCTACAGGATCATTGGCAGGCCTCAGATCTCAGAGACCGTTAAAGTCAGGCAAACTTCTACTCGTCATACCCCAGATTCGGCGCGAGCCAGCGTTCGGTCACGCGCATTTCTTGCCGTTTGCGGGCGTTGTAGCTTTCGACCTGGTCCTTGTCGACCTTGCCCACCGCAAAATACTGCGCTTGTGGATGGGCGAAGTACCAGCCGCTGACCGCCGCCGCCGGGAACATCGCGTAATGCTCGGTCAGGAACACCCCGCTGACGCCCGGTTTGCCGTCGCCCTGGGTCGGGTCGAGCAGGTCGAACAGCTGCGCCTTCTCGGTGTGGTCCGGGCAGGCCGGGTAGCCGGGGGCAGGGCGGATGCCAACGTATTTCTCCTTGATCAGCTCATCGTTGTTCAGCGTCTCGTCCTGGGCGTAGCCCCAATACTCTTTACGCACTTGCTGGTGCAGCCATTCCGCGCAGGCCTCGGCCAGGCGATCAGCCAGCGCCTTGACCATGATCGCGTTGTAATCATCGCCCGCGTCCTGATAGGCCTTGGACACTTCTTCAGCGCCAATCCCGGCCGTGGTGATGAAGCCGCCGATGTAATCGGTCACGCCGCTGTCCTTGGGCGCAACGAAATCCGCCAGCGAGAAGTTCGGCTTGCCGTCGGTCTTGATGATCTGCTGGCGCAAATGATGCAGCTTGGTCAGCGGCTGTCCATCGTCGCCGTAGACTTCCAGGTCGTCGTTGTCCACCTGATTGGTCGGCCAGAAACCGAACACCGCCCGAGCGCGGATCAGCTTTTCATCGATCAGCTTACGCAGCAGTTCCTGGGCATCGTGGAACAGCGCAGTGGCCGCTTCACCCACCACTTCATCGGTCAGAATGCGCGGGTATTTACCGGCCAGGTCCCAGGAAATAAAGAACGGCGTCCAGTCGATGTATTCGGCCAGCACGTTCAGATCGATGTCTTCCAGCACCTTGGCGCCGGTGAACGTCGGCTTGACTGGCGTGTAGCTGGCCCAGTCGAACTGCGGCTTTTTGGCAATCGCTGCGCCGTAGCTCAAACGCTCGGTGCGGGCACTGCGGGCCGAGGTGCGTTCGCGAACTTCAACGTATTCCAGACGGGTCTTTTCGATGAACGCCGGCTTCAACTCCTTGGACAACAACTGCGTCGCCACGCCCACGGCACGGGAGGCGTCGGTGACGTAGATCACTGCGTCGTTGCTGTACTTGGGCTCGATCTTCACCGCGGTGTGCGCTTTGGAGGTGGTGGCGCCACCGATCATCAGCGGCAGATGGAAATCCTGACGTTGCATCTCGCGCGCCACATGCACCATTTCGTCCAGCGAAGGGGTGATCAGGCCAGATAGCCCGATGATGTCGCACTTCTGCTCCTTGGCCACCTGCAGGATCTTCTCCGCTGGCACCATCACGCCCAGGTCAACGATGTCGTAGCCGTTACAGCCCAGCACCACGCCGACGATGTTCTTGCCGATGTCGTGCACGTCGCCCTTGACCGTGGCCATCAGGATCTTGCCCTTGGCTTCGGGCTTATCGCCTTTTTCCGCTTCGATGAACGGGATCAAATGCGCCACCGCCTGCTTCATCACGCGAGCGGATTTCACCACTTGCGGCAGGAACATTTTGCCCGAGCCGAATAGATCGCCGACGATGTTCATGCCCGACATCAGCGGGCCTTCGATCACCTCGATCGGGCGCTTGAACGTCAGCCGCGATTCTTCAGTGTCCTCGACGATGTGGGTGGTGATGCCCTTGACCAGCGCATGCTCCAGGCGCTTGTTGACCTCCCAGCCGCGCCACTCTTCGGTTTCTGCTTCCTTGACGCTGCCGTCGCCCTTGTACTTGTCGGCGATGGCCAGCAGGGCTTCGGTGCCTTCAGGCGTGCGGTTGAGCACGACGTCTTCCACGGCGTCGCGCAACTCGGCCGGGATCTGGTCGTAGATCTCCAATTGGCCGGCGTTGACGATGCCCATGCTCAGGCCGTTGCGGATCGCGTACAGCAGAAATACCGAGTGAATCGCCTCGCGCACCGGGTTGTTGCCGCGGAACGAGAACGACACGTTGGACACGCCGCCCGAGGTCAGGGCGTGGGGCAGGTGATCACGGATATAGGCGCACGCATTGATGAAATCGACCGCGTAGTTGTTGTGCTCTTCGATGCCGGTGGCGATGGCGAAGATGTTCGGGTCAAAGATGATGTCTTCCGGCGGGAAGCCCACTTCGTTGACCAGAATGTCGTAGGAGCGCTTGCAGATTTCCTTCTTGCGCGCCTCGGTGTCGGCCTGGCCCTGTTCGTCGAACGCCATCACCACCACCGCTGCGCCATAGCGCTTGCAAAGCCTGGCGTGATGAATGAACTGCTCGACGCCTTCTTTCATGCTGATCGAGTTGACGATGCCCTTGCCCTGGATGCACTTGAGGCCGGCTTCGATCACTTCCCATTTCGAGGAGTCGATCATGATCGGCACCCGGGAGATGTCCGGCTCCCCGGCAATCAAGTTGAGGAAGGTCACCATGGCCTTCTTCGAGTCCAGCATGCCCTCGTCCATGTTGATGTCGATCACCTGGGCGCCGGCTTCCACCTGCTGCAGGGCGACTTCCAGGGCCTCGGTGTAATTGTCTTCACGGATCAGCCGGGCGAAACGCGCGGAACCGGTGATGTTGGTGCGCTCGCCGACGTTGACGAACAGCGAGCTGCGATCGATGGTGAAGGGTTCCAGACCCGACAGGCGACAGGCTTTGGGGATGTCCGGAATCACCCGCGGCGCATAGCCTTTGACAGCATTGGCGATGGCCTTGATGTGCGCAGGTGTGGTGCCGCAGCAGCCGCCGACGATGTTCAGGAAACCGCTCTGGGCGAATTCTTCGATCACGGCCGCCGTCTGGTTAGGCGCTTCGTCGTACTCGCCGAATTCATTGGGCAGACCGGCGTTGGGGTGCGCCGAGATATGAGTGCTGGCCTTGTTCGACAGCTCCTCCAGGTACGGGCGCAATTCACTGGCGCCGAGGGCGCAGTTCAGGCCGACGGAAATCGGTTTGGCATGGCTCACCGAGTTCCAGAACGCTTCGGTGGTCTGGCCGGAGAGGGTGCGGCCGGAGGCGTCGGTGATGGTGCCGGAGATCATGATCGGCAGATCGAAGCCCAGTTCATCGAACACACCCTGCACCGCGAAAATCGCTGCTTTAGCGTTAAGCGTGTCGAAGATGGTCTCAATGAGGATCAGATCGGCGCCGCCTTCAACCAGGCCTTTGGTGGCTTCGGTGTAGTTCTCCACCAGTTCGTCGAAGGTGACGTTGCGATAGCCGGGGTTGTTGACGTCCGGCGACAGCGAGCAGGTGCGGCTGGTCGGGCCGAGCACACCAGCGACAAAGCGTGGCTTGTCGGGGGTTTCCAGGGTTTTGGCGTCGGCCACTTTACGGGCCAGGCGGGCGCCCTCGACGTTCAGCTCATACACCAGCGCTTCCATGCCGTAGTCGGCCTGGGACACCTGGGTGGCGTTGAAGGTGTTGGTTTCGAGAATGTCGGCGCCGGCGTCCAGGTATTCCTTCTCGATGGCGCCAATGACGTCCGGGCGGGTCAGGATCAGCAGGTCGTTGTTGCCCTTGACGTCGCTTGGCCAGTCGGCGAAGCGTTTGCCACGGTAATCTTCTTCCTCCAGCCGATAGCTCTGGATCATGGTGCCCATGCCGCCGTCGAGGATCAGGATCCGCTCTTTAAGAGCCTGCTGGAGTGCTTGAAGACGCGCGCTGCGATCTGACATAGGTCTACCCGGATGAAGAAAAGCTGGAAATAAGCGGTAACGAGAAGCGCGAAATGATAGCAAACCTGCGCCGATTTAAACCGCCCGTGGATTTACATGAATTCTGCTCATGTTGGTCGCGGCATGCCACGGGTAGAATCAGTGCGTTTTTAATTTCAGGACGCACGTTCCATGTTGCATCGCTTGCTCACTGTTTTCATGGTTCTTGTGTCCGGCGCTCTTGTGTTCAGTGGCTCTGCCGTCGCACAGCCACCGACAGATCATCCAGGCATTTCCTACAGCCGCGATATCCAGCCGATCTTTACCGAAAAATGCGTCGCCTGCCACGCCTGCAACGACGCAGCCTGCCAGCTCAATCTCGGCAGCGCCGAAGGGGCAACCCGCGGTGCCTCGAAAGTCCCGGTGTATCAGGGCGATCGGAGCCAGGCGGTGGCGCCGACCCGCATTTTCTACGACGCTCAAGGCCCTGAGGCCTGGCGCCGCAAGGGCTTCTATTCGGTGCTCGACGGCCAGAGCAATCAGGCAGCGTTGATGGCGCGCATGCTGGCGTTGGGGCACAGCACGCCGCTGGTGCCCAACGCCAAATTGCCTGATGACATTGTGCTGGGCTTGAACCGGGAAAACCTGTGTCCGATGCCCGCCCAATTCGATGGCTATAAACAGGCGCATCCCAAAGAAGGCATGCCGCTGGCGGTCACCGGACTGACCGATGCGCAGTACCAGACGCTCCAGCAGTGGCTGTTGGCCGGCGCGCCGATCGACCAGATGCCGGTCCAGCCAAGCCCGGGCGAAGCCGCGCAAATCGCTCAGTGGGAAACACTGCTCAACCGTCCTGGCTCAACTGAAGCCTTGGTCGGGCGCTGGCTGTATGAGCATTTGTTCCTGGCGCACATTTATTTTGAGGACGGCGAACCGGGGCATTTCTTCCAGTGGGTGCGTTCGCGCACGCCGAGCGGTCAGCCGGTGGATCTGATTGCCACGCGCCGCCCCGACGACGATCCAGGTTCGGAGTTTTTCTACCGTCTGATGCCGGTGCAGGGCGTGATCGTGCACAAGACCCACATTACCTATCCCATGGGGCCCAAGAAGCTGGCCAGGGTCATGCAGCTGTTTTACAGCGGCAACTGGCATGCCGATTCGCTGCCCGGCTATGGCCCGCCACATCGCGCGAATCCTTTTGATACGTTCAAAGAGATCCCGGCGGTCGCGCGTTATCAATTCATGCTCGATAACGCCGAATTCTTCGTGCGCACCTTCATCCGCGGGCCGGTGTGTCGCGGGCAGATTGCCACGGACGTGATTCGCGACCATTTCTGGGCGTTGTTCCAGGAACCGGCTCACGACCGCTATATCACCGATGCCGCGTACCGGGCCAAAGCCACGCCACTGCTGGCGATGCCGGGACAGAACGATGACGTCGGCAGCGTGCTGACGCTGTGGCACGACTACCGGGACAAGCGTAATGAATACGAGGAGCTGCGCAGCGATGCCTACGCCAGCTTGCCGGCGCCCGGCTGGGCAACGTTGTGGGCGGGCAATGACAATGCGCTGCTGACGATTTTCCGCCATTTCGACAGCGCCTCGGTCAATAAGGGCCTGATCGGGGATCTACCTGATTCGGTGTGGTTGTTCGATTTTCCGCTGATCGAGCGCACGTATTACCAATTGGCCGTCAACTTCGATGTCTATGGCAACGTCTCGCACCAAGTGCAGACGCGGCTGTATTTCGACCTGATCCGCAACGGCGCTGAAGTCAACTTCCTGCGCCTGATGCCGGCTGACAGCCGCGACAAGATCCTCGGCGACTGGTACCAGAACGGCGGCAAAGTGAAGATGTGGCTGGATTACCAACGCATCGACGACGACACCCCGACCGGGATCAAACTGGACGAGAAAGATCCCAAGCGCGATTTCCAGCGCAAGCTGCTCGAGCGCGCCGGCACGCTCAACGTAGCGCCTGATCCGATCAACCGCTGTACCGGCGCCTACTGCTCGCGCCAGGGCGTCGGCCCGGTGTTCAGTGATGTCGAGCAAGCATTGAGTCGGCTGGTGTCCCGGCCTGCGGCAGGCCTGAAAGTCATCGATTACCTGCCCGAAGCAAGCATGCTGCGTATTCAGGATGGCAGCGGCAAACGCATCGTCTACAGCCTGCTGCGCAACCGCGCTCACAGTAACGTCGCGTTTCTGATGGGCGAGGCGTACCGCTATCAACCGGGTCTGGACACCTTGACGATCTATCCGGGCGTGCTCAGCAGCTATCCCAACTTCATGTTCAATGTGCCGGCCAACGAAGTGACGGCGTTTGTCGATGCGATGGAGCAGGCTCGGCATAAAGAGGCGTTCGAGAAGGTTGTCGAGCGTTGGGGCGTGCGGCGCAGTCATCCGCTGTTCTGGACGTACTTCCACGATCTGGACCGTTACATCCAAGAGACCGAGCCTCGGGAAGCAGGGGTGCTGGACATGAATCGGTATGAGAATTTATAGCCAGACCTGCCAACCGAAGGGCTGTGGGAGGGAGCTTGCTCGCGATTCGATACCTGTCGCGCCAAAGATGCAACGAATGTACTGGCCTCATCGCGAGCAAGCTCCCTCCCGCAATGGCTAGCCAGCCGGATGTTTGATGAAAGTTTGCATGCCCGCGAATGCGTCCAGTCAGTCAATTGATTTGCGGGTAATGACAAAGTCTTCGCCGGCAGGCGCGCTCCTGCAGGGGCTGGGTTTAGGTAGAAAACCCTTATAGAACATGGCCTGCCGCCATTAGACACCCCGTCTGACCACGCGAACCTTTTCGAACCTATGGCAGTCCGAACCTGCGAGTCGTCCTGAAATTTCCCTCACTTTGTGGGTCTTGGGTCGTGGTTTCCAGCGTAGGCAACAAGAGGTTAGCGATGTTGATTTCGGTTCAAGCCCTGCGGGCACTCGCCGCATGGGCCGTTGTGTGTCATCACTTCATGCAGATTTTTTTCGACTTCCACCCAAGCGGCCCGCTGGGGGAATTCTTTACCTCCAAGGGCGCCGTCGGTGTCGACATCTTCTTCGTCATCAGCGGCCTGGTCATCTATCTTTCTACCCTGGATAAAGACATGCCCGTTGGCCGTTTCATGCTCAACCGCATCATCCGTATCGTTCCCGCCTACTGGCTGTACACCGTGGTCATGGGCTTGCTGGTGCTGGTCGCCAGTCCACTGCTGCCGCATCAGGTGGTGGACTGGCAAAGCTTCATGCTTTCGTTGCTGTTTATCCCTTCGGAAAATCCGGGCGGCTACGGGCTGTACCCCACGCTAAACGTGGGTTGGACCCTGAACTACGAAATGCTGTTCTACGTCCTGTTCTCCATGGTTTTCCTGTTCCAGCAGCGTCATCGCCCTTTGATCATTGCCGCTGCGCTGTTTGCCGTCAGTGATGTGCTGGGGCGTTCCGGATTGATCAGCCGCTTCTACGCCAACGACATTGTGTATGAGTTCCTGCTGGGTATCGGCATCGGCATGATTTATCGCCGTGGCTGGATCAGTCAGCGTCTGTGGTTGCCGGTGCTCGCCATCGCGGGTGCGCTGTTCACCATCAACGAGCTGGAGCCGAGCACTCGGATTATCAACTGGGGATTGCCGAGTGCGGTGATTGTGGTGGCGTGCATCTCGCTGGAACCGTATTTCCGCGGTAACCGCGTCCTGAAGACCATGGGCGATTGCTCCTACTCGGTGTATTTGCTGCACGTGTTGGTGTTGTACGGCGGCTGGTTGTTGACCGAGCGGTATGGCTTAAACCCTTACGCTGTCTTCGCCGTGTGCGTGCCGGTGATCGCACTGGGCGCGTGGGCCAGCTACGAGGTTATTGAGAAGGGTTTATACCGCCGCATGAAAGGCTGGCTGGATAATCGTCGGCTCGCGAAGGAAACAGCGCTTTCCTGAGTAGGAGAGTGGCGGTCTTTACCTGAGTAGAATACTAGGACTTTGTCAGTTGCTTCCGATTGGCGTAAACTGCCGCCACGTCTGCGAGGAATTTTCATGACCGCTATTACTATTACTGATGCCGCCCACGATTATTTGGCTGACCTGCTGGAAAAGCAGAACACCCCGGGCATCGGCATCCGCGTGTTTATTACCCAGCCTGGCACCCAATACGCTGAAACCTGCATTGCCTACTGCAAGCCAGGCGAAGAGAAATCCGAAGACAAGGCCATCGGCCTGAAAAGCTTCACTGCCTGGATCGACTCATTCAGTGAAGCGTTTCTCGACGACGCCGTTGTCGACTACGCCACCGATCGCATGGGCGGTCAGCTCACCATCAAGGCACCAAACGCCAAAGTCCCGATGGTCAACGCTGATAGCCCGATCAACGAGCGCATCAATTACTACCTGCAAACCGAGATCAACCCGGGGCTTGCCAGCCACGGCGGTCAGGTCAGCCTGATCGATGTGGTCGAAGAAGACGATGCCAATATCGCCGTGCTGCAATTCGGCGGCGGTTGCCAGGGTTGTGGTCAGGCCGACGTCACGCTCAAGGAAGGCATCGAGCGCACTTTGCTTGAACGCATCCCCGAGTTGACCGCAGTACGCGATGTGACCGACCACACGCAGAAAGAGAACGCTTACTACTGAGTAGTGTGCGCTTCAATAAAAAGCCCCGACTGGTTCGGGGCTTTTTTGTGGGCGCGGAAATCTCGTGGGAGCGGACTCGTCCGCGAAAGCAATATTCCAGAAGCCAGATTCGTACCGGGCGCACCGGCCTCTTCGCGGACGAGTCCGCTCCCACGGTTACCATTAGGCCGTTTAAGGCCTGAACACATGCGCATGCCCGGCCCGGTACAGCGACGATTCGCTGAACACTTCATTGCCCAGCACACGCCCCACCAGAATCAACGCCGTACGCCGGAAACCCTTGTCCTGCACCTTCGCTTCGATGTCCGCAAGCGTGCCTACCACCCAATCCTGGTCCGGCCAACTGGCGCGATGGACCACCGCGATCGGGCAGTCGGCGCCATAGTGCGGAGTCAGCTCGGCGACGATTTTCCCCAGATTACTGACACCCAGGTGAATCGCCATGGTCGCCCGGTGCTGCGCCAGTTCACCCAGGGTTTCGCCTTCAGGCATTGAGGTTTTGTCAGCGTAACGGGTCAGGATCACGCTTTGCGAGATGTCAGGCAGGGTCAGCTCAGTCCCCAGCAGGGCGGCGCAGGCAGCGGTTGCGGTGACGCCGGGGATGATTTCGAAGGGGATATTCAGCTCGCGCAAGTACCGAATCTGCTCGCCGATGGCGCCATACAGACTCGGGTCGCCGGAGTGGACTCTGGCCACATCCTGGCCCTGTTCATGAGCAGATTTCATCAAGGCGACGATCTGCTCCAGGTGCAATTCGGCGCTGTTGGTCACCTGCACCGCCTGATGCCCTTCAAGCACCGCTTCGGGCACCAGAGAGCCTGCGTAGATGATGACCGGGCAACTGCGGATCAGGCGCTGGCCCTTGACGGTGATCAGTTCGGGGTCGCCCGGGCCTGCGCCGATGAAAAAAACGGTCATTGGAACTCCAAAGCGTATGTGTTCTGTAGGAGCCAACTTGTTGGCGAGGGCGATCGTTGCGTTTCGACCGGGATAACGCTTCGCCAACAAGTTGGCTCCTACAGAGGGTTTGCGCCCGCCAATGCGAAGGTGGCGTGGCTGTTCTTGCGGCGTGTGATGAGCAAGCAAGGTGAGGCGGCCAGTATCTGCGCAGCAAGTGCCAGCGCGGCACTTTCCGCTACGCCGTAGCACCCGGTCTTGTCGAACGCGATCTGGGAACGATGACTCAACTGCTCCTCAAACGCTGCCAGCTCATGCGCGCTGAAAAACACCAGCGGCACGCCCAGTCGTTCACTCAGTGCCAGCAGTCCTGGCTCCGAAGCCTTGAGATCGAGGGAGGCGAGGGCGGTTACATCCCCGAGAGCAAGGCCGTGAAGCGCAAGGCTTTCGTCGATCAATGCCGTCAGCGATTCAACGGAGCAGCCGCGTTGACAGCCCAGGCCGACCACCAGGATCGGCCGAGTGCTTGATGGACTCATGCCGCGTGAGGCAGTCCAGACGTCCGCAGTTCAGGATTGTTGCGCCGGAACAGCCAGGCGCTGATCACGCCCATGGCGATCCAGAACGCCGCGTTGGTCAGCAGCGAAGCGATTTTGAACTGCGACGCCAGTGCTTCCGGAGCAAGACTTGCGTGTACTGGCGGCTGTGGTGCGCCGATTACATGGGGCACGATCAGAATCGCCACGGCCAGCATCTTGAGTGCCCAGTGACGACCGAACACCAGCAAAGCCAGCGCAACCGCAGTCGAGGCGGCAGTACCAATCCACCAGAACTGACGCTGTGTCAGATCGGCAGCGGCAGTGCCCGGCAATTCCGGCGGCAGGCCAAGGGTCGGCGCCAACACGAACACGGCAAAACCGGCCAGCCCCCAAAGAGCGCCCTGAGCAGTGCTGCCCGGTGCCCGAAGGGTGTACAGCGCAGCCAGCATCAGCGCGAAACCGACCGCGACCACCAGATTACCGCCGGTGGTGGACAGCACCCGCTGCCAGCCGTCTTCCGGCTCCCAGGCCTGAGCGTCATGCTCGTGGGCAGCCATGGTCCCAGCGGCATGTTCGTGGGGCTCGGCGTGTGTGGCGGGGGCTTTTTCGTAGGTTTCCGCCTGATGAATCAGCGGCACGACCCAGACGCTCTGCAGCAACGTCAGCAGCACAGCGGCGAGCAGTCCGGTGAACCCGGCCGTTTGAGCGATACGCTTGAACATGGCGTCAGGCCTCAATGGCAAGGGAAAGCGGAACTGTGACGGGTGTCGTGCGCAGCGTTGTGGACCGCATCGATGTGGGAGAAACCAGCGAAGTAGACCAGGCAGGCGCCGAGGATCATCGCGCTAACCGCTGCAGTCAGGCGTTGAGCCTGGGTGGCGGTGGTGGTGCTGGACGTAGTGGTGGGGGTGGTGGTGCTGATCGACATGGCGCTTCCCTCTGAAATGTCAGCGAGCAGGAAAGCGCAATGAAGCCCGCTGACAGACGCCAGCAGAGACTCAACAGCGCCCGCCCACCGCGGGTTTGTTATGTGTCAGTTGCGGGCCGGTCTCCGGGCTTGCGAGGGGCAACGCGCTGTGCGTATCGCCATCAAGAATCGCCTTCCCATATCCCATGCCTTGCAGCCATAACAGACACAGTGGATCTGACTCTTCACTCGCTTACCGTTGCGGGGGCAGCGCCGGACTTGCATCGCCTTTGGGACGACACGCACCGGTTTCCCGTTTCACCCTGTGAAGGGCACCCGTAACAAGGCGTGTAGGAGAGCATGGCGAGATGGCTTCGTCAATCTGCCGAACAAGCGTCGGATACCGGGTTCCTGGCGCAAACCCTATCGATCAGCGATACCGCCTCCATCATTTACGACGGAATCATTCTGGGAGCGACGCTTCGCCTGTCTGAACATTGCGCCAATAAAAATATCGTTTATACCTACATCCATATCGATCATCGATACGGGTGAATCTTGAAAGCATCATCGGATGTATTCAGCTGTCTCTGGCATGAGCGTTCCCAGGCGCCGGTACTGACCTCGCGGTTGCCGTCGCGGGCACGTTGTGTGGTTATCGGTGCCGGATACACCGGCCTGTCCACCGCCCTGGCCTTGACATCAGGTTCTGCCGAGGAGGGCGAAGTGATTGTCATCGACGGGTTAAACATCGGCGATGGCGCATCCGGTCGCAACGGCGGTCAGGTGATTCCCGGTCTCAAGCTCAACCCCGACGAACTGGTGCAGCGCTTCGGTGAGGCGCGCGGTGAACCGTTGGCGGACCTGGTGGGCGGCGCTGCGGATTATGTGTTCAGGCTGATCGAGCGCCTGGGCATTGACTGCGGCGCGCGCCAGGACGGCTGGCTTCAGGCGGCCCATAGCGACAAGGCCCTGCGCGCATTGCAGGCCCGGGCGGGTCAGTGGCAGGCGCGCAACGCCGCGGTGCGGATGCTCGACACCCGCCAGGCTGCGCAGTTGCTTGGCACTTCGATCTATCACGGCGCACTGCTGGACGAGCGCGCCGGGCAATTGCAGCCCTACCAATACATCCACGGCCTGGCCTCAGTGGCACGTCAGCGCGGGGTGAAGATTTTCGAACGCTGCGCCGTTCTGCAGTTAAAGCGGGCAGAACGTGGCTGGACGGTCATCACCGCCCACGGTGACATTCAGGCCGATCAGGTGGTCATCGCCACCAACGCTTATTCCTCGCCGCTGCTGCCGGCGCTGCCTCACACCTACGTCACGCTGTGGAGTTTGCAGGCGGCAACGGCGCCACTGTCCGCAGCGCTGCAGGAACAGATCCTGCCCGGTGGACTGCCGGTGTCCGACACTTATCGGGTGCTGCGCTATTTCCGCAAAACCGAGGACGGTCGTTTCGTGCTCGGTACCCGAGGGCCGTTCCGCGACGCTTTGAACCTCAAAGACCTGGCGCGGGTTCGCCGGGAAATGCTCGATATCTATCCCATGCTTGAGCAAACGCCGCTCACCCACTGCTGGTGCGGTCGGGTTGCGGTGCCGTCTGCGGCAATCCCGATCCTCAGCCAGCCTGCGCCGGGGTTGACCGTTGCCCTCGGCTACTACGGCCGGGGGGTAGCGATGGCCACGCGGATGGGGGCATTGGTCGCTGATCTGGTCCAGGGCCTGCCCGCCGCCGAAAGCGTTTATCCGGTCACACCCTTCAAGGCCATGCCGGCGGCGCCCCTGCATCGCAATGTCGCGCGGGTTGCCGCCAACGTCATGCGCGTGCAGGACCTGATCGAGCGACGGGCCAGAGGGGCGAAACCATGAGCCAGATCCACACTGACGCCTCGACCCCCGTTGCCATAGAGCCGCCCATCGTGGCACCCCGCCGCTCAAGGGCGCGCCTGTTCGACGCCCTGCTGAACCTGCCCGGCGGCCTGATCACCTGCACGCTGATTCTGTTCGCCCTGGGTTTGCTGCTGTACATGAGTGTACGGGTCAACGACGGGCAGATCGTCGGGTCGGCCTTCACCCTGGACAATCTGTCTGCGGCGCTGACCGATCCGTTGACCCGGCTGGTGCTGCTGCGCTCGATCATCCTGTCGGCGATTGTCACGATCGCGACCGTGATGCTGGCTTTTCCGGTGGCGTATTACCTGGCATTTCGGGCAGGGCGCTGGCGTCATCTGCTGCTGTTTCTGGTGACGCTGCCGTTCTGGACCAGCTACCTGCTGCGGGTGTTCGCCTGGAAAATCGTCCTGGCCTACAACGGCGTGCTCAACTCGGCGCTGATGCTGCTGGGCATCACCGACGCGCCGTTGACCGGCCTGCTCAATACACCGGCCACGGTCGTGGTCACCCTGGCCCATGCCTACGCTGCATTCGCCGTGCTGCCGCTTTACATCTGCCTGCAAGGCCTGCCGAAAAATCTGTTCGAAGCCGCCGCCGACTTGGGGGCCAAGCCGTATCAGGGCTTTTTGCGCGTGGTCTTGCCGTTATCGGTGCCGGGGATTCTGTCGGCGGCGCTGGTGGTTTTCGTCCCCACTGTGGGCGATTACGTGACCCCCGCGCTGGTCGGAGGCCCCAACAGTTCGATGATCGGCACGCTGATCCAGGCGCAATTCGGCAAAGCCAACGACTGGCCTGCAGGCGCGGCGCTGGCGGTGATCAGCATGATAGCGATTGCCATCGTGGTGATTGCGACGCGCTGGATCATCACCCGCTGGAGCACCCGCATATGACCCGTTACCTGAACCGTCACTGGCTGCTGGCTTATGTCGCGGCGTATCTGGTGTTTTTGTACCTGCCCACGCTGCTGATCCCGGTGTTTTCGTTCAACGATTCGATTGCTCCGGCGTTTCCGCTCAAGGGCTTCACCCTGCAGTGGTATCAAAGCCTGCTGGACGACCCGCGACTGCGCAACGCGGCGCTCAACAGCTTGATGGTGGCGAGCATCGCGGCGGCCATCGCCACGGCGGCGGGGTGTCTGATTGCCTATGCTGATCTGCGCCGCAGCACACCGCTGGCCCGAAGTATTTCGCTGCTGGCGCGTTTGCCGATCCTTTTGCCCGGGGTGGTGCTGGGCATTGCGCTGTTGGTGGGGGTCAACCTGATCGGTCCGGGCCCGTCACTGGGCTCGATCGTGGTCGGCCATGTGTGCTTTTGCCTGCCGACCACGGTGGTGGTGATGCGCAGCCGTTTCGCCGCGTTTCCGCGCAGTCTGGAAGACGCCGCAATGGACCTGGGGGCGGACGAATGGACCACGTTTCGTCGGGTGGCTTTGCCGCTGGCACTGCCGGGGCTGATTTCGGCGTTCATGCTGGCGTTCATCACCTCGTTCGACGAGTTCATCGTGGCGTTTTTCCTGGTGGGGACCGAACCGACCTTGCCCATTTACATCTGGAGCCAACTGCGCTTTCCCAAGCAATTGCCGAGCGTCATGGCGCTCGGCACGGTGATCCTGGTGGTCTCCGTGATTCTCGCTGCGCTGGCCGAGCATTTTCGGCGTCGTGGCACGCGTTCCTCTGCCAATTCCCTTACGAAATAGCTCGGAGGTCTCATGAAAATCCGCATGACCGATACACGTTCCTGGGCGCTTGGACTGGGCGCGTTCGCGCTGGGTTTTACCCTGCTGCAACAGGGCGCGCAGGCTGCCGACAGTGGCAAGCTGACGTACTTCACCTGGTCCGGTTACGAGTTGCCGCAGTTCCATGGCGACTTTGAAAAAGCCCATCCCGGTCAGGTCGATATTTCGGTGTTTGGCGACGATGACGACGCGTTGTCCAAAGCCCGCGCCGGTTTTCATCCGGATCTGGCGCACCCGTGCTACGACAAGCTTGAACGCTGGAAGCAGGCAGGGCTGATTCAGCCGCTGGACCCCAAGCGCCTGAAGAACTGGGATCAAGTGTTCCCGGTCCTGCAGAAACTGCCGGGCATTGTCGATGCCGACGGCAAGGTATGGATGGTGCCGTGGGACTGGGGCAATACCTCGATTCTGTACCGCACCGATCTGGTGAAAAACCCGGACGCCAGCTGGAAGATGTTCTTTGATCCGGCCTCGCCTTACGCCGGCAAGATGGCCACCATCGACGCCGTCCACGACACGCCGCTGGTGGCGGCATTGCTGGCGGGGGTCGATCCGTTCAAGAAGATGGATCAGGCGCAGCTGGATAAGGTCGGCGCGATGTTGCGTCAGCAGCGGCCGCTGATGTCGTCGTATACCACGGACATGACCTCGGTCGAGCAGAGCCTGGCCAGCGGCGAACTCGTGGCGGCGATGGCCTGGAACGCATCGGCCACAGCCCTGAAAAAGCAGAACGTGCCGGTGGCGTTCATGAAGCCGAAGGAGGGGATGCTGACCTGGGTCTGCGGCATGGTCCTGCTCAAGGACGCCAAGCATGTGGACCTGGCGTATGACTTCATCAACGCACGCCTGAACGCCGACTCCGGCGCCAGTCTGATCAACGAGTACGGATACGGCAGCGCCAGCGAAGCAGCGTTCAAGAAGATCCCGCCGGCCAAGCTCGAAGAACTGTCATTGCCCAACGATCCGGAAACCATGCTGCGCGACACCGTGCTGACCAAGCCAATTCCCAGCAACGACGAACTGGCCAAGCTGTTTGAACGGGTGAAGGCGGGTGGGTGATTGAAGTAACCGCAGCCTGTAGGAGCTGCCGAGCAACGCGAGGCTGCGAAGCGTTCTGTCTGACACACGGTTATCGCAGCCTTCGGCAGCTCCTACATTTATTCGTGTTGTGTGCAAGAGGATTCGCGTGTGACAAACCCCAACGTGGTCAGCCTCAAGGGCATCAGCAAGCGCTACACCCAGAGCATTCTCAGCGTCGATGACATCGACCTGGACATTGCCAGTGGCGAGTTCATCAGCCTGCTGGGCCCCTCGGGCTGTGGCAAGACCACCACCTTGCGCCTGATCGCCGGGTTCGAGGGGCCGACAGCGGGCCAGATCTTCATTGACGGCAAGGACCTTACCGCGGCGCCGCCCTATGGCCGGCCGGTCAATACGGTGTTTCAGGACTATGCGCTGTTCCCGCATCTCAACGTCAGCGACAACGTCGGGTTTGGCTTGAGCCTGGCCGGTGTCGCTTCGAGCGAGGCGCGCACCCGCATTCGCGACATGCTTGAACTGGTGGGCCTGGCCGATAAGGCCAAGGCGCGGGTGCAGGACTTGTCCGGCGGGCAGCAGCAGCGGATCGCCATGGCCCGGGCGCTGGTGTGTCGTCCGCGCGTGCTGTTGCTCGATGAGCCGCTCTCGGCGCTGGACGCGCATTTGCGCCAGCACATGCAGGTCGAGCTCAAACGCCTGCAGGCGCAACTGGGCACCACTTTCGTGATGGTCACTCACGATCAGACCGAAGCCCTGTCGATTTCCGACCGCATCGCGGTGATGCGCAATGGCCGGATCGAACAGGTGGCAGGTCCGGCCCAATTGTATGACCAACCCGCCACCCCCTTCGTCGCGGGCTTCATCGGCGCCAGCAATCTGCTGCCGGGGCAAGTGGTGAGCCACGACAACAGCCTGTTCAGCGTCAAGGTCGGTGCGATGCACATGATGGCGCGCAGTGACCGGCCCTTGCGCATCGGCGAACACGTCACGGTGTCACTACGCCCCGAGGACTTGCGCATCCAGGCCCAGGCCGACCCTGCGCTGGCGCCATTCACCACCCAGGCCACCGTGTTGCAAACGCTGTTTCACGGGCGCTCCTTGCGCATTCAGGTGAGCGTTCCCGGCGTTGACAGCCTGACGCTCGACCTGCCCCGCGACGGCAATGCCCAGCATCACGCCGCGCTCAGGCCTGGCGACGGCATTTGTTTCAGCGTCGCCCCCGGAGTGGCACGGGCCTTCGCCGCCACGCCGACTTCAGCGCCCGGCGCTCCATGAACTCTTCAATCAGGAACCCGACATGACCAGCCTTTACCAGACACTAGGCCAACGCAGCGCCGCCGACTGGCAGCAGCGCCTGAGCACTTTCCAGTACCAGATCAGCAACTTTATCGACGGGCAGCCGTGTCCGGCCCTCAGCGGCGAGACGTTCGAGGTGGTCAACCCGGCCACCGGCAAGGTCCACGCCAGCGCACCGCGCAGCGGCGATGCCGACATCGACGTGGCGGTTAAATCCGCACGGCGGGCGTTCAAATCCGGCAGCTGGTCACGCCTGGCGCCCCGGGACCGTATGGCCGTGCTGTACCGTTTTGCCGCGTTGATCGACGAAAACGCCGAAGCCTTCGCCTTGCTTGACGTGCTGGACATGGGCAAGCCGATCACCGACATGCTGGAAGTGGACGTACCGTATTCGGCGCTGTCGTTTCAGTTTTTTGCCGAAACCATCGACAAGCTGGAAGGCTCCGTCACCAGCACGACGCCTGAAGCCTTGCACTACATCCTGCGTCAACCGCTGGGCGTGGTGGGCCTGATTGTGCCGTGGAATTACCCGCTGCTGATGGCGGCGTGGAAATTGGCGCCGGCGTTGTCCATGGGCAATTCGGTGGTGCTCAAGCCCGCCGAGCAGTCGCCGTCCAGCGCGGTGCTGCTGGCACAGTTGTTCATGCAGGCGGGCGGTCCGCCGGGGGTGTTCAACGTGGTGCAGGGCTATGGCGCCGAGGCGGGCGCGGCGCTGGCGCTGCACATGAATGTCGACAAGATCGGTTTTACCGGTTCGGTTGAGGTGGGCAAAAAGATGTTCATCTACGCCGGCCAATCGAACATGAAGCGAGTGACCACCGAATGCGGCGGCAAGAGCCCGCAGATCATCCTCGCCGACGTCGCCGATCTGGATCGGGCCGTGAGTTACGCCGTGAACGGCATCTATGCCAATCAGGGTGAGGTGTGCAACGCAGGCTCCCGTCTGCTGGTGCAGGACAGCATTTACGATGCGTTCATCGAGCGTTTCAGTGAAGTCGCTCAGGGCCGATATCTGCCGGGGGATCCGTTCGATCCGGCCACGCGCATGGGCTCGATGGTGTCTTTCCAGCAACAGAAACGCGTACTGGGCTACATCGACAAGGCCAATGCCGAAGGCGGGCGTCTGGTGTTTGGCGGCGGCGTCCCCAGGGGCCTGGAGCATGGCGCTTATGTCAGCCCGACGCTGTACGCCGATGTCAGCCCGCAGATGACCCTGGCCCGAGAAGAGGTGTTCGGCCCGGTGGCGGCGGCGATTCGCGTGACAGGGCTCGGCCATGCGCTGGAGATCGCCAATGACTCGATCTACGGGCTGGCGGCGTCCGTCTGGACTCAGAATATCGACAAGGCGCTGACCTTCGCCCGAGATGTGGAGGCCGGGATTGTCTGGGTCAACTGCTTCGATCATGGCGACATGACCCAGCCGTGGGGCGGGTTCAAGCAGTCGGGCAACGGTCGTGATCGTTGTCTGGAAGCGCTGACGCAATACTCGCAAACCAAATCGGTGTGGGTGCACCTGGGCGGTTGACGCCTTCTCTGTGTCGGGTACAGTCGCGGCGTGTTCGCCCCGGTTGTACCCGCGTTGCGGCGATCCAGACCTCATAAAAACATCATTGGCGAGCCATCATGAGTGAGTCCGAGTCCATGCCAAACGACACACCGCCCGCCGAGGAGGCCGTCGCCGACAAGATCGCGCCTGAGCAATCGCCGCTGTTCGCCAGTACCCTGGCCCGTGGCCTGGAAGTGATGATGGCGTTCCGTGCGGGCAATCCGAGCATGAACCTCCCGGAGATCGCCGCCGCCACCGGCATCACCAAAAGCGCGGCCCAGCGCTTTGCCTTCACGCTGGAAACCCTGGGTTATCTGCGCAAGGACCCGCAAAGCAAGCGCTATCAGCTCACCCCCCGGGCGCTGTCCCTGGGCTTTGGCTATCTGCAGACCAACAGCCTGATTGATCGCGCCTCGCCCTATTTGCATCAGCTCAACCGCGAATGCCACGAGAGCTGCAATCTGTCTGAACCGGACGGCGACCAAATGGTGTTCGTCGCGCGCTTTCCCAGCCACAACCAGGTCATGATCCCAATGCCGTTGGGCCTGAGCCTGCCGATGTACTGCACGGCATCGGGCCGCGCTTATCTGTCGCGCCTTGATCCCAAGGCCTGCGCCGAGCTGCTGGACGCCATGCCCCGACCGTCACACACCCATGCCACCGTCACTGATATCGATGCCTTGTTGAAGAAGATTGCCCAAGCGCGGGAGGAGGGCTACAGCAGCATTGAGGGTGAATACTTCCTGGGCGACATCAGCCTGGCGGCGCCCATCGTCGATGCGGGCGGCATGCCGCTGGGTGCGATCAATATCTCGGTCCCCGCCAGCCGTTGGAGCTTCGAAGACGCCCGCAAAGCCTTTGCGCCGGCACTGATCCATACCGCCCATGCGATTTCCAGTGCCGGCTGGAGCCAGCGTTCAGGCGGGTTTCGATAGGGCGATGCCCATTAAAATCCGCTTCTGCAGAAGGCGTAGGAGCCTTGCTTGCAGGCGATCTGACGCGCAGCGGCAGTAAAATCTGCGCTTGGGGTCTGGCTGACACTCCGTAGGCGCACGTTTTCATGACTGCTGCGCAGCCAATCGCGGACAAGTTGCGCTCCTACGGCCTGCGGCCAGAATCAAAAGCCGTCGCGGGCAAGCTTCGCTCCGGGACGTTCGCCGGCATAAAATCGCACATCAACCCGTCATTGACCTGACCATGCCCACTGCGTAGCCTTGCGCAGTCGAGGTTCGCCGGTCTGTGTTCTGTCAGAGCGGCGCTAAGAAGGGAATGCGGTCAACGCCGCAGCTGCCCCCGCAACTGTAAACGGTCATGTTCATTGCACAGCCACTGCGCGAGCGGGAAGGCGCGATGAATGCCTGTCGGATTTCAGCCAAACCGCCAGCGCCACCGTAAGCCAGGAGACCTGCCTCGACCGGACATTGCGTCCACGCATTCTCACTACAACCGGGCGGGGTGATCCGGTGGCGAATCGAACGGCCGGCCCCTGCGCTGCGTGGTTCTCGTCCCCTTTGCCCGCCGTACCGTCAAAGGGTATCCGATGAAAACACTGGCCAAACTTCCCGTCACCATCGTCACCGGCTTCCTCGGCTCGGGCAAAACCACCTTATTGCGGCACATGCTCGATAACGCCGAAGGGCGGCGCATCGCGGTGATCGTAAACGAGTTCGGCGAGCTGGGCATCGACGGCGACATTCTCAAGCAATGCACCATCGGCTGCACCGAAGAAGAAGCCACCGGCCGGGTCTACGAACTGGCCAATGGCTGCCTGTGCTGCACGGTTCAGGAAGAATTCTTCCCGGTGATGCGTGAATTGGTCGCCCGTCGCGGCGACCTCGACCATATCCTCATCGAAACCAGCGGTCTGGCACTGCCCAAGCCTTTGGTGCAAGCCTTCCAGTGGCCGGAAATCCGCAGCGCCTGTACCGTTGACGCCGTGATCACGGTGGTCGACAGCCCGGCAGTGCTGGCCGGCACCTTCGCCGCATTCCCGGATCAGGTCGACGCGCAGCGCAAGCTCGATCCAAACCTGGACCACGAATCGCCGCTGCACGAGTTGTTCGCCGATCAGCTGGCCAGCGCCGATCTGGTCATCCTCAACAAAGCCGACATGCTCGACGCCCAATCTCTGGCCGCCGTGCGCGCCGAAGTCGCCGAAGAGCTACCGCCTGCGGTGAAAGTCATCGAGGCCAGCAAAGGCCAACTCCCGATCAGCGTGCTGTTGGGCCTGGGCGCAGAATCCGAACAGCACATCGACAGCCGCAAAACCCACCACGATCACCACGAAGGCGATGACCATGACGACCACGATCATGACGCCTTCGATTCGATTTCCATCACCTTGCCCCAAGCTGACGAGGGTCTGCTGCTGAACGCGTTGACCCAGGCGGTCGTGCAGCACGGCATCTTGCGCGTCAAAGGTTTCGCAGCCATCCCCGGCAAGCCGATGCGCCTGCTGGTGCAAGGCGTGGGCACGCGTTTCGACAAGCATTTCGATCGTGCCTGGAAGGCCGACGAAGAGCGCGTCACGCACCTGGTGCTGATCGGCCAGGAACTCGACGCCGCCGTGCTCGAAACCCAGCTGCGCGCTGCGGTCACTGCTGTGGCAGTAGCAGGCTAAGCCATGCACCTGCTCAGAACCCAGCCCGGCGGTTTCGTCCCCGACGACAGCATCGCTGACCTGGGGCAGACGCCTGCCGATCTGGTGATTCTGTGCAGCGGCGATTCGCATCTGGCGTTGCTCGCTGAAACCGCGCAGCAATTGCCCGACGACTACCCCAGCCTGCGTCTGGCCAATCCGATGCAGGTGCAAAATCACGCCTCGGTCGATTTGTATGTGGACCAGGTGCTGCGTCACGCCAAGGTCATCCTGATTTCCCTGCACGGCGGCATCGGTTACTGGCGCTATGGCGTCGAGCGGCTGGTGGAACTGGCGGCGCGGGGAGTGAAACTGATTCTGGTGCCGGGCGATGATCGTCCAGACCCCGAACTGAGCAGCTTGAGCAACGTCCCCCCGGCAGACGCCGAGCGGCTGTGGCATTTCCTGCGCCAGGGCGGCAAACACAACGCGCTCCAGCTATATAGGTGCCTGGCGAGCGGCTGGCTGGGTCGCGATTACCCGTGGACCGAGCCTTGTGCGCTGCCGCGCACCGTGATTTATCACCCGCGCAAGGCCAGCGCCGAACTGAGTGACTGGCAAGCCGACTGGCTGCCGGATCAACCGGTTGCGGCGCTGCTGTTTTACCGCTCGCATTTACAGGCGGCCAATACCGGGTTTATCGACGTGTTCTGCGAGCGGCTGCTGGCCCAGGGCATCAATCCGCTGCCCATCGCAGTTGCCAGCCTCAAAGAGCCGGCGTGCCTGACTGCCGTGCAGGACTGGATGGACGAGGCCGACGCCGAGATCATCCTCAACACCACCGGTTTTGCGCAATCCAGCCCCGAGGCGCCTCATTTGCGGCCGTTTCGCCGCAATATTCCGGTGATCCAGGCCATCTGCGCCCAGGACAACGAGCCGGCGTGGCAGGCCAGCGAGCAAGGCCTGGGTCCGCGGGATCTGGCGATGCACATCGCTTTGCCCGAGCTGGACGGGCGGATCATCAGCCGGCCGATCAGCTTCAAGGACCTGGCCTGGTACAGCGAACGCAGTCAGTCCGACGTGGTGTGCTATCGCGCGCAGCCCCAGCGCATGGACTTCGTTGCCGAACTGGCGCGCCGCTGGATATTGCTCGGCCGCTTGCCCAATCGTGACAAGCGCGTGGCCTTGATTCTTGCCAATTACCCGACCCGGGACGGACGCATCGGCAACGGCGTAGGGCTCGATACCCCGGCGGCGGCGCTGAATATCCTGCGTGCCCTGCACCAGGAGGGCTACCCGTTGGCGCCGCTGCCTGAGAGCGGCACCGAGCTGATTCACGCGCTGTTGGGCGGTGTGACCAACGATCCTGAAGGCCGCGATCAGCGCCCCTGTCATCAGAGCATGGCGATGGACGACTACCTGGCCGCGTTTCGGGCTCTGCCTGAAGCCAATCAACAGGCAGTCATTGAGCGTTGGGGTACACCTGACAGCGATCCGATGTGCCGCGGCGGTCGGATGATGGTGGCGGGGCTGCGGTTTGGCCTGACGTTCATCGGCATTCAGCCGGTCCGTGGCTACGACGTCGATCACAGTGCGGTTTATCACGACCCGGACCTGGTGCCGCCCCACGGCTATCTGGCGTTTTATTTCTGGCTGCGTAAAAGCTATGGCGCCCATGCAGTGATCCATGTCGGCAAGCACGGCAATCTGGAGTGGCTGCCGGGCAAGGGCGTCGGCTTATCCGAGCATTGCTGGCCGGATGCAATTCTGGGCCCGATGCCCAACATCTATCCCTTCATCGTCAACGATCCGGGTGAGGGCGCCCAGGCCAAGCGTCGCACCCAGGCGGTCATCATCGACCACCTGATGCCGCCGCTGACCCGCGCCGAAACCTACGGTCCGTTGCGCAATCTGGAGCTGCTGGCGGACGAGTACTACGAAGCACAATTGCTCGATCCGCGCCGCGCCCGCGAACTGCAAAAAGACATTCTCGGGCTGGTCCGCGAAACCCATATCGACCGCGAACTGGCGCTGGAAGAGGGGCCGGATGGCGATGCGGATGTGGCGATCTGGTTGCCGCGTCTGGACACCTATCTGTGCGACCTGAAGGAATCGCAGATCCGCGATGGCCTGCATGTGTTCGGCCAGTCGCCCACCGGGCGTTTGCGCATCGATACGTTGCTGGCCCTGCTGCGCATTCCTCGCGGTGACGGCAAGGGCGCGCAGGCGAGTATTTTGCGGGTGCTAAGCAAGGCGTTCGAGCTGGGGATCGACCCGCTGGACTGTGATTTGGGGCAGTCGTGGAGCGGTCCTAAACCTCAGGCGTTACATGAAGTCAGTGATGATCCGTGGCGCACGGTGGGCGATACCCGCGAGCGGCTGGAGTTGTACGCCAGTCGCTTGATTGAACAGGTACTCTCGGGTTCTTCTAATGAATTCTTGTTTGAAAACAATGAATTGACGCTGGTAATTAATTCTCTACTTGAAGTGGTCGCGCCGCGTCTGGACGCTTGCGGGCCTGCGGAGATGCAAGGGTTGCTGGACGCACTGAGCGGACGCTTCGTACCTGCCGGGGCAAGCGGCGCACCGAGTCGTGGGCGGCTGGATGTGCTGCCAACCGGGCGAAACTTCTTCTCGGTGGACGTGCGCAACCTGCCAACCACCACGGCTTGGCGAATCGGTTTCCAGTCAGCAAATCTCCTGCTGGACAGGCACTTGCAAGACAATGGTGATCATCTGCGTCAACTGGGTTTGTCGGTGTGGGGCACAGCCACCATGCGCACCGGCGGGGACGATATCGCCCAGGCGATGGCGCTGATGGGCGTGCGTCCGGTGTGGGCAACGGGCAGCCAGCGGGTCGATGACTTTGAAATCCTGCCGCTGGGTCTTCTGGACCGTCCCCGTGTCGATGTCACGCTGCGGGTGTCAGGATTCTTTCGCGATGCGTTCGCCAATCTGATTCGTCTGTTCGACGCGGCGGTGCAGGCAGTCGCTGCGCTGGACGAGCCGGATGAGATGAATCCGCTGGCAGCGCGGGTGCGCCAGGAACGCGCCGAATTCGAACAAGCAGGGGCGACAGCGGAACAAGCGGCCCGGCAGGCGGGATGGCGTATTTTCGGTGCCAAGCCTGGGGCGTACGGTGCTGGCGTGCAGAACGCGATCGATGGGCGATTGTGGCAAACCCGCGATGATCTGGCCGAGGTCTATCTGAGCTGGGGCGGCTACGCCTATGGAGCCAGCGATGAAGGCACGCCAGCCCGCGAGCACTTCGCCCAGCGTTTGAGTCAGGTGCAGGCAGTGCTGCAAAACCAGGACAATCGCGAGCACGATCTGCTCGATTCCAATGACTATTACCAGTTCCAGGGCGGCATGCTGGCGGCGGCGGAAACCCTCAGCGGTGTGAAAGCCGCCAGCTACCACGGCGATCACAGCCAGCCGGATCTGCCGAAGATTCGGACGTTGAAGGAAGAGTTGAACCGGGTGGTGCGCTCGCGGGCGGCCAATCCGAAATGGATCGACGGGGTCAAGCGCCACGGCTACAAAGGCGCCTTTGAAATGGCCGCGACAGTGGACTTTTTATTCGCCTTCGACGCCACCACCGAGTTGATCGACGATCATCAATACGCGTTGCTGGCCGATGCCTATTTGCTCGACCCGTCGACCCGCGAATTCATCCAGGAGCATAACCCCGACGCCCTGCGTGACATGACCGAGCGAATGCTCGAAGCGCAGCAGCGCGGATTGTGGCAGGAGCCGGGTGAGTACCGTGAGGCGCTGGAGAATCTGCTGCTGGATATCGAGGAGCATTAATCATCGTCGTCCGGCGCAGACCCGTGGGAGCGGACTTGTCCGCGAAGGGGACGGTTAAATCGATACATATTTTTCGGCTGATCGAATGCCTTCGCGGACAAGTCCGCTCCCACAGGATCCCCAACCTAAACACTCCGACGCAGAGCGTGGGAGCGATCAATTTTCTTGGCAGGAGCCAGAACCGGACATGACCGACACCCCGCATTTCCCCCTGGCCGCTGTCGTTGGCGCTGAAGAGTTGAAACTTGCACTGTGCCTGACCGCCATCGACCCGAAAATCGGCGGCGTATTGATCGAGGGTCCACGGGGCATGGCCAAGTCCACCCTCGCGCGCGGGCTGGCGGATCTGTTGGCCAGTGGACAGTTCGTGACGTTGCCTTTGGGCGCTACTGAAGAGCGTCTGGTCGGCACGCTGGACCTGGATGCTGCTCTGGGTGAGGGCCGTGCGGCGTTCTCCCCCGGTGTGTTGGCCAAGGCCGACGGTGGCGTGCTGTATGTGGATGAGGTCAACTTGCTGCCCGATCATCTGGTGGATCTGCTGCTGGACGTCGCGGCCAGTGGTGTCAACCTGGTGGAGCGCGATGGCATTTCCCATCGCCATCCCTCGCGTTTCGTGCTGATCGGCACCATGAACCCGGAAGAAGGCGAGCTGCGCCCGCAATTGCTCGACCGCTTCGGTCTGAATGTGGCGCTGAGCGGGCACACAGCGCCGGTCGAACGCAGCCAGATCATTCGCCGTCGCCTGGATTTCGATACCTCTCCCGAGGTGTTTTGCGCCCAATGGGCCGAGCGCCAGGATGCGTTGAAAGCCCGCTGCGAACGTGCGCGATTGCTGGTGCCGCAGATCGCACTGGATGACGCAAGCCTTGAGCGCATCACCGAGCGCTGTTACGCGGCGGGCGTGGATGGCCTGCGCGCGGATCTTGTGTGGCTGCGGGCCGCACGGGCACATGCGGCGTGGCGCGGCGCATCGTCGATTGCCGAGGAAGACATTGACGCCGTGGCCGATTTTGCCTTGCGCCATCGGCGTCGTGATGCGCCGCAAAACTCGCCAGCGCAATCTGAGCCTCAGCCTCAGCCTCAGTCCTCGACTTCGCCCCCGCCTGCCACTTCTGATCAGCAACAACCGGACGATTCGCCGTCATTGAGTCAGGGCGAAGGCAGTTGGGGGCAAATGCCTGCGCAGCCCGTTGCATCAGGTGCGCGGCGTGAGATCCCGAGCTGGCCAAAAAAGCCCTAGGCATCCGCCCCCGTACGATCGACGGGGCGGATGCCAACCCCCGGCCAGGTCGGCTGACAGGAGGCAAAAGCGGGGCAGTCCGGTCTGGCATCGACGGGGCGATTGCCTGGCTCCCGACTCTGCTGCATGGACGTCCAAAAAGCCGTGCCGATCTGATTCGCCAACCGCGTACTGCACGTTCTCATGAGCTGTGGTTGGTGATTGTCGATGCCTCGGCGTCCACGCGGCGATATCAGGCGTTGAGTCAGGCCAAGGGGCTGTTGGCCCAATTGTTCGATGACGCCTATCGCCGTCGCGTTCGCCTGGCGTTACTCACCGCCAGCGGCAGCAGGGCGCGTTGGCAGCATCAGGGGTTGAAAGCCGGTACGGCGTTGCAGCCGTGGCTCGATGGACTGGGCGCGGGGGGCGGCACGCCCCTGTTTGAAGCGCTGGATCAGGCCAGAGCGTGGCTGGAGCACAGAAGCCGACGCCATCCGGCAGAATCACAGCGGGTGTTGGTGCTGACTGACGGGCGAGTCAAACAGTTGCCGGCGATGGCCATCTTCGAGTGTCCCAGCGTGTTGATCGATATGGAGCTTGGGCCGATACGGCTGGGCAGGGCAGCAGACATCGCAAGGATGATCGGCGCCGAATATAAGCACCTCACCGACCTGTAGCAGCGAACTTGTTCGCGAGGCTTTGTGACTGATGCACGGCGTAGACCGCCTCGCCAATAAGTTGGCTCCTACAGAAGATTGGAGCGCGTACACATTCTCTGTAGGAGCGAACTTGTTCGCGAGGCTTTTTGACTGATGCACCGCGTAGACCGCCTCGCCAACAAGTTGGCTCCTACAGAAGATTAAAGCGCGGACACATTCTCTGTAGGCGCGAACTTGTTCGCGAGGCTTTGTGGCTGATGCACGGCGTAGACCGCCTCGCCAACAAGTTGGCTCCTACAGAAGATTAAAGCGCATACACATTCTCTGTAGGCGCGAACTTGTTCGCGAGGCTTTTTGGCTGATACACCGCGTAGACCGCCTCGCCAACAAGTTGGCTCCTACAGAGCGAGTGTTACATCAAGCCGGCATCGTCCACGGCTCAAGGTTGTAACCTTCGCCGCTGATCTGCGCCCGGGCTTGTTCTAGCAGGGCTGCCAGTTGTTTGGGATCGGAGTAGGTGCTGCTGGGGATCTGTGCGCGACCGATCCGGGTGCTGGTGCGGTCAACGACGGAAAGGCTCAGGTCGCCATTGCCGTCCTGGGGAGCCCAGGCCACGCACTGGAAGGGATGGAAGGCGTGACCGGCGATGAGCAAAGCTTCGTTAAAGCGCAAAGGGGCGTTCATGGCGTTTCCTCAGATGCCCGTATCAATACAATCACCGGCGGCGGGCGTCCCGTTCGGTTGGATACATGTACTGATGACGGCAAGCTGGCTACAAGTCACAACCTGTCATCAAATTATTTTTCAGCCTGCGCTGCACCCCACGTACTCAGAGGCCTGCGCGGCATCGAGACAAATTGCCGCGGGCGCAATCAGCCGCCAACTCTCATGTGCTCATGCCTGCTTTGATCGATCCGCCGTGTCTTAAGCACGTTTCGATCTTAGCCTTATAGATAATCGGTCCAAGTGTGTGTCAAAAAACTTGCTAATGTATTTGCCAGGGTCGCCAAGACACTGTTTCTAAAATGGTTTTATCGTGAAATCTTCTTTGAATCCTGGCGCCAAGGAAACGATATGCATGAGCTGGCACCAACCCGTCGCCTGTTAATTGTCGAACCGTGCGAAGAGAGTCTTCGCCTGATCCCTGGTCTGCGCGCAGCGGGCTGGGAAGTGGACAGCTGCACGCTGCAATCGGCAGCATCACGTCCATGCGACGTCGGTCTGATCCGATTGATGCCCCAGCATTTCGAACACCCGGAGGTCGTCAAAGACCTGATCACCCGCAGTAATACCGAGTGGATTGCGGTGTTGACGCCGGATGATCTTCGTCGCGACAAAATCGGCGACTTCGTCTGCGAATGGTTTTTTGATTTTCACACGCTGCCCTTCGATGTCGCGCGGGTGCAGGTGACGCTGGGTCGCGCCTACGGCATGGCGCGGTTGCGTGCTCAAGGCGCCAATTATGGCAGCGGCCCGGAACATCAGATGCTCGGTGAAAGCCGACCGATTCGCGAGTTGCGCCGGTTGCTGACCAAGCTGGCACCCACGGAGTCTCCGGTGTTGATTCGTGGTGAAACCGGCACCGGTAAAGAGTTGGTGGCGCGGACTCTGCACCTGCAGTCTCAGCGTCGGGACAAGCCCTTTGTTTCGATCAACTGCAGCGCAATCCCCGAACATCTGCTGCAACCCGAGCTGTTCGGCTATCACCAGGACCCATTTTCTCCCGCGCAGCCACGCAAGGTCGGGCGAATCGAGGCCGCCAATGGCGGCACGCTGTTTCTCGATGAAATCGGCGATCTGCCGCTGGACGTGCAGGCCAATTTGCTGCGTTTCCTGCACGAACGGCAACTTGAGATAGGCGGGGAGTCGGTGCCTATCGACGTCCGTGTACTGGCGGCTACTCGCATCGACCTTGAAGCGGCGATCCGCAAGAAGCTATTTCGCGAAGACCTGTATTACCGGCTCAATGTGTTGCAGGTTGGCACGGCGCCCTTGCGCGAGCGACACGGGGATCTGGCGCTGCTGGCCAACCATTTTGCGCACTTTTACAGTCAGGAAACCGGACGTCGTCCGCGCAATTTCAGTCAGGATGCGTTGGTCGCGATGGGCAAGCATGATTGGCCGGGCAACGTTCGTGAGTTGGAAAACCGTGTTCGACGAGGGCTGGTGCTGGCGGAAGGCAGGCAGATCGAGGCCTTCGATCTGGGTCTGTTAGGCGAGGAGGAAATCAGCTCAAGCATGGGCACGCTGGATGACTACAAGTCCCGTGCCGAGCGCCAGGCTTTGTGCGATGTACTGACGCGCCACAGCGATAACCTGAGTGTGGCGGCCAAGGTGCTCGGGGTGTCGCGACCGACATTTTATCGGTTGCTGCACAAGCATCAGATTCGCTGAATAAATCTGCAGGCGCCCACGGGTTAGCGAGGCGGACAGTGTGGAGTATCGGCCACGACGCTTGGCGAACGAGTTCGCGCCTACAGTTCGGTAGTCATCAGCTGGGCGACCGCACGCAACGCCTGCTCACGGCGCTCGTTCCAGCTGCCGCCCACTACCTGGTACGCCTGATGATGCTGACTCAGCCAGCGTTCGCTCGCCTCGAAAAACCCCTGACGTTCACTCAGTTCAGGCTGGCAACGCTGGCCGTCGCCGATCCACTCCACACCCTCGGGTGCCAGCAGCAGTGTCAGATCATAGTGGCGGGCAAGCAGGGCAGGCTCGAGCCAGGCAGGGCAGTCGCCAAACAGCGTCTGGCTCCAGAGCATGTTGCTCAACAAGTGAGTGTCCAGGATCAGCAGATCCGGAGTGCGGCAGCGGCCGGCGTCCTCCCAGGCAAGTTGCCCCCGGGCAATGGCGGGGATGTCGGCGTAGCAGGTGTCGCGTTGGGCCTGATCGATGAAGTGGCGCACGTACTCGCCGATCAGCACGCCGCCAAATCGTTCCTGCAGCGCTTTCGCCAGCCAGCTTTTACCGCTCGATTCAGGGCCTGCCAGTACCAGGACTTTCATTCCGGGCCTCAGTGCGCCAGAGCCGGGTCAGCACGCCAGTCGCGCCAGCCTTGCACCGCCAGCAGCGTGAACAGCGCATACAACGCAGCCGTGAGGTACAGCCCTTTGTAAACGAACAGTGCAACGAAAATGAGGTCCAGCAAGATCCACAGCGGCCAGCATTGCACGCGTTTTTGTGCCATCCAGACTTGCGCCACCAGACTGAACCCGGTGAGTGCCGCGTCGAGCCACGGCTGGGCGGCGTCGGTGAAGTGGGCCATCGCAGCACCCAGGGCCAGGCTTACCACTGCTCCCGCCGCGAGGCTGACGAACAGGGCGCCATTGCCCAGCACCGTGACGCTGCGAGCGCTTGCCATTCGGCCGCCACGGGTCCATTGCCACCAGCCATAGAGTTGCAGTACCGCATATACCACCTGCAGCAGCATGTCCGAATAGAGTTTTACGTCGAAGAAGATCCAGGTGTAGAGCAGCACCATGACCAGCCCGATGGGCCAGCACCACGGGTTTTGTTTGACTGTCAGCCAGACGGCAATCACACCCAGCGCGGCGGCAAACAGTTCAAGCCCAGACATGGCGACTCCAGTAATGGGTGGGATTTGCTGGATAAGCGCAGACGCGCCGATTCGGGCCGGCGATTGTAAGCGGTTTATGCCCTGGCGGGGAGCGTTAGGACTGCGCTGATGTCCATTGTGGCGCATTGGCAATCAGCCGCACTTTGAGGCCGAACCGTCAAAACTTACGCGCCATTATTCATGCTAGAGCCATCGCCTGAAAGGTCTGCTAGCATCGCCGCGCTTGCGTGTGGGAGTGGGCACTGATGAACCTTTCATAATGCGTTGATGTTCGATCAATTATGGTTCGCACCGCTTGCAATTAAATATACAGGGCCGTGTCATGAGCACGGTCCACTGGGGGAATGATGGATCTTTGGACCGCCGCACAGGCGTTGATACTTGGGGTTGTAGAAGGTTTAACTGAGTTTTTGCCGATATCCAGTACCGGCCACCAGATCATTGTCGCGGACCTGATCAATTTCACCGGTGAGCGGGCCATCGCGTTCAATATCATTATCCAGCTGGGTGCCATCCTGGCAGTGGTGTGGGAGTTTCGGCGCAAGATCTTTGATGTGGTCGGTGGCCTGACGACCGATCCGAAGGCGCGGCGCTTCACCGCGAACCTCATCATTGGCGTCTTGCCGGCGATGGTGTTGGGTGTGCTGTTTGCCGATCTGATTCACGAGTATCTGTTCAACCCGATCACCGTTGCCGCCGCGCTGGTCATCGGGGGTTTCGTGATGCTCTGGGCCGAGCGTCGTCAGCATGAGGTTCACGCTGAAACCGTGGACGAGATGACTTGGGCCGATGCGTTGAAGGTCGGTTTTGCGCAGTGCCTGGCGATGATTCCCGGCACGTCCCGCTCAGGCTCGACGATCATCGGCGGCTTGCTGTTTGGTCTGTCGCGCAAAACGGCCACCGAGTTTTCGTTCTTTCTGGCGATGCCCACCATGGTCGCGGCTTCGGTGTACTCCGGTTACAAGTATCACAACCTGTTTGTCCCTGGTGACTTCCCGGTATTCGCGGTTGGCTTCATCACTTCCTTCATCTTCGCCATGATCGCGGTGAAGGCGCTGTTGAAGTTCATCGCCAGCCACAGCTACGCGGTGTTCGCCTACTACCGCATTGCCTTCGGCCTGCTGATTCTGGCGACTTGGCAGTTTGGCTGGATCGACTGGTCCAGCGCGCAGGGGTAAGGGACGATGGCGGCGCCCGATACCCGCAGCGGCCAGCGCCCGGTCGGCAATCCAAACCCTTCGGCGGTGCGCTTTTTGCGCACCAAGCTGCTGGTGCTGATGCTGCTGTGTGCATTGCCGGGTTATGGCGTGGTGACGCTATGGCTGCAAGGTGGCTCCTGGATACCCGCAGCCACTTATGGGCTGATGAGCATCGTGACCTTCTTGCTGTACTGGCACGACAAGCGTCGTGCGCAGCAGGCGGGGCAGCGCACGCCGGAAAAAATCCTTCACGGGGCTGAATTGCTCGGCGGCTGGCCGGGGGCGTTTCTCGGTCAGCAAGCATTGCGGCACAAGACGCGCAAGGTGTCTTATCAGTTGGTGTTCTGGGCCATCGTGGTGCTGCATGAACTGTTCTGGATCGATCGATTGGTGCTGGGCGGGAATTTCATTGCGCGGCACCTGTACTGACCCGGCTAAAGCTTGAGCGCGACTTGCTGCTTTTTCGGCAGTTTGCTGACCACCAACTGATGTGAGCGGGTCAGCAAGTCGCGCAACTCGGCGTCGCCCAGGGAGTAAGGCTCCGCCACACTGATCCAGTGCGCGCGGGCAAGATAAGGCGCCGGTCGCACGCCCGGACGGTCCACGTAGCCCAGAAACAGATCGCTGGCGACTTTGAACGACAGGCCTTTGCCAGCCAGATCCATTACAGCGAACATCTTGTTCCCGGCAATCGAAAACACCCGCGTACCTCCCCACTTATAGTCCTCACGGGCGCCTGGCAGGCTCAAGCAAAAGTGGGCGACGTCTTCAATCTGCATGTTTTCTCCTTGTGAGCTATCGGTGGGCCGGATGGGCCTTATTTAGGAGCTGCCGAAGGCCGCGATTGCGATATGCCTGACACATCCCAATCGCAGCCTCGCGCTGGTCGTCAGCTCCTACAGAGAGCCGAGGTTATTTCAGGCACATCGGGTATCGCGAAAGTGCGCCGCGACGTGATCGATCCAGGCCCGAACCGCTGGCAGCGCGCCCCGTCGCTGGGTGTAGGCGGCCTGCAGGTTGCCGCTGGGCATCGACCATTGCGGCAACAAGCGGATCAGGCTGCCGTCGGCCAGTTCGGCGTGGCAGTTCATCATTGGCAGCATGGTCAAACCCAGCCCGGCCAGCGCCGCGCCCTTGCGGATGGGGAAGTCGTCGATGGCCAGCCGGGGTTCGATGGCGATTTCGCAGCGCTCGCCGTTATCGTGCACCAGATTGAAATGCACTTTGCGGTCCGCTTCGATAGCGCCCAACACCGGCAAGCTTGCAAGATCCTGAGGCGTGAGAATTTCCCGGCCGGCGAGCAATTGGGGCGACGCCACCAGCGCGGCCGACGCAGGCGCCAGCTGACGTACGATCAGGTTCTGGTCTTCATCTCCCACATCGCGCACCCGCAGCGCAACATCGATGCCCTCGTTGACCAGATCCACCCGACGGTTGACCAACAACAGTTCCAGCTGCACGAGGGGAAACTGTTTGAGAAAGCCCGCCACTACAGCGGTAAGGTTCCAATGGGTCACCCCCACCGGGCACGAAACGCGCAGGCGACCCCGGGGTTCGGCTGAAAGCGTGGCGACGGCCTCATCGGCCATTTCTGCTTCAAGCAACATGGCTTGGCAATGCTGCAAGTAGCGCTCGCCCACCGCGGTCAACGCGAGTTTGCGCGTGGTGCGTTGCAGCAGACTGGCGTTCAGGCGGGTTTCCAGCTCGGCTATGCGTCTTGAGAGCCGCGATTTGGGGATGCCGAGCATGCGCCCTGCAGCGGCGAAACCGCCTGATTCGACTACTTTGGCGAAGTAATAAAGGTCGTTGAGGTCTTGCATGCGGGACTCGATCGTTCTGTCAGTAGGACAAACTATCGCATTTTTGCTGACTAATCAGTGATTGGTTTGTTCTGTACGATTAATCCCAATCCATCGCCAAGCGGCGATTCTCACTTGGGAAGCCATCATGAAACTCTTGCACATCGACTCCAGCATCCTCGGCGATCACTCCGCTTCGCGTCAGCTGAGCCGCAGCGTCGTTGAATCCTTCGTAGCCACTCACCCCGACACGCAAGTGGTGTATCGCGACCTGGCCAATGAAGCGCTGGGCCATTTCTCGGGTTCGAGCCTGGCAGCCGCGGGCACTCCGGTCGAAGGCCGCGATGCCGCGCAGAAGCTGGAGGTAGACTCCAACGAAGCCACGCTGGAAGAATTTATCTCCTCAGACGTCGTGGTCATCGGCGCGCCGGTCTACAACTTCACCATCCCAAGCCAGCTCAAGGCCTGGATCGACCGGATTGCGGTTGCCGGTCGCACCTTCCGTTACACCGAAGCAGGTCCTGAAGGGCTGTGCAAAGGCAAAAAGGTCATCATCGTCTCCACTGCCGGCGGCGTGCATGTGGGTCAGCCCACCAGCGTCGGCCATGAAGACCTGCTCAAAGTGCTGTTTGGTTTCATCGGCGTCACCGACCTGGAATTCGTCTTTGCCCACGGCTTGGCCTACGGCGACGAACCGCGCGCCGCCGCCCTGACCGCGGCCAAGAAGCACATCGACGAAACGCTGTTCGCCTGATGGGGATAACGCGTCGGTACTGATGCGCGTCACCTGAGGCTTTCAACGCCCAAAGCCCTGCCATCTTGCGCCGTCAGCAAGAGGCGGGGTTTTTTTGCTTTTTCGCCAGGTGTTCAGCCTGGCGACAGTCTTGACGGTTTCTTTGCAGGCGTCTTGCAAATGTCCGGCGTAAAATCGCCTTCTGACCCCCCAGAGATACAACCCAGACGGCCGGCATTAGCCGGTGGTCGCTTATTTGTGCGCCGTGTGGCCCGGCTTATGCACTTATTCACCCGCCGGACACTCTCAGGTTGTAAGCGCTATGCGCTGCGAAGGGTCTGGCCCCGGTTTTACGGGGCGGTACAGGGATATTAGGTCCGGCGCCATGCCAGGCCACCTACGGAACTCGGGTTTTAGGGGCATTGCGATGATGCGTCTTTGTGCAGTGATGGTGTTCAGCCTATTCAGTAGCCTGATTTCGGTGCAGGTCAGCGCGCAGGAAAGGTGGAGCGTAGGCTTTCACGAATTGGAATTTCCTGATCCGCTGGATTCCCAGCCGATGCACGCGTACGCCTTTTACCCGTCCACCGACGCCGAGCAAGTGACCAGGGTTCAGGGGTATCAGCTCGCGGCTGGCGAGAATGCGAAAATCGCCATGGGCCGGTTTCCGTTGCTGATGCTCTCCCACGGCAACACCGGTACACCTCTGGCTCAACACGATCTGGCGACGTCACTGGCCCGACAAGGCTTCGTCGTGGTTGCAGTGTTCCATCCAGGCGATAACTACCTTGATCACAGTCGCCTCGGCAGCTTGAGCAACCTGTATGGACGTCCTTTACAAATCTCCGAAGCGATCAGCGCAGCGTTGCTTGATCCGATGCTGTCGCCGTATATCAGCGCGCGGCGGGTGGGCGTGATCGGGTATTCGGCGGGTGGCGAGACCGCTTTGATTCTGGCTGGCGCACAACCGGATTTGCAGCGCCTGCGTCAGTACTGCGTCGAGCGCCCGCAAGATCGGGATGCCTGCAAGACTCAAGGCGAATTGCTGGCCGACCGTGACGATCTGCACGCCCAGGCCGACCCGCGTGTCGGCGCTCTGATGCTGATGGCGCCGCTGGGCCTGATGTTCGGTCGCCATACCTTGGCCGACGTGCATGTGCCGGTGTTGTTGTACAGCGGCGACGGCGACGAACTTCTGGCCATCGACAAAAACGCCGAAGCACTGGCGCGCAAGCTGCCTGAAGTGTCGGATTTCAAGTTGTTGGCCGGGGCAGGGCACTTCGTGTTCATGGCGCCGTGTGACGATGAGCAGCGTGCGACCCAACCCATTCTGTGTACGGATGCGATGGGTGTGGACCGCGAGGATATCCATCGCAATCTCAGCGCCGAAGCGGTGCGGTTTTTCGGCAATGCGTTAGGCTCGCCGCTGAGTACGGCGGGGATGCAGACGGCGGTGCATCAGGAGTGATTGGGCGCGGTTGATGAGCTCCTTGGTGTTTTTGTAGGAGCTGCCGAAGGCTGCGATGCGGTGTGTCGGGTGCACCGCGATGGTGTGTATAGCCGTTAATCGCGGTGTGGCTGTTATGGGTTCCGCCCTTACGGCGGGTCACTTTTGCCAAACGCCGCAAAAGTAACCAAAAGGTCTCGCTCCCGTGTCTGGCCCTCCTTCGTCGGGTTCCCTTGCTCCGGCATTACTCCGGGGACACGCCGCCATCGGCCATCCATGCCACGCTGTCCCCTACGCAATGCCTGCACTCGGCCTTCCAAAGTCGCAATTTTTGGCGTCTATCAAATTTCAGCACGACACACGATCGCCCCCACGCTCGGCGTGGTAGCGCTTGTCATGACGCTCCGCGCCATCGGACGCGGAGCGTCCGGAGCTGCATTCCCACGCGGAGCGTGAGGAACGATCAGGAGCGCTGAGCGCGCGTGGCTTTTGATCTTCTTCCACGCCAGTCCAGACACCGCCGAGCGCGACTTGGGTGCAGGCCGAACGCAGGTGGCGCGGAGTGGGCAGCGCGGCATGGATGCCGCGCTAGCCGCCCCCGGCCATGGATGGCCGATGGCGGCGTGCCCACGGAGCGTTGCCTGCGTGAGGGAACCCGACGAAGTCGGGCCAAACCGGGAGCAAATGGTTTTGGTTACTTTTCCCGAAAGAAAAGTGACCCGCCGTAAAGGCGGAACCAAAACAACAGCGCACACAGATAACGGATATACACTCGATCACAAGGGTGCTAGACAAACCGCAATCGTAGCCTTCGGCGGCTCGGCAGCTCCTGCAGCGACCGCCTACACTCTTCAGCGCAGTCCTTCGCGCTGCGCAACCGACACCGAATCCCGACTCCACACATCCAGCAGAAAATCACTCTCCTGATAGCTGAAAACCTGGTCCATGCCCAAACGCTGCAAAAGCGTTTCGTGCACCTCTGCGGCCGTCAGCGGGCAGCCGTCGATGGGGGTGCGCCAGTGGCACGCGAGCACCTGTCCGTCCTCGGTCAATGACGCCAACGCCCGATCGATCCAGCGATGCAGATCGTCCAGACTCAAGTAATAACCCAACTCACTGAACACGATCAGATCGAACCGACCCTCCGGCCACTGCTGTGGCAGGCGAGCCTGGATCACCTCCGCCCGAGGGAAGTCCGCCAGTCGTGCCCGGGCCAGATCAACTGCTGCCGCTGCCGTGTCACATCCTACGAAACGATCACAACGAGTTGCCAGTTCGGCACTCAGCACACCGTTGGCGCAACCTGGCTCGAAGATCCGTGCATAGCGCTCGCGGGGCAGGGCGGCCAGGGTCAGTGCCCGTTTGCGGCGCTCGTACCAGCGTTGTTTGAACGCCCAGGGGTCATCGTTACCCTCGAACAGGCGGTCGAAGTAGGCGTCGTCCACGCTGGCCTTGATCGGATCGGTCACAGGAACACCACTTCAAAGGATTGCATCAGGCGCTCCAGGACATGGGGCGGCAATACTGGCTCCAGGCCGATCAACGGATCGCCATGCAACTGGCTGGCGAACGCGTGGGCGGCGTGGCGTTTGCGTGCGATGGTTTCCGGGGCGAGCAGGACCTTGCGTGCCCGCTCCCACGGCACTCGCGAGTCCTCAGGGTCAGCCCAGTGCCACGCCCAGATCGGCACCTCATGCAGACGGGCGCCGACGGTGGCCGTGGCTACCGCGCACGCGCGGCCAACGGCTTCATGGTCGGTGTGGCCATCGTGACGCCACGTGCAGAACACCACGTCAGTGGGGCGCAGGTAGCGTTGGAGGAATGTCACCAGCTGCACTTCCTGGGTCGCCACGGCGCTGTCGGAGAAGCCGCCGCGTATCCACTGCAGGGAGTGCAGCGGCACGTCCAGACGTTTCACCGCCTCAGCGCTTTCCTGCGGGCGAATCACGCTCAAGCGCTCCGCCGACCACACGTCAGAGCCGGGATGGCTGGCACTGCCGTCGGTCACGGAAATAAGCTTCATGGCCCGTCCAAGATGGGCCAATTGCTGCATCAGCCCGCCGAAGCCAAGGATCTCGTCGTCCGGGTGGGGCGCGACGATGACGGCACGCGAGCCTGCAGGTACCAGCAGATCGGCGCCGATGGCCGGCAGCGCAGCCAGTTTGCTAGAGCCCTGCCAGGCCTGTAGCGAGGTGCCGTTGCCGACGATAGGGTTGTCATTCATAAGCACCACTCACAAAGACCAGCTTCCCTCAGACGTAGCGTCGGCCTGTGGCCCGCTTCGCGGTTGAGTGGTTGCATCGATAGGAGACGTCGCGAGCCAGTGGCCCAGCGCCGCCAGGTCGCGTTCTGCGTGACTCTGGCGCAAGAACACCGGCAGGTCGGCCATCAACCGGGCAAATTGTGCGTCCTTGCAATACGGCCCGGCGCCCAGAGCGCGACCCGTGTGTTCGATCACCTGTAGCGCGGCGTGCTCGATCACGGCGCGGCACCGCCGGGCGAGCAGTTGGGCATCGGCCAAGGGCTGCTGATCGACCATGCGCGCCGCGTTATGCAGCACTTGGGCGGCGCTGAACAACGCGGTGTCGACGGCGCCCAGGTGCGCCAGCGCGTGAGGTTCTTCACGTTGGCGACAGGCGCGGGCCAGGCGTTCGGCGATACTGCTGGCCGCGCCATACCAACAGGCGGCGATGCCGATGCCGCCTTGCCAGAATCCGGGGCGGGACAGGTAGTCGCCGGGGCCGCCGACCGCTAGCGCATGGGCATCGTCAAACTGCACCTCGACACTGGCGGTGGCCGCCATGCCCACCGCGCTCCAACCTTCGTTTGTCACAGTGACCCCGGGTTGATCGAGCGCTACCGCGACCAGCCGTTGCTGGCCGTCGGCGTCCCAGGTGGTCATTAACGCGTGGCTCAGCACTGCTGCGCCTGAACACCAGGCCTTACGGCCGTTCAAGCGCACATCAGTGCCGCTGCCGGAAAGAGTGACGCGGGCTTGGGGCGGTTCTGCCGCCCACATGCCCCATGTGCTGCCTGACTCTTCGCCCGAGTATTTAAGCTCGGCCATGATTGCCAGGGCGTCGGTGTGCCCTTCGTATAATTTGCACAGGGCCAGGTCATGGGCCGCAACGCTGGCCAGACTGCGCCAGCGTTCCAGCGTGCGCCCGCCGCCGGGTGGCGGCAGGCTGGCAAGCTGCTCATGGACCAGCGCCCGAAGGCACTCGCCCAGAGCCTGCGGACTGTCGAGTCGCGGCGCGCGCTGGGCAAGAAACTCGCTCAGCGCCCGGCTCATGCCTGTTCTTCTTTCTGAAGTTCGAACAACACCAGCGAGCGTGGAGTGATCGTGTATTCGTTGCCGAAATCGAACTTCTCCTTACCGCGCACTTCGGGCTGGTTGGTGTCAATCAGACAGGTCCAGTTAATGCCTTCCGGCACCTCAGGGAAGGTGAAATTGACCCCTTCATGGTGCGAGTTGACCACCAGCAGCAACGTCGCTTCCGAACCGCGACGGCGAATGCCGGTTTCCTGAGCACGACCATCCATCAGCATACCCAGGCAACGGGCATTGGCGTCTTCCCACTGCTCGGTGCTCATCTCGCTGCCGTCTGGCGACAACCAGGTCACGTCCTTGACGCCCAGTTCTTCGTTGTAATCGCCCACCAGGAAGCGACCGCGACGCAGGATCGGGTAGGTCAGACGCAGCTTGATCAGGCGCTTGACGAAGGTGAGCAACGACTTGCCGTCTTCGTCCAGATCCCAGTTGACCCAGCCAATTTCACTGTCCTGGCAATAGGCGTTGTTGTTGCCGTGCTGGGTGCGCGCGAACTCGTCACCGGCGACCATCATCGGCGTGCCTTGAGCCAGCAGCAGGGTGGAGAAGAAGTTGCGCATTTGCCGCAGGCGCAGTTGGTTGATCTCCGGGTCTTCGGTCGGACCTTCGACGCCACAGTTCCACGACCGGTTATCGTTGCTGCCGTCCTGGTTGTTCTCGTCGTTGTCCTCGTTGTGCTTCTCGTTGTACGACACCAGGTCGTGCAGCGTGAAACCGTCGTGGGCGGTGATGAAGTTCACCGAGGAGTAAGGTCGGCGTCCGCGCTGGTTGAACATGTTGCCCGACGCCGTCATGCGATTGGCGAAGTCGGCCAGTTGGCCTTCGTCACCTTTCCAGAAGGCACGCACGGTGTCCCGGAATTTGTCGTTCCACTCTGCCCAGCCCGGTGGGAAGCCACCGACCTGATAACCACCCGGTCCGCAATCCCACGGCTCGGCGATGAGTTTGACCTGACTGAGCACCGGATCCTGACGGCAAGCGACCAAGAAGCTGTGACGCTCATCGAAGCCATCGTGGTAGCGGCCAAGGATGGTTGCCAGGTCGAATCGGAAACCGTCGACGTGCATCTCGCTGGCCCAGTAACGCAGCGAGTCTGTGACCATCTGCAGCACGCAGGGATGGCTCAGATCCAGGGTATTACCGGTACCGGAGTCGTTGATGTAGAAGCGCTTGTCGTCCGGCATCAGGCGATAGTACGAGGCGTTGTCGATACCGCGCATGGACAGGGTCGGCCCGCGCTCATTGCCTTCGGCAGTGTGGTTGTAGACCACATCGAGGATCACCTCGAGCCCGGCTCGGTGCATGTGCGCAACCATTTCCTTGAACTCGGCGATCTTGCCATGGGCCAGAAAGCGCGGATCAGGGGCGAAGAACGCGATGGTGTTGTAGCCCCAGTAGTTGGTCATGCCTTTTTGCAGCAGATGCTGGTCGTTGACGAAGGCGTGGACCGGCAGCAGTTCGACCGAGGACACGCCCAGGCTCTTGATGTGCTGGATCACTTCATCGACTTTCAGGCCCGAAAAGGTGCCCTTGAGTTCGTCCGGTACGGCGGGATGGCGCATGGTGAAACCACGGGTGTGGGTTTCGTAGAAAATGGTTTTGTCCCACGGCACGTTGACCCGCTGATCGCGGCCCCAGGTGTACGCCGGGTCGATCACTTTGCACTTGGGTACGAAAGGCGCGCTGTCGCGTTCGTCAAAGCTCAGGTCGTCATCGGGGTGGCCGATGGTGTAACCGAACAAGGCTTCGGACCATTTCAACTCGCCGACCAATTGCTTGGCGTACGGGTCAATCAGCAGTTTGTTGTGGTTGAAACGATGACCGTTTTTCGGGTCATACGGGCCATACACGCGGTATCCGTAGACCAGCCCCGGGTGGGCGTCCGGCAGATAACCGTGGAAGATTTCATCGGTGTACTCGGGCAACTCGATGCGCTCGAGTTCCACTTCACCGGTGGAGTCGAACAGGCACAGCTCGACCTTGGTGGCGTGGGCCGAAAACAGCGCGAAGTTGACACCCAGGCCGTCCCAGCTGGCGCCGAGCGGGAAGGGCAGGCCTTCGCGGATGCGGCTGGCGACGGCTTCGGGCGCGTCTGCCTTGGCGGAGTCATTCTGTGTCGCGTTTTCTGCGGGTTTGGATTCTTGCTTGCTCATGATGATTCCTGACGTCGAATGATTTCCTGAAGGCGAACGAAGCCTTTGTCGCAGGCCGCTGGCTGCGCCATTGGTTAAAACAGGTCTTGGTAAAACCGCAGGAGACGGCCCTGTTAGCGGCCGTCTCTGCGGTACTGAAACACCGTGGGTGAAGCGCTCGCTAGAATCGAGCGATCACGCCGCGGGTGGCTTGGCAGCGGGTTTTTTAGCAGCCGGCTTGGCAGCAGGCTTGGTGGCCGGTTTGGCAGGTGCGGACGGCGCCGACTCTGTCGAACTGGCTTGAGCCTTAGGCTTGGCGGGCGGCTTGGGTGCAGCTTTGGCCGCCGGCTTCGCAGCAGGCTTGGCATCGGGCTTCTCAGCTTTTTTAGGCGCTGGAGCCGCTGACGTTGCAGATTTGGCAGCAGGCTTGGCCGCAGCTTTAGGCGCAGGCTTGCCATCGGTTTTGGCTGGCTTTGCCTTGGTGGCTTTGCCAGAAGCCTTGGCTTCGGCGGCAGCCAGCTTGCGGGCCATTTCCCAGTGACGCTCATCCTGACCGTGTGGCTCGCCTTCGGACTTCCAGATCTGATAGGCGAAGTCTTGGATTTTTTTCTCGTCGGCACTCATCTCGACACTCCCGGGTATTACAAGGTTTGAATAAGCAGGTTTACAGAAAATTCCTTGAGCGCATCACTGAGGAGCATTTCCTTATTGGTTGTGACTGTGGTCTGCGAGAAAAGTCCCTTCCAATTTGGATCTGAGTCAGCGAACGGCAAGAGGATTCGTGTATCGCCCCAATTTGCAGCGTTGATGAATGGAGTTTGCGCAGTGCCCAATAGTTCATTGAACACGCGAGGAACCACAACTATAGCCCGCGTATCCTCCTTTATCCGCGCGAAGGCCATGACGCGTTCGGCATGCTGACCGAGCACTTGCAGCGGTTGATAGAGACCCTCACTGAACAGGTCCGGATATTGATTGCGCACGGCTAACGCTTGCGCGATCAGAGCCTGTTTGATGTGGCCATCTTGCCAGCGGGTCAGCAACTCGGCAGGGGGAACGGATTGATCCAGCGCGCGCTCGCGAGCGGGGTAATCCACCGGACGACGGTTGTCCGGATCCACCAGGCTGAAGTCCCAGAATTCAGTGCCCTGATACAGATCAGGTACACCGGGCACAGTCAATCGCAGCAAAGTTTGCGCCAGACTGTTCAACGCGCCGGCTGTGGCGATCCGGTTGGCCGTGGCACCGATCGACTGACGCAGGGCCAGACCTTCAGGCGCGAGCAACAGCGCCGTCAGAAACTCGCGACAGGCCGTTTCGTAAGGTTCGTTGGCCGCGCTCCAGCTGCTCTGCAGTTTGGCCTCGCGCAGGGCCTTTTCCTGCCACTGGATCAGGCGCTTGAGGTAGTCCTCGAATGCGTTTTCAGCGCTTAGATCAAGCGGCCAGCTGCCCAGCAGTGCCTGATAGAGCATCAGCTCATCGCCAGGGCTGATCGCCACGCCTGCACCCTTGAGCGGCGCCGACAATTGCAGCCAGCGCTCGACCTGCTCGGCGTACCACGGCGCGCACTCACTGAGCACAGCCAGGCGTGTGCGGGTATCTTCGCCGCGTTTGTGATCGTGTGTAGCCGTGGTCAGCAGATTGTCGGGGAACGCCTCATGACGCTTTTGGCAAGCCTCATCAAAATCACTCACCGGCGCACTGAAATGTTGCGGGTGGAAGCCTACATCGTTGCGCGACAGCAGCACTGCAGAACGGTAGAACGAGGTGTCTTCCACGGACTTGGCCGCCACCGGCGACGTCAGCTGCTGGAAGCGCGTGCACGCTTTGCGACGCAGATCCCGTAGCGGGCCCAGTGGGAAGGACCGCAGACGCTCGCCTCCCAGCCACAACTGCAGATAATCGAGCACCGGCCAGTCGCCTTCGCTGAGCATCGTGCGTGCGCCGTCCATGGCCTGCTGGAAGAAGCGGTCGTCTTCTTCCGACCGCCCCAGGGCGCTGATGTAGGTGCGGTAGATCGGGAAGTTGACCACCAGTGCCAGCAACGCACGACGGATCGCGCCGAAGGTCAGGTCGCGGCTCATGACATCACTGCGTGCCACTTGCAGCAGCGCCTGTGCCACGTTCTCGAAGTCGCCGGCCAGCGTGCCGTGCAGCACCAGATCGCGCGCTTCCAGCACTTCCTGATTGAAGTCCGCGGTGCGTCCGCTGATGCGGCTCCACAGCTCGCCAAGCACGGCTTCACCTTTGGGATCGTGCTGCAGCAACGACACCTGATTCATGAATTCGTAGCCGGTGGTGCCGTCCACGCTCCAGTCTTCGTGCAGCTGTTCGTCCGGGCCGAGGATCTTCTCGACGAAGATCGGAATGTGCGAAAGCTCAGTGCCTGCCGGACGCTTGGGCAGCAGGCTCTTGACCCGACGATGCAGGCGGCGGCAATAGCCTCGTGGATCGGCCAGACCGTCGATATGGTCGATGCGCAGACCGTCCACCAGACCTTCACTGATCAGCTCGAAAATCTTTCCATGGGTCGCCTCGAACACCGCCGGCCGCTCGACCCGCAGGCCGCCCAGCTCGTTGATGTCGAAAAAGCGTCGCCAGTTGATGTCGTCACCCGATGTGCGCCAGCTGGCCAGGCGATAGTCCTGCTGCTCGAGCAGGTGATGGAACGCGTTGAAGCCTTCAGGCGTGCGACCGTCGAAATGCTCAAAGCCCTGTTCGATGGCTTTGATCAGTTGTGGCTGCTCTTTGAGCAACCCCACCAGCTCAGCCTTGGCCTGACGTGCGCGCTCATAGGCCTGCGGGTATTGATCCAGCGCCGTGAAGCGTTGCGCCAGTTCGTGCAGCTCTGGCTTGTTCGCGGCGTCGAGCAGCGGGCCGTAGGTGCCCGGATTGATCGGGAAGTGATGCTGATAGTGTTCGACGTGGAAGCTGCCGGTTTCGGCGTTCAGGCACAGTTTGAGGTCTCCGGCTTGCAAGACCGTGCCGTAATCGGAACTGAGGAACGGCAGCAGCAACTGGCCCTTGAGCAGCGGGTCCGGGGAATTCCACTGGATGTCGAAAAACTTCGCGTACGGGCTGCGCTGACCCCATTCCATCAGGTCCAGCCACCAGGGATTGTCGGAGCCGCCGACTGCCATGTGGTTGGAGACGATGTCGAGAATCAAGCCCATGCCATGTTCGCGCAGGGCAGCAACCAAGCGCCGCAGGGCGGGTTCGCCCCCCAGTTCCGGGTTGATCTCGCGCGGGTCGACCACGTCGTAACCGTGCATAGAGCCGGCGCGGGCCTTGAGCAGCGGCGAGGCGTACACGTGAGTGATGCCCAGTTTTGCAAAGTAAGGCACCAGCTTGACGGCATCGTCCAGGGTGAAGTCTTTGTGAAACTGCAGGCGCTGGGTGGCGCGCAAGGATTTCAGCGCGGGCAGGGAAGTGCTCATTGGTCACGCTCCGCGGCCTGCAGACGCGCTGCGGCCAATAACTCAAGCCTTCTGGCGGCATCGGGGTTGTCAAGCAAAGTTGCACTGTCACCGGAAAAACGACGACGCCAGTTGGGGTGGCTGTCGATGGTGCCCGGCAAGTTGGACTGTTCTTCGATGCCCAAGGCATCCTCCATAGGTAATAGGACCAAGGGCGCACGGGTGTGGCCCAGGTAACGAATACTGGCGTCGATGATGTCGCTGTCGGTGGGCGCTTTCAGGCCATAGTTATGGCCGAGCACGTCCATCAAGCCTTGGCGTTCGCGCTCGCGACCTTCGCGCCACTGGGTTTCGGTCGCTGCATCGATGTGACCCAGACGGCTGTTCCAGTCGATATCGAGTTCGGTCAGCCAGCCCTTGAGCGTCGGCAGATCGTGGGTGCTGGTGGTCGCAAGGGCATCGTTGGACCATTTGATGATGGGCTTGAACACGCCGTTATCCTGTTCGAACAACAGCACGCGCATGCCCAGGATCGCCCGGGTCGACAGTTTCTCGTGAAGCCCCTCAGGCACCGTGCCCAAGTCTTCGCCGAGCACTACGGCCTTGTGGCGCCACGATTCCAGGCACAACAGGCGCAGCATGTCGTCCAGCGGATAATTCAAATAAGCGCCTTCGCTGGGCGGCGAATCAAGAGGCACGACCCACAGCCGTTGCAGGGCCATGACGTGGTCGATGCGCAGACCGCCAGCGTGGGCGAAGTTTGCCCGCAGCATTTCGATGAACGCGCGGAACCCGTTGCGTTTCAGACCGGTCGGGGAGAACGCCGAGATACCCCAGCTTTGCCCTGACTGATTGAGAATGTCTGGAGGAGCGCCCACGGTCAGCTCCGAGAGCAATTCATCCTGACGGCTCCAAGCCTGGCTGCCAGCGCCATCGGCACCTACAGCCAGATCGCCGATCAATCCGATACTCATGCCGCTGCCGCGCGCTGCGGTCTGCGCACGCTCTAGCCCACGGGCAATCAACCATTGGGCGAAGGCATGGAAACCCACCACTTCTTTGTGGGTGTCGGCAAACGTATCGATGGCTTTGCTGCGCGGATTTTTGTATTCCTCCGGCCATTCATGCCAGTTGCCGCTGATGCCCAATTGCTCGCTCTTATCGCGCAATGCCTCGAAGCGGCAATGGTTGATCAGGGCTTCGCCGCCGGCGTGGCGGAAGCTGTTGAAGTCTTCATGCAGTGGATGACCACTGGCCACGAACGCGCTGTACAGCGCACGCAACAACTTCCACTTCGCAGCGTCAGCGGCTGGCCAATCCACCAGCGGCAGCGCTTCGAGACGCTTGAGTTCCTCGGCCAGCCCCAGCTCTTCAATGGCCGTGCGCACTGCACGTTCTCCGAGAATTGCGCCGGGTGCTGCGTACAGCGCATTCAAAAACAGGCGGCTGGAAGGCGAGTAGGGGCTGAAGTTTTCGCTGCCGGTGGCGAACATCGCGTGGACCGGGCTGATAGCAATGGCTGCTGCGCCACGTTCGCCTGCCGAGCGTGCCAGTGTCTCCAGCGCCTGAGTGTCGCCAAACCCGCCATCACCTTCACGACGCAGTGCGTAAAGCTGCGCGGTCAATCCCCAGGCGCGAGGTGTGCTCACGTCTGTGGCCATCGCCATCGTGTAGCAAGTTTTAGGGGCGACGGCGATGGTCAAGTGCTGGCCGGCGATCGACAACTGCTGGTAACCCACTGTGGCCAGTCCGGGCAACTCGGCGCTGGCCGTCAGTTTGGCGTTGAGCGTCGAGCCGTCTTCCAGCTCCAGGGTGAATGGCGTATCGGGGGCGAACCAGGCCGACAGGTCCAGATTTCTACCGTGGTCGACTGTCAGCAGCGGCGGGGCATTGGTGGTTTGGGTTTCGCTTTCCAGGCGTTCAAGACTGGCGACAATTTGTTCATCATCGTCGGCCGGATACCCCAGCCCTTTCAGAACCTTGCGCAAGGCCTCAGGGCTGACCCGCTGGAGCCTGGCGTTGGCGTCTTTCCAGTCCACCGCCAGGCCCGCTTGCGCGGCCAGCATTTCAAGTTGCTCATTGCTCATCCTGTTCCTCCAAAACATCGCGTGCTGTCAGGCTGACAATGGCCGTGTAGGGATTGAGGCTGCCTCGCTGGGAAAGTTCTGCGGATTTGGGGTGAGACTCGAAAAGGATTCGAGTGGCCGTGTACTCAGGGGTCTGGACGGCATGCTCACTGAGGTTGAGGTCGATACGCAGGGTGCTGCCATCGCCCATCCGCCAGCGGGCAGTGACCGCTTTGTCACCCAGCACATCAGCGCCCAGGGCCATGGCGCCGGGAATCAGCGCAATGATGTCGCGATGACGGATCTGCAGCAGTTCCCGATAAAGCGCCATCCAGCTTTGATGGTCCAGGCCCTGGTCGGTCTCCAGGTGCACCGCGTCGAACGCCGGACGTGAGGCGTCGAAGGTGGACAAGGCATTCGGGTCAGGGATCATCTCGCGCTTGTGTTCATCGGCAAATGCCGCGAAGTCCGCGAACTCCCCACGACGCCCTTCACGCACTGCGTCAGCGAGCTCGTCATGGAAGTCGGTGAAGAACAGGAACGGCTCGCTGGCGCCCCATTCATCGCCCATGAACAGCATGGGAATCATCGGCGAGAGCAACAGCAGAGCGGTGGCGGCACGCAGGGCAGGGGGCGGGGTAATGTGCACCAAGCGTTCACCCAGGGCGCGATTGCCGATCTGGTCATGGTTCTGCAGGAACAGAACGAACGCGCTTGGCGGCAAATGACCGCTGGGCTCACCGCGGTTATGGCCGTGACGGGTGGCTTCACCCTGATACACGAAGCCTTCGCTCAACAAACGCGCCAGCTTGTGGGTCGGTTGCTCGGCAAAATCGGTGTAGTACGCGTCTGTTTCGCCAGTGAGCAACACGTGCAGGGTGTTGTGGCCGTCATCGTTCCACTGCGCGTCGAAGCCCTTCTCCAAGCGGTGCGCTTCGTTGTATTCGTTCTCCAGCATCAACCAGACATGGCGCGGGTTTTCGACCTGCTCACGAATGCGCGCAGAAAACTCCTCGAGAAAGGTCGGGTCCTCAATCGCATGCACCGCATCCAGACGCAGTCCGTCAAAGCGGTATTCCTGCAGCCACATCAACGCGTTGTTGATAAAGAAATCCCGCACCTCGCGGCGACGGAAATCGATGGCATCGCCCCATGGGGTTTTCTTGTCGCTGCGGAAGAATTCCTTGGCATAGGCGTTCAGGTAATTGCCGTCCGGACCGAAGTGGTTGTAAACCACGTCGAGCACCACTGCCAGACCCAGCCCGTGAGCGGTATCGATCAGATGTTTGAGTTGTTCCGGGGTGCCGTACGAAGACTGCGGCGCATACGGCAGCACGCCGTCGTAGCCCCAATTGCGATCGCCCGGGAATTGCGCGATGGGCATCAACTCAATAGCCGTGATGCCGGTTTCGACCAGGCGCGGCAGCAGCTTCTCGACGGCGGTATAACCCCCCAGCGAGCCGACGTGCAGTTCGTAGATAACCGCTTCGTGCCAGGGCCGACCGGTCCAGGCATCGTGCTGCCACGGGTACGCGTCAGGATCGATGACGATGCTGTAGCCATGCACCTCGCCAGCCTGAGCCCGTGAGGCGGGATCAGGCACTTCGAGATTTTCGTCGATTTTGTAGCGGTATCGAGTGCCCGCCGGGCAGCGGGCTTCGAGGACAAACCAGCCGTCAGTCTGAGGGAGCATGGCCAGGGACTGGCCATCTTCGGTCTCGACACTGACGTAATAGGCATCCGGCGCCCAGAGGGCGAACCGGGTGTGATCGGAATCCAGCACAATGGCGCCGTGGCGCCAGTTCTCATCCGTGCGCGAAGGCATCCGTTACCCCTTGTAGTCAATTCATGAATCAGTACTGCAGCGACACACCCACGTTCTTCTTCAGAAGTTCCTGATACAGATCAGCGTACGGTTCAACGGCTTTGTGCCAGTCGAACGGGGCAGCCATCGCGCGGCAGCGCATGGCATTGAGCAGCTGCGGATTGGCGAAGACCTTGAACGCTCGTGTCAGGGCTTCGGCGTAACTTTCTACGGTGGACTCATCGAACAGAAAACCGGTGCAACCGTCTTCGATGGTGTCGGCCAGCCCGCCGGTATTGCGTGCCACCGGCAACGAACCAAAACGCTGGGCGTACATCTGGCTCAGGCCACAGGGTTCATAACGCGACGGCATCAGCAGGAAATCACTGCCGGCGAACATGCGGCGGGCATCGGTTTCATTGAAGCCCACACGCACGCTGATCTGACCGGGAAACTTCGCCGCCAGCTCGCGCATCGCGTCTTCCTCTTCAGGCTCACCGCGGCCAATGATCGCGATCTGCCCGCCGTTGTTGACGATGTGCTCGGCGACCCCGATGGTCAGGTCCAGACCCTTCTGGTAAACCAGTCGCGAGACCACAGCGAATAGAGGGCCGGTAGACGGCTCGAGTTCAAAGAGTTCGCGCACGTAATCGGCATTGATTTCCTTGCGCGTCCATTCGTTGGGCGCGAAGCGGCAAATCAGGTGCTCATCGGTTGAAGCGTCCCAGCTCTCATCGATACCGTTGGGAATGCCACTGAGCTTGCCCAGATCGAACTTGCTTTGCAGGAAACCTTCCAGACCACAACCGAAGTCAGGGGTGGTGATCTCTTTGGCGTAGGTCGCACTGACAGTCGTGATGTGACTGGCATACGCCATACCGGCCTTGATGAAAGACAGCTTGCCGTAAAACTCCATGCCATCAGGACCCAGCGCGGAATCAGGAATGCCCAGCTCGCGACTCGACGCCGTGCTGACAAAGCCCTGATACGCCAGGTTGTGAATGGTAAAAATGCTCGGTGTGCTCTGCCCGCGCCACTTCATATAGGCAGGGGCAAGGCCCGCTGGCCAGTCATGGGCGTGAACCAGCTCAGGGCACCATTGAGTCTTGACCGCACCGGCGGCGAAGTCGGCGGCTGCCAGGCCCAGGCGGGCAAAACGAATGTGGTTGTCGGACCAGTCGCGGCCGTGATTGTCGCCGTAGGGCGTGCCTTCACGTTCGTACAACTCGGGGCAGATCAATACATAGATGACCAGCCCGTCCTTCATGTCCATACGACCGATCTTGCAAGGAGGCAAGGCGGCGTGACCACTGAGTTCGCTGATGATGTAAATCGGGTTTCCGCTATTGATGACCTGTGGGTAGCCGGGAATCAGCACGCGTACATCATGGAGGTGGCGCATGGCGCGCGGCAGTGCAGCAGACACATCGCCCAGACCGCCGGTTTTCACCAGATCGGCCATTTCCGATGTGACGAACAGGACTTTTTTCCGGTTCGCCATCGATATGCCTGGTTGTACAGGGGGCAGTTGCAGCAGAGGAACGCTCGTCGTTGCGAAGACCGGCAGATGGGTCAGCTCGCTGGCCGGCTGATTAAAACTCTCTCCCTTCTGGGTTTTGACAGCGGCACTAATCATCGTTTTCTCCCAATCGATACAGTGTTGATACAGCACTTGAGCATTAATTGGCCATGTCCTATGGCCAGGCACGAAAGATCTACGCAAGATCGATACCCACTTACCGACTGCATAGTGACTGGACAGGGTAATTGCCGCTTATGCTCGGGTTTCAGCCAATAGCATAGGCGCTGTAACTACCTGACCCGGCGGATTTTCAGAAGTTTCGACTATTTTTCTCGGAAATGTCTGGCCTGCGGCATAGCCGCCATTTGTAGGACTTGATCCGGCCACTTTTTCAGTCTGTATGGCCCGTCTATGCACTCTGTCAGAGCAACCCGCGCGCTGGTTTTAAGCGACGACCGCTGGTCGGATTGTTTGACAATCCACTCGCAGGCGATGCTGGCGGTCATGGCCCCTTGGCATGGGATGGAACCAAGAAACTGCCAAATCCGGGCTGCGCCTTTTCTCGGTGCAGACCTGGCCCGATTCTTGGGCGCTCTAAGACGTTTCCTACGTATGTCACGGACCATTTTCGCGCGAGGCACGTTAGAATCGTCGCCCCGCGGCACGCTGGCCCCCATGGCACGAGCGTCGCCTGAATGCCCTGAGTTGTAGAGGATGGAAATGGAAACCCCAGAGGTTCTGGTACTTCAAGCCAGCTACACCAACCCGGTTCACGCGCAAGCCATCGGATTTGTACTCAATCACTATGCCGAAGACGTCATGGGGGGCGGGGAATCGCTGTCCTTGGACACCCGCCAGCAGCTGGCACTTGAGCTTGCCAAGCGACCCCATGCTTTCAGTGTCCTGGCCTTTGTTTCCGGCGAGCCAGTAGGGCTGGTCAATTGCTTTGAAGGGTTCTCGACCTTTGCCTGTCGGCCTCTGGTCAACGTCCATGATGTGGCGGTTATTGCGGCTTATAGAGGACGCGGCATCAGCCAGAAAATGCTGATGAAGGTCGAAGAAATCGCCCGTCAGCGCGGTTGCTGCAAGATCACCCTGGAAGTACTGGAGGGCAACGAGGTGGCTCAGGGGGCTTATCGCAAGCTGGGCTTCGCCGATTACACCCTTGACCCGAAGATGGGCCGGGCGCTGTTCTGGCAGAAGGCGTTGTAGTGTCCACCTGCCGGACGCAGCGGCATTCTGCAGGAGCCAACTTGTTGCAAGGCAGTCACTGCGGTGTGGCTGATTAAAACCCTCGCGAACCAGTTCGCTCCTGCTGGTTTTCTGAGTTTTGTTGTTGCGCTGTTGCTTTGGCGACAGCGACCGAAGAATTTGTAACAGTTCTCGGCTGTAAGATCTTTCCGGTTCGGAGGTAGGATCGCGTCCCGTATTGATTTCTGGACGCCCATGTCACTTTTACTGGAACCTCCCAGTTGCCAAGTCCCTTCACTGAAGGGCTACCGCTTGATGCCCCACCGCCATCGCACTGCCGATGCACTCGCTTCTCCCTCTGATCCGCTCGATACCGGCTCGCCCCACAGCGCGTCAGGTTTTGCCGCGGCCGCTGTTTCCTCAACGCTCACTCAGGAAGCCTGACCATGGAATGGATCGCTGATCCCACCGCCTGGCTGGGCTTGCTGACGCTGATTGTGCTGGAGCTGGTATTGGGTATCGATAACCTGGTGTTCATCGCGATCCTGGCCGACAAACTGCCACCTGAGCAGCGCGACCGCGCACGGGTATTGGGTTTGTCCCTGGCATTGATTATGCGCCTGGGTTTGCTGGCCAGTATCTCGTGGATGGTCACGCTGACCGAACCACTGCTTGAGGTGTTCGGCAAAAGCTTCTCCGGACGTGACCTGATCATGCTGTTTGGCGGCGTATTCCTGTTGTTCAAGGCCACCATGGAGTTGCACGAGCGGCTCGAAGGCCACGTCGCGCAAAAATCCGGCAGCACGACTTACGCGCTGTTCTGGCCCATCGTGGCGCAGATTGTGGTGCTCGATGCAGTGTTCTCGCTGGATGCAGTGATCACCGCAGTCGGCATGGTCGAGCACCTGTCGGTGATGATGATCGCGGTGGTGTTTTCCATCGGCGTGATGATCATCGCGAGTAAGCCACTGACCACCTTCGTCAACGCGCACCCGACGGTGATCATGCTCTGCCTGGGCTTTTTGATGATGATCGGCTTCAGCCTGACTGCGGACGGTCTGGGTTTCCACATTCCCAAGGGCTATCTGTATGCAGCCATCGGCTTTTCGATCCTGATTGAACTGTTCAACCAATTGGCGCGCTCGCGGCGCAAGCGTCATCACAATGGCAACCTGCCTGCCCGTGAGCGCACGGCCCATGCCGTGTTGCGCTTGCTGGGTGGACGCAAGCCCGGTGCCGATGAGGTCGGTGACGAGATCGCCGACATGCTCGAAGGGGACGCTGAGCAGGTGGTGTTTGATCGCCGCGAACGGGTGATGATCAGCGGCGTTCTGCAGCTGGCCGAACGCCCCATTCGCGCAGTGATGACCGTGCGCAATGACATCGACTGCATTGATCTGGCGGATGATCCAGACACCACCCGACAGCGATTGATGAATTCTTCCTACTCACGCCTGCCGATCATTCGTGCCGGACGCATCGAGGAACCATTGGGTTTTCTGCACAAGAAAGAGCTGCTGAACGAAATGCTCGCCGGTAACTTGCCGAATCTCGAGCACCTGTCGCGAAACGCGATCAACCTGCTCGACAGCTTTTCGATCCTCAACGCGCTGGAGCAGATGCGCAGCGAATCGACGCACGTGGCGTTCGTGGTCAATGAGTTCGGAGAGTTCACCGGCATGTTGACCATGACCGACATCCTCGAATCCATCGCCGGCGAGTTACCCGACGCCAGTGAAGTCGAGGGGCCGGATCTGGTGGAAGAGGGCGATGGCGTGGTGGTCAACGCCGCCATGAACCTCACCCACCTGCGTGCCCGCACCGGCTTCAAGGCCAGCGCTACCGAGGACTACCAGACGCTGGCCGGTATGGTGGTGAGTTTGCTGGACCGCTTGCCGGTCATCGGCGATGAGCTTCAGGCACAGGGCTGGACGATGAAGGTCGTTGAGGTTCGGGAACGGCGAGTGACGCGGGTGTTGTTGCGCAAACCTGCGATGTAGCAATGACGACAACCTGTTCAAGTGATGCCTTCCTGCTTCTGCCCGAAGGGCGTAGGAGTCCGACTTGCCGACGATCTGCCGGGGACCGGCAGTAAAATCTGAGCACGCGGTGTGTCAGTTGCGACCGAGGTGACTGGTTTCAGGACTGCTGCGCAGCCCATCGCCTGCAAGCAAGGCTCCTACGCCCTTCGGGCAGAAACACACCGTGAATGCCTCACGAACCTTGTAGGAGCTGCCGACCCCGAGGGAGGCTGCGATGCGGTACACCTGACACACCGCAATCGCAGCCTCCCTCGGGTCGGCAGCGCCTACAGGCCCTGCGTTGAGCCCTGCTACCGAACCGACCACAAAACACCCGCCAGTCACGGCGGTTGGGGAGATGAGCCCCGCTTCTGCCGAAGGCGTAGGAGTCCGGCTTGCCGACGATCTGCCGGGGACCGGCAGTAAAACCTGAGCACGCGGTGTGTCAGTTGCGACCGAGGTGACTGGTTTCAGGACTGCTGCGCAGCCCATCGCCTGCAAGCAAGGCTCCTACGCCCTTCAGGCAGAAACACACCGTGAATGCCTCACGAACCTTGTAGGAGCTGCCGACCCCGAGGGAGGCTGCGATGCGGTACACCTGACACACCGCAATCGCAGCCTCCCTCGGGGTCGGCAGCTCCTACAGGTCCGGCGTTGAGCCTTGCTACCGAAACGGCCACAAAACACCCGCCAGGCGGTTTGGGAGGATGAGCCCCGCTTCTGCCGTAGGCGTAGGAGTCCGGCTTGCCGACGATCTGCCGGGGACCGGCAGTAAAACCTGAGCACGCGGTGTGTCAGTTGCCACCGAGGTGGCTGGTTTCAGGACTGCTGCGCAGCCCATCGCCTGCAAGCAAGGCTCCTACGCCCTTCGGGCAGAAACACACCGTGAATGCCTCACGAACCTTGTAGGAGCTGCCGACCCCGAGGGAGGCTGCGATGCGGTACACCTGACACACCGCAATCGCAGCCTCCCTCGGGGTCGGCAGCGCCTACAGGTCCGGCGGCGAGCCTTGCTACTGAAACGGCCACAAAATACCCGTCAGTCACGGCGGTTGGGGAGGATGAGCCCCGCTTCTGCCGAAGGCGTAGGAGTCCGGCTTGCCGACGATCTGCCGGGGACCGGCAGTAAAACCTGACCACGCGGTGTGTCAGTTGCGACCGAGGTGACTGGTTTCAGGACTGCTGCGCAGCCCATCGCCTGCAAGCAAGGCTCCTACGCCCTTCGGGCAGAAACACACCCAAAAAGCCCCACGAACCTTGTAGGAGCTGCCGACCCCGAGGGAGGCTGCGATGCGGTACACCTGACACACCGCAATCGCAGCCTCCCTCGGGGTCGGCAGCGCCTACAGGTCCGGCGATGACTTTTGCTACCGAAACGGCTACAAATACCCGCCAGTCACGGCGGTTGGGGAGGATGAGCCCCGCTTCTGCCGTAGGCGTAGGAGTCCGGCTTGCCGACGATCTGCCGGGGACCGGCAGTAAAACCTGAGCACGCGGTGTGTCAGTTGCGACAGCGGTGATCGGTTTCAGGACTGCTGCGCAGCCCATCGCCTGGAAGCAAGGCTCCTACGCCCTTCGGGCAGAATCGAAAGCGCCGCGAGACGAACCCCCAAACAAGAAAGGCCTGCAGTGCGCAGGCCTTTTTGTGTATCGGCGAATGGTTATTTCTGCGCCACTTCGGGGGCGACGGCGGCCTGGCTGGCGGGTTTTTCCATCTGCGCGAAGTCACTCAAGCCCTTCTGCGCATACGGGTCGCCGATCAGACGCGGACGCTCTTTGAAGTCGAAGCTGACCAAGCTCTTGGTGGTGTCAAGTTCATCGAAACTGAGCCCTGCCAACTGTGACCAGGTGTGGATCAGGTTGGAGCTGGTATAGGGCCGGTTCTTGATGCTGTCGAAGTTCCAGTCGTGGGTCTCTTTCCATTTCGGCGAGGCGTACGCAATGAACGGCACGGTGTACATCGGGATCGTCGGTTTGGCTTCGTTGCGGCCCAGCACGTTACGGCCCGGGGAGTCATAGACGTCCTCGCCATGGTCCGACAGGTACAGCAGGAAGCCATTGGGATCGGCCTTGCTGTAGGTCTTGATCAGGCTGGACACCACAAAATCGTTGTACAGCACGGCGTTGTCGTAGCTGTTGTACAAGCCAAGTTTGCTGTCATCGATATCCGCCGGTACGCCATCACGGCCAGTGAATTTTTCAAACGACGGTGGATAGCGATACTGATAAGCCATGTGCGTGCCCAACAGGTGCACGACGATCAACTTACGCGGCGCGGCATCACCCAGGGCCTTGGCGAACGGCTCGACGACGTCACCGTCGTACTGGCGGGCGTTCTGGTTGCGATTGTTATTCAGATACACCTGCTCGTCGGCCTGCTCGGAGAACGTCGTGAGCATGGTGTTGCGCTTGGTCATGGTCTGCTGGTTGGTGATCCAGAACGTCTTGTAACCGGCTTGCTTCATGACGCTGACAATGGACGGCGTCTTCAGGTACAGGTCCGGGTTTTCCTCATCGGCGAAGGTCAGCACCTGTTGCAGTGCTTCAATCGTGTAGGGGCGCGGGGTGATCACGTTGTTGAACACTTGCAGCTGATCCTTGAGCTGATCAAGGTTGGGTGTGGTCTGGCGCGGGTAGCCATACAAGTGCATGCGCTGGCGATTGGTGGATTCGCCGATCACCAGCACCAGTGTGGTCGGCAGGTCGGCTTGCTGATTCTTGAGGTTCTTGAGCGGCGCAATGTTGCTGCTGCTGGTGAGCATGTCCTGCATGCCGTCCAGTTGCTGGGTGTAGCGGTGGTACGCCACCAGCATTTGCCACGGCACTGCCGGCTCGATCCGCGACTCGAAGGCTTCGAAGCCTGAAGCGATGTCGTCGTGCCGAGCCATTTGCTTGGCCAGCGGATAGCCGATGATCGCCACCAGCAATGCCGTAGCCATCACCCACGCGCGGCCACGGGGCAGGTACACAGGACGCAGACGCGTCCAGAGAAAGATCGCGAATGCGGTGTGGGCAATGAACGCCAGCACGATCCACCAGGCGAAGTATTGAGTCATGTACTCGCCGGCTTCGGACACGTTCGATTCGAACATGATGAAGATGACGCTCTGGGAAAACTCCTGCTGATAAATGAAGAAGTAACCCAGGCTCGCCATCGAGCAAGCCCACAGTACGATCCCGATCACTGCCGCCATGACGCGGGTTTTGTTGGGGAACAGCAGCATTGGCGCCAACCAGATGCCGCTCATCACGAAGGCCTGGCGAAAGCCCGCAAACCCGGAGGTGTCGGTCAGTTGGATGAGTAATTGGGTGATGCCAGAGAAATACCAGAAGAATACAAACAGCCAGGCCAGGCCGGCCCAGTCAAACCCGCTCGGAGTTTTGGCACTCCGTTTCAAAATTGCCATCAGGCGCTCCACGACAGATATCTTCAAGCGACTGATTCCATTGCGCCGATGAGCAGCGCGGCACGTCCGATGTGTATCAAAATCAGTCAGTTGCGTTACAAAGGCGCGGAGTATGGGGGGCCAAAAGTGAAAAAACTGTCGTTCGCACGTCGGCAAAACGTCGGGGCGCTCTAGAATGAGGGTGCTGGGGCAAACGGGAACGTTACGGGATGTTTCAGGTCGGATGGGCGGACGCTTTCGGACCTGACTGTGAACTAACAGTGGTCAGCGTGATGGTGTCTCAGAGTGGATTTCTGAAGCGGGCAAGCCAGCAGATCGGGCTCGCCACAGAATGCGGGTAGACGGGGCAGAGCGGGGTGTCAGGCCTGGAGCGCGTTGTTGGGGCCTGCGATGTGCGTCTGTTGCAGCTGCAAGGTCAGGTTTTCGACCTTTTTTTGCAGCATCGCCCGGTCTTCCCTGAGCTGGCGCAGCTCATCACGGCGCACGGTGACGTACAGGGTCTGTGGTGCAAGTGCTGGTAGTACGGCGTTCATTGCTCACCTCGGAGTGGGCGGGGTTCTACGTTCGGAAGGTTCAAGCAATGACTTTCGCTACCCGAATTGTTCATGCTCCTACCTCTATCGGCGCGGATTCTGATTTCTTTTGCGTGAAAAAGGAACTTTTTTATTTTTAATTGTCGCGAACGTTTCTTGATCGCGTAAACGGGCGTCATAGGGCAGTCTTGACGCTTGGATGTCGATAGACATGAAACTATTTTCACCCGGAAACCTTCGTCTGCCTCTCCGGACTAACCCTACAAGCGGCACTGGGCTATAAACTGAGGCACCTTTTTACGAATCAAGGAGCACCTCTACATGCAACTCGGGATTGTTGGACTAGGCCGCATGGGCGGCAACATCGCACGTCGACTGATGCTCAATGGCCACACCACAGTGGTCTATGATCGCGATGAGCAGTCTCGCACCGTGCTCGCCAACGAGGGCTCCACGCCCGCCAACGACCTTGAGTCCCTGGTGGCTGCCCTGGAAAAGCCTCGTGCGGTCTGGGTCATGCTGCCTGCCGGCGCGCCGACCGAAGACACCATCAACGCGCTCAGTGAGCTGCTTGACGTCGACGATGTGATCATTGATGGCGGCAACACTTTCTATAAGGACGACATCCGTCGCTCCGTGGCACTCAAGGACAAGCAGCTGCATTACGTCGACGTCGGCACGTCCGGCGGCGTCTGGGGCCTGGAGCGCGGTTACTGCATGATGATCGGCGGCGAGACAGACGTAGTCGAGCGCCTGGACCCGCTGTTCAAAACCCTCGCACCTGGCATCGGTAACATCCCGCGCACTGTGGACCGTGCCAAGGATGCCGATCCGCGCGCCGAGCAGGGCTACATTCACGCAGGTCCCCCCGGTGCCGGTCACTTCGTGAAGATGATCCACAATGGCATCGAGTACGGCATGATGCAGGCCTTCGCCGAAGGCTTCGACATCCTCAAGACCAAGAACTCCGAGAACCTGCCCGCCGATCAGCGTTTTGACCTGAACATGGGCGACATCGCCGAAGTCTGGCGTCGTGGCAGCGTGGTGTCGTCGTGGCTGCTGGACCTGACCGCCGATGCGCTGGCCACCGACCCGCAGCTCAATGCGTATTCCGGCTCCGTGGCCGACAGTGGCGAAGGCCGCTGGACCATCGAAGCCGCCATGGAGCAGGCTGTGCCGGTACCGGTGCTGTCCAGCTCATTGTTTGCCCGCTTCCGCTCCCGTCAACAAAGCACGTACGGCGACAAAATGTTGTCCGCCATGCGTTTCGGTTTTGGTGGTCATAAGGAACCAAAATAATGGGGTTATCCCGAAGCAAGCACAAAGCCAAGGTTGCGCCGTCCACAACGTTGTTTCTGTTCGGTGCTCACGGGGATCTGGTCAAGCGCCTGCTGATGCCGGCGTTGTACAACCTCACCCGCGACGGCCTGGTGGGCGACGATCTGCATATCGTCGGAGTGGACCACAACGCCATCAGCGACGCGGATTTTGCCAAGAAGCTTGAAGACTTCATTCGCCAGGAAGCGGCCAGCAAGGTCGCCGAAGGTGGAAAAGAGCCGCTGGACCCTGCGTTGTGGGGCAGTCTGGCCGAGCGTATCACCTACATTCAGGGTGATTTTCTCGACGACTCCACCTACACCGACATCGCCGCCAAGATCGAGAGCACGGGCACCAAAAATGCCGTGTTTTATCTGGCGACTGCGCCGCGCTTCTTCGCCGAAGTCACCAAGCGACTGGGTTCATCGGGGCTGATGGTCGAAGGTGAAGGTGAAGGCGAAGGCGAGGGCGATGAGTACTTCCGCCGCGTGGTCATCGAAAAACCATTTGGTCATGACTTGCCCAGCGCAGTGGCACTCAACAGCTGCCTGCTCAAAGCGATGACGGAAAAGCAGATCTACCGGATCGACCATTATCTGGGCAAGGAGACGGTGCAGAACATTCTGGTCAGCCGGTTCTCCAATGGCCTGTTCGAGTCGTTCTGGAACAATCACTACATCGATCATGTGCAGATCACCGCCGCCGAAACGGTGGGCGTCGAAACCCGTGGCAGTTTTTATGAAACCACTGGTGCGCTGCGGGACATGGTGCCTAATCACCTGTTCCAGCTGTTGGCGATGGTCGCAATGGAACCGCCGGCGGCGTTCGGTGCTGATGCAGTGCGTGGCGAAAAGGCCAAAGTGGTGGGTGCCATTCGCCCGTGGTCTGAAATGGAAGCACTGGCCAACTCTGTGCGCGGCCAGTACACCGAAAGCAATATCGGCGGCAAGAGCGTCCCCGGTTATCGCGAGGAAGACCGCGTCGCAGCAGACAGCACCACCGAGACCTATGTGGCGCTGAAAGTCATGATCGACAACTGGCGTTGGGTCGGCGTGCCGTTCTATCTGCGTACCGGCAAACGTATGAGCGTGCGTGACACCGAAATCGCCATCTGCTTCAAGCCGGCGCCTTACGCCCAGTTCCGCGACACCGACATCGACCGCGTCGCGCCTAACTTCCTGAAGATCCAGATCCAGCCGGACGAAGGCATGTGGTTCGACCTGCAGGCGAAAAAACCCGGGCCTACCCTGGACACTCAGACCATCGAGATGGGTTTTGCGTACAAGGACTTCTTTGAAATGCAGCCCTCGACCGGGTACGAAACCCTGATTTACGACTGCATGACGGGCGATCAGACCTTGTTCCAGCGTGCCGACAACATTGAAAACGGTTGGCGCGCGGTGCAGCCCTTTATCGATGCCTGGGCCAAGGACCCGCGTGTGGAGACCTATCAGGCCGGTGAAGACGGTCCGGCAGCGGCCGATGAGTTGCTGGCCCGCGACGGTCACAGCTGGCAGCGTCTGGGATGAGTGGCTCAACGCAGCCCCTCGTCCAGTTCATGCTGTCTGATATCGACGGCACCCTGTTGCGCCCCGATCATAGCTTGAGTCAAGCCAACATCGATGCGATTGGGCAACTGCGCGAAGCCGGGATTCATTTCTCCATCGCCAGTAGCCGTCCACCGCGGGCCATGCGTCAGCAGATCGAAGCCCTGGGCATCGATTTGCCCACCGTGGCCTTCAATGGCGCCAACATCATCAATCCCGACGGCAGCCTGTTGAAGGTTCATCGCATCGACCCGGCAGCAGCGCGCACCAGTCTTGCGCTGTTTGCCGAGCATCCGGTCGCGGCTTGGGTCTTTGCCGATGACCAATGGCTGTTGCTCGACCCTGATGGTGACTACGTCGACCATGAGCGCAACACCCTGGGCTACGACTTCAAGCACGTAGACAGCTTCGAGCCTTATCTGGAGCGGGTGGACAAGATCGTGGCTGCCAGCAAGGATTTCGAATTGCTCAAGCGTCTGGAAGTCCAGCTCAATCCGTTGATCGTCGAGCATGCGCGGGCGGCCCGTTCGCAATCGTATTACCTGGACGTGACGGCGCTGGATGCCAATAAAGGCACTGCGCTGATCACACTGGCCGAAGCGCTCGGCGTGCCGTTGGCGCATACAGCGGCCATCGGCGATGCGGGCAATGACGTGGCGATGTTCCTCAAGGCGGGTTTGTCGATTGCGATGGGCCAGGCGGAAACCGGGGTCAAGACCCAGGCCAATTACATCACCGGCAGCAATGCCGAAGACGGTCTGGCGATGGCGATCGAGCAGTATATTTTGCCGCGGTGATCAAGCTGGCCTGCTGTCTGTAGGAGCCAACCTGTTGGCGAACCGTCGATTCCGTTGAATCGGGAAAATCGATTCGCCAACAAGTTCGCTCCTGCAGGAGCTGCGTTGCATTCATAAGAGGGCTATCAGTCCCATGGCTGTATTGATTGAAGATTACGCGCTGCTCGGCAATTGCCGTACCGCGGCGCTGGTTTCCCGTGACGGTTCGCTGGACTGGCTGTGTTTCCCCCGTTTCGATGCCCCGGCCTGCTTTGCGGCGCTGTTAGGGGACGCCGACAACGGACGCTGGAAAATCGCCCCGTTGGACCCGACCTCCCAGGTCGAGCGCAGCTACCGCGACGGCACGTTGATTCTCGAAACCCTGTTCACCACTGAAACCGGCAGCGCGCTGCTCATCGACTTCATGCCCATGAACGTCGACAACAGCGTGGTGCGCATCGTCGTCGGCCTGGAAGGCTGGGTCGATTTCGGCATGGACCTGGCCATCCGTTTTGATTACGGCAGTACCGTGCCGTGGGTCGAAACTCGCGATGAGCAGACGCTGACGGCGGTGGCCGGCCCGGACATGCTGGTACTGCGCGCGCCGGCCGATCTTCGTCCGACCGATCACCATACGCAAAGCCGTTTCAGGGTTGAGGCCGGGCAGAGCGGTGCTTTCAATCTGTCATGGCAGCCGTCTCACGAGAAAATTCGTGATGCGTTCGATGCCCAGGTGGCCCTTGAGCAGACCGAGCAATTCTGGCTGGAGTTCTCCGACCGTTGCCCGGAGGTAGGTCCGTGGACACCCCAGGTCAAACGTTCATTGATTACCCTCAAGGCCATGACGTACGCCCCCACCGGCGGCATCGTCGCGGCTGTTACCACCTCCCTGCCCGAGCAGCTGGGCGGCGAGCGTAACTGGGACTATCGGTTCTGCTGGCTCAGGGATGCGACCATGACCTTGCTGGCGTTCATGAATCTTGGGTATTTCGAAGAAGCCACCGCGTGGCGCAACTGGCTGTTGCGTTCGATTGCCGGCAATCCCGAGCAGGTCCAGATTATGTACGGGCTGGCCGGTGAGCGGCGCCTGCAGGAATACGAGCTGCCTTGGCTGGCCGGTTATGAGAACTCGCGGCCGGTGCGTGTCGGCAATGGCGCAGCGACGCAGGTGCAACTGGATGTCTATGGCGAAGTGGCAGATGCCATGACTCAGGCGCTCAAAAGTGGTTTGCCGCGCCTGCCGCGCAGCACCGAAATCCAGAAGGTGATCATGCCGTTCCTGGAGAAGGTGTGGCATCTGCCCGACGCGGGCATCTGGGAAATTCGTTCCGAGCCCCGGCACTTCACCCATTCCAAAGTCATGGCCTGGGTGTCGTTCGATCGCAACGCGTCGGTGCTGACGCAAAGTGAAGACCCCGAAGACCGTGCCCGCGGCGCGCATTACCGCGCGGTGGCCGACGAGATTCATGCCGAGGTGTGCGCGAATGGCTATGACGCTCAGTTGGGCAGCTTCGTGCAGACCTACGGCTCCAAAGCGGTAGACGCCAGCTTGTTGCAGATTGCCCTGACCGGCTTTTTGCCGGCAGATGATCCGCGCGTAGTGGGTACTGTGGCAGAGATTGAGCGGGCGTTGATGCAGGACGGTTTGTTACTGCGTTACGACAGCGATCGCAGCGTCGATGGCGTGAGCGGCAGTGAGGGCACGTTTCTGGTGTGTTCGTTCTGGCTGGCCGACGTCTACGTGCTGTTAGGGCGAGAGGAGGAGGCCAGGGATTTGTTCGAGCGCTTGTGTGGCCTGACCAATGACCTGGGCCTGCTCGCCGAACAGTACGACCCCCGTACACAGCGCATGCTCGGCAACTTCCCTCAGGCGTTCAGTCATATCGGCATCATCAATACTGCGCTGAACCTGCACCGCGTGGTGTGTCCGGTAAAAACCCGGGCGACCGCGCAGACTGCCTGAGCCAGATCGCTTTCCTCAAACATCGACATGGCTGTCCAGTTTGTGGGAGGGAGCTTGCTCGCGAAGGGGCCGGTACATTCGCCATATATCTGGGCGCCATGTAGCAAATCGCGAGCAAGCTCCCTCCCACAACGTTTGTTTGCTTCGCTACCGCGCGGCGTCTGGACGTGGGATCTCCTATCAATCTGCGGATGCATGGTCATCTGTAGGAGCCACTTGTTGGCGAGACAATGTGTGCGTTGCCGTTAAGCCGCCTCGCGAACGAGTTCGCTCCTACGGGGGCGGTTCAGGCTGCTGCTGACCTCTATCGCGCCTTGCGGAAGGTAAAGTTGATGCGCTGCTCGCCTAACTGAGGATGGCTGCCTTGCTTGATCGGCATCACGCCGTGAAAGCGCAGGCGGTCCACGCCACCCCACACCACCACGTCCCCGTGAAACAACGGCACTTTCTGTGTCTTGTTACTGCGCGCATCACCGCCGAACAAAAACATCGCCGCAAGCCCCAACGACACCGAGACCACCGGCCATTGCAGGCCATGTTCGTCTTTGTCCTGATGCAGCGACATTTTTGCGCCGGGGATGTAGCGGTTGATCAGGCACGCATCCGGGTCGAAGTCGGGAAAGCCTGCCGCGACCGCTGCGGTCTGCGCCAGTTCGTGCATCACTTGGGGCATGTCCGGCCAGGGCTGGCCGGTCTGCGGATCAGTACGTGTGTATTGGTAGCCGCTGCGGTCGGTAGTCCAGCCAAACTGGCCGCAGCTGCTCAATCCCACCGACATGGTAAAACCACCGGGGGTGACCATCTGGCGAAATGGCGCTCGTTCGAGCACCGATTCAAGGGCGGGGAGAATGCGATCCAGCAGCGGCAGGGCGAAGCCGCGAAACACGAATGAGCAAGGACCGATCTGCTCGGTTGACGGCGGTTGCGGCGTCTCGTCAGCAAACAGATCGAGGGTCGCGGGGGTGTCGCCCTTGCGTCGCATCATCACTAGTCCCTCCGGCGCCGAGCGGGTGATCGCTCAGAGCGCCTTGCTGACTTTGACTTCGGTGATCAGGTCGTCGCTCTGGCCATGCATCTTTTCCAATGCGGCTTTGGCTTCTTCTGCCGAGGGCGACTGCAATTGCGCAAACTCAAAGCGGCGTTCGCCATTGATCTTGTAGCTGATGGCGTACTTCACGGTAGGGGTTGGGGCGCTCACAAAAAACTCCTTTCGGGCCGTGTGCAAAGACAAAAAATTCACACCGCCCAGTGTTGAATGGACTATCAGCTAAGACGCGAGGCAGAGCGGCGCACGATTTTGATCGAATGGGTAAACGTGGTCTTGCGCCCGCCGTTGCTGTCCATCTTGCGCCCGGCAGTGTCGATGGTGATGTTCCAGAAACCACTGCTTGGAACGGCGATTTTTGCAGGGAACGTGTCGAACGCGCCGCCGTGGTAAGTGTGACGGCCACCATTTTTGAAACTGCGGAAATTAGCGTCACTCATCAAGCGTATATTGCAGAGCTGCGAGCATTCGATGACGACGAGATCGTCTTCGTTGAGGTGCTCGCGCTGGTGTACGAATTTCATGGATCTCTCCGGAGATAAGGCGATTCGCGAAAACCCGAAACGATAGCATGCAGTCGCTTGGCAGTTGTCGTCGCAAACATGTTTTTGCGCTGTTTCTGAACGAAAATGCACTCTACAGGGATTTTATCGTGCGTCGGCCTGTCGTAAGCACCTTTACTGGAGGGATTGTATGAAACTGGCTGTTGTTATTCTGGCTCTTGCGATGACTGGCTGTGCCACGGTCTCGGATATCGAGCACACACCGGCAACAATGAGCGTCATGTCAGGCAAGAATCCTCAAGAATATGCCGAGTGTTTTTTGCGCAAGATCGCGGACAGCCGCAAGCCACCGCAGATCGAACCGCGCCATGAAGGGCTGCGTATCATCGTTCCGCAAAAGCTGATTCAGGGTGACCCGGCTGCGATCCTGGACATCGAACCGCGCTCCAGCGGCAGCTCGATCAAAGTGTATGAGCGCATCAGTAACGTGCCGATGCGTCCCAAAGATGTTCAGCGTGCAGCCACGGCCTGTATTTCCGGCGAAGCGTGACCGCTGTTACTTGCAGCTGACCAACAGGCTGCGGGTTTTGTAATTGCCCACATCCACGCCCAGGGTTTTATCGCTTTCCTTGGGCTGGGGCGTGCCGTCGGTGCTGATGATGTTGTAGCCGGTGCCCGCACAGGAGGCGTCGGCTTTTTCATAGCACGCAGCCCACGACATGGCTTCACCGGAGCAGTCGATGCTCAAGCCCTGCTTGCCGTCTTTCATGTAGGTGTTTTCAGCGGTGGCGCAGCCGGTAAGGCCCAGTACTGCAATAAGGGACAAAATCTTGATCATGTTCGAATGCTTCGTGATGAGGGCCGGGAAAGGGTCTTTGACAGCGTTAGTTCGACTGGTGGGCAGTGCCATCGTTCCGGCATCACCGAAATCATTTATGGCATCTGCCGTCCCGGCGCTCAGGCGTCAGATTTTCGGGTCAGAGCGGCGGCGCGGGGCAGGCGTGTCTTCAAACACCGCGGCAACTTCCACAGCCAGGCTTTCGGTTGGAAAAGGCCCGGCAACGGCTTCATCGCCGATCCCGCACACCCACCACTGGTTGTCCGCCAGTTTTTTGATCACGTAGCCATTTACAGTTTTTGCGTCTGACATGTATCCATCTCGATCAGGGAAAAGGGTCGCGCATCATAAGGCTTGGCGGGTGAAGCTGTCGCCTGAAGCGTCACCGTTCAGGCGTCAATTTTGCGGCCCGGAATATTCCACATCGTCCATGCGCGGCGGGACTATGCTCTGCACAGTCAGGGTGTGCGGATGAAACGGTCGACGGTCGCAATCTCGTCGATCGCACGGAACTATATGCGCGTGGATTCCTCTATCATGGCATCGGACGGCCAGCAGCGGGCATTGTGGTTATCACCGCCTGTTTAGACTGTGTCGCAATACCCCCCAAGCCCCATCAAGGACTTATATGATCAAGAAATGCTTGTTCCCTGCAGCCGGTTACGGCACTCGCTTTTTGCCAGCGACCAAAGCCATGCCTAAAGAGATGCTGGCAGTTGTTAACAAGCCACTGATCCAATACGGCGTAGAAGAAGCCCTGGCCGCCGGGTTGACTGAAATCTCCATCGTGACCGGCCGCGGCAAGCGCGCGCTGGAAGACCACTTCGATATCAGCTACGAACTCGAGCACCAGATCAAAGGCACCGACAAGGAAAAATACCTGGTCGGTATCCGCAAGCTGATCGACGAGTGCAGCTTCTCCTATACCCGCCAGACCGAAATGAAGGGCCTGGGCCACGCCATCCTCAGTGGTCGTCCGTTGATCGGTAACGAGGCGTTTGCCGTGGTCCTGGCGGACGACTTGTGCGTCAACACCGAAGGCGATGGCGTATTGGCGCAGATGGTCGCGCTGCATAAGCAGTACAAGTGTTCGATCGTTGCCATCCAGGAAGTCCCGGCTGATCAGACCCACAAGTACGGCGTCATCGCCGGTGAGGAAATCAAGCCCGGTCTGTTCCGCGTCACCGACATGGTCGAAAAGCCGAAGCCTGAAGACGCTCCGTCGAACCTCGCAATCATTGGCCGCTATATCCTCACGCCGGACATCTTCGACAAGATCGAACAAACCGAGCCGGGCAAGGGCGGCGAAATCCAGATCACTGACGCCCTGATGAAGCAGGCTGCCGAAGGCAACGTTCTGGCCTACAAATTCAAAGGCCAGCGCTTTGACTGCGGTGGTGCTGCGGGCTATGTCGAGGCCACCAACTTCTGCTTCGAACACTTCTACAAAGAGCTGTAAGCGCAGGGTTATCGCCGCTGTACTGGTTTTTGCAACGCCGCTGTATGTAAGACAAAGCCACCTTCGGGTGGCTTTGTCGTTTCTGTCCTACAGCGCTGACCGACAGCGCTTTAGCGGTTATGCTAGCGCACTGCTGAGGAGAACATGATGGCTTACGACTTCGACCTGTTTGTGATTGGTGCCGGTTCCGGCGGTGTGCGCGCCGGGCGATTTGCAGCCGGTTTTGGCGCGCGTGTGGCGGTTGCCGAAAGCCGTTACCTGGGTGGCACCTGCGTCAACGTCGGTTGCGTGCCCAAGAAGTTTCTGGTGTACGGGGCCAATTTTTCCGACGAGTTCGAACACGCAAAAGGCTTCGGCTGGTCGCTGGGGGAGCCTTCTTTTGACTGGTCCACTTTGATCGCCAACAAAGATCGCGAAATCCACCGCCTCAACGACATCTATCGCAAGTTATTGGTGGACAGCGGTGTGACCCTGATGGAAGGCCACGCAAAATTGCGTGGGCCCCATGAGGTCGAAATCAATGGCCAGGTGCATACCGCCGAGCACATCCTGATCGCGACAGGCGGCTGGCCGCAGGTGCCTGAATTTCCGGGGCGCGAGCACGCCATTACCTCCAACGAGGCGTTCTTCCTGGAAAAACTACCCAAGCGCATCGTCGTCGTAGGCGGCGGGTATATCGCGGTGGAGTTTGCCTCGATCTTCAACGGCCTGGGTGCTCAAACCACGCTGATGTATCGCCGGGAGTTGTTCCTGCGCGGCTTTGACAGCAGCGTGCGCACCCACTTGCACCAGGAACTGACCAAACACGGCATGGACGTGCAGTTCAACACGGATATCGCGAGCATCGAAAAACTCGCCGATGGCACGCTGCAGCTAGGTTTGAAGGATGGCCGCACGGTCAACACCGATCTGGTGTTCTACGCCACAGGTCGGCGGCCCATGCTCGATAATCTTGGCCTGGAAACGGTTAACGTCGAACTGGACGACAAGGGCTTCGTCAAGGTCAACGACGATTACCAGACCAGCGAGCCGTCGATTCTCGCTCTGGGTGACGTCATTGGCCGTGTACAGCTCACACCCGTAGCGCTCGCCGAAGGCATGGCCGTGGCGCGTCGGTTGTTCAAGCCTGATGAGTTCCGCCCGGTGGATTACGATCACATTCCCACAGCCGTTTTCAGCCTGCCGAACATCGGCACCGTGGGCCTGACTGAAGAGGACGCCAGGCAGGCTGGCTTCGAAGTGCGTATCTTTGAAAGCCGTTTTCGCCCGATGAAGCTGAGCCTGACCGATGATCACGAGCGAACGCTGATGAAGCTGGTGGTGGACGCCAGGACCGACAAGGTGCTGGGTTGCCATATGGTCGGGCCGGATGCCGGTGAAATCGTTCAGAGCCTGGCCATTGCGGTGAAGGCGGGCGCGACCAAGCGCATTTTCGACGACACCATTGGCGTGCATCCGACCGCCGCTGAAGAGTTTGTCACCATGCGCACGGCCACTCGCTGATCGTTCGCATGGCTTGACTGCAGTCGCCCTGGCGTCATGGATGAGGCCGGGGCCGGAAGACACAAGATGGAAGGACCCTTTTTGAACAGCACGAGTTTACCGGCACCTATGCCTTTGAACCGCGTCGGACCCGACGACACCCCACTTCCCCAGGCTCAAGCGCTGCGTGAAAGCGAGCGGCAGTTTCGTACGCTGGCCGACAACATGAGTCAGCTGGCGTGGATCGCAGATCCTGCCGGGAATATCTACTGGTACAACGCGCGCTGGTATAGCTATACCGGAACCTCGCTCGAAGCGATGCTCGCGTTGGGCTGGCGCGCGCTGCATCACCCGGACCACATTGAACGCGTCAACGCGCGGCTTTCGCGATGTTTTGCGACAGGCTCGCTGTGGGAGGACACCTTTCCCTTGCGGGGGCAGGACGGGCTTTACCGCTGGTTTCTGTCTCGGGCCTTGCCCATTCGTGATGACGAAGGGCGGATCACTTACTGGTTGGGGACCAGCACCGACATCACCGCGCAGGTCAATGCCGAGGAGGCGTTGCGTGAGCTCAACGAAAGCCTTGAGCAACGCGTGGCCGCCCGCACCCGCGAGCTGGCCACCGCCAATGAGCTGCTGCAAGTGGAAATAAGCGAGCGCGCCCACGCTGAAGAGGCGCTGCGCCATGCGCAGAAGATGGACGCCATCGGCCAGTTGACCGGCGGCATCGCCCACGATTTCAATAACATGCTCACCGGCGTGCTCGGCGCGCTGGACCTGATCCAGCGCCGCGTCGCTGCCGGGCGGGTTTCGGAAATCGATCGCTACATCGAGGCCGCGATGAGCTCGGCCAACCGAGCCGCGTCGCTGACCCATCGCCTGCTGGCGTTTGCCCGTCGTCAATCGCTCAATCCGCAACCGGTGCAGGTCAACCGCATGGTGCTGTCCATGGAGGAACTGCTGCGTCGCACGCTGGGCGAGAACATCGAGCTGGAAATCGACCTGGGCCCAGGCATGCGTCTGACCAATACCGATGAGCATCAGCTGGAAAACGCGTTGTTGAATCTGGTGATCAATGCGCGAGACGCCATGCCTGAGGGCGGGCGGCTGCTGGTTCGCACGGAGTTGATCACCCTGGGATCTGCGCAGGAAGGGCTGATGCCCGGTGATTATGTGCGGCTTGCGGTGCAGGACACCGGCTGCGGTATGCCGCCTGAAGTCATTGCATGCGCCTTCGATCCATTTTTCACCACCAAGCCGATCGGGCAGGGGACCGGGCTGGGCCTGTCAATGGTCTACGGCTTCATGAGCCAGACCGGTGGCCACGTTCAGCTCGACAGCGTGGTGGCCCAAGGCACGCGCATCGAGTTGTATTTGCCGTGTCATGTGGAGAATGCAGTACCGAGCGTGGATGTGCAGCACACGCCTGCGCCCCGTCGTGCGAGTCAGGGCGAGCGGGTGTTGGTGGTCGAAGATGAGCCTGACGTGCGCCTGCTGGTGGTCGATGTGCTGCGCGATCTGGGATACGTGGTGGCCGACGCAGCGGACGGGCCGTCTGCGTTATTGCATCTGCAGGGAAGCGCCCGGATCGATCTGCTGGTCAGCGACGTCGGATTGCCGGGCATGAACGGCCGTGAGCTGGCCGAGATCGCCCGTCAACACCGCCCGGGACTCAAGGTCTTGTTCGTCACCGGCTATGCGCGAAACGCGCAGGTGCGAGGAGATTTTCTCGCCGATGGCATGGATTTGCTGACCAAGCCTTTCAGTATCGATGACCTGGCTTTGCGCGTACGCGGGCTGATCGACGACGAGTGAAACGTGGGCCGGAAACGACAGGCGCGCGTCGCGGTAAAAAGCGGCCATTTGGGCTAAGACTGATTTCTTCTATTAATAAACATCTTTTATAGTGAAAACCAATCGATCGCATGAGGTTTGCCAATGGGCCCACCTCGGCGGTTGTGCGTAGTATCCTCCCCATAGATTTCATAACCCCTAAGGAGATTCACCCGATGCCTATCATCAACAGCCAAGTAAAACCGTTCAACGCGACTGCATACCGTAACGGCGACTTCGTAGAAGTGTCGGACGCAGACCTGAAAGGCAAATGGTCTGTAGTGTTCTTCTACCCGGCTGACTTCACCTTCGTTTGCCCAACCGAGCTGGAAGACCTGGCTGACAACTACGCCGCGTTCCAGAAACTGGGCGTCGAAATCTACAGCGTTTCCACTGACACCCACTTTGCTCACGCTGCCTGGCACAACACTTCCCCAGCTATCGGCAAAATCCAATACACCATGATCGGCGACCCGACCCTGACCATCTCCCGCAACTTCGACGTGCTGATCGAAGAAGCAGGTCTGGCTGACCGTGGCACCTTCGTGATCAACCCAGACGGCCTGATCAAGATCGTTGAACTGAACGATGGCGGCGTTGGCCGTGACGCTTCCGAGCTGCTGCGCAAAATCAAGGCTGCTCAGTACGTTGCTGCTCACCCGGGCGAAGTCTGCCCAGCCAAATGGCAAGAAGGCGAAGCCACACTGGCGCCGTCCCTTGACCTGGTCGGCAAGATCTAAGTCCTTATGTTCAGGACGGGGAGCGATGAGCTCTTGAGCAAGTAATCCGCATCGCCCCCAAAACGCCCGGGCGGTCATCGTTCGGGCGTTTTTTTTTGACTATCGAATCACTTTTATTTTTTAGCCACTTTTTTGAAAAGGAAGCCATCTCATGTTGGACGCCAACCTCAAAGCTCAAATGAAGTCGTACCTGGAGCGGATCACTCGCCCGATCGATATCGTCGCGTCCCTTGATGACGGCGCGAAATCCCAGGAAATGCTCTCGTTGCTCAACGACATCGTCGCGAGCTCCAATCGCATCACCCTGAAAACCGACGGCACCGATGCGCGCACCCCGTCCTTCGCCCTCAACAGCCCGGGCGAGAACATCAGCCTGCGCTTTGCCGGCCTGCCGATGGGCCACGAATTCACTTCGCTGGTGCTGGCGTTGCTGCAGGTTGGCGGCTATCCGTCCAAAGCCACCGAAGACACCCTTGAGCAGGCACGCTCGCTGACCGGCGAATTCAAGTTCGAAACCTATTTCTCCCTCAGCTGCCAGAACTGCCCTGACGTGGTCCAGGCGCTGAACCTGCTCGCGGTGCTGAACCCTAACGTGCAGCACGTCGCGGTCGAAGGCAGCCTGTTCCAGGCTGAAGTCACCGAGCGGCAGATCATGTCGGTGCCGAGCGTTTACTTGAATGGCGAGCTGTTCGCCCAGGGCCGCATGAACCTGGAAGAAATCCTGGCCAAGATCGATACCAGCGCCGGTGATCGTCAGGCTGAAAAGCTCAACGCCAAAGAAGCTTTCGACGTATTGGTCGTCGGTGGCGGCCCAGCGGGCTCGGCGGCGGCGATCTACGCGGCTCGTAAGGGTATTCGCACGGGTGTGGCGGCTGAGCGCTTTGGCGGCCAGGTGCTGGACACCATGGCAATCGAGAACTTCATCTCCGTGCAGCACACCGAAGGCCCAAAACTGGCCGTGGCGCTGGAAGAGCACGTCAAAGAGTACGAAGTCGACATCATGAATCTGCAGCGCGCCGATCAGCTGATCCCAGGCAAGGCGGGCGAGTTGCATCAGGTCAAGTTTGCCAGCGGTGCGATTCTGAAATCCAAGACAGTGATTCTGGCCACCGGCGCGCGCTGGAGAGAAATGAACGTGCCGGGCGAGCAGCAATACCGCAATAAGGGCGTGGCGTACTGCCCGCACTGCGACGGTCCGCTATTCAAGGGCAAGCGCGTTTCGGTGATTGGCGGCGGTAACTCGGGTGTAGAAGCGGCTATCGACTTGGCCGGTATCGTGTCTCACGTCACCTTGCTGGAATTCGACAGCGTCCTGCGGGCCGATGCCGTGTTGCAACGCAAGCTGCACAGCCTGCCGAACGTTACGGTACTGACCAGCGCACTGACCACTGAAGTGACCGGCGATGGGCAGAAGGTCAATGGCTTGCGCTACAAGAACCGCATCACCGGCGAAGAAATCACCGTCGAGCTGGAAGGGATTTTCGTGCAGATCGGCCTGTTGCCGAACACTGAATGGCTCAAGGGCACGATCGAGTTGTCACCCCGTGGTGAGATTGTGATCGATCAGCGTGGTGAAACCTCGATCCCCGGCATCTTCGCTGCAGGTGACGTGACCACCGTGCCCTACAAGCAGATCGTGATTGCCGTGGGCGAGGGTGCCAAGGCTTCGCTGAGCGCCTTCGATCACCTGATCCGCACCAGCGCGCCGGAGTGAGACTTATGAACTGGTAAGCCTGAAACGACGCTGAAACAAAAAACCTCATGAGCGATCATGAGGTTTTTTTTGCTTTCCAGCTTCCGTTGGAGCGAGGCTTGCCCGCGAAGTTGGCGTCATGATTCACCTGACACAGTGCGTCATCAGCTTCGCGGGCAAGCCTCGCTCCAACAGGTGCTTGTTACTGAACCGGCGTTGGCTGGATGATTTCAACCCAGTAGCCGTCAGGGTCCTTGATGAATGCCAGGCTTTTCATGCGGCCGTCAGTCAGGCGCTTCTGGAAATCCACGCCCAGCTTTTCAAAGCGCTCACACGCCGCATGCACGTCGGGCACCGAGATGCAGATGTGGCCGAAGCCGCGGGGATCGGTGTTGCCGTTGTGGTAAGCGAACGCCGAGTCGTTCTCGGTGCCGTGGTTGTGGGTCAGTTCCAGAATGCCGGCGATGCCCTTCATCCAGACGGTGCGTGCCGCGTCGTCTTCAGGGATCTGCGCCTTGTCCACCAGCGCCAGGAAGTACAGGCTGAATTCGGCTTCAGGGAAATCGCGTTTTTCAACCAGGCTGAACCCCAGCACGCGGGTATAGAAGTCCAGAGAAGCGGTAGCATCCTTGACTCGCAGCATCGTGTGGTTGAACACGAATTGCTGGGTCGCCGCGTCGGGCTGTGCGGTGACGCCGGGGAAGGTGTTCAGGTCGTGCAGGCTCATGGAAGACTCCAGGTGAAAGCTAAAGACAACGGCAAATGATACGGGCCTGACGCCGACCCGCCAAACGCTAATGCAGCTAAACCGAGGTTCGGTCTTGTCGTGCAGGTTTCACTGGCTCACACTTTGCGCCTTCTCGTTCAGGTTGTGACCATGGCTCATCTGCAAACCAAAACCCTGTTCGCGGCCCTGGGTATGTTGCTCGGCGCCAGCTGCGTACAGGCGCAGGACTCTTTGATCACCTGGCCTGCCGGTTGGGAGGTGGAGCCGGTGCCGGCAACGGACGCTGCGTCGCCATCGCCGACTGCACAGGTTCGTCAACGGGGGGTAAAGAACGATGAGAACGGTGACCCGGTGATGGTTGTCGAGTTGACCGAGTCGCCACTTCAGGCAGGCCATGCGGTGAATGTGCAGGCCGTATTGCTGGAGATGCGCAAGGCGATTCAGGTCAACTTTGCCCGCAGCGGTTTTCAAAGCGTCTGTACGCAGATGAAGGCCGGCACACTCAGCCAAATACCCTCGATGGAGACCACGTGCACGATTACCCAGAGCGGAGTGCACGTGATGACGCAAACGCTGGTGGCCGCTGCGAGCAAGGAGCGAGCATGGTCGCTGTCGTATGCAGGTTCTGCAGACGGCTACGTCAGCAATAAGGAAGACGTCATGCGCATCAGAGACAGCTTGCAGCTCAATGCGCCGTGACGCCGTTCCGGGCGAATGCGCGAATCGCGGGCATAAAGAAGCCCGCCGAAGCGGGCATGGGGTGCTAATCCTTTAGCTGTGTGTATCGTGAAAGGTTGCGTGTGAAAAAAGTGTGAAGATCAAACCTGCAAATGAAGCGATTCTTCGACGCACCCCCTTGGTCACCCCGACATTTTATAACGGGAGATAAATCGATTGTTTCAAAAGTCTAAATGATGATCCCCGGTCGGGCTTGATATAGCCATGCATCAGAGTATGTGTGAACAATTAAACGCCTTGCAGGCCGCGCCATGTCGGGCGTTGCCGGGAAAAAAAGTTAAACGAACTTATACGATTGCCCAGCTATTGTTGCATTTGAGACAGGTATAACGAATTTTTCACAATTCTTGCCGATGCGTTGAATTAACGGCGTCAATAAAAAGCCCCGACAAGTGGGGCTTTTTATTTAACGGACGTTAGATCGGCACTCAGCCACGCAACCAGGAATCGACCGTCGCGACGCCGTATTGCTCCTTCCAGGATTTCAGACCGCGGTGGTTGCCACCCTTGGTTTCGATCAATTCGCCTGTGTGCGGGTTCTGGTAAACCTTCACAACACGGGCGCGCCGGCGTTTAGGGCCCGGAGCAGCGGGCATCGACGCCGATGGGTTAGGGTCAAGGATGGCAATGACATCACGCAGGCTCTTGTCGTAGGTCGCCATCAACTCCTGCAATTGCTGTTCGAATTCGATCTCCCTCTTCAGGCCGGCGTCATTCTTCAGGTTTTCCAGCTGTGCGAGCTGTTCCTGAAGGGCTTTCTCTGCTGCACGAAACTCGGCAAGTCTGGACAAATACTGTACTCCGAAGGTGAATGGCTTTAATCAGCCCGGCGCAAGCGACATAGACGCTGTACATGGTCTTGTGCTTATCGGTTTTTCTACCCTGCCGCGCGAGCTGCCGATCAATCAAGCAAACTAACGATACAAGTCAGTGGCGTGGCGATGGTGAAGGGTAGTTGGTAGGCAACGGGCAAATCATGCACGTTTTTTTTCAGTTAGAAAATACTCTTTGTGCAATTCACTATATGAAGAATGATTAATCCAGAGCACCGTCTGACAAAAAGTGTGGTGGCGGGAGAAAAACGTTGTAAGTAATTTCTGATATTGCGTCGCATCTGGAAACTAATCGTTTACGTGCTACTAAAGTCCTTGTTGCAGTACCGGGTCGTCGGGGTTCTGCTGCTCAAGCTCGGCCAGCAGCACCTGAACTTTTTGCAACTGGCCGCTTTCCTTCCAGTAATGGATGAGCAGCACCCGCGCTCGGCGGTTGGCCGGCTGGCGCTGCAGAATGTCTTCAAGTTGGCGTTGCGCAGGTTCCAGTTGCTCAAGATCGTGCAGCGCCACGGCCAGGTCATAGCGCAACTCAGTATTTTCCGGTTCCAGCTCCACCGCCTTGGCCAGCGCGAGCAGGGCGTATTCATGTTGGCCGTGACCGAGCAGCCACTGACCGAGTGCGTGTTGTAACCGTGAAGATTGCGGGTGTTTGTCCAGCAACTGCGCCAGTTGCTGCCGGGAGCGATCGGCCTGGCCTTGCAGGTCGAGGAGGTCAACCTGAGCCAGGCCAACTTCCAGGTTATCGGGCTCAAAGGATGCGGCGAGCGTCAGGGCGGCGGCTGCCTTTTGCGCAGACCCGGTGGTCATGTACAGCCGGGCCAGTTGGACCTGGCTTTGTCCATCCGCAGGCTGGGCGGCAAGGGCGCTTTCATACTCTTGAGCGACGGTTTGCAGCGGCCCGAAGTACAGGCCAACGTCGTCGGGCGTCAGGCCGAGCAATGCTTTTGCAGCATTGAAGCGGGTGGTCTGATCCGGGTCGTCCAGCAGAGGGCCGATCAATACGCTGCGTTGTGGCGCGGGCACCATCGCGCTCACGGCATCAATGGCCGCTTGCTGGATCAGCGCGGAAGGTTGCCTGAGGTCTGCTTTGAGCAACTTGAGCGCCTGAGGGCTTGGGTAATTGGCCAGTTCAGTGAGCAGTCCGGCGCGGCGAATGTCCGACAGGTCAACGCGGCCCAACTGCTGGTACAACACGCGTGCCGCCCCTGGTTTGCCGTTGTGCGCCAGCTCCAGTGCCTGGGCGTAGGTGTGGCTGAGGGGCGCAGCGGTTGGCGTGGCGTTCCAGGCCCGATGAACCAGCCAGCCTGCAATCACCACTGCCAACAGCAAAGCGACAGCCAGAGCAATCCGCCAATGGCGACGATGTTTGAGGGCGGACGAAGGGCCCTGGGCAGACGCGTTGGGCATGTCGATTTCCATTCCTGTGGCTAAGCAGCTTCGGGGACTGCTTGCTGTGTGTCAAACGCCAATCGCATCGACTGCTTCGCGGGTAAGCCTTGCTCCAACAGGATTTGTGCCGGGTAGAGGACCAGCAGCGCCTCACATCTGTCGTGGGAGCGAACCTGTTCGCGAAGGCCGTATCAGAACAGCCATAAAAAAGCCCCGCACCGGGTAAGTGCAGGGCTCGGGTCATACTTCATCTGCGCATCAGGCGCTCGGTTGCCAGCCGCCGCCCAGGGCTTTGTAAATGGCGACGATGCCGCGATAGACCTCAATCTCGGCCTGTGCCTGGGTGTCTTCTGCCGCAAGGCGTTCACGTTCGGCATCGAGCAGGACGAGGAAGTCAGCGGTGCCTTCCTTGTACTGGATGCTTGCCAGATTGGCCGCCGAGCGACTTGATTCACTCTGACGCACCAGGGACACGAGGCGTTGCTGGCGCTTGTCGTAATCGCTGAAAGCGTTTTCGGTTTCTTCCAGTGCCAGCAAGACCTGCTGCTCATAGTTGGCCAGCGCACCTTCTGCATCGGCGTTGGCACCACGGATCCGCGCCCGCACGCTGCCCAGATCAAACGCCGCCCAGGTAATGCTCGGGCCCAGGCCCCAGGCCTGCGCAGCCCCCGAGCCCAGTTGCGAACCACGGCTGGCGGTAAAGCCCAGGAACCCGCTCAGGCTGACCCGTGGAAACAGGTCCGCTGTCTGCACGCCGATCCGCGCAGTCTGCGCCGCCAGTTGACGCTCGGCGCTGAGGATGTCTGGACGGTTGTGCAGCAGTTTGGTCGGATCGCCAATTGGCAGGGCCTTGGAAATCGCTGGCAGCTTGGTCGGGCTCAGATCGACGGTCATCGAATCTGCGCGCTCACCCAGCAGCGTGGCAATGCGGTTCTTCTCGCGCACCTGCTCGGCCTGCAGCTGTGGAATAGTCGCTTCAACCGCCGCCAGACGCGCATCGGCGCGCACCACATCCAGTTCGTTGCCCACGCCTTCGTCGCGCAGTTGAGCGGTCACGCCACGGGAATCCTGTTGATTTTTCAGGTTGTCCCGGGCGATGCCTTCGCGCAGTTGAGCGCCGCGTAGCTGACCGTAGGCGTCCACCAGCTCGGCGATCATCGTCACCTGCAGCTGATACAGATTGGCTTCGGCCACTTGCCGGTCTGCGTCACTGGCTTCAAGTTCGCGCTGGATACGCCCAAACAGGTCGATCTCCCAGGCCATGTCCAGGCCCAGGTCATAACGTTCTTGATTGACCCGGTTCTCGGTTTCGCCCGGCACCTGAGCGCGGCCGATCTGGCTGCTGGCACGGCTGGTGACGACCGGCATGGCATCGTTGCTGATGTCATCGCGGATTGCCCTGGCAGCCTTGAGGCGGGCGAAGGCGATGCGCAACTCGCGGTTGCCTTGCAGCGACTCGGCCACCAGCTTGTTGAGGGTCGGATCGTCGAATTGCTGCCACCAGATGGTTTCAGTGTGGTTACGATCGTACTTGCTCGTCGTGGCGGCCTGGATATTGGCCGCTGAGGTCTCTGGAGTCTTGTAGTCAGGGCCGACGGCGCACGCCGCCAGCGCCAGGACCAGCAGGCTCGGCAGGAAGAGTTTTGCAGCCTTCATTAATGCGCCTCCGGCGAGATGGTCTGAACGCGTTGAGCCTTGGCCGCTTTGCGCGCTTGCTTGCGCTCTACGTGGTTGCGGATCAGGACATAAAACACAGGGGTCAGCAGCAGACCGAAGAAGGTCACGCCGAGCATCCCGGAGAACACCGCCACACCCATCGCGTGACGCATTTCAGCACCCGCGCCGCTGGACAGAACCAATGGCACAACACCCATGATGAACGCGAACGAGGTCATCAGAATCGGACGCAGACGCAGACGGCACGCCTCCAGAACAGCTTCCAGCGGAGTCTTGCCCTTGTCCTGTTCATCCTTGGCGAACTCGACGATGAGGATCGCGTTTTTACACGCCAGGCCCACCAGTACGATCAGTCCGATCTGGGTGAAGATGTTGTTGTCGCTGCCTGCGATGATTACACCGGCAATGGCTGACAGCAGGGTCATCGGCACAATCAGGATCACCGCCAGTGGCAGGCTCCAGCTTTCATACAGCGCGGCCAGTACCAGGAACGCGAGCAGTACGCAGAGCGGGAAGACCAAAAGTGCGGTGTTGCCCGACAGGATCTGTTGGTAGGTCAGGTCGGTCCACTCGTAGGTCATGCCGTTGGGCAGTTCTTCTTTGAGCAATTTCTCCACCGCAACCTGGGCCTGACCGGAGCTGTAGCCTGGGCCTGCCGCGCCGTTGATCTCAGCGGTAATGAAGCCGTTGTAGTGCATCACCCGGTCGGGACCTGAGGTGTCGGTGACTTTAAGCAGCGTCGCCAGCGGGATCATCTCGCCTAGGTTGTTGCGCACTTTGAGCTGACCGATCTGCTCGGCGTCTTGGCGAAACTGTTGTTCAGCCTGAACGTTGACCTGATAGGTGCGGCCGAAACGGTTGAAGTCGTTGGCATACAGTGAGCCCAGGTACACCTGCAGCGTGTCAAAAATGTCGCTGATCGGCACACCGTGGGTTTTGGCTTTTTCGCGGTCGATAGCGGCGTCGACCTGGGGCACGTTCACCGTGTAGCTGGTGAACAAGCCCGCCAGTTCAGGCACGCTGCGGCTCTTGGCGATGATGTTCATCGTCTCTTTATAGAGCTCGTCGTAACCCAGGTTGCCACGGTCTTCGATCTGCAGACGGAACCCGCCAATGGTGCCCAGACCTTGTACCGGCGGTGGCGGGAAGATTGCCATGTAGGCTTCCTGGATCGATCCGAACTGGCCGTTCAGCGCGCCAGCAATTGCACCGGCAGATTCACTGGCCAGCTTGCGGTCTTCGAACGGCTTGAGCGTGACGAAGACGATGCCGGAGTTGGGGCTGTTGGTGAAACCGTTGATCGACAGACCCGGGAAGGCCACCGCACTTTCAACGCCCGGTTGCTTGAGGGCGATGTCGGACATGCGCTTGATCACGTCTTCGGTGCGGTCCAGGCTCGCGGCATCCGGCAACTGGGCAAACGCCACCAGATACTGCTTGTCTTGCGTTGGCACAAAGCCGGTGGGTGTGGTCGAGAAACCCAGCCAGGTCATGACGATCAGGCCGGCATACACCACCAGGGCCACGCCGCTGACACGAATCACGCGTCCAACCGTGCTCACATAGCCATTACTGGCCTTGACGAAGAAGCGGTTGAAGGGACGGAACAGCCAGCCACCCAGCAGCTTGTCGAGGAAGCGGGAGAAACCGTCTTTCGGTGCGTCATGACTGCGCAACAGCACAGCGGCCAGCGCCGGCGACAGGGTCAGGGAGTTAAACGCCGAGATCACGGTCGAGATGGCGATGGTCAACGCGAACTGTTTATAGAATTGCCCGGTGAGACCTGAAATGAACGCGGCCGGTACGAACACTGCGCACAGCACCAGCGCGGTCGCAATGATCGGTCCCGTCACTTCCCGCATGGCGATTTGCGTCGCCTCCATCGGTTCGTGTCCCAGCTCGATGTTTCGCTCGACGTTCTCCACCACCACGATGGCGTCATCGACCACGATACCGATCGCCAACACCAGTCCGAACAGCGACAGGGCGTTGAGCGAGAAGCCAAACAGGTGCATGACGGCAAAGGTACCGATCAGCGACACCGGCACAGCGGCCAGCGGGATGATCGAAGCGCGCCAGGTTTGCAGGAACAGGATCACCACCAGCACCACGAGGATCAGTGCTTCGAACAGAGTGTGAACCACCGCTTCGATGGAACCGCGCACGAAGATCGTCGGGTCATAAACGATGCTGTAGTCCATGCCTTCCGGGAAGCTCTTCTTGAGCAGCTCCATTTCGGCGCGCACTTCGTTGGAGATCTCGATGGCGTTAGAGCCAGGACGCTGGAAGATCGGAATCGCGACCGCAGGCTGATTGTTCAGCAGCGAACGCAGGGCGTACTGGTTAGAGCCAAGCTCGACCCGGGCGATGTCCTTGACGCGAGTGATCTCGCCATCGGCGCCTGCGCGGACGACAATGTTCTCGAACTCTTCCTCATTGACCAGACGGCCCTGGGTGTTGATCGACATCTGGAAGCTGGTGGCCGAAGGCGAGGGCGGGGCACCCAACTGGCCGGCGGCGACCTGACGGTTCTGCTCGCGGATGGCGTTGACCACGTCGGTGGCGGTCAGGTTGCGCGACGCGGTCTTGTTCGGATCCAGCCAGACACGCAACGAGTAGTCGCCCATGCCGAACAGCTGTACGTCACCGACACCGCCCAGACGCGCCAGCTCATCCTTGATGTTGAGCACCGCGTAGTTGGACAGGTAAAGCATGTCGTAGCGTTTGTCCGGCGAGGTCAGGTGGACCACCATCGTCAGGTCCGGCGACGCCTTGTCAACGGTGATACCGATGCGCGTCACTTCCTCGGGAAGCTTGGGCTCGGTGCGCGTGACGCGGTTCTGCACCTGCACCTGGGCGTTATCCAGATCGGTGCCCAGCGCAAAGGTGATAGTCAGTGTCAGCTTGCCATCGGCCGTGGCCTGCGAGGACATGTAGAGCATGTTCTCGACGCCGGTGATGGCTTGTTCCAGTGGCGCGGCCACGGTTTCGCCGATCACTTTCGGGTTGGCGCCGGGGAAGTTGGCGCGCACGACCACGGTTGGCGGCACGACTTCCGGGTATTCACTGATGGGCAGCGAAAACAGCGAGATCGCGCCGGCGATCAGGATCAGCAGCGAGAGCACTGCTGCGAAGATCGGCCGCGTGATAAAGAACTTGGAAAAATTCATTGGAGTTGTCCCTTAACCGCGTGGCGTGGCAACAGCGACCTTGGCGTCCGCTTTGGACTGTGCCTTGGGCTGGTTGCTGGCTTCGAATGCTTGACGTTGTTGCTGCAGGGCGGCGAGGGTCTGATCACTGGCCATCGGCGTGTCCTGCGGATCGATTGGCGAGCCGGGACGCACACGTTGCAAGCCGTTGACGACGATGCGGTCATCCTTGGCCAGGCCACTGCGCACAATCCGCAGGCCTTCGAGTTTCGGGCCCAGGTCAACGGTGCGGTAAATCGCCTTGTTGTCCTTGTCGACCACCAGCACGAATTTCTTGCCCAGGTCGGTGCCGACCGCTTCGTCCTTGATCAGCATCGCGGAGTAGGTGCCGCTGCCGACCAGTTTCAGGCGTGCATACAGGCCGGGGGTGTATTCGCCCTTGCTGTTGTCGAAGATCGCGCGGCCACGGATGGTGCCAGTCTTTGGATTGACCTGGTTATCAACGAAGTTCATCTGGCCCAGGTGCGGGTTGTCGCTTTCGTTGGACAGGCCCATGTACACCGGGGTCGTGGTGCCGCGTTTGCCGTCGCGTGCCAGCTGGTTGTACTTGAGGAACACGCGCTCGTCGGCGTCGAAGTAGGCGTAGACCTTGTCGGTAGAAACCAGACTGGTGAGCGGGGTGGTGTCGGCGGTGACGATGTTGCCTGCGGTGATTTCCGCGCGGCTGACGCGACCTGCAATCGGCGCGGTCACGCGGGTAAAACTCAGGTTGAGTTTTGCCAGGTCCAGCTGCGCCTGAATCGCCGCAACGGCGGCTTTGGATTCCTGGGCGGTGGTGTTGCGCGAATCAGCCAGTTCGGCAGAGATCGCATTGTTGCTGCGCAGACGCTCGCCGCGCTGTGCTTCGTTGGCGTTGTTGGACGCCGTGGCCCTGGCCTGTTGCAGCTGGGCTTGCAAGCGATCCACTTCGGCCTGGAAAGGGCGCGGGTCGATCTGGAACAACAGATCGCCTTTTTTAACCAGTTCGCCGTCAGTGAACGCTACCGAATCGATCTGCCCCGAAACCCGCGGACGCACTTGAACGGTTTCCGGTGCTTCGAGGCGGGCAGTGACTTCATCCCACTCGTTGATCGGCTGTTCCAGAACCTTGGCCACGCTGACTTTTGCAGCGGCTGGGGCGACCGTGGCTTCTGGTGCCTTGCCGCAGGCACTGATCACGACCAGGGCCAAAGCGGCCAGGGGATAGCGCAAAGGAGTGAGTGACTGAACCATGGGAAAATCCGCCGACATTTGTTGAGATGGGCGGATTCTGTTCTGACGTCTGGTATTGCACGAATCGAATAAACCGAAGGTAACTATCAGTCTTAATGATATTTCCGGTTACATGACTGTCACGCTAGGGTATCAGAGGGCTGCAGGTCGTACAGACCTGAATGCAGATACTGACTCTCGAGAGTGGGCAACGTTCAAAAAAGGTTATAGCGCCGTTGCAACATATTTCCATGGCGCCGGTGCTGAATGGTCCAAATTAGCCGGTCTCATAAAGCCCGCCTGTTCCGCCTCGCACATGGTAAATCCATTAAAGTGTGTCCTATCCCTATAAATGCTGAATAAAACACAATATATGGGATTAATATTCTTGCTGGCACCCGCGCACCGATCCATAATCCGCCAGTCGAGTCCTTGCAGCGTTGGAATAGCCATCATGTTCGATTTAGCCTTCAGCACGCCCGATGAGATCGTCAAGCGAATTTGCGAACGTCTGCGCACCAAGCGGCTCGCTCTGCAGATGACCCAAGCTGATGTCGCCGGTCGCGCAGGTGTCGGCATCAACACCGTGTCGAATCTGGAAGCGGGAAAGAATGTGGGATTCGAAAGCGTGGTTCGCGTCGCTATGGTGCTTGGAATGAGCAAGGAGCTGGAAGGATTGTTTCTTCCGAAGCTGGACAGTCTCGAGGACATCCGACGCTATGAAGACGGAGCCAAGCGTCAGCGCATCAAAAGGAAGTCCTGCGATGCTTGAGCAAGTCGACATCTATTACGACGGCTGGGGTGAGCGCTGGCTGTGGGGCACGCTGGTTTCAACCACCGCCATTACCGGTCGGCCACAGATCGTGTTCGAGTACAGCAACGAGGCGAAACAACGGGGGTTCGAGCTTTCGTCCTACACCCTGCCATTGGAAGGGGCCAGATTACGCCGAGGTTTCCCGGCCCATCAGCTGGGTTTGCCAGGGCCGGTTTACGACGCTTTGCCTGACGGCTGGGGCATGTTGCTGATGGACCGCCTGTTCAGGCGCCGTCGTCTCAACTCTGCGCGCATCGGTCCGTTGGAGCGGTTGGCTTACATTGGCAACAATGCCATGGGAGCAATGACGTTCGAGCCGGTGGAGCCCGAGGGCCAGGTGTCGCAGGAACATATTTCCCTTGATCTGCTTGCCGTCGAGGTGCGGGAGGTACTCAACGGAGAGGGCGGCGAGTTTCTGCAGACGTTGCTGCAGGTCGGCGGCTCTCCTCAAGGCGCCAGGCCAAAGGCCTTGGTGTATCGCGATCCTCTGACCGGTGTTTTCACCACCGCCATAACCCCGGGCTTCGAAGCCTGGCTGATCAAGTTTCCCGCCAGAAACGAACATTCTGAAGTGTGTGCCATCGAGATGGTGTATGCCGAATGCTTGCGTCTGTGCGGCATTCAGACCCCGGACACTCAGTATTTCGATCTGCCCAATGGACTTGCGGCGTTCGCGTCGAGGCGCTTTGATCGTCAGGACGGATTGCGTGTCCCGATGCAAAGCCTTGCCGCCTTTACCGGAGCCGATTTCACATCGCCAGGGGCGCTGAACTACGTCAACTTTCTGCGTGCGACCCAGATGTGTACCAATGATTTGCGAGAGAAAGCCCGCGCCTTCGAACGCGCAGTCTTCAACGTCGCATTCAACAACCGGGACGACCATCCGAAGAACTTTTCTTACATCATGTCGGCTTCCGGGGCCTGGACGCTGGCGCCTGCCTACGACGTTACGTTCTGCGAAGGGCCCGGCGGGTATCACCAGATGGATGTGATGGGTGAGGCACTGACGATCAGCCGAAAAGCGATGCTGCGCCTGGCCGCTGAAGCGGAGATTGCGCTGGACACCGCAGGCGTGATCATTGAAAGAATGTGCGCAGCCGCCAGTCAGTTTGCGGTGCTGGCCAGGAGAATGTATCCGACGGCGATCACCCCCGACACCCTGCAGACGATCCAGAATCGGATCGACGAGAACGTCGAACTGCTTCGACAGGGCAGTTGATTCAGGCGGCGGGACGATTGTCGCTGACGCGCTGCTTCTTTAGAGGCTGTCTGGGTCTCCAAAAAACATTTTGGCTAGGCTCTAACGCAGTATTTTCGGGTCGGAAAAACTAAAATATGCCCCCAGTTTTGCCCCCAGTTGCGCGGGATATGCAGGCGATCGAGATTGGCGATCTCTGAGGCCGAGCAGGGTGGTCATCGATGGCTTTCAGTGTCCGTCAGGCTCACCTTGCACGGGGGATGCCTGGATGATTGGTCGCCCAGGGCAGGGCACCAAGCGCCTGGTAGGACACCCAATCACATTCGGTGTCCGGTGTGTCATAGCTCGACGACTGATATTACGGCTAGCTGCTTACGCTGCTAGCAACGGCGCAAGCGTTGATCCCAGGCATGTTTCTAGCCGTCCAGAATTTTGTGCCCGACGCGACTTCTTGCCTCTGAATAGCGCGTGCAGTCAGATCGTTCAAAATCGTGATGCCGCCTATGACAGTCCAGCCGCAACGACGCCGCCACCTCACCGCGGCGACGGTTGGTGGTCGGCAGCGTGAACTTATAACCGGTCTATTTTGTGACTGCCTGGCTTACGAGGCGATTTACATTGCTGCATCTTTCGCGTTCATTTTTGTGCGAGGCGGGCAGTGGGCGGGAACGATTTGAGTCCCATAAATGGACGGCGTCTTCGCTACAAGAGGTGACCAGAGGCCAGTAACGCTTGTGCGGGAAATACCAAGGCCCAGTTTTCACCCACAATGGAAAAAGTAAGCGGCTCAATCGCATAAACGTGCGCCATCGCGACGGCATTCATTGTTCGCGCAGGGCTTTGGCGTTAGCCACGGTGAGTTCATCGGGCAGCGTGACACCATTTTTGGCAGCCAAGACATGGGCCGTGACACTGACCGCGATCTCGGCGGGGGTCTTGCTCCCGATATACACGCCGATGGGGCCATGAAGCCGTGCTATCGAGTCCGGCGTCTCGCCAAAATGGATGATCAGGCGTTCGCGGCGCAACCGACTGTTGCGCCGCGAACCGATGGCGCCCACGTAGAATGCTGAACTCTGCAAGGCTTCCAATAGGGCAAGGTCATCGAGCTTGGGGTCGTGACTCAGCGCCACGATGCAGGTACGAACATCCACCGAGAAGTCACGTACGACGTCGTCCGGCATGCCTGTCACCCGCTCGACTCCCGGTACCGTCCAAGCCTCTATGTACTCGGGTCGCGGGTCACAGACTGATACCTTGAAGCCATTGAACAACGCCATGGTTGACAGGTATTCGGCAAGTGCGCCCGCGCCGATCAGCAACATGCGGTAGCCGGGGCCGAGTGTGTTGACCAAGCATCGGCCATCGAAGCTGAACTGTTCGGGTGTATCCGTACACTCAAGGGTCACCTCGTTATTCTCCAATACCACACGTCGTCGCATCAACTTGCCGGCGTCCAGTCGCTCGAGAAGTTGATCGAGTAGCTGATGTGAGGGATTGAATTCCAGGACGAGTTCGACGGTTCCTCCGCAGGGCAGGCCAAAGCGATGAGCTTCATCTGCGCTGATGCCGTAGCGCACGATTTCCGGCAGTCCATCAGCAAGACCGATACCTTCGCAGGCGCTCGTGTAACGGTAAATAAGGTCGTCTTCAATACAACCTCCCGAGACACTGCCGCTCACGCGGCATCGCTGCGCAATGCCATCATTGACCCAACCGGGCGCGGCGAAGATCCCCAGGTGCTACACACGGTAACCAGAAGTACACGCTCTGAGGCGCGGAGCCAGTCTCGAGCAGTGCGCAAGACCATGAGATCGATGCTTTCCATGGAAGCCTGAATCACCTTTTTTAATAATTGCAGGAACAAGGGAGGCGAACTAAGCGCCGCCAGAACTCCTGAAGTCAAACCTTCATCAGGTCTGCGCCTGATCGGCGGGGCTGCCATCCGCGGCAATCATTGGCTCAGCTTTCGAGGCGGCATATATCGCCTCCACGATGCTCTCGTACCCCGTGCAGCGGCACAGATTGCCGCTGATGGCTTTGCGGATGTTTTCTCTGGAGGGAGAAGGGTCATGTCGCAGTAAATCGGCCGCGACTACGATCATGCCGCTTGTGCAGTAGCCGCACTGGAAACCATTGTGAGCGACAAATGCATCTTGCAGAGCGCGGATGTTGGGGAGGTCTTCGATGGTTTGGACATGGCTTCCCTGCATCGAGGCTACCAAGACGAGACAGGATTTTTTTACCTGCCCATCGATAAGCACGGTACAGGCACCGCAATCTCCAGTAAGGCATCCTATTCGCGTGCCTTGCATGTTCAGCGTGTCCCGTATCACTTCAACAAGCAGAAGGCGCCGATCAACATCGATCGCTCGCTCCTTGCCGTTGAGCATCAGATTGACGCGTATCGTGTTTTTCATTGGTCTATCCGCTGGATGGCACTCTTCAGATTGCGCCGGACCACTGCCGCTGCAATGGCACGTCGATAACCGCCTTCAGCCAGCTCATCGGTCCAACCTTCGCCAATGGCTTGAACGATTTTAGAGGCTACGTCATCTATCCATGCCGCTGAAGGATGCAACTCGGCCCTGTCGACGAGGCGATGCACATAGATCGGACAGGCTGCGGCACCGCCTACGGCGATATGCACTTTAGCCTGCGCCGCTAACTGGATGGAGCTGGCGACGGTGACGATGGGCCAAGAGCTCGCGCACGACTTGTGCTTGTCGTATTGGCTGACGCATACGCCACGGGGCAGCGGAATTCGGATGCCGACAAGGATTTCTGTGCTGCGTCGTGCTGTTTGAAATGCACCCAAATAGAAATCACGAGCAGCAATGATTCGAACGCCTTCTGTTGACAGCAGTTTGAAGCTCGCTTGCAGCGCCATCAGACACGCAGGTGCATCCGAGGCTGGATTGGCGTACGCGGCGGAGCCGCCGAGCGTGCCCTGATTCCAGATCGAGGGACCGCCAGTGACGACATCGGCCATGAGTCGAAGCAACGGAATGCTTTGCCCAATCAGAGGGGACTTCAAAAGCTGCGCGTAGGTGGTCATTGCGCCGATACTGACGTGGCTTTCGGTCGAAGTGATCCGGTCAAGCTTTAGAGCATTCAGTCCAATTACATGCGCAGTTCGGACTTGGTTGGCCGACATTGCTGGAATCAACATTGTTCCGCCGCCCAAGATCACGGCGGCGTCACCAAACTGATTTAGCAGGTTCACAGCTGCTCCGAGGGTTCGAGGCGCGAAATACTCAAACGATTGACCAATCATGATGTTCCCTTCTGCAATGCCGCGATCACACGGGCAGGCGTCATCGGCACGTGCCTGATAGTGGCGGCGTCACCCAACGCGTTGGCGACAGCGTTCCCGAGTACGGCCATCGCTCCGCCCAGGCCTGATTCTCCAGCGCCTTTCATACCTAGCGGATGAAAAGGATTTCGTGTCTCCCTGTGCCCCACGCGTATGGCGGGGATATCCAGTGAGCGTGGCAAGAGGTAAGTCTTGAAACGATCTGTAACCATGCGCTGTTCCGGGTCGAATTTGAGCTCTTCCCACAGCGCCGCGCCGATTCCCATGACCACAGCGCCCCTGATCTGCCCTTCAACGAGTGCCGGGTTGATCATGACTCCGCAGTCGTGCACCACCGCATAGTCAAGTAGCTTTGTGATACCGGTCTCCATATCCAGCTCGATCGCGGCCGCGTGTACCGAATAGGAAAACGTGGGGTATGTCGCGATACGGCCTTGAGCGTCCGGCTGGACCCGAACATTTTCAGGCGCGAAACTGCGGGTCACTTCGAGCGGCAGCGTAACTCCGGCAGCGACCGTAAATGGCCGTAAATGAACACCCATCGCGATCTGCGAAACGGATACGCCAGTGCCTGTGTCGGTGCACCAGGCTTCTCCATCGCTCAGAACGATGCTTTCTGCACCTTCGCCGAGCATGTTGGCTGCGCACTTTACGATCCTTTCACGCAACTCCCCAGCCGCCAGGTACGCCGCAGTGCCGCCGTACATCAACGCCCGACTGCTCGCATTGCCTGTGCCAACCGGCGTCGCGTCCGTGTCGCCTTGTATGACTCGCACTTGGTCTGCTTGGAGCCCCAGTTCGCCGGCGACCATTTGCGCGATCCCGGTATCACTGCCGCTGCCTGGTGTGGTGACCCCGGTCAATACCTGGATGTCACCAGAAGGCATGAGTCGGACAGTTGCAGTCTCATAGCCGTTCGGAAAGTTGCCAGGGCGTGCACCGCCTTCGGGGGTCAATTCGAATGCCAGGCCAATCCCCAACCGCTTGACCTTGGCCCTCGTCGCTTCGGCGCGTTGACACCATTTCTCATAGCCGAAAAGTGGCAAAAGTTGTTCAAGGGCTCCCGCATAGTCACCGCTGTCGACATTGAGTCCCGATGGAAGCAGGCGCGGTAATGCTTCGCGCGGGACCAGGTTCCGACGCCGCAGATCGACAGGGTCGACCCCGGCTTTTGCCGCCAGCAAATCGATGCCTCGCTCCAGGACCAGATTGGCGATTTCCTTGCCGTAGCCACGAATGGCTTGCCACGGCGGCTGGTGGGTGATCGCGAGGGTGCAACTGACATCGGTGTTCTCGATGGTGTACACCGTCGGGAACACCGCAGGCGTCACTAGCGCCATGGCCCAGCTATGACCGGCGCCAATGATGCCGACGTCGACGAGGATCGTGTCGCGCCACCCGGTCAGCCGGCCTTGGGCATCGGCAGCAATCTCGAAACTGTGATGCTGTGAACGCGACCCTGCCAGCAGCGTTTCCCGCCTTTCCTCCACGTAGGCGACCGGACGCTGGGTAATGCGGCTTAGGACGGCCACCAGCACTTCCTCCGGATGCCCGGCCATTTTCAGGCCGAAGGTGCCACCAATATTGGGTGCAACTACACGCACCTGCGTTTCGCGTAGATGCATCGCTGATGCAATCAACCACCGGCTGGTGTGTGGATTCTGGAATGTACCGGTCATCGTCAGCCGCCGCGCTCGCTCGTCCCAGTCAGCGATATAACAGAGGGTCTCTATGGGCGCGCTGGTCGACGAGCCGATGGTTAACTCACCCTTTGCGACGAACGCTGCAGCCGCAAAGGCGGCATCGGCATTCCCCCCACGTATCCGGTCGCGCACCAGCACATTGCTGGTCCAACCCGGCTGAACGATAGGCGCGTCTTCCTTGATGGCCTCAAGAGCGGAAGCTGTGGGCAGACGCACATCATAAATGGCGATGATTTTTTCGAGCGCCGCTTGCGCTGCCTGTATGGACTCAGCCACCAAGGCTGCCACGGGCTGGCCAAAATAGACGACCTCGCCTACGGCGAGACAGCGACTTTGCAAGGGCCCCCGGGCGCCCGCCGCCGGTAGATCCATTGCCCCTGGCATGGCGTCCGCGAGTTCGGCCGCCTGCGCCCCAGTCAATCCAGCAACCACGTCGGGCATGGACAGGGCCTCGGTCAAATCAATTGAGACAATGGCGGCATGAGCGTGAGGACTGCGCAGGATCGCTACCTGCAAACTGCCACGGGGGATCAAGTCGGCGCTGTAAGCGATCCGTCCAGACACGAACCTGTCTCCATCGATCCGCGACACATTCACGCCAAGCAAACTGGCAGATTGAGAATCGGGTTGATCAATCACTGTCATGACTACCGTGTTTATTATTAGGGAGAGAGTAGGCGCTACAGAATGGCTAAGCGCCCGGCCTCGTGTTACGCCCGCGGATACCCACCAGCAGAACCAAGGCACCGGCTATCAGCAGCCCGGTCATCAGGTAAAGGCCGCTGTCGAGTGTTCCAGTAACCGTCTTGATCCAACCCATTGCCAAAGGGCTGGCGAACCCTCCGAGCAGCGCAAGGCTGTTTATAAAGGCAATGCCGGCAGCGGCCGCAGGCGCCCCCGCAAAGTAATCGGAGACCAGCGACAGAATCAGCGGAAGCGTGGCGAATATGGCCATTGCCGCGATGCACAGCATGACGATGGTTAACACCAGGTTGGGACAAAACGGCAATCCCGCCAAGGCTATCGCGCCCACCAGAGCCGACAGGGCGGTGTGCCAACGACGCTCCAGGTGACGGTCGGAACTGCGGCAGATGATCACCATGCCGATCACTGACAGGCCATAAGGTATCGCCGAAAGCCATCCAAGGTGTTCGATGTTTTCAATACCTGCAGTTCTCAGAACCGTAGGTAGCCAGAAGCTTATGGCGTAAGTCCCGCAGATGAACGTGAAGTACGCAGCGGCGAACAGGTAGACCTTAGGGTCGCCGATGACGCTTTTCAGCAAATCCTTGTGGTGAGGCGCCGCGTGTTCTTGATCGGCCGCCAGTGCCCGACGCAAGGTGTCGCGCTCTTCCTCCGTAAGCCATTTGGCGGAGCTCACATCATCATCGAGCCAGAACCATACAAATACGCCCAGTACCACCGCTGGAGCTGCCTCGAGAATATAAAGCCACTGCCAGCCAGCGAGATTCATCACGTTATTCATGTGCGACATGGCCCAACCTGACACTGGGCCGCCGAGCAGTCCGGCAATGGGGAAACCGGTCATGAACAGGCCAAGCATCTGCCCGCGCCGATGCTTGGGAAACCACTGGCTCAGGTAGTAGATAACCCCAGGGAAAAAACCAGCCTCGAACACGCCCAGCAGGAAACGAAATGTGTAGAACCAGGTTGTGCTGGAGACGCACGCCATGAGCATGCCGACCACGCCCCAGCAAATCATGATCCGGGTAAAGGTTTTTCTCGCGCCGATGCGCTGCAAAAGCAGATTGCTGGGCACTTCGAACAGGAAATAGCCAAGAAAGAATATCCCGGCCCCCAGCCCGTAGACCGCGTCGCTGAAGCCCAGCGATTCCTGCATCTGCAGTTTGGCGAACCCTACGTTGATGCGATCGAGATACGCCACCACGTAGCAGACTATCAGGATCGGAATAAGTCGCAGGGCGACCATCAGATACAAGGCATTGGTTGAGGTGTCACTCGCAGAGACCAAACTGTTCGTCTCACTGATCATTGCAATCTTTCGTGACATGACGAGCCCCTTTTCAATGCAGGTTGATTGATGTGCTGTTGCACAGCAACCCCTGGTCGAGCCGGCGACTTTCGGTGAATACCGATGGGTGTAACCCTGTTCATCTGTGCCTCCAGAATGAATCTGCGACTCGCTACGAGGTCGTCGCGGGTCGAGATTCGTGTCGAGTGATGCGCGTTTTTATAGATCTTTATTAGGCATTACTGATCGATCGAACAGTCAGCAAATTATTCCTGTGATTGAAAAGAGTCAATACTCATTTAGGATTCTGAAGTCATTCGATATTCCTTGTTGACTGATCAATCAGTCAGGGAATAGGATTGATTAGCTCATGTTGCGATCACGCCGCTTTACCAAAGATGTGATCGCGCCGTGCTCTCAATCCCTATTCGTAAAAGGAATCGTGCAGTGACTACATTTGACGAATACGCAAATAAGTTCGAAAAAATACGCATGACTCGCACGGGCGGAGTCTTGGAAATGCACTTCCATACAGACGGTGGCCCGCTTGTGTGGAACCTGATTGCCCACCGCGAGTTCGAGCAGGCGTTTCTGGACGTGAGCCGCGACCGCGAAAACGAGGTGGTGATTATGACCGGCACCGGCGACGCGTTCAGCGGCCCGCCCATTGCGCCGAGTCAACACGAGAATCGTAACTCCATGACGCCAACCATCTACGACCCGATCTTTTGGGAGGCCAAGCACCTGCTGATCAACTTCCTCAACATCGAAGCGCCGGTCATTACGATCATCAATGGACCGGCTGTCAGGCACGCGGAGATCCCACTGCTTGGCGACATCGTCCTGGCCTCCGACACCGCGACCATCCAGGACACCGCTCACTTCCAGGGCGGCATGGTGCCGGGCGACGGCATGCACTTGATCATGCCGCTCCTGATGGGCCGGGCGCGCGGGCATTACTTCCTGCTAACTGGCCAATCGGTCTCGGCCAATGAGGCGAAAGAATTGGGTCTCGTCAACGAAGTGTTGCCCGCCGGCGATCTGATGAGTCGTGCCCATGAGCTGGCGCAGGTCATGCTCCGTCAACCCCGTCTGGTCCGCCGCTACACACGGACATGCCTCAATCACGAACTTAAAGCGCGCCTGCATGATGTGCTGGGCTATGGCGTTGCCCTTGAGGGCCTGGCGCGAATGAAGGAAAACGTCGTCTGAAGACTCAGCCGCATCCAACGTTCAACAATGAATACAAAAGGAACGCACTATGACTGTTAGCAGCTTGACCCGACCTATCGACATGGTGGGCTCTGTGATTGATGTGATCGACTCGACACCCGACGTATTGGGCGAATCGGTCATCTGGGACGAGAAAACCCGGCTTCTGTGGTGGGTTGACGGCATCGGGCAATTGATTCACCGCCTGGACATTTCCAGCGGTGCCAAAAAAAGCTGGAGTATGCACGAAGAGATCGGCAGCATCGGCCTGCGTGCGAAAGGCGGTTTGATCGTTGGCATGCGTTCAGGGCTGTATTTTTTCTCGGAACAAACCGGCGAACTGACTGAGATCTGCCGACCGGACGCAGATCGCCCGGGGAATCGTTTCAATGACGGAAAAACAGATCGTCACGGCCGCTACTGGACCGGCACCGTGGAAGCGGCTGCCTATACACCGCGTGGCCGTTTGTACCGGCTCGACCCTGATCTTAAGCCGCACCTGATCATGGAAGGGATTACCTGCATCAACGGCATCAGTTTCAGTCCGGACAACCGGCTCATGTACATGACTGACTCGTTCAGTACCCAGATCGACGTCTTCGATTATGACTCCGTGGACGGCGCGATCTACAACCGTCGTCGTTTCGCCGATGTACCGCTGGGCAGCGGCATTTGCGACGGGTCGACTGTCGATGCCGACGGCTGCTTCTGGGCCGCGAACATGGATGGTTGGGGCGTCACACGCTACGATCCACGCGGCCGTATCGACATGGTCATCAGATTGCCCGTGCGCCGCGTCAGCAGCCTGTGTTTTGGTGGACCCGATCTGGACACGCTGTTCATCACCACTGCCCGCCGCCGGATGAGTGAGAAGGAGCTTGCGCAACAGCCACTGGCAGGTAACGTGCTGGCTGTTCGGCCAGGTGTCAAAGGGCTTGCTGAACCGGAATTCCTTGGCTAAATCCGCGAGCTGCGTGCCTGCCGACTGTCATTGATCGGCGGGCTTCAGCGCCTGTCCGGACCGCCTTCACCTGTATTCCCGAGACGGGATGCGATATTGTGAGGGCGGCTGACTGATCAATCGAATAGGACATGGCATTCATAATGCAAAGCGAGCGCAGCACAAAAAAAAAGACGCCAGCGCCTTTGAAAACGCCGGGCGCGCGGGTCTCACCGGAACCACGGACAGCGTCGATTCTCAATGCCGCTGAACGCGTGTTTGGTACTCACGGGTATGCTGGCGCAAGCATGCGCACCATCGCCGATGAAGCGGGCGTCGCCCAGGCTTTGCTTCATTACCACTACAGCACGAAAGATAATTTGTATGCTGCGGTTTTCGAGCGACGCTCTTGCGCCATCACCACGTACAGAGGGCAGCGTCTGGACGCGTTGTTTGCCAGCGAAACGGCAGCGACGATCGAAGACGTTCTATCGATTCTCTTTTCTCCGCTTTCAGATATTTTTCACGGCGAGGACGCGGATAACCTGGCGCTCTACGTACAGATGGTGGCGTCCATTAGCCTGGGTGCGGACGAACGCTCGGTACGCCTTCGCGAGGAATATTACGACCCCATCGCCGAGCGGATCATTGATGCGCTGCACGTCGTCATACCGGGCATCAGTCGACAGGACGCTGTCTGGTCCTACCTGTTCGCCATCGGTGCTCGCCAGCAGGCACACGCCATGAACGGGCGCGCCGCGAAGCTTGGTGCATCCAACCGCGCTGCGAGCGCCACCAGTCATTACTCGCAACTTGTGTGCTTCGCTGCAGCGGGGATACGGGCGCTAATCCAGAATTCGACCACGTCGACGCCGATGCGGATAGCGAAAAAAGCGGCAGATATAGGGGCTTGAAATCAAGGCGGGTTCAGTCACGGCGTTATGACCGTCGTCTGATTTCAGGGCTGCACCGTCTAAGGGATTAGTTTCATCTAAGGGCTTGGCACCTCCTTGGGGCAGTAAAAGCCGGGCTTTTACGCCGCCATCGCATTCAACAAGCCCGCGGTGCCGATGATTTTCATCACCCGCTTCAAGTTATATGCGAGCACATTCAAGCTCATTTCTGCACACACCCCGTTCGGTTTTCGAGTCAGGAAGTGCGTTGCACCCATCCATTGTTTGAGCGTCCCGAAGGGATGCTCAACAGTCCGTTTTCGAACCCGCATCATCTCCGGTGCTTGGTTCAGCCGGCGTTGCATTCCTCCAGCACAGCTTTATGTTCCCAGCGCCTTACTCGACGATTTTGCTTGGCGTGCACTGGGTTTTCAGGGTGCAACTCTGGCACTTTGAACTCCAGTAGCAGTGCATATTCATTGCTTTCTCAACGCTGGGGGAATCGCCAGATCAGTGCCTCTCCCGCCGGGCACGTGTATTCGTTTTTCGTTCCATACGCCGCTTCAGTTTGGCGCTGGTGAAATTGCGGTCACGGTTGTTCACTGCCTTGAATTTGCTGCCGTCGATGGCAACCAAGTTTTCGCCAAACAACCCCAACTGCTGGCAGAGCAAAACGAACTGGCGGCAGACGCCGCGAATGGCCTTGCTGTTGCCTTTTCGGAAGTTGGCGATGGTCTTGAAATCGGGTATCAAACGCCCGGTTAGCCACATGAATTCGACGTTGCGCTGGGCTTCTCGCTCAAGACGTCGGCTCGATTGAATGCGGTTTAGGTGACCGTAGATGTAGATCTACAGCAGGATCGCCGGGTGGTAGGCAGGTCTGCCGGTTTCGGCTGGAATGACGCCATCAAAATCTAGCTTGGCCAAATCGAGGTCATCGACGAAAACATCAACCATCCGAACCAGAGTGGTATCGCTGACGTATTCGTCGAGGCTTTCGAGAAGTAAGGTGCTTTGACCTCGGTGTTCACCCTGGATAAACCGTTTCATGAGCGTCCCTTGCGATGAGATTCTCGGAAATCGTAGCAAGGGTTTACGGGAATGTTTTTACACACTCTGGGCCGATAGCTGCCGTTCGCTGCCGGAAGATCTTTCACAGACCACTGATCAATCAGGGAGGACTGACTCTGTCTCACTTTTGAAAACGTGTGCATATAACCGTGCGACGGTCGGGGTTAGGTTTTGCGCCAACGGAATTATAAAGTCTGAATGGGGCGCGAGTTGTTTTGCGTAAATCACTTCGTAGACACGCAACACCACCCCGGGCTCTCTCTCCTCACGATCGAAGCCAGGCATCACACCCACAGCTGTATAACCTGCATGTTCCAGCGCTTGTTGCATATAGGGAGTGCTCGTCGTGGCCATGCCATAGATCAGGCCTGCCCCCATACGTTTACCGATTTCTTCGCCAAGCGCCTGGGCTGTAACAGCCAGGTTTGACTGTCGATGAGGTTTCGCTACAGCACCAACGCGACCAAAGATGACATCGGCTCCGTCAATTTTTTCCCAAGTGGCAATAGCGACAATTTGATGCTCTTGGCGAACCACGACGGCGAAGAATTCCTTGTCGAGCTGATCATGGAGTACAACTTGCTTTTCATAAAATCGCCGGTCCATAAATGGACTTCCCATCCCGACGGCGATTGAGGGAAACCAGGTTTTAAAAAAAGCGATCGCGACCTCAATTTCATCAGACTTCAAGAAATCCCAAACATAGCCTATGGGCAAAGGCGTGAAGCTGCGCACCTCATCGATCGTTGGCCATTTCATTGTTGTTTTCTCCTAGGACAGTTACATAGATGCCGTCGGCATCAATGCGAAGGATTTGGAGCGTGCGGCTTGCTATAGGTACACAGTTCACCCGTAGCGCGAATAAGCGCGAGTTTATGCAGTTGGTCACTGGCGAACCGTGGTCGCGCCTCATTGAGCCAGGCAGGGCAGGCTGGATTGCTTCTGAATGTGCTGAATTTGGCGTATTGCTCCAGCAAGCGGGTCTGGAGTTGATCCAATTGAGGCCGGATCTGATTCTTTAGGTCTGGCCGTTTTGTTTCAGGAGCATGTCCCAGGGTTTGCCAGGTAGCGAGCAAGCCGTATTGAACGAGCTTGTTCGCTTCGATCTGAGCCGCCAATAATTGCGCTACATCGTTCTTACTAATGGCGTAACTGGCGGCCTGCTGCTGAGCGAAGGCGATGACCTGTAACTCTCGGTCGCTGTCCTGAATGGGCTGACCGCTGTCCCATTTAGTGAGTGCGACGAGGTCCGCGATCTTCAGGCGGTCGGATATCGTCGCCAGAAGGGGGCTCAATTCTTGGGGCGCCGTATCAATGGCACGCGAATTGGTTTGCCCCGCGACAGCGCTCAAGCCTGCGAAGGCCAGCGATAGCAGCATGGGATGAATAACGGGTTTCAAGAGCACGTGAGTACCTCAGGCAGTATTGCTCGATGACTAATCTATAAAGGGTGCGTGACGCACCGGCTTAATTCACGCTGGTGGCACAGTCATGCATCGACGCAATTTAAACGCGTCAGTCCTCGTTTGCTTTGTTGGGAAGCAAAGGGCTTGGGGATTGAGTCGCATCAGCGATTTTTGTGTGCCGTTGCACCACCTCATTAATGACGAATTGCATTAACTTCTCGACGATATCTGGATCGAGGTTCGCACCTGTTGCTATTTTTTTCAGTCGCTCGTACTGATCGTGTTCTCGATCCTTGTCAACTGCAGGCAATTGGTGCCTTGCTTTCAAAGCGCCAACCTCGTCAGTACAGCGAAATCGCTCAGCGAGCATGTGGACCAGTGCGGCGTCAATATTATCAATTGTCTGCCGAAAGGCTGAGAGCTGGAGTGCGACGTCAAACGTTTCCATAAAATCCTCTTTGTAGGCTTCTCAAGCGCGATCATGTCAGTTCTTCTGGGCTACCCAATCTATCTGGTTGGAGTCAGGGCGGCGTCGAAGCTTATGAAAACAGCTAGTGAAATAACACAGGATAAAGGGAGGCAACGAGTAGCACTGCCATGCCCATATTAAAGGTCCGCAGTCTGGCGCCATGCAGGTAATGGCGAAGGACGGTTCCCATCCCAGTCCAGATTACATTGGAGGCCATACCGATGAGAGCGAACACGATTGCAACCAGCACGACGGACGCAATCGATCGGTCGGAAGCAAACAGGTTGATAGCCGAAAATCCCATAGCCCAGATCTTTGGGTTTACCCCTTGAAACGCTGCCGATTGAAAAAAAGTGAGAGGCACAGCGCCCGTTGCGCTTGCCTTGGGCGGTACGCCACGGGCGATCTTCCAGGCAAGCCACAGCAAGTAAACGGTAGAAACGACTTTCAGAGCGGTTTGCAGTACCGGGAACGCATCAAAGATTGCCATCAGTCCAATGCCGATCAAGCCAATGATCGCGAACACTCCCGCTGAAATGCCACAGAGGTGGGGTATCGATCGAGAGATTCCGAAGTTGGCGCCTGACGCCATGACCATGATGTTGTTCGGGCCAGGCGTAATGCTCGCGGCAACGGCGAAAATCGAGAGCGCAGGTAAAACGTTATCCACCTTCAGGTCTCCGTCTATAACCACTTTTTTGTCAAACCGTTCGCCGTGATGTACAGGCGAGAAAAACCAACTTTATAAACCTACTAGAAGGTAGGCCGTGTTGCAAGGACCGGCGCTAGCGCCAAGCGCCGAACTTAGCGCTTCTTCATCATGCTGATCTTCGGTTTTCATAGGGTGAGCCAGCACCGGCTTGACGCTCAGCCTACTAGAAGGTAGGGTGTGGCCATGGCTAATCAATCAAACACTTTTTTCGACATCCTCAATTGCGCTCGCTCGCTTATCATCGCCGGTGGATATGGCGGTTTTAGTTACGCGGACATTGCTGAGGTCGTGGGCATACGTAAAGCCAGCATCCATCATCATTTTCCTACCAAGGTTGACCTGGTACGGACACTTGTCAGCCAGTATCGGCAAGAAGCGGAGGCTGGCATTGCCCATATTGAACGTCTCAGCCCTGGACCGGCCGATCAGTTGCGGGCTTATACGGGTTATTGGCAGGGGTGTATCGGCAATGCAACGAAGGGTTATTGCGTCTGCGCGTTACTCGCAACCCAGATTCCGATATTGCCTCAAGAAATTGTGCTGGAGGTCAGGGCGCACTTCCGTGCATTGTCCGGATGGCTCACTTCGGTATTTGAAAGAGGGGCAGCGCAAGGCTGTCTCTCGTTTGCCAACGATCCCCGCACCGAATCAGGGACGTTCATGGCGACTGTCCATGGCGCCATGCTTTCAGCGCGTGCGTACGGCGATCCTGAAATGTTTGGCGCGATTACCCAGCCATTGATTGAAAGACTTGTCATCGCGAAATGATTCAAAGCGGTCGCTTGGCGGCCGTTTTTTTTGATCTGAATGCCTGCCTTCTAGTAGGTTGCCTTGTTGATGTGCGCCTGATCACTCCCCTTGTGTAGCCGGTCAACCGAGCATCCGCCAAAGAGGATCTACGATGTTCCAGCCCAATGTTCTACTGAGCACAGCCGATTCACCCACAGGGCTTCCCGCCGCCAGCGCCGGCCTTGCGCCTCTCGACGGCCAGGGATTCCTCAAGCTGCTGATCACCCAGTTCCAGCATCAGGACCCGCTCTCGCCGGCGGACCCGGGGGACACCGTGCAGCAGTTGGCGGCGCTCGCCCAGGTATCAACGCTCCAGGAGATCAGCGGCTTGCTAAAGCAAATGTCAGGCAACGGGTCCACAGGTGATCCCGCAGCCTGGCTTGGGCGATCTGCGCTTGTGCCGTCCTCCAAGGCGTTACCCCTCCCGGATGGCAGCTATGCCGGCGAAGTGTTGATCGATACCCCGACAAATCTGGGCATTGCATTCAAAGATGGCAGCGGCGCCATCGTCCACACCGAACACCACGCCGTTGCCGCAGAAGGATCCGTCACCTTCAACCGGGACGGAAAAAGTAGAAGGCGTCGCCGTGAAGGGCCCGCTGAGCTTAACCGCGACAGGTCGCTCTGGCTCGATACCAACCGTTGCCATTTGGACCACAGTGGCAAGCATTCGTAAGCCGGCCACATCCAACACGTTGATTGAGACTCCACTAGAGGCATTTACCCAAGAAGAAGTGATTGATCTCAAATAGCCCCGCAGGATGAACGTCCTCAAACACACACTTAACTGCTGCTTTTTTTTCAGGTGAATGCACATGAAAACCACAACCTTCGAGAATTCGAATGACGCCACTTCCAAAGCAGGCAGTCACTGGCTGATTTCTTACTACCTCATCCGTGCTGCTGTTTCTTTTGTATGGATAGGCGCTGCGCTGACCGTCGGAGCGGTTATCCCGATTGCCGCAGCGGTACTCCTGCTTTTCTATCCTGCGTGGGATGCCGCCGCAAACCTTCTGGACGCCCACCGTAACGGCGGAGCGAAACGTAATCCCACCCAATCGGTCAACGCAATTATTAGCCTGATCGCAACGATTGCTTTCGCCGTGGCGCTGACAAGCGGTTTCAACGCGGTGCTCGGTGTGTTCGGCTTTTGGGCCGTTGTGTCGGGGCTTCTTCAGTTAGCGACAGCCGCACGGCGCTGGAAGGTGTACGGCGCTCAGTGGCTGATGATCCTGAGCGGTGCTCAGTCGGCACTGGCCGGTGCGTTCTTCATCAAACAAGCGACTGCGGCAAGCCTGCATGGCATTACCGACATCGTGCCTTACGTCGCGTTTGGTGCTTTCTACTTCCTGATTTCCGCGATCTGGCTGGTTGTCTCAGAAGCGCGGCGCCGGAATGCCTGAGCTGATCGATCCAAGTGAGCACAGCGAGTTGCGCAAGGCCCAGGCCTGGCTCTGTTCGTTAATCCAAGATGGCCTGCGGTAAAACGTGTAAGGAGGGGACAATGCTACGTATTGCGTTAGGCGTTGTTGGAGTCTGGTGTTCTTTGAACTGCTTTGCCGATTTGCGATCGCAGTCTGCGGCACAAATCTGCACGGTACTAAACGACACGCAGCTGCGAGCCGGGGAGTGGACCACCCGCATGGACGGTCATCAAGGGTGTGGCAGCGGGCCAAGGCTGATACAACCTGACTCGACCGATGGCAGCAAGATTTCCTTTGCGGTGGAAGGGGTCGGGGGGATGCCCATCCGTGTAGAACTGATCCTTCATGTGACGCTGCCGTCGGATGAGGACGCTGCTAAGCGAGAGCTGATCAGAGCGACCAAACGTCTGTCCGTACGGACGCTGGGCCTTTCCATTCCACATACGTTTGAGGAGGCGATCAAGAAAGCTGCGCCGATCACGGTGGGCGTCGGCAGCGGACGTGCGATCCTGACTCGAACGGTCGTCAACAAACAGAACTATGTGCTTTCGGTGGTCATGGAGTAAGGGTTGACTGCGCTACCTGATCGATCCTGGAAAGATCGATCAGGTCCGTGGTGTTTCATGGGCCCAGCATGTCGCCAGAAAGATCCGGCAATGCCCGAAGCCGGTCCATTTGCCGCATGTCATGGTGATAGCCTATCCAGATATTGCGACCTGGTGGCTGACCACCGATATCCAGTAACTGAAATTGGGTGAGTTTGGCTCGCGGCAACACTGCTATACCCAGTGCCACTGCACACATTTGTGCCTGTACGGTTCGACTACTGCTGGTAAACACAACTCTGGCGCGGGGAAACAGTTCCTGTAGCCAGACTACGTCGGGGTAGTGGGCCTGCGCGGTGTTCATGGTGATCAAACCGAGCCCCTGGCCATCGGGCAAAGGAGCGAATGGCAAATACGCCCCAGCGTAGAGGCCATAGGTCATCGTCATCAATCGACGCTGGACGATGTCCGGTTCGGTGAAAGGAACAATGCGAAACGCGATATCGGCATCACGACGCGCCAGATCGAACAAGCGGTGCCCGGCGATTACTTCCGGCACGAGCAACGGGTGGCGTCGGGTCAATTCGGTCAGTACAGGAGGCAGTACGTAACTGGCGAACCAGTCTGCCGATGAGATCCGCAACAGTCCCTAGGGTTGATCGCTGTCGCCTGCGATGTGCCGCTCAATGGCCAGGGCGCTTTGCTCCATTTCTTCGGCCAGGCACAGGATTTTTTCCCCGCTGTCAGTCATCACCACCGCTTGACCGACGCGGCGAAAAAACGCCTGCCCACTGGCCTGTTCCAGCGCAGTGAGACGTCGCCCGACGGTGGGATGGCTGACCCCCAGCTGTTTGGCTGCAGCGCCCAGTGAGCCTGTGCGGACAATCGCCAAAAACACGCGAAAATCGTTCCAGTCCATGACTCACCTCGTACAAAATTGAACGGCGAAGATGCAGCAATGGCAGTCCCGTCGCAAACCCGAAACCGCCAGAATTTAGCCCCTTGAGACTTACACCAACCGCAAGAGGGCTTTTCATGAACATCGGGTTTGTAGGTGTCGGGAGCATGGGACGCGCGATGATCCCACTGCTCGTTCAGGCCGGTCATCACGTGAGCGCCTGGAGTCGCAGCACTGAGGCGTTTTCTGGGCTGGCGTCGGTCAATATGTTGCAATCGGCGGTTGAAGCATTTCGGGAGCCGGTGGTCATCAGCATGCTGGCTGACGATAACGCTGTGCGCGAGGTACTGCTGGTTTCCGGTGCATTGGCCAGCGCGCCGAAGGGCTGCATCCACATCGTGATGTCGACGCTTTCGCCTGCGCTAATAGAGCATTTGGAAACGCTGCATGAAGCAGCGGGCATCACACTGATTGCCGCCCCTGTTTTCGGCATCCCTGCCGTGGCCGCCAAAGGTGAGCTGAATATATTGGCCGCTGGACGTCCTGAAGCCATCGAACAGGTGCAGCCTGTTTTCGATGTGCTCGGGAAAAAGACGTGGCGGCTAGGCAACCGGCCCGTGCAGGGCTGCATTGCGAAAGTCGCCGGCAATTTGATGATCAGCCAGGCCATCGAATCCTTGGGCGAAGCGAGTCATCTCGCGCAGAGTCATGGCCTGAGCGCTGCGGCTTTCATCGGCGTGGTCACTCAGACGTTGTTCGATTGCCCCAGTTATCAGCGCTACGGGCGAAACATCGTCAACGGCAGCTACGAACCAGGCTTTAAGCTTTCTCTGGGCCTCAAAGACGTCAAGCTTGCACTGGACGCCGCACAGTCACGGGGGCTTTCGCTGCCGGCGGCCAGCGTGGTACACAGCACAATGGAAACCGCTGTTGCCAATGGCCTGGGCAGCAACGACTGGTCTGTCCTGGCGACCATGACCAGCAGGCCTTCGGTGATCGCCACCTCCCGAGCGCCATGGCACACCAAGGCTGCGACGACTTCGCGCCGTGGCAGTTTCTGGGTAACAGGCGAGCGCCTGGAACGTGAGGGCAAGCACTATCAAAAGGGCCCGATGTTCGTCGAGTGGGAATCGCCCGAAGTCGTCACGCGGCGGTACCCGATCGTGTTGGTGCATGGCGGTACATTTCAGGCCACGGAGTGGTTTGATACGCCGGACGGCCGCCCGGGATGGGCACAGCGTTTCGTCGAGGCAGGTTACGTGGTGTTCTGCGTCGACAGGCCTGGTCACGGTCGATCCCCTTATCACTGCGAGATCATGGGCCCGATGGGGCCGGCATTCTCCTATGAGCGCGCCCAACAGGTCTATTTTCCGGAAGGCGGGGGCGAAACCCAATGGCCGTTCGCCGCCGATAATGACGCAGCCTTCGATGCGTTCATCGCGGGATACGGGCCAATGCCGGCAGACCTTGCTGCCTCCCAAAGCATGGACGCGGAGCGCCTGGCGCAGTTGCTGGACAGGGTCGGCAAGGCAATCGTCGTCACCCATTCGGCCTCCGGCCCTGACGGTTGGCTGCTGGCAGACCGCAGGCCTGATCATATTGCAGCAATCGTTGCGGTTGAGCCCATGGGCCCGGTCTTCGGCGATACGCCGGGCATAGGCTCGCTGGACTGGGGACTAACCGCTGCGCCCATGACTTTCGACCCGCCCCGGGCATCGGCCCGGGAGGTTAGGGCGGCGGACCCTTCCACGCTGCAGATTCCTGCGCTCAAGGGTATCCCCGTCGCCTTGCTGACCGGTGAGACGTCGAAGTTCGCGACATTCGCCAGCAGCATGGCGGCGTTCCTGCAAACCGCAGGTGCTCGGGTGGACCATCTTGATCTGCCCGCACTTGGCATACACGGCAACGGGCACGGTTTGATCTACGAGCGCAACTCGGATGAAGTATTCGATGTGGTTTCTGCATGGCTGAGCGAGTCTCTTCGCACGTACTAGCACCATAGCGGAACTGCCCACATCGACTCGTCCTCGCTGCGTTCAAACATGCACGGCCAAGGTGCATTTTCGACAGTGTCGTCACTGCCTGCCGACTCCCAAAATGCACCTACCGTTGCGGTTTTAAGCGGACCACGAACACCTACCAGGGAGAGTCATGTTATGTCGGGTAAATTCAGAGATCAGGTCGCCGTCGTTACAGGCGGTTCAACCGGTATCGGCTTTGCAATTGCGCAAGCGCTCATTGCCGAGGGCGCCAGGCCGGTTTACATCACCGGTCGCTCGTCCAAAACGCTGGAGGCTGCGGCTGCCCAGCTGGGGGAGAACGCTGTGGCGGTGGTGTCCGACGTTACCAGGCAGGCCGATCTCGACGCGCTTCGGGCATTGATCGAACAACAGGACACTCAGCTGGACGCGGTGTTTGCCAGTGCCGGTCTATGTGAAAAAATCCGGATGGCGAAACCCCCGAGACCGCGTATTACACCCTGTTCGACGTGAACGTCAAAGGTGTGTTCTTCACGGTTCAGACGCTGTTGCCCCTGATGAAAGACGGGGCTTCGATCGTTCTGACCGCTTCCATTTGCGCAAACAATGGCATGGAGGGGTTAAGTCTTTACAACGCGTCCAAGTCTGCCGTGCGCTCATTTGCACGGACCTGGGCCAATGAGCTCAAAGACCGGAAAATTCGTGCCAATGCTCTGAGCCCCGGCTTTACCAGAACACCGTTGATGGAGAACGGCCTGAAAATGGACGAGAGCCAGATACAAGCGCTTAAAGATCATGTCGCGCAAATCGTACCGCTGGGTTATATGGCGCAACCTGAGGAAATCGCAACCGCTGCATTGTTCCTTGCCTCGGCCGACGCCAAGTATGTCAACGGCGTGGAACTGACAGTAGACGGAGGTCTGTCGCAAAGTTGAAGTTACAACACTAAAGCGTCGGCTCAATAGCCGACGTCCCCTGTATTCCGGGAAAGCCTCTCCCACTTTTCAGCCTGACAATCGTCAGGCTTTTTCGTTTTGCCCAATCGAGGTTGAACCGAGCGAATGCTCAACGAGATTTCGGTTCTGTGCACGCCTGGGTGTCTTGCATTTCGATTGCAGTCAGGCCGGATGACCGACCGAAAAACGGCGTGTGGCAATGAGCACGGGAAGAAGCTGCCGACCCGTTTCGGACATTTGATACTCAACCCTTCGTGGCATCTCGTTGAAATCAATCCGCTCGATCAGACGATCAGTCGCTAATTCCCGCAGGCTCTGCGTCAGTACCTTTTGCGTGACACCTTTCAAATCCCGCTTTAGCTGCAGCGTGCGCATGGAGGGGTCGGCGTAGAGCCTGAAAAGAATCGGCAGTTTCCAGCGACCCTGAATCATTCTGATCACACGCGCCACGTGCACGACCGATCCCTCTGGGCCAAGACAAATTTCCCGCTCTTCTATGGGGATGGGCACATAAAGGTGCGTACTGTTCTCGTCGTTCATCTAGCTCTACCTTATGAAGTTGACAGCATTGCAAAAGGGGTATTGCGCGTGGACTTGAATTTGAGCGGTAAAAAGGCGTTGGTCACTGGCAGCAGCAGAGGGATTGGCGAGGCAATCGTCAGGAAACTCGCGCTTGAGAAAGCCATCGTCATTGTGCACGGTCGCGATGAAGCGCGAGCAGAAAAAGTGGCCAATGAGATTGTGAGTCTTGGCGCAATTGCCCACGTCGTCGTAGGTGATCTCACCCACGACGACGAGGTGGAGCAACTGCTGGAAAAGGCGCAAAAGCTCGTCGGTTCAATAGACATATTGATCAATAACGCCGGAGGGTCAGGGGGTGTGAAAGAAAACTGGCAGGATACGCAGCCTGCGTCGTGGGCTAACGCGTACGATCGAAACGTGCTGGCAGCGCTAAGGGTCACGACGCGCTTGTTGCCCGCGATGCAGGCTGCGAAATGGGGGCGGGTGATCAATATTTCCAGCCTTGCCGCGACGATGCCGCCACCTACTGCGCCTGACTATTCGGCCTGCAAGGCGGCGATCAACGCAATGACTGCATCCCTGGCAAAAGCAGTAGCGGCCGACGGAGTGACGGTGAACGCAGTCTCTCCCGGCACACTACACAGCTCGACCCTTGACGCGCGCTTTCGCGAGGTCGCCGAGGAGCGAGGCCTGTGCAGCAAGGATGCGCCATGGGCAGAAATCGAACGCGCTGTCCTGCCCCTCTTTGCTCACGTACCGGTAGGTCGAGTCGGTCGGCTAGATGAAATAGCGGCAGCCGTTGCATTCCTTGCCTGCCCAATCGCGGGCTACATCACAGGCATCAATTTAAGAGTCGATGGCGGTCTTTGTCCCGTTCTCTAGTATTCATTCGCGTGACCTCCAGGGGGCGCCTCGCACCTGAGCGGCGGTTAGTTGTCTCGCCAGCGTGACGCTTAACGCCGCGCCTGCAGCGAGACAGCCGGCGATGCACAGGATGGCGACGATAAAGGCCTGGGCGATGGCTGCTTCGTCGGTGCGGGTACCGAGCAGGGTGTAGAAGATGCCGCCAATCACCGCGACACTCAGTGCAGTACTGATTTGCAGGGTTGAACTGGCGATGCCCGCGATCACGCCGGAAAACGCTGGAGCGACGTGCCCCGTGATCATGCGCATCAGGGTTGGTAGCGCGACCCCTTGGCCGAAACCGGGTTTATGGGACGTCCTGGATAGACCGGGGAGACGAACGCCCAGCCTTTGCCTCCTTCATCCACAACCCGGGCTTTATGGAGCTCGCGTAACAGAACCAAGGCTTGCTCAGGCAACGGCACGATGTGTTTGCTCTTGTCCAGATGCTTGGTCTTGCTCACCAAATAACGCCAATCGGCGCCCACCAGGTCGACATCTTCCCAGCGCATCTGCACCAGTTCGCCGGGGCGGACCGGCAACATGACCAGAAGGCGCATTGCGGTGGCAACGCTGTCGTTACTGCAGTCATCCAGTCGCAGCAAAAACCTGCCCAAGTCCGCCGGCCTTTCGATCGCTGGGTTGCTGGTCACGACATGGCAGATCTTCAACTCTTCAATGTTGCTGAGCGCCACGTTGCGATCAACCCAGCCGCGCGCCTCGGCAAAACCCAGGACGGCACGAATGATGGTGCGCACGCGCCGGGCCATGGCCATAGTGCGCTGGCGGCGCAACTCGGTAATGATTGTGGTGATGTGCTCCAGCTTGATATCGCTGACAGGTCTTTTGCCAATGGCAGGCGAGATGTGGTTGTTCAGCGCTCCGGTAAATCCCGAGATGGATTTGGTCAATATTTCGGCAGACTTGAATGCCAACCATTGCTTGGCTACCTACTCGAAGGTGCGTACTTCGTTGAGGAGCTGCGCTTCGATTTTGGCTGTCTTGGCCATGAGCGGAGCGGTGTGGTTAGCCACGTCGCGGCGTGCACCGCGGGCAATGTCGCGCGATTCTTTCACGCCGATTTCGGGGTAAGACCCGATTGAGAAGCGGTTTTCCTTACCGTGCAGCCGATACTTCAAACGCCAGAATTTGGAAGGGGATTTGCCCACCTTGCTCGACGCCCTTACCTCCAAGTAGAGGCCAGGGCTTCGCCATCGGCGTGTTTGCCGGGTTCGGTCAGCGAGCGGATCAAGGCATCGCTGAGTTTTCGTTTGAAAACGACCGCATTATCTGAGGGCATCGGTGGGGGCATCCTTTTAAGGAACTGAATATCGCCCCCAGTTATGCCCCATGAGTCATTGGATTTAGACAGGCGGCAGTGGACTTAAATTATCAATAAGTATCTGTTTTAAAGCATTTTTATGGAATTTACCGGAACTCCATTACAAGCTATCCGGGTCTCCGAAGAACATCTGAATCCGCGAACGCAGCCAGCGCTCGCCCGGGTCGTTGTCCTGCGAGCCGCGCCAGGCCATGTGCAGCTCGAAGGTGCGCGACTCGACGGGCACCTCTTCGGAGCGCACGCCCCCGGCAGCGGTCAGCACGGCGGCGGCGTAATCGGGCACTGTCGCGATGATGTCCGTACCGGCCAGCAGGGTCGCCAGGCCGTTGAACTGCGGGACCGCCAGCACGACATGACGCTTGCGGCCGAGCTTTTCCAGGTATTCATCGATAAAGCCGCCCAGGTCCCCGGCGAAGGACACCAGTGCATGGGGACGTTCGCAGAAATCATCCAGCGTCATCGCACCCGGCATGGTGTCGGCACGCAACAGCATTGGCCGGCTGCGGCGCAGCACTTTGCGCTTGGCGTTGGCGGGCAGGTCGCTGGTGTAGCTGACGCCAATGGAGATTTCCCCGGAGGACAGCAGCGCGGGCATCAGAATGTAGTTGGCGCGACGCACGACCAGCACGATGCCTGGCGCCTCGGACCTCAGCCGCTTGAGCAGCGAGGGCAGCAGGGCGAATTCGGCATCGTCGGAAAGGCCGATACGGAACACGGCCGTGCTGGTGGCGGGATCGAAGTCAGCGGCGCGACTGACTGCGGTGGAAATCGAATCGAGGGCGGGGGACAGCAGGCCGAAGATCTCGATAGCCCGTGCAGTGGGTTCCATGCTGCGCCCGGTACGCACGAACAATGGATCGTCGAACAGCCCGCGCAAGCGCGAAAGGGCGGCGCTGATGGCCGGTTGGCCGAGGAACAGTTTTTCCGCTGCGCGAGTCACGCTGCGTTCATGCATGAGGGTTTCAAAGACGATGAGCAAATTGAGGTCGACGCGACGCAGGTCGTTACGATTCATTACGGTGGGTCTCGGGCCGTTGGGCGATGCAGTGATCCGTTTACGCCTGTGTATCGGCGCCGGTACATGAACTCAGGTATTAATAGTACGAGTAAACACCGGGTCGCTGCATCGATAAAATCATATGAAGGTATACAAAACTGTTTTGCCTGCGCAGTGCTTCACATTCGATGAAACCTTGTGCGCGGTCTGCAGGCCCAAGCCTGAACAGAGATGCGGCGCGTTCACGATAGGGCCATGCGGCAGGTTTCACGCCGGTTGTATTGTGCATTGGTCCGGAATGTCCGTGTCGGCTTGCAATGTGCGGCGCGGATGCCAACAATGGCCCGCTTGAATTCCTGAGCATTCGATGGCTGTCTAACGATGGCCTGATAATCAGCAACAGAATCGATGACAGGCATGTCGACTATTAATAGCCACTGATAGTGTTACCGGCAGAGCCCGGATAGAGTTCATGGCATCAAGGTCCATAAGGCGAGGTTCGAAATGTCCCGCACGATCCGTTTTCATCAATTTGGCCCGGCCGAGGTGCTCAAGGTAGAAGAGCTCCCTGCCGCGACGCCTGCAGCTGGCGAAGTCCAGGTGCGCGTTCAGGCCATCGGTGTCTCCTGGTACGACGTACTGTGGCGCCAGAACCTGGCTTCTTCTCAGGCGCGTTTACCCGCCGGCCTCGGTTCTGAAATGGCAGGCGTCGTCACCGCACTGGGTGAAGGCGTGCACGATTTGCAGGTCGGCGACAAGGTTGCCAGCTTTCCTTCGGCCGACCCCAACACCCACCCGGTCTATGGCGAGCTGATTGTGCTGCCACGCACATCGGTCACCCGTTATCCGGACGTATTGACGCCCATCGAGGCCAGCGTCCACTACACACCGTTGCTGGTGGCTTACTTTGCCTACGTCGATCTGGCGCGGGTCAAGCCTGGGCAAACGGCGCTGGTCACCGATGCCAGTCACTGCGTGGGCCCTGCATTCCTGCAATTGGGCAAGGCGTTGGGCGTTAAAGTTATCGCGGCCACCAAGACCGAAAGCTCCCGCGAGTATTTGATGTCCCTGGGCGCTGACAAGGTTGTGGTCACTGAAGACCAGGACCTGCTGATGGCGATCAACAAGTACACCGACAACCGTGGCGTCGATGTGGTGTTCGACGGTTTGGGCGGCCCTCAGATGTCCATTCTGGGCGACGTGCTGGCGCCTCGTGGCAGTCTGGTGCTATACGGCCTGCAAGGTGGCAACCAAACGCCTTTCCCGGCATGTGCTGCGTTTCAGAAGAACATCCAGTTTTTCGTTCATTGCGTCGGGAATTTCACCGGCAAACCTGAGCTGGGTATTTGCCAGGACGAAGAAGCGTTGAAACGTGCGTTGCGTGACATCAACCAAATGACTGCAGACCGGGTACTTGTTCCGCAAATCACGCGGGTTTTCCCTTTCGCAGACATCGTTCAAGCTCATCGCTACATGGATGGTTGCCCTGTTGGCGGCCGCGCAGTGCTCGAAGTCGAGCCTGTCTGAGCGCAGTTCACCGCGCTCTTTGTTTATCAGTGCATCGATGTCTGTGGCCGGACATCGACGATGAGGACCCGGCGTCAGAGCATCGACGCGGCCCCGTTACCCCAGGCCTCTCCCGCAAAGCCTTCCCGCTGTTTCAGGAAGGCTTTTTGTTTGGGCGTATAAAAAGCGTGATGTTTAAATTGGGGTCGTTTAAACCAACTGTTTTCTATTTGCCCGGCTATTTAAACGTATTAATTAAACAGTGATGTTTATAGTTGCCTCATTTGTTGCGAAAGCTGAGCGGTATTATGTCGGTTTTCTGCACCTTGTTTTTGTCTCGCATGGCCCGATAATAGTTCGATGATCAATACTCAAGGAATGAGTCATGCTCCCGATGCAGCGGTACTCGCCTGCGCTACATGTCAAGTCAGTGTATGACCGGCACGTCCCAGGCCGACATTCAGCACCTTATGCCGGCGACCAGGGTCGCGGCTTCAGACCTTATGCTGCCGGGCCTCCTGCTGTGTTGCACGGGCCGAACGCGGTAATGCGCGTGCCTGTGTCTTGTTTATCATCCACACATCACTTATTTAAAACTTCCTCACGCTAGTCGTGGGCGCGCGGCTTGATAAGTAGGTCAGCGCCGAAGATTGTCATCAGGCAATCTGCCGCGTAGATGCCGTCGTTGATAATTGCATTTCAGGTATCAAGCTATGAGTTACATTCATGATCAAGCAATGAATTACGTCTATCAGCAAGTGCTGCAGCGCTTGCTTGGCTACTTTGATCGAGCGGAACGAACCGCCCTCCAGTTATTGATCCAGCGATTGATCGTGGCCGCCGGAGGTATAGAGCAAATTGGCAGTTTTAAAGTGCTGGTGCCGTTCAGCGGCGGCAACGACAGCGCCTACACCTTGTCGTTTCTGCGCGCCGCTCAGCTGAGTATCGCTTGTCGCGCCCCTCAGTCTTTCAATCTGAGAATTGCCAACATGCGCCATGCCGGGGTGACGCCGGCAGTCATGGACAATATCCACCGCTGTTACTCGGCGCTGTTTTTGCACGACGATCCCCGCATCGAGCTACTGGTGGTGGACGGTCAATATATCCAGCTCTTCGAGCGTGACTTGCCGTTCTCACAGGCGGGCCGCGAGCAGAACCGCTCCGACATGCTGCTCAGCGGCCACATGAGCGCAGCCGATGGCCAGATGGCGTTTTGCAACAGCTGTTACCTGGGCATGGCCGAGTTTCTGGGGCGCGCAGCCTGCTGGAACGACGGGGTCGATGCGGTACTCAATGGGGAGTCGCTCAAGGAGCAGACGCACTACGCCAACTGGATCAGCCACTTCGCGCAGCGCACCGGCCAGCCTGACGTCGACTGGAAAAGACAGACCTTCAGCAGCGTCCTGAAAACCGCCGACAACATCAGCCGAGCCTACTACCGCGAGCTGTATGGCGAAGATCTTCAGACCGCCAGTTTCATGGCCCGGCCCTTGGGTTATCCGCAAAAAGCCATCGTGCCGACTGTGTTGTCGATCACCGACCTGATTGACTGCCGGGTTGAAGATCACTGGGCGATGCTGACCGAATTCCTGGGCTTTCGATATGACGATCTGGCATTCAGCTTCAGTGAGTCCGAGTGCGCCAATCCGCTGTTGATGGCCCACATCCGCGGCCTCAAGGCCGAGTTCCTGCAGGGGCGCGAATACGCCCTTGGCATCAATGAATATCTGACGCTTGCCAAGACGCTGATGCGTCGCAAACGGATGCCACGGCGCTTGATCGATCAAGCGATGGGGGCCTATGACGATGAGGAAAAACTGCAGGAGCGTCGGGCATTGGCGACCCATTTCGCGCAGGACGCTTATGGCCTGAGCGAGGGGCAACTGGTGTGCCTGCTGTTCGCGCCGTTTGTCGATGCCGGCGCCGGGCTTGAGCCATTTTTGCGCCGCTGCCATCCCGGCATGCTGGTGGCCCTTGGTGATCTGCACAAGGCCCTGGCCGGGGGAGCAGCGCCTGAGCAGGTGGTGCAATGGCTGGTGGAGACCAGTGGCTTGAGCCTCAAGAACCTGCAGAATCTTTACAGCAAGCAGCGCGATGCGATCAGCTCCGATGCCTCGATCACCTCACCCCATGGGCTCGAGGAGGCAGACCTGTCACCGAGCCAGACGCAGGAGCCCGAGGCGGGCGCGGGCGTCGGTAAAGCCATCTCCGGGCGCTGAGCCCTGGCCGTTGCCGCCGACGATCGCGCGGCAGCGGTCCCTACCTCCTGCGATGGGCATAGCGCCCCGCGCCTCAATGGACAGACCGCATGAATAACAACAAGACCGATTTTGCCTACCAAGTGGTGTATCGCTACCTGGTGCGACTGATCAACGAAATTCACGGCACCCCGGCCGTGCGCCTGCCGTCATTGCGCCTGCTGGCCCGACGCTTGAGGGTGTCGATTTCGACCGTGCAAAGCGCCTATTCATTACTGGAAAAGGAAGGCCGGATCTGCTCAGTGCCCAAGTCGGGCTATTACGCGTTGCCCAGCCCCTGGCAGGATGCCCCGTGCGAGGACGAGGACCTGCTGGGTCGCTATCACGCCAACGCCCGGCGACCCGACATGTTCGTTTTCGGCGCCGATGAACCGACGTTGCTGCAATCGCTCGACGGGCCGCTGCTCAGCCTTGAACGCGAACTGATGCGCCAATACCCGTGCCAGCCGGACCCGCGCTTTCAGCCGTTTGGAGACCTGGAGCTGCGTGCCGCACTGGCGGCACGGTATACCTCGTCGGCCGAGCATTGCTGGCACCCGGACAACGTGTTCGTCGGGCCTGACAAGACGGGCATCCTGAAAACCGTGCTTCAGGGCCTGCAACTGGCCGGCAGCGCCGTGCTGGTGGAATCGCCCTGTGGCTGGAGCATGCTGCGCACCTTGCAGTCGTTCAACATTAGGGTGGTCGAGATCAGCGCCAATGCAGCAGGGCACATCGACCCGGACCGGTTGCAGGACATGCTGCAGCGCGAAGACATCCAGCTGGCAATAATGTCGTCGCGACTGGACCCGGTGCGCGGACAGATCCAGCCGTCCGCCCAGCGTCAGGCACTGGCCGAGATACTCAATCGGCGGGGCGTCTGGGTGCTGGAAAACGACAGTCACAGCGAACTGTGTTACGAGCCCGGCGAGGGCCGATTGCGTGACCTGATCAATCCGGAACGGCTGTTGATCATCGGCAGCTTTGATCGGCTAATGGGCCTGGAAGCACCCTTCGGCTACCTGCTCAGCCGCCATTCGCGAGCCCTGTGGCATCAGCAATTCCTGTTGCGCTCCTTCCGTCTGCCGCTGATTCGGCAAAAGGCGATTGCGCGACTGTGCAGCAGCGGACAGTTCGACGCCCATTTGCAGCTGTTACGCAGCGTGCTTGCCGGGCGAATGGACACCCTGAGCGCGAAGGTCAATCTGTTCCTGGGTGAAGCGGTGCGGTTCGACAAGCCCCAAGGCGGCGCAACGCTCTGGCTGCAAAGCGTGCACCGGGTAAACATGGCACGGGTGTTCGAGCGCCTGCTGGAACAGCATATCGTGGTCGCGCCGGGGGAATTGTTCAGCGTGCGGGGTCTGCATCAGCAGCATCTGCGCATAAGCGGCACGGCTGACTGGAGCCAGGACATCGATTCGATGCTGACCATTATCAAACACGCGCTGATTCAGGAGCGTTTGCCGCAGGACTGATAGCAGGCCGCTGATCCCTTTTTGTTGCAGGAAGGGGCGTGCAGCTGTTATCTGTACGTCCGTCCAGTACCCACAGTTTGCGGCCCACTCGTTTCGTGATTCCGATCATCCCCCTTCAAGAAGATGCCCCCGTCGCAGACGCAAGTCTTGTGGCGCTGGCTGATCCGCCAGATGAACTCCCGAGAACCTACGTAGTGGCGGTGCGGGCGCTGTGTGAGTTCACGGCCAAGGTCGGTGATCTGGATTTGCGCTTCACGCCGTCGCCCACCGCTCAGGAAGGTATCGCCGGGCATCGCACCGTTGCCGCCAGGCGTGGCCCGGAGTATCAGGCCGAGGTGCCACTGTCCGGGCATTATTGCGAGCTACAAGTGAGGGGCAGGGCGGACGGTTACGACGCTCACCTCAATCAACTTGAGGAAGTGAAAACCTATCGCGGCGACCTGACCAAGATGCCCGCCAACCATCGGCAGTTGCATTGGGCCCAGGCCAAGATCTACGGCTGGCTGATCTGCCAGCAGCTTGACATGACCGAGGTCAATGTTGCGCTGGTGTATTTCAACATCATCAATGAACAGGAAACCCTGATCCGCGAGCGCTTCGCGGCGGCGGACTTGAGAAGCTTTTTCGAGCAGCAGTGCGCCGTGTTCCTCACGTGGGCGCAACAGGAAATGGCCCACCGCGATGATCGCGATAACCTGCTCGGTAGCCTTAAATTCCCCCACGCCGGTTTTCGCACCGGGCAGCGGACCCTGGCGGAGACGGTGTACAAGGCGGTCAGCACCGGGCGTTGCCTGATGGCACAGGCACCCACCGGGATTGGCAAGACCATCGGCACTGTTTTTCCCATGCTCAAGGCCGCGCCCACGCAGAAGCTGGACAAGGTGTTTTTCCTCACCGCCAAGACGCCCGGCCGCAAACTGGCGCTGGACGCGCTGAGCGTGATCGGCAAAAGCGCACCCCAGTTAACCCTGCGCGTGCTGGAACTGGTGGCGCGGGACAAAGCCTGCGAGCACCTGGACAAAGCCTGCAACGGCGATTCATGCCCGCTGGCCAAGGGCTTTTACGATCGGCTACCTGCGGCGCGCAGTGCGGCGCTGGTCAATCCGTGGCTGGATCAGGCCGGTTTGCGCGAGGTCGCGTTGCGTCATCAGGTGTGTCCGTATTACCTGAGTCAGGAGCTGGCACGTTGGGTCGATGTGGTGATCGGCGATTACAACTATTACTTCGATCTCAGCGCGCTGCTGTTTGGCCTGAGCCAGTTCAACCAGTGGCGCGTCGCGGTGCTGGTGGACGAGGCGCACAACATGGTCGAGCGCACGCGCTCGATGTACAGCGCAACCCTGGACCAGCACAGTCTCAACACTGTGCGCCAACACGCGCCGGAAACGCTGAAAAAACCGCTGCAACGCCTCAATCGCGAATGGAATGCCCTGCACAAGGAGCAGATCGCCCCGTATCAGGCCTATCCCGGCTTGCCGGCCAGGTTTTTGCTAGCGCTCAGCCAGTGCGTGACGCTGTTCGGCGATTATTTCAACGAGCACCCCCACGCGGCCAATGGCGAGCTGCAGGGCTTTTATTTCGAGGCGATTCAGTTCGGCAAGATCGCCGAGGTGTTCGACGAGCATTTCATTTTCGACATCAGCAAACGTGAATACGGCAGCAAGCCGGCGCTGTCCCGGCTATGCCTGCGCAATGTGGTGCCGGCCGGCTTTGTGCGTCCGCGCCTGACCGCTGCACGCAGCACCGTCATGTTCTCGGCGACCCTCAATCCCAGGCGCTATTACACCGATCTGCTCGGGCTTCCGGACAGCACGGCCTGGGTCGATGTCGAATCGCCGTTCACCCGGGCGCAGCTGGACGTGCACATCGTCAGCCGGATTTCTACGCGTTTCATCCATCGTCAGGCGTCGCTGGCGCCGATTGTCGAGTTGATGGCCGAGCAGTTCGCGGCGCGACCCGGTAATTATCTGGCGTTCTTCAGCAGCTTCGATTACTTGCAGCAGGTGGCTGAACTGATGCAGCGCAATCACCCCGACCTGCCCATCTGGCAGCAATCCAGGGGCATGGCGGAAGCTGATCGTCAGGGTTTTCTCGATCGTTTCACCCAGAGCAGCCGGGGCATTGGCTTTGCTGTACTGGGCGGCGCGTTCGGTGAAGGCATCGACCTGCCGGGTGCGCGGCTGATCGGCGCGTTTATCGCGACCCTGGGGTTGGCGCAAATCAATCCGATCAATGAGCAACTCAAACAGCGCATGAACCAGTTGTTCGGCGATGGCTACGATTACACCTATCTGTACCCGGGCATGCAGAAAGTGGTGCAGGCTGCGGGCCGGGTGATTCGCGGGCAGGAGGATCAAGGCGTGGTGATGCTGATCGACGATCGATTCGCCGAGCGCAAGGTGCAACAACTGCTGCCAACCTGGTGGGCGCTCTGATCGTCGGCGCCAAGTCGTTGTTTTCAGACAGTTCAACGGTTTACGGATCGATAGCCGAGCGGGGTGGTCAAACTGCCAGTAAACTGCCGTCCTGTAGGCGTTTTCCGATATATCCTGTAGGTGCTTTCCATCAGCGCCGAGTCATTTTTCTTTTTTCCTCCATGGAGGTTTCGCATGAGTATCAGTCCATTCGCGGGCAAACTGGCGCCTGCAGAATTGCTGGTCGATATTCCTCGTCTGGTGACGGCCTATTACACCGGCCAGCCGGATGCATCGGTCGCGACCCAACGCGTGGCGTTCGGCACGTCCGGCCACCGTGGCAGCTCCCTCGAACTGAGCTTCAACGAGTGGCACGTCCTGGCCATCAGTCAGGCGATCTGCCTGTATCGCCAGTCCAAAGGCATCAACGGGCCACTGTTTCTCGGCGCCGACACCCATGCACTCTCGACCCCGGCCAGTGCCACGGCGCTGGAAGTACTGGCGGCCAATGGCGTGCAGGTGATGATTTCCCAAGATGACGAGTTCACCCCGACGCCTGCAGTGTCCCACGCGATCATCTGCTACAACCGCGGACGCACCTCCGGCCTTGCCGACGGCATCGTCATCACGCCATCGCACAACCCGCCGGAAAGTGGTGGCTTCAAATACAACCCGCCCAATGGCGGCCCGGCAGACTCCGACGTCACCAAGTGGATCGAGTCCAAAGCCAACGAACTGCTGGCCGAAAAAGTGCAGGGCGTGACCCGCATGAGCTTTGAAAAAGCCCTGCGCGCCGACACCACCCACCGCCACGATTACGTGAACACCTATGTGGCGGACCTGAAAAGCGTCATCGACATGGACGCCATCCGTGGTGCCAACCTGCACCTCGGCGTCGATCCGCTGGGCGGTGCCGGCGTGCGCTACTGGTCAGCTATTGGTGAACATTACGGCCTCAACCTCGAGGTGGTGAACAAGTTCGTCGATCCGACCTTCCGCTTCATGAGCGTTGACTGGGACGGGAAGATCCGCATGGACCCATCGTCCAATTTCGCCATGCAGGGGCTGATCGGCCTCAAGGACCGTTTCCAGGTGGCGTTCGCCTGCGACCCGGATCACGACCGTCACGGCATCGTCACCCCGACCGGTGGCCTGCTGGCGCCGAACAATTATCTGGCTGTCTCCATCGATTACCTGTTCCAGAACCGTCCTGACTGGCGCGCCGATGCGGCCGTCGGCAAGACTGTGGTCAGCAGCGGGATGATTGATCGGGTGACCCAGCGTCTGGGGCGTCAGCTGTATGAAGTGCCGGTGGGCTTCAAGTATTTCGCTCAGGGGCTGTTTGAAGGCACGCTGGGTTTTGGCGGGGAAGAAAGTGCGGGTGCGTCGTTCCTGCGCCGCGATGGCACGGTCTGGACTACCGACAAGGACGGTCTGATCCCGGCCTTGCTGGCTGCTGAAATACGCGCACGCAAGGGCCGTGATCCCAGCGAGATTTATGAAGCACTGACCGAAGAACTGGGCAAGCCTTACTCCACCCGCGTTGAGGCCAAGGCAAATCCTGCGCAGAAAGCGCTATTGGGCAAGCTGTCGCCGGAGCAGGTGAAATCCACCGAATTGGCGGGCGAAGCGATCCAGAGCATCCTCAGCAAAGCGCCGGGCAATGATCAGGCGATTGGCGGCTTGAAAGTCTCGACCGAGAACGGCTGGTTCGCCGCGCGCCCTTCGGGCACCGAGGACATCTACAAGATCTACGCCGAGAGCTTCCTGGGTGAAGATCACCTCAAGCGTCTGGTGGAAGAAGCGCAGGTGTTGGTGGATACCGCTATCGCCCCGCGCTGACACCCTCGGCGTAATCGATTCGCACAAAAAAATGGGAGGGAGCTTGCTCGCGATGGGGGCCGTACAGACGATAGAGGTATATCGAATGTACGTCCGTCATCGCGAGCAAGCTCCCTCCCACGGGTTATGCGACAGTCTTTAGAGCGTTACGCCACGTCCATCAACACGATTTCGCTGTCTTCGATGGCGGTCACACGTAACGTGCGTTCATCTTCTACCGCGATCCCGTCCCGCGCTTCGGCGCGCAGGCCGTTGACTTCGATGGTCCCGGTGGCCGGTACCAGGTACGCCCGGCGACCTGCGTCCAGCACGTATTCTGCGCTTTCACCCGCTTTCAGGTTGGCAGCGACCAGTCGAGCGTTGGCGCGAATCCGCAAATCGATGTCATCGTCTGCTTTGCCGCTGGCCAGGGTCACGAAACCTTCGCGATTGCCTTTCGGGAACGGTTTGGCACCCCAGGAAGGTGGCAAGCCTACTTCGTCCGGCATGACCCAGATCTGGAAAATACGCGTTTCCTTGGACTCCAGGTTGTATTCGCTGTGGGCCACGCCGGTGCCAGCGCTCATCACCTGCACGTCACCGGCTTCGGTACGGCCGCGGTTGCCTAGGCTGTCTTCGTGGGTGATCGCGCCTTCACGGACATAAGTGATGATTTCCATGTCCCGGTGAGGATGGCGCGGAAAGCCTGTGCCGGCCTGAATCACGTCGTCGTTCCAGACCCGCAGCTGACCCCAGCTCATGCGTTTAGGGTCGTAGTACTCGGCGAAAGAAAAGTGGTGATGCGCGTTCAGCCAGCCGTGATTGGCGCCGCCCAGGGTGTTGAAGGGTCTCAGTTGCAGCATGATCGTTACCTCCAGAGCGGGGCCGGGCTGTTTTGCCCGTGCCGCTGAGTGATGACTTAATGTCGATGGAAGGATGATCTATCAAATTATTATCGATAAAAAGCGTAAGTTTTGCGTGATAGTGATCGACTTATTCGATGTTGGAGCGAGGCTTGCCCGCGAAGCTAACGACGCGCAGTGTCAGGCAAAACCTAAGTCTCAGCTTCGCGGGCGAGCCTCGCGCCAACAGGGGATCGCTCGAAAGTACAGTGAAGCGACTTACCGAACGACCTGCACTTGATCGGCTAACCCTATGACCAACAAGCATTTCGCTGGAGCTTGAGCACGAATCAGCGGACCATAGGCGGCTATTCACGTTCACCCGCTGATATCTGGAGCCCGCGTGCCGCACGATCCTTCTGCCGAGCCCATCCACGAACTGCCCCCCGAACTCTGCACCCCTGAACGCTTGCCGTTCTTCAAACGCCTGTTGGCGCGCCTGCATGGCCGTAGTTTGTCGCGGTTGCAGGCCCAGCATGTGCCGTCATGGCATCAAGGCCACGCCGACGGTTACCTCAACGGCCACATGGAAGGCATGAACGAGGGCTACGCCGAAGGCCATCTGGACGGCATCGAACAAGGCCGTCAGGTGTTGGTGATCCGGGACACGCGTCCTCAGGAGCATCGCGGGCCCAAGACCGACGATCATCTGTTCGATGACTGGCGCCTGCCGCTGACCACGGAATTGAAGAAACGCATCAAGGCCGATGTCGCGCAAAACCTGCCGGCTCATGCTCAACCCACCGCCGCACAGTGGAAGATGATCTTCAGTGATACGCCATCGACCTACGTGATCGCGGGCGCCGGTGCGGGTAAATCCACTTCGCTGGTGTTGCGCGTGCTGTTGCTGCACCACTATCTGGGCTTTGAGCTCAGCTCCATGACGGTGGTGACTTTCACCCGCGAGTCGCGCAAGGATTTCATCAACAAGCTGATCGAGGTCATGGCGCTGTGGGGGCACACCCTCAGCCTGCGGGAGGCGCGGGAGGTGGTCCGCACCTTCCATTCGCGCATCCTGCCGCTGGTGCGCAGCCTGCCGGGTTTCGAGCAGCTGCAAGCGTTTGAAAACCTCAGCAACCAGTCCGGCAGCCTGCTGGAGGACGGCGCCGACAGCAACCCGTTCGATCTGCGCATCAATGACGCCCAGCGTCAGCAGATGAACCTGTGCTATCGCGATCTGTATGCGGCCAACGAGCGCTTTCGCGAAGTCATCGCACCGCTGTACCGCCATTCGCTGCAACTCAAAGAGCTGGACCGCGATCACCCGGACGTGCAAAAGCGCATCACTGTCATGGGCCTGTCCTCCAAACGCGATGAAGAGCTGTGCGATGTGGTCGAGGATCTGTGGATTCGCGCTGGGGCCTGGCCGATCAAGGGTGTTGAGCCCATGCGCAAGGTGGTGGAAATCAGCGGTCTGGCTTTTCACGTCCACGGCTACTCGGCGCAGCTGGACGCCTGGATCGTGTTGGGTTTGGACCCCAGCGAAGATCAGCACCTGCGCCGCCCGGACGCCAAGCTGCCGGTGTGGGCCGAGTGGGTGATCAAGCGCACGTTGTTTCAGGCGTTCTGCCGCAAACCGTTGATCTGGATCGAGAACTATCAGGCGTCCAAAGACTTTCTGCAGTCGCTGTCAGGCGCCGCTGTCGCAGGGCCGGGTTTTGAATACAAGGTCAAGGGCGAACTCAGCGCGGCGCCGCTGCTCGATTGCTTCGTCGCAGCGGCCAGTTTCATCGAAAACCTGGGGCTGGATGTGCCGCAGGCGGTCTCGCAGATGAGCTTCTCGGAGCAAGACCCGGACCGCTTCTTCTTTGAAGCGCTGAGCCTGTTCTGGAAAGCCTTTGAAGACCATCTGCTGGACCAGTCTCCACCGGTGATGACCTACAACCGCATGTTCTCGTTGTTTGGCGAGCACTCGCCGGAAAACCTCAAGCTGGTTAGCGACGAAGGCTTACGGCCACTGGCGCACTTGATGATCGACGAGTTCCAGGACGTCTCGCCCCAGATCGTCTCGTGGATTCGCGCCAGCCTGCGGGAAATCCGCAGTCGTGGCCCGGCCATGCACGTTGGCCGTGGCGCGCAGCGTTCTTCGTTGCTGTGCGTGGGTGATGACTGGCAATCGATCTACGGCTGGCGCGGCAGCTCGCCCAAGTACTTCATGGAGTTCGCCAAAGAGTTTTCCTCGCCGTCCACCACCAGGGTCATGCTCAGCGAGAACTTCCGCAGCCACCAGCACATCATCGATGCCGCCGAGCACATCGTGCGTGCCGCCCCCGCGATCACCGGCAAAAAGGCCAGGGCCAGCGGGGCAGAGCAGGAGCTGCTGCCCGTTCAGGTGCTCGATCGCGATGATGATCAGTTGGTCGCAAAACTGATCGAGCATTACAACGACGGCGATTCGGTATTGCTGCTGTATCGCAAGGGCAGTGACAAGGCCAAATTGCCGGAAGCGTTGCAGGCCCTGGTGAACGCCGACTATGGCTTGCCGGCTGCGTCGCGACGTTTCAAGCAGCTGACCTATCACAGCTCCAAAGGCCTGCAGGCCGATGCGGTGTTCTTGCTGGGCGACTGCCTGCACCTGACGCAATCGCCGTACAAGAATCAGGTGTATCTGCTGGCCGGTTTAGGCAAAGAGGGCGATCTGGAAGCGTTCGACAACGCGCAGAAAGACGAGGTGCTACGCCTGGCCTACGTTGCCATCACGCGCGCGGTGCGGCACTGCTATTGGTACATCGACGCCAACGGCAAGGACGATGCCAACGTGCCACGGGCATCGGCGCGGATTGCCGGGGATAAAGCGTTTTTCAAAGATCAGCGCGGGGCAATGATGGAACAGGAGCAGGAGCAGCAAGCGTAATGATTTATGTAGGAGCGAATTTATTCGCGAGGCGGCCGACCCGTACACCGAATCGTCCCGCTCGCCAACAAGTTGGCTCCTACAGAGAAAGCGCGCGATTCAGGCCTGATTGAGATACACCGTCTGCGGCGGGATAAATGATTCGAGCTCAAGCTCGATGGCTTCAATGATCCGCTCCACGTCCATGGCGTTCATCACGGTTGCGCAGGGGATACCGGCAATCGCGATCATGGTCTCGCCACTGGCGCGGTCGAACAGGCGCGCCACCATGCTGCTGGGGGCATCCATGTTGGCTTCGAAGCCCACCGGATGGAAATGCCAGCGCATCAGCTGGCAGGCATTGGGGAACGTGACTTTATTCATGGGGCCTCCCTCGTTCATTCGACCAAAATGATACGACCCAGGGCAGGAAAACCGGATCTGCCACCCTTCATCGAACACGTCTGCAACGCCGTTGCCGGAGCAGGGCGGGCCTTTCTTTCGAACAGCGCTTGGCGGCAGGTGGGTGGACAGTTCTTCAGTGAGTAAAAGTAGCACCGACTTCTTACGCTCAGGAGAAAAAATTCCTACGAGGCCAGGCTTTTTTCAATTTGTTGATGCAGATCATGTTTCTTATTCCATACGCCTGAAAATCGCGCCTGCGATGGCGCATATGCTAATAAGGCACAAGGCCATTTCCAAAACCGCGTGAGCACCTCGGAGCCGAAGATAACGGGCACAAGTGAAAAATAAGTGAAAAGTGCGCAAGTTTCATTCGGGTTTTAAAACATTCATGCGCGCAAACGTTTTCGGTACCCGATCAACTGCTCTAAACGGCTGTTTTAAAATATTTAAGCGTTAGGCCTGAATATATTTATAACTGCAGCCGATAAAGCAATCAGGTGACAGGAAGTTTGCGCGGTTTGAACCCACCCTGACACCTGCCGTTGCCCAATCGCACAAGCGGTCTGATGAGTAACGCCAAGGCATGGACGCAATAAACCCGAATTTCAATGAGAATGTGTCTATGTCCATAAGAAGTATCAACATTGCGCCACGCGCGTTTCTGGGGTTTGCTTTCATTGCCGCGCTGGTGGTGGGGCTTGGCGTTTTTTCTCTGAACCGGCTGGCGTTGATCCGCGAAGCGACGACCGCCATGGAGACTAACATGCTGCCCAGCGTGGGGTATCTGGGCAATATGCTGGAGAGCTCTCTACGGCTGCGAATCACGTCGTTTCGCACCTTGGTCAATCGTGACCCGGCTTCCCTTCGGGAAACAGAAACCCGAATTGCCGACTTGATCAGCAAGTTGCAGGAAGCGAAAAAGGGTTATTCGGCGATTACGATCGGGCCTGAAGAAGCGACTATCTACAAACAGTTAGAAACCACACTGGCAACTTTTCTTGAAGTGCAAACCCAGGTGCTAGAGCTGTCGAGGCAAGATAAGACCGAGGACATGCGTAACCTGATCAATACCCGCATGAAGGATGCAACTGACTTGATGGGTGTGCAGATCAATCAACTTATCGCAGTCAATAAGCAGGAGGCGGCTGAAGCAGCGGTCAGTTCCAAATATGATTATGACGGTGCCCTGATAGGTGTGATCGGTGTGGCGATATTTGCGGTTTTACTGACCGTGCTGCTGGCGTGGCTGCTCACCAAAAGTATCGTCAACCCGCTGTCCAGAGCAGTGCGTGCGGCCCAGGATATCGCCGAAGGCAATCTGACTCGCCCCATCGCGGTCGATGGCAACGATGAACCGGCGCGCTTGCTCCAAGCGTTGGTGGCGATGCAGAAGAACCTGCGTCAGACCATTGAATTGATTTCTGGCTCCTCCACTCAACTGGCCTCCGCCGCCGAGGAACTCAGTGCGGTAACCGAGGAGTCCTCCCGCGGCCTGCAGCAACAGAACGATGAGATCGAGCAGGCCGCCACCGCAGTCAACCAGATGACTGCGGCAGTGGAAGAGGTTGCGCGCAACGCCGTGTCGACGTCCGAGGCATCCAGACAATCCAACGACACCGCCCGCCAGGGCCGTGATCGGGTGGTCGATACGGTCAAATCGATCCAGTCCATGGCCACTGAAATTCAGGCCACTTCGGGGCTGGTGCAGGGCCTGGCCGAGCAGGGCCGGGACATCGGCAAGGTGCTGGACGTGATTCGCTCCATCGCCGAACAAACCAATTTGCTGGCGTTGAACGCCGCCATCGAAGCCGCACGTGCGGGTGAGGCGGGGCGTGGTTTTGCGGTGGTGGCCGATGAGGTGCGGGCGTTGGCCCACCGCACGGCGCAATCGACGACGGAAATCGAGCAAATGGTCGCCGGCATCCAGACCCGCACCGGTGAAGCAGTACAGTCGATGGTCAAGAACACCGACCGCACCCAAAGCACGCTGGGCCTGGCCAATGCGGCGGGCGATGCGCTGGAGTTGATCACCGAAGCGATCTCGCAGATCAACGAGCGCAATCTAGTGATCGCCAGCGCATCCGAAGAGCAGGCGCAGGTTTCTCGGGAAGTGGATCGCAACCTGGTCAACATCCGCGATCTGGCGACTCAGTCCGCCGCAGGCGCCAACCAGACCAGCGCCGCCAGCCATGAGCTTTCGCGCCTGGCGGTTGACCTCAATACCCTGGTAACGCGTTTTGTGATCTAGGCCCATCAGAAGGCGGTCAGCACAACCACATTGCAGCCTTCGGCGGCTCCGATCAAACATCGGGCTGGTTACCCATTGTGGGAGGGAGCTTGCTCGCGATGAGGCCGCTCCATCCGCTACACCGTCGGCGCTCCAGATATTGAATCGCGAGCAAGCTCCCTCCCACAGGTATGCGCCAGTCAAACTGCCGAAGGCTACGATGCGTAGGATTATTTCTGCGCTACGTCTTCCCTCGCAGCCTGGGGCCAACCGCCTCCCAGCGCGCGGAATGTCGACACAGCCGCGCGAGCATCATTGGCGTGCAACTGCGCCAATTGATCACGCGAGGTCAGCAGCAGGCGGTCTTCGTCCAACACCTCGATCAAACTGATCGCGCCCCCTTTGTACGCGTCTTGAGCGGCGTCGCGCGCCACCTGATGCGCGGCGACTTCCTGCTCCACATCGCTGCGCTGCAGCTCAAGTTGGGTCAGGGTCACAATCGCGTTTTCGACATCTTCAGTGGCCTTGAGCATCGACTGGCGATAGTCCGCCAGGGCCTCGGCGTTGGCGCCTTTGGCTTGCGCCACTTCATCATCCACGCGGCCAAAATCGAACAGCCGCCAGTGCAGACCGATGATTGCCTGTGGCTGGAATGCCGCGGACGACAGCAACTGCCCGCTGTGAACGGTATCGAAGCCCAACAGCCCGGCCAGCGAAACCTTCGGGTAGTACTCGGAAATCGCCTGACCGATGCGCGCATTCGACGCTGCCAGTTTGCGTTCGGCGGCGATAACGTCCGGGCGGCGACGCAGCAGGCTGGCAGGGCCCTCGGTGTCGGTGATAGTCGGCACGCGGTATGGCTGCGCACTGGCTGTCAGCTCTTTGGCGTACGTGCCGGGTTGCACGCCCATCAGCACATCGAGACGGTTGAGCTGGGTCGACAGTTCGGTGCGCAGTGGCGGGAGAGTCGCCCGGGCTTGCAGCACCAGCGCCTGGGCCTGAGCCTGTTCGCGGTTGGTCGCCAGGCCGCTGCCTAGTCGGTCCTTGACCAGATCCAGCAGGTTGCTTTCGGTCTTCACCTGCTCTTCGGCGACGCTGATCCGCTGCTGCGCGCCACGTACCCGGAAATACGCATCGGCAGCTTCTGAGGCCACCGAAATCCGTACGCCGGTATGGCTGGCTTCTGCTGCTTGCGCTTGGGCAATCGCCGCTTCTTCGCCGCGCTTCAGGCCGCCCGCCAGATCAGTTTCCCAGCTGGCACCGACGCCAACGGTTTCCAGGGTCTGATTGCGCTTGTAGCCGGGGAACGCGCTGCCAACCTGACCCATCGGGCTTTCGGTCGACTGGCGCTGGCGCACCACTTGCGCATCCAGGCTGCCCTGGGGCAAGCGCTCTGCACCGGCCTGGCTTGCAACTGCCCGGGCCTGCTCGACACGGGCCATGGACTTGGCCAGATCCAGGTTCTGATCCAGAACGCGCTGCACGATACGGGTCAGTTGCGGATCGGCAAAACCGGTCCACCAGGTGTCCAGCGGCGGCGCCGGGGTTTCGCCGACGCGCTGCTGCAACAACGACTGATTGTCGTAGGTCGACGTCAGGGTACTGGCCGGCTGCCGATAGTCCGGGCCGACGGCGCAACCCGGCAACAGCGGCACGAGTGCCACGAACAGAGCGCTGAGGGCGAAACGGCGAGTGTGCTGCAAACGCAACGCCAGGGTGTTCATGGTGCGGTCCTCGGATGAATGAGTGATGTTCATGGCGTTCTCAATGGGCGTCGGCGGACGGCGCGGCGGGTGGGACGACCTTGCGCATCAGCGGCACCATCGCAGTGGCGACGATGAAGCAGACCATGATTGCCAGGAACGCATCGGCGTAGGTCTGGGTTTGCGCTTCGCGGTAGGTCAGCAGCCACAACTGATGCAGCGCCGAGTTGGTGGCGTCGGCCGCGTTCTGGCCCAGGCCCATGAAGCTGCCGGTGACCTGATCGATCCAGCCGTTCATGGATTCGTTGGTGGTGTTCAGGTGCTCGGCCATGCGCGTGAAGTGCAGGTTGGTGCGGTCGTTGAGGATCGTGGCGCAGGCCGCGATGCCGATGGCGCCGCCCAGGTTGCGCATCAGGTTGAACAGGCCCGAAGCCTGCTTGAGGCGAGACATGGCAAGTCCGCCTAACGTCAGCGTCACGGTCGGCGGCACCGCCATCTGTTGCGCGAAGCCGCGAATGGCTTGGGGGAGCAGCAATTCCTTGCCGCCCCAGTCGTGGGTGATCGGCGAGAAATCCCACATCGACAGGGCGAACAACGATAGGCCGAACATCATGATCCAGCGCAGATCCACACGGTTGGCCAGAAAGCCATAGACCGGGATCGCCGATAGCTGAAACACCCCGGTGGAAAAGATCGCGATGCCAATGTCCAGCGCGCTGTAGCCCCGGACCCGGCCGAGAAACAGGGGTGTCAGGTAGATCGTGCCGAACAGGCCAATGCCGGTGACGAAGGAGAAGAAACAGCCCAGCGCAAAGTTGCGGTCGCTCAAGGCGCGCAAGTCCACCACCGGGTTTTTGACCATCAGGGTGCGGCTGATGAACGCCAGCCCGGCGAGCCCGGAAATCCAGGCCGTGGTCAGGATGGTCTGGTCGCTGAACCAGTTCCAGCGCGGGCCTTCTTCGAGGGTGTATTCCAGACAGCCCAGAAACAGCGCCATGAACACCATGCTCAGGTAGTCCGCGCCCTTGAGCAGCTTCAGATCCATCGAGTCGATATTCACCAGCATTGGCACGGCGATGGCAACGAACGCCCCGGGCAGCAGGTTGATGTAGAACAGCCAGTGCCACGACGAGACGTCAGTGATCCAGCCGCCGATGACCGGGCCCAGTGTGGGCGCCAGGGACGCAATGGCGCCAATAGTGGAGGCTGCGATCACCCGCTGCTTGCCGGTGAAGAACATGAACGCCGAGGTGAACACCATCGGGATCATAGATCCGCCGAGAAAGCCCTGCAGCGCGCGAAAGGCGATCATGCTCTGGATGTTCCAGGCCAGGCCGCACAACAGGCTGGCAATGGTGAAACCCACTGCCGAAGCGCAGAACAGCCAGCGCGTGGAAAACACTCGGGACAACCAGCCCGACAGCGGAATCACCACGATCTCGGCGATCAGGTAGCTGGTCTGCACCCAGGCGGTTTCATCCTGCCCGGCCGACAGCCCGCCGCCGATGTCGCGCAACGAGGCGGAAACAATCTGGATGTCGAGCAGGGCGATGAACATGCCGACGCACATGGTGGCGAAGGCCAATACCTTGGCAACGGTGGGCATCGACGCAGCGTCGATGTGCCCTTTGGGTCTGGCCGGTTGCGCTGCCGACGCGGCAGTTGTGCTGCTCATGGCGCGGTCTTGCCGGCGACGGCGACGGGCTGGGTTTTCTGCTCGGGCGCTGTGTTGTCATTCTGCGCATTGGCATTGGTGTCCACTTCGGCGATCACCGACAGGCCCGGACGCAGATTGCCCAGCACGCCGTCATCGTGATCCAGCCACACGCGCACCGGCACGCGCTGCACGATCTTGGTGAAGTTGCCGGTGGCGTTCTCCGGTGGCAACACGCTGAACTGCGAACCGGTGGCGGGGGCCAGGCTGTTCAAATGGCCATGAAACACCCTGCCTGGCAACACGTCGGCGCGCACGCTGACCGGCTGACCTGGCAGCATGTGTTCCAGCTGGTCTTCCTTGAAGTTGGCATCGACCCACAAGCCACTGGCCGGTACGACCGACAACAGTTGAGTGCCAGCGGCGGCGTAGGCACCGACGCGAGCACGGCGATTGCCAATCACGCCATCCACCGGGGCGCGCAGTTCGGTGTAGCCGACGTTGAGCTGCGCCATGTCGCGTTCGGCCTTGGCTTGCATCAGCGCGGCGCGGGCTTGTTGTTTCTGGGTGGAAATCACGTCCAGTTGGCGTTGTGCAGCCAGCATCGAGGCCTGGGCTTTCTCGCCATTGGCCCGGGCGGTCTTGAAGGTGGCGTCGGCGCGCTGGAAGCTTTCAATCGACACGGCGGAGCGGCTGGACAAGGCTTGATAGCGCACCTGATCGTCCCGCGAGCGCACGGTTTCGGCGTTGGCCGCATCGATCCCGGCCTTGGTCTGGCCGATGACCGCGTGTTGCAGCTGTTCGGTGGCGTCAAGATTGGCCAACAGCGCTTCTTCAGCAGCCACTGCGCCTTGAGCTTTGTTCAGCGCGGCAACGTAATCGCGGTCATCGATCTTCACCAGCAGGTCGCCTGCGTGAACGAACTGGTTGTCGATCACCTTAAGCTCGGTGATATAGCCCGGCACTTTCGGCCCGATCACCGTGACATCGCCGCCCACGTAGGCGTCGTCGGTGGATTCGAGAAAGCGGCCCACCGTCCACCAATGAATGCCGAACAGCACCGCTGCCACCAGCACAGCGATGATCAGCACCAGCAGCACGAGGCGTTTGACGCGCGATGGTTTTTTCTCGGGGTGAGCGACGGGCGTTGCCGCCTCGGTGGCGGTGATCGGGCTGTTCATCGCAGGTTACCTTTTGCTGTGCTGTGAGGTGGATTGAGGGTCGATAAGGGAATCGCGGTAGGCCTGCCGACGGCTGCGGCCGGCCTCGATGCGCCAGGCCGAAACCGAATCGGCGGCGCCGCTGTAGCGCAGGCTGTGTTCGAACAGGTTGATGCGCTTGCCGGTGTGGGCGTCGGCCACCACCAGGTCCACCGGCTGCTGGGTGGCGTTGTCGATCAGCTCGATGTTGGTGCCCATCGGGGAGAAGTGCTTGTTGCCCCACTTCATCATCGTCAGCACCACGGGGCGAAAATCCCGCCCGCGCTCGGTGAGCACGTAATCGAAGCGCGGCGGCTTGTCGGTGTAGGCCTGGCGCTCCACTAGCCCGGATTCGATCAAGCCATTCAAACGACGAGAAAGCGTGTTGGGCGCAATGCCCAGGCTTTTCTGGAATTCATCGAAACGGCTGAGCCCGTAAGACAGATCGCGCAGGATCAGAATGTTCCACCAGTCGCCCACATGCTCCAGGCTCTGGGCGATCGGGCAGGGCATGTTTTCAAAACTTGTTTTCTTCATGGACACGTCTCCAGCGCACGATGCTGCTGTCAGATTATGGTCGTAATATACGCATATGACTTCCATCATGTAATCCACTCGAACGGTAAAGGACTGATGCGGATCCGGTAACAAACGAAAGGGTGAAGACGTAGAACGTCATGGGATTAACGACCGCGGCGGCGCGCGGAAACGATCGGTCAAACGCGCGCGGCGTCATATGCTTTGCTTCTGGGCGGAGCCGTAGGGGCGTGGCTTGCCCGCGATCTGGCGCGCAGCGGCAGTGGATCCTGTGTACGCGGTGTGAGGAAAACAGTTGCTACGCCTTCCGGGCAGCAGCAGGTCGAGGCGCCACGAATGTTCACTCAAACGCTGCGCGTGGTAGCGTCGCCTCTGAGCACTCACCACACATTCCGAAATCACTCCGGAGCATTTCACCCATGAGCACCACCCCTTACGCCACCACAGCCCCGAGCCGCGATGAGGTCAACGCGTTGTCCGGCGCCAGCGTTATCGAGTTCGGCACCGATTGGTGCGGCCACTGCAAGGCGGCTCAGCCGTTGATCGCTACCGTGCTCAAGGATTTCCCCACTGTGCGCCATCTGAAAATCGAAGACGGCAGCGGGCGCCCGCTAGGCCGTTCGTTTCGGGTGAAACTATGGCCGACGTTGATCTTTTTTCGGGATGGGCTGGAGATTGCGCGTCTGGTCAGACCCACGGATGTGAGCCTGATCGAGGAAGCGTTCGAGACGTTGGTTCAGGAGGGGTAGGTCGTAATCGGGCGTCGGCTTTGAACAGACGCTCCGTGTAGGAGTTGCCGAGGCACGATGGCTGCGAGGCGGTTTTCCGGGCTTTGAATATTCATCGGCCAGGACATCGCTTCCCAACCTCGCGCTGCTCGTCAGCGCCTACAAGGGATCGCGGCGCGTTCGCAAAAGGCGATCAGCCGCCCGTCATGTTCATGAACCGCACCACCTGCACGTCATCGTTGATTTCGAAGTTGTGCTGATACGGCTTGAGTTTCATGGCCTCGACGATGGCTTTCTCGAGTTTTTCAGGCTGGCCGGGGTTGGCCCGAAGCACGGCCTTGAGGTCCATCGAGTGTTCGTTGCCCAGGCACAACAGCAGACGCCCTTCGACGGTCACGCGTACGCGGTTGCAGGTGGCGCAGAAATTATGGCTGTGGGGCGAGATGAAGCCGATTCGGATATCCGGCGCTTCGGCGACTCGCCAGTAGCGCGAAGGGCCCTGGGTCGATTCGGCCGAGTGGATCAGCGTGTAGCGTTCGGCGATGCGTTCGCGCACCTTGTCGCTTGAGAAAAACGACTCGGCGCGACTGTGCTCGCTGATGACGCCCAGTGGCATCTCTTCAATGAAGGTGATGTCCAGCTTGCGCTCGATAGCGAAGGCCACAAGGTCGTTGATCTCATGATCGTTACGACCCTGCATCACCACGCAATTGAGTTTGGTATGAACGAAGCCTGCGGCATTGGCGGCGTCGATACCGGCGATGACCTTGGCCAGGTCGCCGGTACGGGTCAGCTCCTTGAAACGCGCCGGGTCCAGGCTGTCCAGGCTGATGTTCAGGCGATTGAGGCCTGCGTCAAACAGCGGTTGGGCAAGTTTGTCCAGCTGAGAGCCATTGGTGGTCATGCACAGTTCGCGCAGACCGGGGAGAGCGGCGATGCGCTGGCACAGGCCGACAATACCGGAGCGGACCAGCGGCTCGCCGCCCGTCAGGCGGATCTTCTTGGTGCCCAGGGCCACGAAGCGCTCGGCGACCTGCTCGATCTCTTCCAGAGAAAGGATCTGCTGGCGCGGCAGAAACGTCATCTCCTCGGCCATGCAGTAAACGCAACGGAAATCGCAGCGATCGGTGACGGAGATCCGTACGTAATCGACTTTGCGGGCAAAACCGTCCAGTAATACTCGTTCTGACATTTAGTGCTCTCGATAACCCGTCGGCCGCCGCGCCATGTCGCAAGACACGCGGCCCATAGGCTCACATTTTTTGAGTTTCGCCAGCGTCAGCCACTGCCTGGCTGCTGTTGGAAACCGTGGACTGCAAGACGTTCGAATAAGATACGTAATACGCCAAACCAACGAAAATTGCACCGCCCACCGCGTTCCCCAGAAACACCGCAACGAAATTTTCGAAAAACTGAGTCCAGCTCAAGGCATCAGCGAAGATCGCCGCCGGGATGATAAACATATTGGCCACGACGTGCTGAAAGCCGATCGCGACAAAGGCCATGATCGGAAACCACATGCCCAGAATCTTGCCCGCCACGTCCTTGCTGGCATACGAAAGCCACACCGCCAGGCACACCAGCCAATTGCAACCGATGCCGGAAATAAACGCCTGGCCGAAGTCCGCATTGACCTTCGCAGTCGCAATGGCCAGTGTCTTGGCCAGAAACACGCCTTCGGTCAGGCCCAGGACATGGCCGAAGAAGTAAGCGACGAACAGTGCGCCCAGCAGGTTGGCAACCGTTACCAGCAGCCAGTTGCGGGCCACCGCGCCAAGCGTGATGCGCCCGGCGAACAGTGCCGTGGGCAGGCTCATCATGTTGCCGGTGAGCAATTCACCCCCCGCCAGAATCACCAGAATCAAGCCAATCGGAAACACCGCCGCACCCAGCAGATTACCCAGAGACGCCCAAGGACCGGGGATCATGGTGCTGACGTGAATATCCAGTAAAAAGCCCAGCGCGATGAACGCCCCGGCAAGAAACCCCAGGACCATCACTGACAGCGTCGGCAGTCGGGATTTCTTGACCCCTGCCTCGATGGTGATGTCGGCTATCTGTTGTGGTGTATTGACGGACATGGCAAGGCTCTTACGCAGGGGTGGGCGCCGCAACGAAAGGTCGGGCGTTCCACGGATTAGGTTTGGGCAAGAGTCCGGTCTCGGTGCGCGCCTGTGATCGCACAAGACGGCATGTTCCTGGGGAGGCCTTCAAGAAGATTGGCCCTTGGGGCCGGCAAACAAGGCATCGGCCATACAAGCGTGGCCGGTTGCCAAGCAAGCTACCGATCCTGCACCAGAGCGTCCAATCGCTAGTTCTGATGAGGTGATCGACTGGGTCGATCAAGCGCAACACCAGGCGATAAAGGAGGCGTTAGCTCGCGTGCAAAAAAAAGCCGCTGATTAAAGGGACCAATGGACGCGCCCCTTGTCCAAAACCCGGTTGCACCCTCGCTTGGGGTGCTTGCATCATGGGGCCTGGGCACGATGACACTGCCGTTTGCCAGCCCTGTTGAATCGATTTACCTGAACGCTGTTCAATGGCTGTATTTATCGCGAAGCTTCTCCAGATGACTGAAATTCCCGCCCCGTTACCCATCGATGAAGCCCGCCGCATTCAGGCGCTGGAGAGGCTCGCGATCCTTGACAGCCTTCCGGAACAGTCTTTTGACGATATCGTCGAGCTGGCCACGCGTCTGTGTGATACACCCATCGGCCTGGTGTCGCTGGTGGACAATGAACGTCAGTGGTTCAAGGCCTGCATTGGTCTGCCTGCCACGCAGACCCACCGCGATCTGGCATTTTGTGCCTATGCCATTCTTGAGCCTGACGCGCTGCTGGTCATCGAAGATGCCACTCAGGACCCACGCTTCAGTGGCAATCCACTGGTACTGGGCGAGCCGTTCATTCGTTTTTACGCAGGCGCGCCGATCATCACCCATGACGGCCACGCCCTCGGCACGGTCTGCGTCATCGACAACAAACCGCGTACGTTGAACCAGGCTCAATGTTCTGCTCTGCAGGCCCTGGCGCGCCAGACGGCGGCACTCTTACAGTTGCGCGAACTCAGCGCCCATCGCGACCAGCAGGCCCGACTCCTCAGCCAGCAGGTCATCGCGGCACTGGCTGACGACAGCGGGGCCCACGCCCGATTGCGGCAGAACCAGCGTGTGGCGTCCATCGGCCAGCTCACCAGCGGCATCGCCCACGATTTCAATAATCTGTTGCAGGCCATCAGTTCCAGTTTTCAATTCGTCGATCGCAAGGCCCAGCAGCCGGACGTGGTCAAGCGTTGGGCGCAGGTTGGTTTGCAGGCCGTCGACAAAGGCGCCGCGCTGATCAGCCGGCTTCTGGCATTTTCCCGTGAAACGCAGCCCACGCTGCAAACGCTCAACATTTGCGAGCAGCTGGCGAGCATCGAACTGATGCTGGGTCGCGTGCTGGGCCCGGACATCGTGCTGGATTTCAATCTGGCGCGGGTGCCGGTGAGAGTGTTATGCGACGCGACCCAGCTGGAGTCGGCAGTGTTCAACATGCTGATCAACGCCCGCGATGCCATGCAGGGCCAGGGCAGGATCGAGGTCAGGACGCGCTTTATCGATCTCACTGAAAGCGCCGGCAACGGCGAGTACGTGGAGCTGTCAGTCATCGACAACGGCCCGGGAATTCCCGAGTCGGTGCGCGAGCAGGTTTTCCAGCCCTTTTTCACCACCAAGAAAATCGGCGAGGGCACCGGGTTGGGTCTGTCCCAAGTGTACGGTTTTGCCATCCAGACCGGCGGCTCGGCCTCCGTTTCATGCGGCGAGACATCAGGCACGTGCGTGCGACTGCTGCTCAAAGTCAGCGATCGCGCCGAGGACCTTAATTTGCAGACCCCGGCGGCGACCACTGAACCGGTGACCCACCGGGCCAGTGTGCTGCTGGTCGATGACGATGAGGCGCTGCGCGAGACTTTGGCTCAGTTGCTGGTTGACGTCGGCTACGAGGTGTACGCGGTGGGCAGCGGATTTGCTGCCGTGCAGGCGCTTGAGCACGCACACCCCGACATCGTGATCACCGATTGCCTGATGCGTGATCTGGGCGGGGCAGTGCTGGGCAAAGTGCTCAAGCAGATTCGTCCCGGCCTGCCGGTATTGTTCATGTCGGGTGCAGCGGATCGCAGCTCGTTGATCTGTGACACCGTGCGCGACGAACTGCTGGTGCAAAAGCCGATCAGCCTTGACAGTCTGCTGGTCAAGATCGAACAGCAGTTACCGCTTCACACCCGCGCAGGTCGTCGGGCGTAAAGCGTCGGGCTTAATCGTCCCGGTTCACCGCATTGCTGCGCTCGTAGCGTTCCAGCAACGGCTGGATGCTGACGCCGTGCAGCAAGATGCTGAGCGCCACCACCGACAGCGTCAGGCCAATGGTGGTCTGCACCGCAGCTTCTGGCAGACCGTGGGCCAGGGCGTAGCACAGGTAATACAGCGTGCCGATGCCGCGAATCCCGAACCAGCTGACCAGCGCTTTCTGTGGAACGTTGAGCAGGCGACGACTGACCAGCAGCCAAACGCTCACCGGGCGAATGATGCAGAACAGCGCCAAACCAAGGCCAATGGCCCGCCAATCCCAATACAAGGACAGCGCTGCGCCCAGCAGGGTGATCAACAGCACTTCCATCGAGCGCTCCACCAGACCGCCGAAGGCCAGCATGTCCCCCATCATGACCCCGGCCGCCAGTTGGGTGTCGCTCAGCTCGTCAGTGGTGGCGGTGGCTGCTTCAGGATCATTGTGCATGTGGCCCAGCACCGGCTTGGCCACGTGTTCGGAGGGCAGTTCCGATTGCGTCACTTGCGCCTCGGCCTGACGCAGACCCAGGCCTGCGGCAAACACCGAAAGAAAGCCGAACGCCCCCAGCCCTTCGGCGATCACGTAGGCCATGGCGATCAGCGCCAGGGCCAGGAAGTCGTTGGGCGAGGAAGTGCTGTCGGAATTCTTGATGCGCAGGTAAATCATCAGGTGACCGACGCCGCGGCCCAGGCCGTAACCCAGCAATAACCCCACCGGCACGCCCCAGACGATTGTGCGCAGTAGCCATCCCTGCACCCAGTCGAAATTGCTGCCCTGCATGCCAAGGAACGCCAGGGCAAAGATCACGAAGGGGAATGCGGTGCCGTCGTTCATGCCCGCTTCCCCCGACAGGCCGAATCTGACCCGGTCGAAATCCTGCGCGTTATTGACCTGCACCAGGCCCGCCAGCACCGGGTCGGTAGGGGACAGCATGGCGCCGAGCAGCAACGAAATGCCCCAGGAAATCCCCAGCAAATAATGCGCGGCCAGGCAGGTACCCAGAATGGTCAGAAGCATCACTGGCCCGGCCAGCAAATAGGCGGCGGACCAGGCTTTGCCACTGAACGGCAGGCGCAGTTTGATACCGGTGTTGAACAACGAAAACAGCACAGCGACTTCGGTCAGGCGTTCAAGCCAATCGTAGGCGGTGCGGATGTCCAGCTTCATCAGGTCCAGCCCAAGCGGGCCAATGCCTACACCGAACGCCAGACACACCGCAGAGGTGGTCACCGGCAGCCAGCGCAGGTATGAGGAGGTCAGTGCCAACAGCATCAACAAGACGCCGAGCACAGTCATGCAGAGAATAAAACTCATCCGGCCTCGATACGCGTAGGGAACTTCGATGAGTGTGTGACTGTTCGATATCCGGATAGTTGAAACAATCTGTATCAACAGCGGGGTGATGCGATCCAAGCTAATCAACGCTGCACCCAGCGCCCAACCCGTGTCCGGTAGGCGCTGCCGAGCAGCGCGAGGCTGCGAAGCGGTGTGTCAGGGATAGCGCAATCGCAGCCTTCGGCAGCGCCTACAGGTGTTGTGTGTTTGCCGAAAACTGGCTGCAAGACCCCGGACCGGTAGGAGCTGCCGAGCAACGCGAGGCTGCGAAGCGGTGTGTCAGGGGTAGCGCAATCGCAGCCTTCGGCAGCGCCTACAGGTGTTGTGTGTTTGCCGAAAACTGGCCGCAAGCCCCCGGACCGTAGGAGCTGCCGAGCAACGCGAGGCTGCGAAGCGGTGTGTCAGGGATGACGCAATCGCAGCCTTCGGCAGCTCCCGGGTCTCTCTACCGCTCGATGGTCCGGCTCCAGCGTGCGTTCCATTCCGGGCGGATCTGGTTGACCTGGTCCCAATCGATGGTGACGGCGGTTCCCAGATACTTGTTCATCGCATCCACCTGACCCTTGGTTTTCTCGGTGGTCGGGGTTTTCGGGTTCGACGGGATCTGATCACCCTGTTCCAGCGCCGGTGCCTGGGCTTCAGGCGTCAACAGGAAGGCAGCGAGTTTTTGCGCCAGTTCCGGTTGGTCGTTGTTGGCGATGGTGCATTCGGCCACGTTGAGCACCACGGCGCCTTCTTTGGGCGGGGCGTATTCAACCGGTACGCCCTTGAGCTTCAGCGCGGTGACCTGGGTCGGTGTCAGCGGGAACAGCGCCGCTTCGCCGGTCTGCACCATTTCCGAAATCTTCGCGGAACTGGCGATGTACTCCAGCACGTTCGGGCCCACGGTTTTTGGCCAGGCCTTGAAGCCCGGCTCGACGTCCTTCTCGCTACCGCCCTGCAGCCGGTTGAACATCAAGAAACCGTGCAGGCCGAAAGTGGAGGAGGCCAGGGACTGGAACACCAGCTTTTCCTTGTAGCGAGGGTCCGCCATGTCACCCCAGGACGTCGGTGCACTCCAGCCGTTTTCCTTGAACATCTTGGTGTTGTACGCAAGACCGGTGACACCAAGGCTCACGGCAACCGCTTGATCCTTGATCTTGCCCTTGGCCGGAATGTCCGCCAGCGCCGGGCTCGGCTCCAGCTTGCCGCACAGGCCCATGGAGATCGCGCGGTACATGATGCCGTCGTCGAGGAACATCACGTGCATCTGCGGGTTGTCTTTGCTGGCCTGGACCTTGGCCAGAATGTCGGACGAGGTGCCCGGCACGATGACCACCTTGACGTGGTTGGCCTTCTCGAACGCGGGCAACACCTGATCGGCATACAGGCGTTCCATGGTGCCGCCGTTCATGCCCAGGTACAGCGTCGGTTCGGCATGGACCGGCGTCGAGGCGAGCAAGGTCGCCAGTGGCAGGCAGGACAAACCGCTCAGTGCAAAGCGTTTCACGTTGTTCATGGGTGCGACCTTCCTCTGTGCAGTGGGATGACGTTAACGGCGCCCGTCACGGCTCCGGTGGCAGGTGGAACAACTTGGAATCGACGGATGGAAAACGCGTCGAGTGAAATGCTCGATGCGCCGGTGCAGACAATCTCGGCCAGGGCTTCACCGGCGGCCGGGCCGATCTGAAAGCCCGAGCCTGCAAAGCCAAAACCGTGCAGCAGCCCCGGCTGGGTCGCACTGGCGCCCAGCACCGGCTCGCGGTCCGGCAGATAACCTTCGGTGCCGCTCCAGGTACGAATGGCCTGGGCACCGGCCAACGGCGGATAGAGCTCAGCGGCGTTGCGCAGGATGTCCATGATCGCGGCATGACCCGGTCGCGCCCGCGCCGAATCCAGCGCAAAACCCTGGCCGCCCCCCAGCACGCAATTGCCCCGAGCCACTTGCCGAGCATAAATACCGCCGCCTTCAACGCCAGTGCTGACGTCCATGAACATCGGCAGCGGCTCGGTCACCAGCATCGCCGGGTGGCCGGAACGCATGGGCACCGGTTCGCCGAATTGTTCAGCCAGGCTTGCCGCCCAGGCGCCGGCGCAGTTGAGCAACCACTGACTGCGAAAATGCTGGCCGCTGGCGGTACGTACGTCGAACGCCTGGCCGTCATGGCTGACGTCAATCACGTGGGCCTGCTCGAACGCTAGTGCGCCCAGACGCTGAGCGGCGCGAGTGAACGCCGGAGAAACCAGCCGCGGGTTGGCATGCCCGTCGTCGGCGCACAGCGATGCACCCACCGCGACGTCTCCGGCCCACGCAAACCGCGCCCGCAGTTGGATCCGATCCAGCAATTGCAGATTCAGCCCAAACCCCCGGGTGACCTCGGCATATGCCACCAGCGCGGCCATGTCCTTGTCGCTGCGCGCCAGTTTCAGATGCCCCGAGCGCAGGTATTCGCCATCGATGCCGATCAGCTGCTGCAAGTTGCCCCAGATGCCGTGGGCCCTTTGTGACAAGGGCAACTGCGACAGCGGTCGGCCTTGACGTCGCACGCCGCCGTAGTTCACGCCGCTGGAATGGGCACCAAAGAAATCCCGCTCCAGCAGCGCGACCCGTTGGCCCTTTTGCGCCAGAAACAACGCAGCGGACGCGCCGACAATGCCGCCGCCGATGACCAAAGCGTCCACCTCGATGGGCGCACTCATCGCTCGGTCTCCAGGCCGAATGGCAGCGGCTTGATCGGCGCCTGGCCGCGCAACCGGCCAATCCCCGACAGTTCACGGCCGCAGGACTGGGCGACGATTTCACAGGCGGCCAGCCCACACATCCGTCCCTGGCAGCGGCCCATGCCGACGCGACACATGGCTTTGACCCGGTTGATTTCCCAATGGCCCTGGGCGACGGTCTGGCGGATATCGCCGGCGGTGACCTCCTCGCAGCGGCAGATGATGACGTTGTCGGCTGTTCGCGCTGCCCAGTCCTGTGGAAACGGAAATGCGGTTTCCAGTCCGTGGCGGAAGCGTTCGATGGCCGCCAGTTTGCGCTTCAGTGTTGCGACACGCCGGGTGTCGACGGTATGGCCGGTGTCGGCGAGCAGGGTCAGCGCAGCCAGTTCGCCGGCCATCTCAGCGGCGTCGGCGCCCAGGATTCCCGCGCCGTCACCGGCCAGATAAACGCCGTCGACGCTGCTGCGCCCCTCACTGTCGCGAGTGGGCAGCCAGGCGCGGTTGAGGACGCTCCAGCTGAACGCGCAGCCCAGCAAATCGGCCAATTGGGTTTCACTGCGCAGCGCGTGAGCGAAGGCCACGGCGTCGCAGTCCAGTGAGTGGGTTTGCTGCCCGCTGCGCCAACTGACCGAGCCGACCCGATGCTCGCCCTCGATGCGCTCCAGTTGCACGCCTTGATGCACCGGTATGCCATGGGCGCTCAGCCAACTGCGGTAATACACGCCTTTGGCCAGGGTCAGCGGCTGGCGGATCAACGCGGGCAGGGCGCGGGTTTGCGCGGAAAACGGGGCGCCGTCGAGAACCGCCAGCACCTTGGCACCGGCTTTGGCATATTGATAGGCCACCAGATACAACAACGGCCCGCTGCCGGCGAACACCACACGCTCGCCAATGGCACAGGCCTGAAACTTGAGGGCGATCTGCGCCGCACCCAGGCTGTACACCCCCGGCAAAGTCCAGCCTTGCACCGGCAGAATGCGGTCGGTCGCGCCAGTCGCCACGATCAGCTGTCGGTAGGCGAGTTGGTCGGCAACGCCTTCCGTCAAGGTGTCCAGCACCCGGTTTTCGGCGTTCCAGACCAGGGTCTGAGGACGGTAGTCGATGTCCTGGGCCAAACGATCCAGCGTCGAATGCAGGGCCACTGCCTTGCCGGCTTCAAAGCCGTACAGCTTTTTTGGCGAACGCTTGAAATTGTCCGGCTGACGGCGATAGATCTGCCCGCCGCCGCGCAGGCTCTCGTCGATCAGGCACGGTTGCAACCCATACGCGACCAGGGTTTGCGCAGCGCGAATGCCTGCAGGTCCAGCGCCGATGATCACAATGTCTTTGCGCTTCATGACCGACGCCCCGGCTCTCGGCTGACCACCTGGCCGGCCTCGAGCAGCGTCGAGCAGGCGCGCACGCGGCGACCATCCTCAAGCTTGACCCAGCAGTCCTGACAGGCGCCCATCAGGCAAAAGCCGGCGCGGGGCTCGGCGCTGAAATCACTGCCGCGCAAATAATCGCCGGCGGTCAGTACGGCGGTCAGCAGCGTGTCCCCCTGCAGGCCGCTGGCCGGTTGCCCGTCGAGGGTGAAGGGCAGGGTGGCGCGGTGTTTTTCTGCCAGTCGTTTCAGCAATGCCATGGCGCTCTCTCTGTCAGCCGGGGTGCGTTTGTTCGTGACATCAGTGCTTGCCCACCAGCACACGGTCCAGGCCGTAGACCCGGTCGAGGATGATCATGGTGGTGGCGGTCAACGCGATAACCAGCGCCGACACGGCGGCCATCATCGGGTCGATGGATTCGGTGGCGTAGACGTACATGCGCACCGGCAGGGTCTGGGTCGAGGGCGAGGTGACGAAGATCGACAGCGTTACCTCGTCGAAACTGTTGATGAACGCCAGCAGCCAGCCTCCGGCGACACCGGGCAGGATCATCGGCAAGGTAATCAGGCGAAACAGGGTAAAGCGGCTGGCGCCCAGGGATTCAGCGGCCTGTTCGGCGCTGCGGTCGATGCCGATGGCGGCTGCCAAGACCAGGCGCAGTACATAAGGCGTGATGATCACGACGTGGGCGAACGTCAGCCAGACAAAACTGCCATTGACGCCCATCAGCGCAAACAGACGCAGCATCGCCACCCCCAGCACCAGGTGCGGAATGATGATCGGCGACAGAAACAGCCCGTTGAGAACACCGCGTCCGGGGAACTGGTAACGGGTGATCGCCAAGGCGGCGGGCACTGCGATCAAAGTAGCCAGGGTGGCAGCGACCACCGCCAGCAGCAGGCTGTTATAGAAGGAGTCGATAAAGTCCGCGCGCTCGAACACCGCCTTGAACCAGCGCAGGGAAAACCCCGACCACGGCAGGCTCAGGGTATTTTCCGGGGTGAACGCCACCAGGCACACCACCACCAGCGGCGCGAGCATGAAGACGACCACGAGGGCATGAAATGAAAGGGCCAGAGAGCCGTTTTTGGACATCGATCATTCCCCCAGGGATTTTTTGTAGCGCCCTTCGACCATGCGGTTCCACGACAGCATGATCAGCAGGTTCACCAGCAGCAGCGCCACCGCGATGGTCGCGCCCATGGGCCAGTTGAGTTCCGAGAGGTACTGGTCGTACACCACGGTGGCGACCATTTTCAGGCGGCGCCCGCCCAGCAAGCCGGGGATTGCGAAGGAGCTGGCGGACAGGCCGAACACGATCAGCGTGCCTGACAGCACGCCGGGCATCACCTGCGGCAACACCACCAAACGCATCACCTTGGCCTGGGTCGCGCCCAACGACAGCGCGGCCTGTTCGGCGGATGGATCGAGCTTCTGCAGCGAAGTCCACACCGGGATGATCATGAACGGCAGCATCACGTGAACCAGCGCCAGAATCACTGCGAACGGGGTATAGAGCATCTTGATCGGCGTGCCGCCCAGCGCCGCAATCGCCTGATTGATCAACCCGTCGGCGCCCAGCAACAGGCTCCAGCCAAAGGCGCGGACCACCACTGAAATCAGCAGCGGGGTGAGGATCAGAATCAGGAAAATCGAGCGCCACGGCGCGCCCATACGGCTGAGAATGTAGGCCTCGGGTACGCCAATCAGCACGCATAACAGCGTGACCAGCGCGCTGATCCAGAAGGTGCGAAAGAAGATTTCGTAAAAGTAGGAGTCGGTGAGCAGATTGATGTATTGGGCGAAAGTCCAGGCATCACTTTTGACGCCGACGCTGTAGTCGAAGACGTTGAACGACAGCACCAGGGTCAACAGCAGCGGCAGTACCAACAGGCCCAGAAACAGGATCAAGGCAGGCGCCGACAACAGATAGCCGCGCCCGGCGTCGCGATACACGCTGGGCGCATTCATGGGTGCACCTCGTCGGCGGTCAATACGCGCAGCAACTCCGAGGGCCAGTTCAGGCCCACGGCGGTGCCTTCATTCAGCGGTGCGTCGCCGTCGTTGCGGCGCACCACGGTCACTTCGCCGAGGGTGGTGTCGATGCGGTACAGCCACTGGCTGCCGAGAAAGTAGCGGGTCAGGATTCTGCCTTGCAGGCGCCCGCTGCCGGCGTCCACCAGATCGATCTTTTCCGGACGCAGGCTGAGCACCACTGCGCCATTGCCTGGCTGCTCTCTTACTTGCGGCACGCCGCTGGCATCCAGTTCCCCTTGCAGCAGGTTGGCCTTGCCGACGAAGCCGGAAACGAACCGGGTACGAGGGTGTTCGTAAAGTTTGTAGGGTTCGTCGATCTGGGTGATTCGACCGCCCTGCATGACCACCACGCGGTCGCTGATCGACAAGGCTTCGGCCTGATCGTGAGTGACCATCAGGGTGGTGATGCCCACTTCGCGCTGGATCCGGCGAATTTCAAACTGCATCTCTTCGCGCAGGTTGGCGTCCAGGTTCGACAGCGGTTCGTCCAGCAGCAGCACCGGCGGCTCGATCACCAGTGCGCGGGCCAGCGCAACTCGCTGGCGCTGGCCGCCGGACAGTTCACGGGGGTAGCGGTCGGCGTGCGGCGTCAGGCGGACCAGCTCCAGTACCCGGTCAACCCGGGTCTTGATCTCGGCAGCCGGCACTTTGCGCATGCGCAGGCCAAAGGCGATGTTGTCACGAACGCTCATGTGCGGGAACAGCGCGTAGGACTGAAACACCACCCCCAGGCCGCGACTGGCCGGTTTGGCATGGGTAATGTCGCGGCCGTCCAGCAGGATACGACCGGCGCTGACATCAACGAAGCCGGCGATCATTTGCAGGGTGGTGGTTTTGCCGCAGCCGGATGGACCGAGCAGGGACACGAATTCGCCTTTCTCCACGGCCAGGTCCGTGGCGACTACTGCGTCAACGGCGCCGTAGCGTTTGCCGAGTGCTTGAAGCTGTAGAAATGCCATCGCTGCGTTCCACCTGTTTTTCGAGCACGCCGGGGGCGTACGTTTTTTATGGGCAGATGCGAAGAGAACCGTGCATGACGCTGTGGACGGTGGCGCTCGATCAATGTCGGCTGCCGGTGTTATTCAAATCGCCCTGTGGACTGATCCTAGGACGAAGACTAGGATGCGCTCAACGAAGAATTTCACTGAATGAGTATTTTCTTTCAATTAATCCATTGAGTGAATTAAGCCGAGATTTAACGACGTATGAATTCCACTGATCGGAATAAGTTGGACGATCCTGCTGCCAAAGAGACCGGCGTGGGTGCGGTATCCCGATTGTTCGCGGTGCTGCGTTGTCTCGGGGACAGCGCGGAGGGCGGAGAACGCGTGACTCAACTGGCGCAGCGCATCGGCCTGTCGCAGCCAACCACCCATCGGCTGCTGCGTAGCCTGTTGGATGAGGGCATGGTGGAACAGGACGCCAGCAGCAAACGTTATCGCCTGAGCCTGGATTTCTTCGCCCTGGCGGCGCGCGCAGGCAATACCGGCAACTTGCGGGAAATCGTGCGGCCCAGTCTGCTGCGCCTCTCGGCTTCACTGGGTGATTCGCTGTTCTTGCTGGCACGCAGCGGCTTTGATGCGATCTGCCTTGATCGCAGCGAAGGGCCGTACCCGATTCGTACCTTCACTGGCGATATTGGCGGGCGCGTTGCCTTGGGTGTGGGGCAGGGCAGTCTGGCGATTCTGGCGTTTCTGCCAGAGGACGAGCGCGACACGGTGATCAGCTATAACCTGCCGCGCCTGCGGGACGTGCATCTGTATGACGAGGTGCTGCTGCGCTCGGAAATCGACAACGTCCGGCGTCTGGGCTACGCGGCCCGCAATACCGGAGTGCTGCCGGGAATGGCCGGCCTTGCCGTACCGATTCTCGACCGCGAAGGGCGCGCCGTGGCTGCCTTGAGCGTGGCCACCATCAGTGACCGCCTCAACGCCGACCGCCTGCCCACGGTGGTTGAACTGCTCAAACGCGAGGCCACTGCCATCGGCCAGAAGATCAACCCGTTCGACCCCTTGCTGCGCAGGCCTTCCCAGGTGTTCGGGCAGCCGGGGTAAATAGGCGAGGGATTGTGCGTTTGCTGAGGTTGCCCGCAAGCCCCCGGACCGTAGGAGCTGCCGAGCAACCCGAGGCTGCGAAGCGGTGTGTCAGGGATAGTGCAATCGCAGCCTTCGGCAGCTCCTACAGGGTCGAGTGTCTGCCGAAAACTGGCTGCAAGACCCCGGACCGTAGGAGCTGCCGAGCAGCGCGAGGCTGCGAGGCGGTATGTCAGGGATAGCGCAATCGCAGCCTTCGGCAGCTCCTACAGGGTTGAGTGTTTGCCGAAAATTGGCTGCAAGACCCCGAACCGTAGGAGCTGCCGAGCAACGCGAGGCTGCGAAGCGGTGTGTCAGGGACAGCGCAATCGCAGCCTTCGGCAGCTCCTACAGGGGTTGTGTGTTTGCCGAAAATTGGCCGGATGACACCGGACCGGTAGGAGCTGCCGAGCAGCGCGAGGCTGCGAAGCGGTGTGTCAGGGATAGCGCAATCGCAGCCTTCGGCAGCGCCTACAGGTGTTGTGTGTTTGCCGAAAATTGGCCGCAAGACCCGGACCGTAGGAGCTGCCGAGCAGCGCGAGGCTGCGAAGCGGTGTGTCAGGGATAGCGCAATCGCAGCCTTCGGCAGCGCCTACAGAGGTTATGCGTTTGCTGAAGGTTGGCAGCAAGGCCCCGAATCTGTGGAAGCGAGCACTCTGCGACCGACTGTCGGCTTTGATGGCGCCCCATTAAAGAAGCGAACACAAAGGTCGATGAATCCTGGGTAACCCTCTGTTACGGAACGCTTTCCGGCAGAGGCACAGGGAAGTGGCATGTGTTCAATCCTCCGGGGCTATCCCGGTGACAGCGGTCCTTCCCGGCGAGATTCGTGTATGTCCAAATCCCTTAGGTTGCAGATTCTGGCAATGCTCAGCGCAAGCCTTGTGCTGGTTCTATTGATCGCGCTGGCGTGCTTTCATTTCCTATCGAGCAATGTGCATGCCTATCGCGGGCTGCTGGACGGGCCGTTACAGGGCTCGCAGTTGATCGATCAGGCCAATCTGCAGTTCAAAGTACAGGTCCAGGAATGGAAGAACGTGCTGCTGCGCGGCAAACAACCTGCTGACCGTGACAAGTTCTGGGGCCAGTTCGAAGAGCAGGAACGCCAGGTTCAGGCCACCCTTGCACAGCTGGGCGCTGTGGGTGGCATCGATCCAGCCCTGAAAAATCGCATCGACCGTCTAAAAGAGGAACATCGCACCCTGGGAAGCGCTTACCGCAAAGGCCGCGATGCGTTCGTGGCTGCCCACGCTGACCCGGTGGCAGGGGATCAGGCGGTCAAAGGTGTCGACCGCGCTGCCAGCGAGCAAATGACCGAGCTGGTGACTGAGCTGCGCAAACAGAGCGATCAACAATCACTGGCGATCAGCGCGGCAGCGGATCAGACCATTTTGTTGGGCACACTGATCATGCTGGCGTCTGCCTTGCTGGTGGGTGTGCTCACCCTGTGGCTGGTCAATCGCAATATCGTCGGTCCGATCCGGATGCTGATCGATTACGTCGCGCAACTGAGCGAGGGCAAATTCAGCGAGCGCGTCAGCATCAAGCGTCAGGATGAACTGGGCCGTCTGGCAGTGGCCGCCAATATCTTGCGCGACTTCCTGGCCGATATCTTTACCCGTCTCAAGCGCAGCACCACGGACCTGGACAGCGCCGGCGGTGAGCTCAAAGCGATTGCGGCCTTGATGGCGCAGGGCACGCTGGAGCAGTTCGAGCGTACTGATCAGGTGGCCACCGCCATGAATGAAATGTCGGCGACTGCCCAGGAAGTTGCACGTCACGCCGCCGAAGCGTCGCAAGCGGCCGACGAAGCGGATCGCTGTTCTCAGGAAGGCGACAAAGTGATGGGCGCCACCATCACCGCGATCAACCACATGCGCACTGAAATCAGCAACACGGCCGAGGTCATTCGCCGCCTTGAAACCGACAGTGGGCGGATCGGCAAAGTGCTGGAAGTGATTCGCGGAATTGCCGAACAGACCAATCTGCTGGCATTGAACGCGGCTATCGAAGCAGCGCGGGCCGGGGACGCGGGGCGTGGTTTTGCGGTCGTGGCCGATGAAGTCCGGACTCTGGCGCAGCGCACTGCCGCGTCCACGGCCGAGATCAATCAGATCATTCATTCGGTACAGACCGGCGCAACCGATGCAGCGCTGGCCATCGAAAGCGGCCAGACGCGCAGTCAGGAAAGCGTCGATCAAGTGGCATTGGCCGGCAGTTCGTTACAGCGCATCACCGCGGCGGTTGAATCCATCCGCGACATGAACCGTCAGATTGCCACGGCAGCGGAAGAACAAACGTCGGTTGCCGAAGACATCTCGCGCAACCTCACGGAAATCACCGCCATCGCTACCACCAACCAAGACAACGTTAAGCGCACCCAGGTCGCCAGCGGCGATTTGCATCAGCTGTCGGTGGGGCTCAATGACGTGATCTCGCGGTTGAGTGCTTAAGGTTTTCTGTCTTGTCCGGACGCCGCGCTAACGGGGTCCGTGGCAGGGAGCTTGCTTGCGATTGGTTATCTGCTGACCGGAAAGTATGGCGAACGTACCGGATTTATCGCGAGCAAGCTCCCTCCCACACTCCTACAGAACTTGGGTAAATATCAGGGCCTTCAACCCACACTCCTACAGAATTTGGGTAAATATCAGGGCCTTCAACCCACCTTCCGGTTCGATGTCGGCAAACTCCGGCGGGTTGTCCAGGCGCTGCACGAACCGCAGGCTTGGGGCTTCGCGGGTGACGCCTTCGATGAGAAAATCAGCGCCCATGGCCGGGTCGTTCATGCAGGCCAGGACAGTGCCGGTGTCGGTCAGCAGTTCCGGCAATTTGCGCAGCACCCGCTGATAATCCTTGGTCAGCAGAAAACTGCCTTTCTGAAACGACGGCGGGTCGATGATCACCAGATCATAAGGCCCGGTGCTCTTCACTTTGCCCCAGGATTTGAACAGTTCATGGCCCAGAAAGCTGACTTTGCTCAGGTCGTGGCCGTTGAGCCGATGATTGTCGCGACCCCGGCTCAAGGCTGCGCGGGACATGTCCAGATTGACCACCGACTCAGCGCCGCCCTCGATCGCCGCCACCGAGAACCCGCAGGTGTAGGCAAACAGATTCAGCACCCGTTTGCCCTGGGCATGTGCTCTTACCCAGTCACGGCCGTAGCGCATGTCCAGAAACAGCCCGCTGTTTTGCTTTTTGCCAAAATCCACGAGATAACGCAGGCCACCCTCGGTCAGCGTCCATTCATCCAGATGCTCGCCGACTAGCCATTCGGTCGTGCTGTCCGGCAGGTAACGGTGTTGCAGCAGCAGCGTGTGCGCACCCGACGTCTTCCAGGACGCGGACTCGGTGATCTGCATCAGCAAGACATTCAACGCCTGTAATTCGGATTCGGCCGGTGCCTTGAACAGCGACACCAGCACCACGCCCTGCATCCAGTCGACGGTAATTTGCTCCAGGCCGGGCCAGCAACGACCCCGACCATGGAACAGACGGCGGGTTTCAGCAGGTGGATGTGCAAGGGCGGTCAATACATGGTGCTGCAGGACAGCGAGGGCATCGGGGTTCATTCGGCAGGGTCGACAAAGGAGAATGGGCGGCATTTTAAACGCATTTACGAGGTCGGCGTCTGCGTTCATCATGCGCCGGCGTAGCCAATCGAACCCGACACCGCCTGAAGATAGAAGAAGACCCATGCCCGACGACCTTATCCTGCGCGATGCCCGTGACGACGACATGCCTGCGGTGCAGGCCATTTACGCTTACCACGTCATTCATGGCACCGCGAGCTTTGAACTCGATCCGCCATCGCTTGCCGAAATGCTGCGTCGGCGTGCCGATATCCTGGCCAATGATTTGCCCTATCTGGTCGCCGAGCGCGGGGGCGAGGTGGTCGGATATGGCTACGTCACCTTGTATCGCCCGCGCCCGGCGTATCGCTCAACCGTCGAGAATTCGGTTTATGTGCGTGAGGGGCTCGGTGGCTTGGGGATTGGCCGGGCGCTGTTGCAGCTGATCATTGCGCGTTGTGAGGCGGCCGGGCGCAGGCAGATGATCGCAATCATCGGCGACAGTGAAAATGTCGCCTCCATTGGCCTGCACCAGCGGCTGGGATTCCGTCGGGTCGGGGTATTTGAATCGGTCGGCTTCAAGCATGGCCGCTGGCTGGACACGGTGCTGATGCAGCGGGAACTGGGCGAGGGCTCATCGAGCATTCCCGGCGCAGCGGCCCCCATCTGATCCAGTGCCTCAGCCCGTCACAGCGGCGGTGCCCGTAGTGTCATCGTCGACGGCGGACCGCGCCAGGGTTTCCGGCACCGCCAGCCACAGCAACACGAACGCAACCGCGGCAATCGCGGCCAGTGTCAGGAACGCCGCGCTGTAACCCGCCTGCTGTATCACCACCCCGGCCAGCCCATTACTCAGCGCAGCGCCCAAGCCGAACACGGTGGAAATCGCCCCCAGGCTGACGTTGAAACGCCCGGTGCCCGCGGTCAGATCCTTCACCACCAGCGGCAGCAACGCACCAAACACCCCGGCACCGATGCCATCGAGCAACTGCACCGACACCAGCCACCACGGGTTGTCCGACAGCACATACAGCACGCCGCGCAACGGCAGAATGATGAAGCCTGCCAGCAGCAACGGCTTACGCCCCCAGTCATCGGCCTTCGCGCCGACCAGCCAGGCCACCGGCACCATCACCAGTTGAGCGGCGACGATGCAGGCCGATGTCAGCGGCGTCGCCAGGCTCATGTCGATCTGCGACAACTTCTGGCTCACCAGTGGCAGCATCGCCGCGTTGGCCAGGTGAAACAGCCCGCAGCAAACCGCGAACACCAACAGCGGACGGTTGCTCAACAGCACTTTCACGCCTGAGGGCTGTTCGCCCGAGTTCTTGTGCGCCGGGTCAAAGCCCCGCGCGACCTCGTGGTCGATGGCATCGCCAGACACAAAGCTGACTGCGACGACGCTCGCCACGGCCATGAACGCCATCAGGTAGAACACCGCGACCGGGCCGAACATCCATGAAAACAGACCCGCCAGCAACGCCGCGACGGCATTGCCGGCATGGTTCCAGGTTTCGTTGCGACCGGTCCTGCGGGTAAACGCTCTGGGGCCGGTGATGCCCAGGGAAATGGCAGCAATCGCGGGGGCGAACACCGAGCCTGCGATGGCGCTGATCGATTGCGTGATCGCGACCCAGCTGAACGAGTGGATAAAGGGCAGCACCAGACAGCCGCCCGTTACCAGCAGCGCGGCGATGGCGACGATCAGTCGCTTGCTTCTGGAGCGGTCGATCAGGGCGCCAGCCGGAGTTTGCGTGACCAAGGCTGCGATGCCCGCCAGTGTCATGACCAGGCCGATGCTGGCAGGGTCCCATTTATGAACCGCCAGCAGGTAAATCGCCAGATAAGGACCCAGGCCGTCACGTACGTCGGCGAGGAAAAAGTTGAGACCGTCCAGGGAAAGGTTGTTGCGTCGATCTGCGTGCGCGTTTTGTGTGTTCAAGGCCGGTCCCGCCCAGAGAGGTCGGCCCGCGAATGCGGTGCCGTCTGATAGCACTGACTCGCGGCGGGGGCGGTTGGTTTCGGGAATTTTCAGCTGCTTTTACGGGGCACTGTTGCAGCCTGGGCAAGGGACTTTATCGCGCCGGTATTTGAATCAGCCTCGCGGCAGGCATAAGCTTCGCGCCATTGATATCGGCCCGACGCCTGGCGTCCGCCATTTTTCCGGATTTTCATTTTCAGGAACTGCCATGTCCAGCCTGTTTCCCGCTTCCCGTCCACGTCGCCTGCGCAGTAACGAAAACTTCCGTGCGCTGTTTCAGGAATCCGAATTCACCCTCAACGATCTGGTGTTGCCGATTTTCGTCGAAGAAGAAATCGACGACTTCGTGCCGATCAAGAGCATGCCCGGTGTACAGCGCATCCCTGAGTCGAAGCTGGCCCAGGAAGTCGAGCGTTACGCCAAGGCCGGTATCAAGTCGGTGATGACCTTTGGTGTGTCCCATCACCTGGATGCCACAGGCAGCGACACCTGGCAGGAAAATGGCCTGGTGTCGCGGATCTCGCGGACGATCAAAAGCGCCGTGCCGGAAATGATCGTGATGTCCGATACCTGTTTCTGCGAATACACCGATCACGGCCATTGCGGCGTGATGCACGGTGATAACGTCGATAACGATGCGACGATAGAGAATCTCGGCAAGCAAGCGGTGATGGCTGCCCGTGCCGGCGCCGATGTGATTGCGCCGTCGGCAGCGATGGACGGGCAGGTGAAAGCGATTCGCGCGGCGCTGGACGCAGCAGGCTTCACCCACACCCCGATCATGGCGTATTCCACCAAGTTCGCCTCGGCGTTGTACGGTCCGTTCCGTGAAGCGGGCGGCAGCGCGTTAAAGGGTGATCGCAAGACCTACCAGATGAACCCGATGAACCGCCGCGAAGCGTTGCGTGAGTCGCTGATGGATGAAGCCGAGGGCGCCGACGCGTTGATGGTCAAGCCGGCGGGCGCATACCTGGACATCATCCGCGACATCCGTGAAGCCTCGACCCTGCCGCTTGCGGCGTACCAGGTCAGCGGCGAGTACGCGATGATCAAGTTCGGCGCGCAGGCGGGCGCCATCGACGAACACCGCGTCGTGCGCGAAAGCCTGGGCGCCATCAAGCGCGCCGGCGCGGATCTGATCTTCACCTACTTCGCGATGGACCTGGCGCTGAGCGGGATTTGACGCAGATATTCAGCACACCGAAAGAAGCACGGACGCAGCAGTTTTTGCACAGCGTTTTGCGGTAAATAACCATTTTGTTCAGGCGACTTGTTTAGGGACTGATTTATTTATCGCGCTTTTTGATAAATGAATCTTTCCCTTTTTCCCACTGGTGGGAGGGAGCTTGCTCGCGATAAGGCCGGGGTATTCGCCGCATCATCTTAGGGCTTGAAATCGAATCGCGAGCAAGCTCCCTCCCACAGTCCAGTGTCTGCTGCGCGACGGAGCAGTTCCTGGACCACCGATTCCCTCGATCCGCCTCATGCTGTACAACGCTGGAATCTGGTCGATTGAACAGAACTTATGGCGTGTCAGCGCGCTCCTACATGGGTTCGAATGGCACCCTTTCTGCATTCATTCGCCCATCTTTATTCAGCCTTGGAGGTCCCGGTGGACAGTGTTGATTTGAACGTGTTGAACAGCGTTCGCCAATGGCGCCTTGCTGGCCATCGCGTGTGGCTGTACACCGTCATTCAAACCTGGGGCAGCGCGCCGCGTCCGCCGGGGGCGATGCTCGCTCTGCGCGACGACGGGGTGGTCAGTGGTTCGGTGTCCGGTGGCTGCATCGAAGACGACCTGATTACCCGCGTGCAAAGCCTGTCGGCGCAGCAGGCGTCGGCCGGGCAAGTGCAACTGGTGACCTACGGCGTGACCAAGGACGAGGCCGCGCGCTTCGGCCTACCCTGCGGCGGGACCTTGCGCCTGACCGAAGAACAAGTGGTCGAAGACGCCTGGGTCGATGAGCTGCTCAAGCGCTGCAATAACCATGAAATCGTTTCCCGCGAACTGTCACTGGCCAGTGGCGCCGTCACCCTTGGCAGCGCGACCCGTGACGATTCATTGAGTTTTGATGGGCAAACACTGCGCGCGATCTACGGCCCGCGCTGGCGTTTGTTCCTGATTGGTGCAGGCCAGTTGTCGCGTTACGTGGCATCGATGGCGCGCATGCTCGATTTTGAAGTGCTGATCTGCGACCCCCGGGAAGAGTTCGCCTTCGGCTGGGAAGAAGAGGGCGCGCGCTTCGTGCCGGGGATGCCGGACGATGCCGTTGAGTCCATCGTCCCGGATGCCCGCACGGCCATCGTTGCGCTGACCCATGACCCGCGTCTGGACGACATGGCCTTGCTGACGGCGCTCAAGTCCGATGCGTTTTACATTGGCGCGCTGGGCTCTCGGGTCAATACGCTCAAGCGGCGTGAAAACCTGTCACTGCTGGGCCTGAGTGACGAAGAAATCGCCCGCTTGCACGGCCCCATCGGCCTGCACATCGGCAGCCACACGCCGCCGGAGATTGCGTTGTCGCTGATGGCTGAAATCGTCTCGATCAAAAACGGCGTGCTGGCGGTGCAGAAAAAACCCTTCCCTCAGGCCGCGCTGGCCTGAGTCGGCGCTTTTGCGTCGGGGTGCGCCAGTTGCCAGGCATCCAGCCCGCCGATCAGCGCCTTGCCCTTGGTCAGGCCGTGAGCTCGCAGTTTTTCTGCCAGCAGCGCGGCTGACAACTCATTGGGGCAGGCGCAGTAAATCACCATGTCCACATCGCCCAATTGCGTCACCCACGGCGCCAGCGGTTCTTCCAGACCGATGGCCACGGCGCCGGGGATGCCCTCCTGATCGGTCACATGGAATGAAGGCCTGACGTCGATCACCACCGGTGCATCGTCGGTGTCGCGCAATGCCAGCAGTTCGGGGACGGTGATGCGCGGCACTTGGGCGGTGCGCCACAGCAGACGCCGGCGCTTCCAGTATTTCCAGGCGATGAACACCGCCAGAGCGCCAAACACCACTGCCAGCGCCAGTGGTACGTAGCCGCTCAGCCAATCGAGGATCGGCATGATCGCGTCGCTGAACAGCATCCCCAACAGAATCGCCGAGCCCGCCCAGATGAACGAACCCGCCAGGGAATAGCGCACAAACACGCCATACGGCGTGCCGCTCATCCCTGCCACAGTGGTGACCAACGCGCCGGCACCCGGCAGGAACTTGGACAGCAGCAATGCGCGCACGCCCACCCGCTGATAGACCGTGAGCCCCTGGCGCACGCAGGTGTCTTGAGAGAGGGATATCTTGCAGATCGATTTGAGCAGCGTGCCGCCGAAGCGTTTACCCGCCCAGTACCAGGCGGAGTCGGCAATCAGGCAGGCAATGATCGCGAACAGCACGCCGGCGCCCAGCAACGGCTTGCTCTGCATGGCCAAGGCGCCGGTGACGATCAGCGTTGGATAGGCTGGCACCGGCAGCCCTAGTTGCTCCAGCAGGACGTTGACGAACACCAGCAAAAGGCCGTGGGTCTCGTTCAATTGCTGGAGTTCGTTCATCAGGTGCGGCTCGTGCAGAAAAAAGGAGTGTCAGTAACGTCGCCCGAACACCCCGATGTGTCAATGCTGCTGATCCAGATTGCTTAGGCGCGCTGGTTAATGGCGAGCCTCCCAGCCCTTGGGATTGACCAGATTGGCCGGCTTTTGCCCGGCCAATGCGCTGATCAGGTTGTCCACTGCGCAACTGGCCATCGCTTCGCGGGTTTCATGGGTGGCTGAACCCATATGCGGCGTGGCAACCACGTTGTTCATCTTCAGTAACGGCGAATCCGGCGCAACCGGCTCACGTTCGAACACATCCAGCCCGGCAGCGCGGATCTGGCCGTTTTGCAGGGCGGCGATCAACGCTTGCTCGTCGACCACCTTGCCGCGTGCAATGTTGATGAAGATGCTCTCGGGACGCATCAGCGCAAATTGTTCGGCACCGATCAGGCCCTCGGTTTCTGCGGTCAACGGCACGGTCAGGCAGATGAAATCCGCCTCCTGCAACAGCGCCTCAAGGCTGCGATAACCGGCATCGAATCTCGCCTCCACGGCCGGTTTCGGTGAATGGCTGTGGTAGAGAATTGGCATGCCGAAGCCGAAATGCCCCCGCTGCGCCACTGCCTCGCCGATACGGCCCATGCCAATGATGCCGAGTGTCTTGCCGTGTACGTCAGTGCCGAAATGCGCGGGACCGAGGTTCTGCGTCCATTGGCCGTTGCGCACCAGATTAGCCAGCTCCACCACGCGTCGGGCGGTCGCCATGATCAGCGCAAAACCGGTGTCGGCGGTGGTCTGGGTCAGCACGTCCGGGGTATTGCTCAAGGCGATACCGCGACGGTCCAGGTAATCGATGTCGTAGTTATCGACACCCACTGACACGCTGGAAACTGCTTCGAGCTTCGGCGCCAGGTCGAGCAATGCGGCGTCCAGCTTCAGGCTCGCGCCCAGCAAACCCTGGGCCTGGGGCAGGGCGGCTTTCAGCTGCGTCAGGCCTGCGCCTTTCACATCCACGATCAGCGTGACCTCAGCATGCTCTTTTAACCGCGCCATCAGCGGCGCGGAAAGTTGCTTGTACAAAACGACCTGCTTTTTCATCGAATTCGGTTCCACGTCTGCAATCAGGAATGGGCGGGCGCGGTGGGCGCGGTTTGCACGGGCTTGGTCTTGGGGTCAGGCTTGAGCATCAGCGTCAGCACCACCGAAACCAGCAACGCGCCGCTCATGAACAGGTACGAAGCGCTCAACGTGCCGGTGACGCCGTTCAGGTAACCCACCAGATACGAGCCGGCAAAGGAGCCCAGGGCGCCTAGGCTGTTGATCAGCGCCATGGCGCCGCCTGCGACGTTGGACGGCAGGATTTCCGGGACGATGGCGAAGAATGGCCCGTATGGCGCGTACATGCAGGCGCCGGCCAGGACCAGCAGCGAATACGACCACCAGAAGTGTTCGGTGCCCAACGCATAGGAGCCGTAGAAGGCAACGGCGGCCAGCAACAGCGGCGGCCAGACGAACAATTTGCGTTTTTGCAGTTTGTCCGAAGCCCAGGAGACGGCGACCATGCCGATCACCGCCGCCAGGTACGGCAGCGCTGACAGCCAGCCGGCCTCGACCATGTTCATCTGCATGCCTTTTTTCAGGATCGTCGGCAGCCACAGTACAAAGCCATAAACACCGATACTCCAGCAGAAATACTGCGCAGCCAGCAGCAGCACTTTTGGCGAGCGGAAGGCTTCGGCGTAGTTTTTCACCGGCTTGATGCCGACCTGTTCGGCGTCCAGTCGGGTCTGCAATTCAGTTTTTTCAGCGTCACTCAGCCACTTGGCCTGGGCCGGACGTTCGTCCACCAGACGCCACCAGATAAACGCCCAGATCACCGCAGGCAGGCCTTCAACGATGAACATCCAGCGCCAGCTGAAATGCGCCACCAGATAGCCGGACACCACCGACATCCAGAGCATGGTCACCGGATTGCCAAGGATCAGCACGGTGTTGGCGCGCGAGCGCTCGGCCTTGGTGAACCAGTAGCAGAGATACACCAGCATCGCCGGCATCACGGCGGCTTCGACCACCCCGAGCATGAAGCGAATGCCGATCAGCATGTACGCGTTGGAAACGATGCCGGTCAGCGTGGCCAGGCCACCCCAGAGAATCAGGCTGACGAAAATCAGCTTCTTGACGCTCTTTTTCTGCGCATAAATCGCGCCCGGCACCTGGAAGAAGAAGTATCCCAGAAAGAACAGTGCGCCCAGCAACGACGACATGCTCGGCGTGATGTTGAGGTCTTCAGCCATGCCTGAGGCGGCGGCAAAACCGTAATTGGCCCGGTCCAGATACGCCAGGCTGTAGGTGATGAACACGATGGGCATGATCAGCAGCCAGCGGCGTTTCAGACCCCCGGTTTTCATGGTGTTGAGTAGCTTTTCCATATCGAGCTCCCTGAGCTTGTTGTTGTTTTCGCAGCAGGTGATTGGGATTGTCGTGTGTGTCCTGAACCGATCAGGCGGTGTGTTCTTGGGGCTGCGCGGTCGATGTTGCGGCTTGCAGTTGTTGCCGGGTCGGCAGACCTTCCATGTCGCCCCGGCTTTGCACGGCCAGGCTGCCGACCCAGTTGCCGCGCTCGGTGGCCTGATGGAAGCCGAGGTTTTCCAGCAATGCACTGATCACACCCACCGCAAACCCGTCTCCGGCGCCGACGGTGTCGATCACCTTGGGCACTGCCACCCCTGGCACGAACGCCTGATTGAGCTGGGTGCGGTAATACGCGCCCTTGGCGCCGAGCTTGATTACCACCGCTTCTGCGCCCTGATCCAGGTAGAAACCGGCGATGTCGGCAGGGGTGTCGTAACCGGTAAGCAACTCGCCCTCGGCCATGCCCGGCATCACCCAGTGGGCAAGGCTGGCAAGATGGTTGATTTCACGGATCATGGTTGCCTGGTTCGACCACAGCGACGGGCGCAAGTTGGGATCGAACGAGACGCTGCGACCGGCGTCACGCATTTGTGTCATCAGCGCTCGGGACAGCTCGCGGCAGCTGTCGGACAGCGCCGCCGGGATGCCGGTGGCGTGCAGATGCCGGGCCTTGAGCAGTTCGGGTTTGATGTCGGCCAGGGACAAGTGACTGGCCGCCGAACCGCGGCGGAAATACTCGACGGTGGGGTCGGCGCCTTCCAGCTCCAGGGACTTGAATTGAAAGCCGGTGGGGTGCGCCGCGTCGATGCTGACGTGACGGCAATCCACGCCTTCGCCCTGCAAGCTGTCGATGACGAAACGCCCCATGGAATCGTCGCCGACCCGGCTTAGCCAGGCCACGTTGAAGCCCAGCCGGGACAGACCGATGGCGACGTTGCTGTCAGCCCCGGCAATGCGTTTCTCGAAGTGGGTGACGCTGGCCAGATCGCCGGCTTGCTCGGCCACCAGCATGGTCATGGTTTCGCCGAATGAGAGGATATCGAGATCAGACATGGCTCAGCGCCTCTGCTGCGTGGGCTTCATCGGACTGGCCGAGGGTCGCCAGAATCTCCACTTGCTCACGGGTGACCTGCAACAGATCGTCGCCTTGCAACGGGTATTCGACGGCGCGGGGCAGGCCGTTGGGCATGTGCTTGATCAGCAGATTCCAGCGTTGCACGTCGGCGGGTGATGGCGGGATGGCGATCAGTTTGTCGCGGGCATTGCGGGTGATGGCTTTGCAGTGCAGATACTCCACAAAACGCCCCAACTCTCGTGCGGCCTCGCCGGCCGATTGGTCTTGCCACTGCCAGTTGCCGATGTCGAAGGTCATGCCGATGGGCATCTGCAGCGCCTCGACCCGGGCGAAAAATTGCGTAAACGGCTCGATCCGGCCGCCTTGGACGGTCTGGTCGTTTTCCACCAGCAAATGCACGTTGTAGGGCGCCAGGCGCTCGGCCAGTGCAGCCACTTCACTGATTTCCGAAAAATGCCCCAGCGACACTTTGAGCCACGCCGCGCCGCACTGAACTGCGCGCTGCAAAGTGGGCTCCAGCGCCGGATTGGGCAGCGGCTGGTCTTCGAGCCAGAGTTCCAGCGGCGCCGAGTACAGGCATTCCAGGCCCTGGGATTTTATGGCCCCGGCAAGCGCAGGAAAGTCTTCGGTGGTGAACAGTTCTTCGCGCAATTCGATGCGCTTCACGCCAGCTTGCACCAGCAGCGGGATAAAGCTGGCCTGACCGCGCTCACGCACCAGGTCCGCGCCGAAGCTGGACAGGCTGATGGATACAGGGAATCGATTCATTGTTGTTGTCCTCTGAAACCGGTTTCATTTTCGTTCATGGCAAAAACAGGCGCAGTCGCCCTCGTGCAAAGCGGGGTCTTACAGTCGTCGTCGAGTGGAGCCGCGCACGATCAGTTGCGCCGGGAAGTCGTAGGCACGCACCGGCGCCTGATCGCCGCGCAACCGGCCAAGCAGGCACTCGAATGCCGTGACGCCAATGTCGTGGGTCGGCTGCGCCAGTGAGGTAATACCGCTGCTCACCAGCGGGTACCACTCCAGTTCATCGAGGGCGATCAGGCCGATGTCGTCGAACAGATGGCAGCCCAGCTCGTGCAACTGGCGGGTGCAGGTCAGGGTGGCGACGCCGTTGGCCGTGAACAGCGCTTTAGGGCCAGGGCCAGGGGCTGCAAGGAAAGTTTTCAGCTGCTCGCTGAAGGCGCTGCCGGTTTCCAGCACCTGGCCGCGCAGTTCGGGCCGCTGCTGTGTGAGCGTGGTGAATGCCTCGACACGCTCGATGCGTGAGCTGGTGCCGTCCTGTGGCTCAGTGACCATCAGGACGTCGCGAAAACCTGAGTCCTGAAGATGATCCAGCGCCTGGCGCACAGTGGCCTGATTATCCAGACCGACCAGATCGCTGTGCAGCGCGTCCACCTTGCGATCCACCAGCACCATCGGCAGTTCAGCGTGCAGTTCGCGCAGCTCATCCAGGTGATGGCCGAGGGTGTTCACGATCAGCCCTTCGATGTTGTAGGAGCGCAACGCCGCCAGATGCAGGCGTTCCTGCTCATCGTCGCGGTCGGTGTTGCACACCACCAGGCTGTAACCGTGCCGGCGGCAGGCGGTTTCGACGCCGTGCATCACGGCGATGGAGTAAGGGTTGCGGATGTCGGCGACCAGCATGCCGATCAGGCGAGTGCGGCCACGCTTGAGGCCGCGGGCCATTTGGTTGGGGCGATAACCAAGGGTTTGAATCGCGGTTTCGATGCGCTGGGCGATGGCGACCGACAGCAATGGCCGGTCTTCGCCGATGAAACGCGAGACGCTGGCTTTGGAAACGCCTGCCAGTTCGGCGACGTCGTTCATGGTGACGCGCGCACGCATCGGCGTAGGAATACTGTTCACGGCCTGGTCCTTATTGGATTTATCAGCAGGCTTTGTACAAACGTCATCAACCTCGCCCAAGCGAGAAGGTGCGACGGATTGTCACGCTCTGAAACCGGTTTCAGGAAACACTATGGCCAAGCGTTCGTCAACACGGCTTCAGATGAAAGGTTATTCCTGGAGGGGATTCAATTTGGGCGAATCGGGGGCGAGACGGGCAGGGGATTTGCTGTTGCCGCTGTAGGAATCACGCCAGGCAAGGAAGCGTTTTTCCAGCGCAGCCAGTACGCCATCGCTCAGTTTTCCCAGGACGGCGAGCACGATGATCGCTGCCAGCACGATATCCGGCCTCGAGGTTTCACGGCCGTCGCTGAGCAGGTAACCCAGGCCTTTGGTGGCGGCGATGAGTTCGGCAGCCACCAGAAACATCCACGACAGGCTGAGCCCGCTGCGCAAACCGGTGAACAAACCGGGCATCGCGGCGGGGAGAAACACGTGCAGGGTCATCTGCCGCTGGCTGAAGCCGAACACCTGCCCGACTTCCACCAGCTTGCGGTCGATGCCGCGAATCGCCGCGACACCGTTGAGGTACACCGGAAAGAACGCGCCGATGGCGATCAGCACCACTTTGGAGGTCTCGCCGATGCCCAGCCACAGCAGTAACAGCGGCACCCAGGCCAGGCTCGGAATCGAACGCAGCCCGGCGAAGGTCGGTTCCAGATAGGCCTCGGCTTCGCGGCTCAGCCCGACCCAGGCGGCAAAAAACAAGGCCAGGCTGGCGCCGATGGCAAAACCGCTCAGTACCCGGATCAAGCTGGCGCCAATGTGTTTCCACAGCGCGCCATTGGCCAGGTCGGTCAGGGTCACGGCGATTTCGCTGGGCGCCGGCATCTGGTAGGACGGCACCCAGCCGATGCGTACGACGATTTCCAGCAGGACAATGATTGCCACCGGGACTGCAAGGCCCTTGAGGCGAGTGCGCCACTGTCCGTTCAACGTTTTCATGGCTTGCCGATCACCGCTTTGGAGAAGCTCGGATCGATCAGTTGGTCGATGACCTGATCGACGTTCACGCCTTTGCGCACCAGCTCTTCGGACACCAGGATGGGCGCTGCGGCCTTGGAGGCGCTGACGTCCTTATCAGTGAGCTGCGGGCCGTTGAGGTCAGTGCGGGTCAGTTGAAGTTTGGCGACATCCAGCGGCAGGCCTGATTCGGTGGACAGCAGTTTGGCGAACTCTTCCGGATTCTTCAGCGCCCACTCACGAGCTTTTTCGTACGCGCCCAGCACGGTTTTGACGGCCTCAGGGTGCTCCTTGGCGTAGGTCTCGGTGACGCCGACCACGCCGTAGCTGTTGAAGTCCTTGTTGCGGTACAGCAAGCGGGAACCGGCCTGGATTTCACTGGCGGCCATGTGCGGGTCAAGTCCGGCCCAGGCGTCGACGTCGCCTTTTTCCAGTGCGATCCGGCCGTCCGGATGTTGCAGGTGCAGCAGTTCGACGTCGTCTTTGCTCAAGTGCGCCTGTTGCAGGGCGCGCAGGGTGAACAGGTAGGGGTCGGTGCCTTTGGTGGCCGCGATCTTCTTGCCCTTGAGGTCAGCCACGGTTTGCAGGGTGGAATCCTTGCGCACCACCAGCGCGGTCCATTCGGCACGGCTGTACACGTAGACCGACTTGATCGGGCTGCCGTTGGCCCGTGCCAGTACCGCCGAGAGGCTGGCGGAGGAGGCGAAATCCACGCCGCCGCTGTTCAGGTATTCCAGCGAGCGGTTGCTGCCCTGGCTGAACACCCACGTCACTTTCGATTGCGGCAGGGCCTTTTCCAGCCAGCCAAAATGCTTGAGCACCAGGCTCACGGGCGAGTAATAGGCGTAGTCCAGATGCACTTCGGCAGGCGGCGCCTCGGCGGCCTGGACGTTCGATTGCAGACCCAAAGCCAGGGCGAAGGCGGCGGCCAGCCCGGTGAACGGAAGGCGTAGCGCGTTGAAACGGGGGAGTTGAGTCATCGTTGTTTTCCAATCAGCGTGCAGAAATGGCCAGTGCCGTGCTTATTTCAAAATGAGTAGTTTTGATTCGGAAGTGCTAATGAAATGGAATATTGCAGGCTCTGTGCCATGTCGTCGGAGCAGTGATTGCGTAGGGCTGGAGGGCGTCACAGGCGATTTGAAGAGTGATTTAGCAGCAGTCTGTTGATGTGATGTTGCTGGGCGAACACTGGCTGGCGGTGTAACAAAATCGTCGCACGCAGGTTGCCAGATGAGGGGAGGCACAGCATTCTAGCGGTCCATTTGTTTCAGGATCTTTCTGCGCATGTCCGCCGCTGCCCGTGATGCCGACCACGCCTCCCGCCGCTCGGCGATCGTTCTGAGTCTGTGCCTGCCCAGCGATGTGCTGCTGTACTTGTTACTCCCGATGAACGCGGCGGCCTTCGGTATTTCCTTGGCGCAGGCCGGGGTGTTGCTCGCGGCCAATCGGCTGGTGCGTATTTTTGGCTACAGCTATGTAGTGCGTTACTTCGCCAGCCGAGGTGACCGCCCGACGGTGATGCTGGCAGCGGGTGTCGCAGCCGTTTGTGCGCTGGGCAACTCGTTCATTTCAGGCTTTTGGTGGCTATTGATCCTGCGTCTGGGTTGGGGCCTGGCCTACGCCGCGCTGAATCTGTCCACGCAAGTGCTGGCGACCTCAGAACCCGGCGGCGCGGCCCGGCGCTCAGGGCGGTCCCGCGCCTTGATCGCTATCGGTCCGATGATCGCCTTGCCCGTCGGAGCGTTGATCAGTCTGCATTTCGGGCCTCGCTTGATCTTTCTGATTCTGGCATTTGCCTCGCTGCTGGGGCTGTGGGTGGCCAAAGGTTTGCCGGACAAGGCTCACGCCATGCCGCCTGCCAGCGGCCGTCGTTTCAAGATGCCGGACAGCGTGGCCGTGTGGTCATTCGTCGAGGGCGTGGCGCTGGACGGTTTGTTCATCTTCGGGCTTTCGTTGCAGGCGCAAGCGGTGCTCGGCGGCAATGCCGTATTTATCGCGGGGGTGCTGCTGGCCCTGCGTTACGCCTCGGAAATGCTCTTGAGCCCGCTGGGTGGTCGCGCTGCGGACACCTTCGGCGCGGTGCAAATGCTGGTGGTGTTTTCTGCGCTGACGGCGGTTGCCCTGACCGCATTCGGCTTTCACTGGCTGATCATCGGCGCCGGCGGCGTCTTGATTCTGCGGGCGCTGCAATTACCCCTCGTCACAACGCTGGTTGCGCAACGCAATCCGGGCGCCGGGCGCGTGCAGGCCCTGGCTTCCAACGCGGTATGGCGCGACGTTGGGGCAGGGGTTGGGCCTTTGCTGGCCGGTGTGTTATTGCCGGTTGCCTCGGCGTCCTGGGTGTATTCGCTGGCGGGGCTGGCGGTGGTCGTCAGTGCGGTGGTGTGCAGTCTGCGCAGGTGATTGCTGGTCGATAAAGGTAGGGTCACGATCCGGTAAAGCTTCTGGCCATACCGACCGTTCGGCGAATATTTCGCTCAATCAGGCACTTACGTGCAACCTTTCAGGCGTATTCGCCTCTTACTCTCATTCTTCATACCGCAATAAATCGCTGCCACGCTGTAGCGAGTATCAAACAGCCAGCTCACAAGGACGTAGTAGCCGGGCCGCAGGCGCCCACCACGTACTATAAGAACTCAGGCACTCATGACCTTTTTCAAGTCCTCCGCTGTCACTCGCCCATTGCGGCGCATCGCCTATTTTCTGTTGCCCATTCTCGTTCTCTGTTCGGCCGTGGTGTTTTTTTCCGTTGGACGAGGCGTCCACGCGGAGCCCAAGAACGGCACGCAAACGCTGGTATTTCTGCGTCACGCCGAGAAGCCCGACATGGGGCTTGGCCAGTTGAACTGCCAGGGTCTGAACCGCGCCATCGACCTCTCGACCTTGCTGCCCAAAGAGTTTGGCAATGCCAACTTCATCTTCGCCGCCAACCCGAGTCGGCACGTGGAAGAAGGCGAAGGCGACCATTCCTACAGCTACCTGCGCCCCCTCATGACCATCAGCCCCAGCGCGATCAAGCTGGGCCTGCCGGTCAACATCGATTTCGCCGCCAATGACACCAGTGATCTGGCTGACGAGTTCATGCGCGACAAATACCACGACGCCACTATCTACACCGCCTGGTCCCACGGCTATCTGCCGGAGCTGATCAACAAGGTGGCTGAAGAAGCGTCCGGCAAGAAAGTCAAGTTGCTGGATGACTGGGTAGGTGATGACTTCGATTCGGTGCTGGTACTGACCTTAAAGTGGGTCAACGGCAAGGCTTCGCTGGAGTATGAGAACTACAAGCAGAATCTGAATGGTGGTGAGGAGGGTTGCCCGACCTGAGGGTGTGTGTACAGCTCTGCTGACAGATGCTGAGTGCCGGTTTATCTAGAAGTAGCTTCTGAGTATGCATGAGCGTAAATCTGAACATGGCTATAGGTAGATGGCTTTACGAGATAATCAGTCTGGCTATAAAAGTCAATATTGATTTATGGTGTTTAGTAGGAAGGTCCTGATATAGATCTAGGAATCGTCCTACGCCCATGCTCCGCTTTTGCTATAGAAGCTTTAATATTTTCTAACCTGAAAATTAGTTTCGCTCGTCTCAAAGTTTCAGTCGCCTGCATTAGCATATTGTTTTCCGGCGAACAACTGCACAAACAGACAGGTATCTGGTTTTTCCCTGCCTGCTACTCTTTTCATCCATGGCGGGGCAGCCGTTTGATGAAGGAATATGTAGATGAGGAGAGAGATGCGCGTGACGAATGTTGATGATGATTTTTTTTGGAGCTATGACGCTATTCATCAGGCGTTTTGGACTAACAAGTTAACTGAAGACGGTCTTAGGTGCTGGCATGACGACAGGCTTAAAATGGTATTGCGTCATGTCAAAAGCAAGTCTGCTTTCTACAGTGAGCACTTAAAAGATATCGATGTTGAAGGTGTGACGCTGGGTAATCTTTCTTTATTGCCTTTTACAACCAAGGATGATTTGCGATCTTCCTTGTTGGATATTCTATCCGGCACTTTGGAAGACAGTGTTTTTTATTATGAGACAACCGGCACCACAGGTTTGGCAACTCCCTGTCCTCGAGATAAAAAAGAAAGCTATGCAAGCAATAAGCAGCTTTCTATGGCTTACAAGGCGGTACTGGATAAACATTTTTCGTTAGAGAAAACGGTCGTAGGCATTATGGGGCCGACTGAGGTGCACTCCTTCGGAGACACCTTGGGCGATGTCTGCCATCAGTTGGGGGTATGTAATGCGAAAATATGGCCCCATTCACCGGTAATCGGTTACCCCAAAACGCTCCAACTGATGAAGGATCTGCGTATTGGCATCGTGGCTTCGGCCCCGGGATTGTTATTAGCCTTGGCCAAGGAGGCAGAGAAGCTGGGTTTCAACCCGCGCGAGGATTTTCATCTGCGCGCCTTCATGATGAGTGGTGAGCTGTGTACGCCAGCATTGAAGAACAATTTGTATAGCCTTTGGGGTTGTGAAGCCTACAACAGTCTGTACGGCTCGCAAGAAGCGATGGTAATTGCTGCTGCCAATACTCGTGACCAACTGATGCCCCACCGTCTCAACTACATCATTGAGGTTTTGAACCCTGATACGGGCGAAAGTCTGGGTGACACAGGCGAGGGAGAGTTGTGCGTCACCATGCTGATCGACGGCGTGAAACCCTTGATTCGGTACCGGACGGGCGACCTGGTCAGCATTCAGAAAACCGCGGGGAACCCGATTGCCCTAGCACAAGTAATGAAAGTGGTTGGGCGTGTCAAAGATGCCATGACCCTCAACTGCAAAGCGTTCACGGCGGGCTTTATCGAGCAGGCGCTGCTTGAGGGTGTCGAACAGTGCCTGGGTTACCAGATTGTCATCAACTGTGTGAATGGCAGCGATACGCTGATCGCCAAAATGGAAATGTCCAGATTTTACCAAGGCGATCGTAGCCAATTAACGTTGTTGATCCGTGAACGCGTACGCGAGCGACTGGGCGTCGAGGCGACCATCATGCTGGTCGATGATCTTGATGACCATGTAAATTTGGGCAGCTGGTTCAGTTGGAAAGAAGCACGAATTGTAGATCAGCGCAGTCGATAGGCGGGGCATTGTATGAGCATGTCCACGCGGGTTTTGTCAGATAAAAGTGAGCTGTTTCAGAAAGTTCGTGCTTTAAGAGATCGCTACATCGGTGACAATCCCGCAGGTGAAGCAAGGTTTTCGGACGCCGAGTCGTTACGTGACTGCTGCTCCTACCATTTGGTGTATATGGATGGTGAGGAGATAGTGGGTGCTATTCGGATAACTCCATTGGGACACGGTATGAGCTTCGTAGAACGGGTTGTTGATGTCGGACATTATTTCGCTTATCCAATCGACTCGTTTGATGCCAATCGATTGGTGCTGGAGGAGAAGTACAGAGGTGGCGTACATTTGAAGTGCTTTCTTTTGCAGGCAGCTATCTGGTTGAAAGCCAATACGCAGTTTCAATACATATCCGCTTTATGCAGGGGTCGCTTAGCTGCCTTGTACGTCGATATTGGAGGGCATGTTGTTGCAAACGACGTTGTTTGGACAGGTCTGCAATCATCACGTAACTACAGTCTGGTCTACCTTGAATTGGAGACCGTCTTCAACACGATTAAAAAGGGAAAATAATTTATGGATAAGTTCTTTAAAGAGCTGGATGTCATCGTCGATAACGGCTGGACCAAGATTAAAAGCGGTCGGTACTGGAATCACAGTCTTGAACAGCCGATGACGGTCGAACTTTATCAGCAGGTAATGCTTCAGATTTACCATTACACCCGATTCAATTCGATTAATCAGGCAGCTTGTGCGTTTAGTGCAGACCCGGCACAGACAGCGCTGCTGCGCTTCGTTTACAAGCACGCGCTAGAAGAACTCGGCCACGAGAAAATGGTTATTCGTGATCTCGAATCGATCGGCGCCTTACCGGAATCGCTTCCTGCGCCGCTTCCTCCCACACAGGCGCTGATCGCTTATCTAAATGATGTGGCCATCCGCTTGGGACCTATTGCCCGCTTGGGGTATAGCTACTGGGCAGAGGAGGTGTATGCCCACATCCAGCCCATCTTGGACAAGTTCCGCGTGGATCTGGGACTGACGGACGAGAAGATGACGTTCTTTGTCGCCCACTCGACGATTGATGAAAAGCATTCCGAAGAAGTTCGCCTGGCAATGCAGCGAGCGGTGAAAACGGACGAAGAGCGATTACTGATCAAAGAAGTGGCACGGGTGACGCTGTACCTCACTGGCCAGTTGCTGGAGGAGTCGCTTCTGGAATATGAGCGTCTCGTCCAGTTGACATTGGCCAAGGCGTCCTGAGTCGATGAAGCTGATAGTCATTGTCGGGTCAAGCCGGGCCAATGGTGTCAGCTGTCGGGTGGTGTCGTTGATCCGACGCCATCTGGACGGCCGAGCGTCAGTCGAAGATCTATGGCTTCGTGATTATCGTATCGACTACTGCGATGCCGATAACGCCTGTTCGGACGTTGATTGTTCGTTGCCGGACGATGTTGCTGTGATCGTCGATAAAATGGTCAAGGCGGACGCCGTTCTGTACCTGCCCGTGATCCATGCCTATGGAACCAACAGCCGGTTCCAGGCATTTCTGGAGCGGGTGGGTTACGGCTTCATGCGCCCGCGTGCACGACCGCTGCGAGACAAGCTTGCGGCGGTAGCGGTCGTGGGCCGTCGATATGGCCACACGGCAGTGTTTGGCCAAGTGGTGCTCAATGTCTTGTTAAACAAAATGGTGTTGGTCGGTTCCGGCTTTCCCGCCACGTTTAACACACAACTGGTTCGGGACCCCGAAGCGGAAGAGGCTTTGCGCGAAACCTTGGATCGCCTCCTGGAACACCATCAAAGGTTGAACGAACGATCCCTTCGCGGCGATGAGCGTTTGCGGTTGCTCAAGCAAGTCCAATTTCAAACTGGATGAAAAATAAATGTCTTTTCGAGATTCTTTGATAGCCGTCCTGGTGGCTTTCCTGTGGGGGTCACAAGTGACGGCGGTTAAGATCGGCGGTCAAGAGCTTCCGCCCATTCTTATGGTTGCCATGCGCTTCGCCGTAATAGCTGCTGTATTAATACCGTTTTGCAGCATTCCCAAGCGTGGCGAACTGCTCCAGGTTTTCTGGATTGCCTCGTTTGCGGGAGCGCTGCATTTCGGATTGCTGTACTGCGGCATTTCGCGAGTGGATGCCACTACGTCTGCTGTCGCTTACCAACTGGCAACACCTTTCACGCTGTTGCTGGCCTTCGCGGTACTCGGGGAGCGCATCGCATTAACCGTCGTGGGGGGGATTATCATCGCGTTGATTGGTGTGTTGATCGTGTTGGGGGGCGTGGGCAATGGCGGTGCGCTCTCGGGAATACTGCTGGTGATTGCTTCAGCCTTTGTCTTTGCCGTGGGAACGTTGCTCACCAAGCGGTGGGGTCCTTTCAACCCGGTAGCAATTAGCGCCTGGACGGCATTGATTGCTGCGCCAGAGTTGTTGGTTGTTTCAGCTGCGATTGAAGGGGGAGAGTGGGGTTACGTGCTGACGGCCAGTCCGATGGCATGGGCCGCCGTATTGTATACAGCCGTCAGCGGCGGGTTGATTGGATTTGGACTGTGGTATTGGCTTTTGGCTAGATACCCTGTCCAGCGCCTTTCTCCGTTTCTGCTGTTGGTACCTGTATTTGCCGTAGCGATCAGCCAATCCCTCTTGAAAGAAGCATGGTCTCCAAGCCTTGTCGTCGGCGGTGTGGCCGTTTTGACCGGTGTCGGGCTTTGCCAGGTCCGTCTGATGCCCCGGCGGACCGGGGCGGCAAAAGCTCGTCCAAATGACCGGTGAACCCTTAGGAGGTTATGTTTAATGAAATGGTTGGGTCAGTTGGCATTGCTCGGCGTGCGCCAGCAAAACCGGGTACGCTACAGGCTAAAAAGCCGACGCTGGAAGACCGCTGATTGCGAGATCGCCTATTTGCTTTCAAGGCCGCGCGGGGCTCGATCCACGTTGGTATTTCTCCATGGATTAGGTGCCAGCAAGGATCAGTGGGGACCTCATATTTACTCGTTGGCAGACGCTTACAACTGCGTGTTCATTGACCTGCCCGGTGAGGGGGAATCCTCTTACGACCGCACGCAGAGCTACAGTCCTTTCGTTCAGGTAGAGCGGCTCAAGGCGTTTCTTGAAACGCAATGCTTTACAGACATCGTATTGATCGGAAGCTCCATCGGTGGATGCATTGCATGCCTTTACGCAGCGACTTACCCGACAGGCGTGTCCCGTTTGATTGCGCTTGCTCCCGCCGGCTTGGCAGCGATGAGGCCAAGCCCGGCAATGAGCCGGTTCGTAAGAGAGGGCAAACATCCATTTGGCTACCGAACCGTAAGTGAGATGCAGGCGTTCTGGGATATCGTGTTTACCAGCGCGCCCGAGGTGCCGACATTTCTGGCAAAAGCGCTGGCCATCAAGGGCGCGTTTCGCTATCCGAGGGTCGGGAAAATATTGGGTGACTTTGAAGACGCCGGGTTGTACCTACTTCAGTCGCGGCTTGCTGAAGTCCAGGCCATGACATTGATTGTGTGGGGTAGCAATGATCGAGTTTTTGATATTTCTTGCGTGGACGAGGTAAACCGCCTCCTGCCGCAAGCCAGCATCTGCATCATTCGTGGAGCAGGCCATGTTCCGTATCTGGAGTATGGTGAGCAGACTTTGGCAGCCATTCGGCAGTTTATCCTCTGACGGCGCCTGTTCTCCCGAAATCAGAGCCCTACGGGTAGGGTTAATTCAAGGTTGACCCTTTTTGAGCCTGTGAGTAGTATCCGATGTATATTCAGAAACTATTCATGCAAAGTCTTTTCAAGACACAGGACGTCTTAAATGTATTACCAGCTATCATTATCCAAGTGTTCACTCAGATACGCCTCCGACTCTAATGCTCGCATGTTCGTTGCTTTTAAAGGTATTACTTGGCGACGTTAGTTCAGAAATTAAAATATCGTGTTGTTTTTTGATTGGATGCTAGTGAGCCAGTTGGTTGATGGGTCAAGCGCTAGTTTCATGATTTTTTTGTTGGCTTAATGCCTCTTTCTATGACTTAAAGGTCGCAAAAGTCAGTTGTAAATATAATAAGGAATGATTTAATGAATGGAGCAGCCATTAATGTTAGCGTTGAAAAGGATGCCAGTCGCTTGAAATGCGACCCGCTGACAGTTTATGAAGCCGCTGTCGAATTGCTAGGGCCCGATAAGGCTTTTATTCTCGAGTCACTTTCAGGCCCCAGTCGCGACCGTAAAGCAACTATCATTGGATTGGAACCACTGCTGGCAATAAAGATTTATGAGGGAAATGCGACACTTGAGGGTAGTGAGCATCTGACAGGGTACTTAATGAAATCACTGTTGGAGAGGAACATTGTTCTAGACCATCGTGGCCGTGTCTCCATTGATTCGAACGATGCTGTTTGGGATTTGTTACGTGCTTTACAGGCGTCCTTCGAAGCTCCCCGGAATTGTAACCCCAGCCTTGCTTTTTTTGGTTATTTTTCTTATGACACTGTTCGGTTTGTTGAGAATATTCCAGACTTGACCGAGCGATCCAATGAGTACCCAATCATTGCATTAACCGTGTTCCAAACGCTGATTTACTTTCACTCCAACGCAACTGTAGAGGTCATGGTTAACAATTGCTCTTTGTGGGAGGCGCGCAGCACCGATGATTATGCTGGGCTTCTGACCGATTCCGGCAGCGTTCCGGTATCTGACGCACCCATTGTTTATCCAAGGGTTACGGTTGCTCGCGATAGTGTGGAAAAAGAACAATTTCTGGGCTGGGTCTACACCGCGTTGGAGCACATTCGCCAAGGTGATATCTACCAAATTCAATTGGGTCATGAAGTGCAGGTGGATACGCCGGTCCAGCCGTTGGAAGTGTATCGGGCCTTGCGGAGGAACAATCCGTCTCCCTACATGTATCTTGCCCATCTGGGAGGGGTCGACCTCATCGGCGCCAGCCCGGAACTTTTTGTCCGGATCAAGGATGACTTGATCGAGATGAGGCCTATCGCCGGTACCGTGGGAAAGACGCCGGGTGTTAGCTCTAGTGAGTTAATCCTGAGTATGACGCGCTCAGAAAAAGAGCGGGCGGAACATTTAATGCTGGTCGACTTGTGCCGAAATGATATCGGCCGCGTCTGTCAGCCGGGATCACTGGAAGTCGACGAGTTAATGCTGGTGGAGGAGTATTCTTACCTCTATCACATGGTTTCAAACGTGCGCGGTGTGTTGCGAAAAGGCTTCGATGCTTTTGATGTGATAAAGGCGTCTTTCCCTGCGGGCACCATGACGGGCGCACCGAAAGTTCGGGCGATGCAGATTATCGAAGGCTTGGAAAATAATCGTCGCGGCATATATGCCGGAGCGGTGGGCCTGATCGGATTCGACGGCAGCGTCAATACGGCTTTGTGTATTCGATCGGCGGTTCATAATAAGGGCACCTACTACTTGAGGGCTTCCGCAGGAGTTGTCGCAGATTCGGATCCGGAGAAAGAATGGACTGAAACATTTTACAAGATGAGCTCCGTTTATCGCGCCGTTACCGGAAAGGAAATGCTCCAATGAAGGTTTTCCTGATTGATGCTTATGACAGCTTTGTATTTATTATCAGCCAATACCTTGAGCAGTTGGGGCTGGAAACCTATGTAGAGCGTAATGATGTCCCTGATTTGATAAAGCGAATTGAAGCATATGCCCCGGATTTTTGCGTGCTCGGTCCTGGGCCGGGTCATCCGCAGGATGCAGGTTATATTGAGTTGATACAGCATTTTAAGGGTAAGTTGCCCTTGCTGGGCGTTTGCTTGGGGCACCAGGCTATTGGACTCGCATTCGGTGGCTCGATAATTCGGGCTGGTCATGTCATGCATGGAAAGATCAGTACGATAAACAATGACGGTCTCGGTGTATACACTCATACGGGCGGCAATTCGATCAAGGCGACACGCTACCACTCACTGATCATTAACGACAGAAACTTCCCTGAGGAACTGATCGTGACATCCGTCTCTGGTGATGATGGATATATAATGGGGGTACGGCATTCTGAGTATCCAATAGAAGGTGTTCAATTTCATCCCGAGAGTATTTTGACCGAGGGCGGACTTTTGATTTTCAAAAACTTTATCGCAGTGCACTGTTCCGGCTCTAGTGTGGGCGGAACGGGCATCGGGTTGGCGGCATCGTAGTGTGTATGTTCGGCATATCAAGAAAACCTATATGGCAGGGATTAGTGTGAGTGGCTTCGATAACTATAAAAAAGAGAGCGTCTCCCCAGGTATTAATGTTGAAGATGTACTCGGTGAGTTTTCTGTACTAGCCAAGGATTTGCACCGCAGTGACTGGGAGCGCCATTTACGTAAGGTGCTGCGTAGAATCGGTTATGTCAGCTATTTGCTGAGTTTTGGTTCCTCTAATGCGAACGATCCTGTCAATAGAGTCGTGACGACTTATCCGGCGGACTGGCTCAGACGATATCAAGATGAGAGATTTGTTCAGGTAGATCCAATAATTAAGCATTGCCGCCATCACTTTGTGCCGCTCTTTTGGGGGCGTGCCCGGCGGCGGGCACGGGGCCGATCCAGAGATTTCTGGAATGCACGTGAAGAGTATGGTCTGTCGCAAGGGGTGAGCATTCCCATGCGATATAACGAAGTAGTCGGATCACTTAATGTTGCTCAGGCCATAAATTCGAATGAGGAGTCAGGCGATGGCCTGGATACCTCGTTGGGAATGCTTTTCATGCTGATCCCTTTTCTTCTGGAAGGCTCACAGAACTACTTGAAGGAACCAGGCGAACAATTGTCTGGCCTGACTCAGCGAGAGTCTGAAGTGCTGAGATGGTCAGGGGCAGGAAAAACAAGCTGGGAGATGAGTTGTATCTTGGGTTGCTCTGAACGCACTATCAATTTCCATATCGCAAACGCGAGCCGAAAACTGGGGTCTTTCAGCCGTCGACAAGCAGTAGGCTTAGCATTGGCTCAAGGATTGATTTCACTTTAACAACTGACCAGGACCCCCTCATGCCTCTCATCTGTCGCTTTATGGATTCGCCCGTCGGCGAGCTCAAACTGGTGGCCAGGGAAAACAGCTTGGCCGCCATCCTTTGGGAAAACGACCGTCCCAACCGCGTCCGCCTTGGTCCTATGACGGATGATCCGAACAGTGAAGTCCTCACGCGTACCGAACAGCAGTTGGGCGAATACTTCGCCGGGACGCGTACCTGTTTTGAACTCGACTTGGACTTTTCTGGCACCGACTTTCAGAAGAAAGTCTGGCAAGCGCTATTGACCATCCCCTTCGGCGAAACCCGCACCTACAGCCAGATCGCCCTTCAAATCGGCAGCCCGGCGGCGGTCAGAGCGGTGGGCGCGGCCAATGGCAAGAACCCTATTTCGATCATCGCCCCGTGTCATCGGGTGATTGGTGTATCCGGTGAATTGACCGGGTTTGCCGGTGGGCTAGCGGCCAAAGAGTTGTTGCTGAAGCTTGAGGGGTGGGATGCCACTCGGTTGAAAAAGCGGGTGGTGGTTGAGAATGCCGTGCAGGGTTCGTTGTTTTAGGGCAGCTGATCGCGCGCGGGGCATTGGAGCGATCTACTCACTGACAGCGACGAGAATTTTGTTGGAGCCAGGCTTGCCCGCGAAGCTGTGATTGAGGTGTGTCAGGTGTACCTCATCGCAGCCTCGCGCTGCTCGGCAGTTCCTACAGGGGCCGTGGAGAATGATCAAAATCCACACCTGACCAGTGGCCCTAGCCAAAAAACCTCCCGATGGAGTACAAATGTACTCCATGACGACCTTATCTCCCCGCCGTACCCAAATCCTCGCTTTTATCCGTGACCGCATCGCGCAGAACGGACAGCCGCCGAGCCTTGCTGAAATCTGTGAAGCCTTCGGGTTTGCGTCGCGCAGTGTGGCGCGCAAGCACATTGTGGCGCTGACCGAAGCCGGTCTGATTGAAGTCACCGCCAATCAGGCGCGGAGCATTCGGCTGGTGTCTGCCAGCCCCAGACCCGAGTTACTGGAACTGCCTGTGCTCGGGCGTGTGGCCGCGGGTTTGCCCATCGGACCGGACATCGACACCCATGACACGCTGCTGCTGGACCGTGGCACCTTTTCGCGAATTCCCGATTATCTGTTGCGTGTCAAAGGTGACTCGATGATCGAGGACGGCATCCTCGATGGCGATCTGGTGGGCGTGCAGCAAAGCGGCGAGGCCCATGAGGGGCAAATCGTCGTGGCGCGCCTGGATGGCGAAGTGACGATCAAGCGCCTGCACAAGGGCGAACAACAAATCCAGCTGCTACCCCGTAACCCGGCCTACAAGCCGATCATCGTTCACCCCGATCAGGACTTCGCCATCGAAGGCGTGTTCTGTGGCCTGGTGCGCCGCGAATGATGGGCGCGGTAGTCAGCCTCGAGGCGCTGCTGGACGAGCGCCGAATCTGGAAAGGCCGTCCTGCGGTCCAGCCCGTCGCCGCGCAACCCACCGGGCACGCGTTGCTCGATGCCGCGTTGCCCATGGGCGGCTGGCCGCCGTCGGCGCTGAGCGAAATCCTGATTCCGGCCGATGGCAGTGGCGAGTTGCGCTTGCTCTGGCCGACGCTGGCCCGGCTGGCCGACAGCGGCGAACGTATCGTGCTGGTGGCGCCGCCTTTCGTGCCGTATCCCCAGGCCTGGCAGGCGGCGGGCATTGACCTGCGGCAACTGGCGGTGATCGACGCCAACGAGCGCGATGCCTTGTGGGCGGTGGAGCAATGCCTGCGTTCGGGCAGTTGCGGGGCGGTGTTGTGCTGGCCGAAGAAGGCCGATGATCGCGCCCTGCGAAGACTGCAAGTGGCCGCTGAAACCGGCGAGACCCTGGCATTTGCCTGTCGTCCGCAACAGGCTGCTGCCAATCCGTCGCCGGCGGCATTACGCCTGGCCATCGACGTGCGCCCGACCCAATTGCGGGTGCTCAAATGTCGAGGCGGTCTGGTGCCGCCGACTCCCATTCCCTTCGCGACCGACGCTTGAGGTTCCTATGCTCTGGGCCTGTGTCCTGTTGCCGCAACTGGCGCTGGACGGCGTCTTGCGTCGTCGCGCCGATCCTGAACAACCGCTGGCGCTGATCAGCGGCACGGCCCAGCGGCGTGTGTTGCAAACCGTCAATGCGGCGGCTCGCGAACTGGGCCTGCGTCCGGGCCAGTCTTTAACCGCCGCGCATGCCATGACCCACGCATTTGCCACGGCCGAATACGAGCCTGCCGACACCGAGCGCTGGCACCGACTACTGGCCGCCTGGGCTTACCGGTTCAGTTCCCAGGTCAGCCTGAAATACCCCCGCGTGTTGCTGATGGAAATCGAGTCCAGCCTGGGCCTGTTCGGTCCGTGGCCAGTATTCGAAGCGCGTTTGCGCCATGAACTGACGGCATTGGGTTTCACTCACCGTATTGTCGTGGCGCCTAACCCGGTGGCAGCGCGCATGCTCGCCAACGGTCACGACGGGCTGTCGGTCACGTGCAATGACAGGCTGCTGCAGATCATCGAGCAGATGCCGGTCAACCGCATTGGCCTGAGCCGAGAGGCGTCCACGGCCTTCGCACGCATGGGCCTGCACACGTTGCGCCACGTGCTGGCATTGCCTCGGGAAACCCTGGCCCGGCGCTTTCCGGCGCAAGTGTTGCAGCATCTGGACACCTTGATCGGGCGCAGGCCCGTGGCGCTGGAGTGCTACCTGCCGCCGGACTTTTTCGACCTCCGCATCGAGCTCAATTTCGATGTGGAATCTCACCAGGCGCTGCTGTTTCCGCTCAAACGTCTGATTAGCGATCTGGCAGCGTTTCTGGCTGGGCGCGACAGCGGCGTACAGCGTTTCATCATTCATCTGGAGCATGTCCCCAGCGTGACCGGTGCTGTGCCGGATACCCTGGTGCCGGTCGGGCTGCTCAGTGCCGAACGTGAAGCGAACATGCTGTTTGAGCTGGCGCGCGGGCGACTGGAGCAGGTTCAGGTGCCCGCGCCGGTGCGCGCCATGCGTCTGCACGCCCGGGATCTGCCGGCCTTCGTGCCCACCCACCGCGAGCTGTTCGATGACCGTCCACAGCAATCGATGCCGTGGGAACAGCTGCGTGAACGCCTGCGTGCGCGGCTGGGGGATGAGGCGGTGAGCGGCTTGCGCGCCCATGCCGATCATCGTCCTGAATGTGCGTGGCAACCGGGTCTGCTCAGCAAGACCACCAGCCCCGCGCCCTTTGTCCCGCGCCCCGGCTGGCTGTTGCGCGAGCCTGAACCGCTGCATGAATCCAGCGTGCGGGTGCTGGCAGGTCCCGAGCGCATCGAGTCCGGCTGGTGGGACGGTGGCGACGTGCGGCGCGATTACTTCCTCATCGAAACCCGCTCAGGCCAACGTGCCTGGGCCTATCGCCCGGTGGGTGACGACAGTGGCCTGCTGCTGCACGGCTGGTTCGCATGAGCGGCGCATATGCGGAGCTGCATTGCCTGTCCAACTTCAGCTTTCAGCGCGGCGCGTCCAGCGCCAAAGAGCTGTTCGAACGGGCAAAATTGCACGGCTATGAGGCCTTGGCCATCACCGATGAATGCACACTGGCCGGCATCGTACGGGCCTGGCAGGCGTCGAAGGATGCCGAACTGCCGCTGATCATCGGCAGCGAGATGAGCATCGACCAGGGTCCGAAAGTGGTGCTGCTGGTGGAAAACCTGACGGGCTATCAGACCCTCTGCGGGCTGATCACCAACGGACGCCGCCGGGTGAAAAAGGGCGAATACCGTCTGCTGCGCGAGGATTTCAAAACCCCCATGAGCGGGTTACTGGCGTTGTGGGTGCCGGATTTGCAGGAGGACGCCGCCACGCTGGGTGAACAGGGCCAATGGCTGCGTGGGATATTTCCCGACAGCGTGTGGCTGAGTGTGGAATTGCATCGTGGACCGGATGATGAAAAGCGTCTCGCGCACTTGGTCGCTCTGGCCCGGGAAGCAGGCATGCCCGCCGTGGCCTGTGGCGATGTGCACATGCACGCCCGTGGTCGCCGCGCGTTGCAGGACACCATGACCGCCATCCGCCATCACACCACTGTCGCCCAAGCAGGCCATCGATTATTTGCCAATGGCGAGCGGCATCTGCGTCCACTCTCCATGCTGGCAGACGTTTACCCCTCGCAGTTGCTGGCCGAAACCCTGCGCATTGCCGAGCGCTGTACCTTCGATTTAAGCCAGCTTCGCTATGAGTACCCCCATGAACTGGTGCCCAAGGAGCACACGGCCACTTCATGGCTGCGCCAACTGACCGAGGAGGGCGCGCGCTTTCGCTGGCCCGATGGCGTCCCGACCAAGGCCCGGGCCAACCTTGAAAAAGAGCTGAAAGTCATCGCCCAGATGAAGTACGAAAGCTACTTCCTCACCGTGCAGGACATCGTCGCCTTTGCCCGTGAGCGCGGGATTTTGTGCCAGGGCCGTGGCTCGGCGGCCAACTCCTCAGTGTGCTTTGCCTTGCGCATCACCGAGCTGGACCCTGAAACCAGCAATCTGCTGTTCGAGCGCTTCATTTCCACCGAGCGTAACGAGCCACCGGACATCGACGTGGACTTCGAGCACGAACGCCGCGAAGAAGTCCTGCAATACGTGTTTCGCCGTTACGGCCGGGGCAGGGCAGCGCTGACCGCCGTTGCCAGCACCTATCACGGGGCTGGCGCGGTCAGGGACGTGGCCAAAGTGCTGGGTTTGCCGCCGGATCAGATCAACGCGCTGGCCGATTGCTTCAGCCGCTGGAGCGATTCGATGCCGCCCGCCGAACGTCTGCGCGAATGCGGCTTCGATCCTGACAGCCCGATCCTGCGTCGAGTGATGACGCTGACCGGCGAGCTGATCGGCTTCCCTCGGCATCTGTCGCAGCACCCTGGCGGTTTCGTGATTTCCGAACATCCGCTGCACACCCTGGTGCCGGTGGAAAACGCGGCCATGGCCGATCGCACGATCATTCAGTGGGACAAGGACGATCTGGATCTGGTCGGGCTGCTCAAGGTCGACATTCTGGCGTTGGGCATGCTCACGGCAATACGCCGCACCTTCGATCTGGTGCAGTTGCATCGCCAGACCCACTGGACGCTGGCGACCGTCCCGCAGGAGGACAAACCGACTTACGAGATGATCAGCCGCGCCGACACCATCGGCGTGTTCCAGATCGAATCCCGGGCGCAGATGTCGATGCTGCCGCGCTTGCAACCGAAAACCTTTTACGACCTGGTGATCGAGGTCGCCATCGTTCGGCCGGGTCCGATTCAGGGCGGCATGGTGCACCCGTATCTGCGGCGGCGCATGGGCGAGGAGGAGGTGGTTTATCCCTCCGAAGAACTCAAGGACGTATTCGAGCGCACATTGGGCGTTCCGCTGTTTCAAGAGCAAGTGATGCAGCTGGCGATCGTGGCCGCCGATTATTCACCCGGTGAGGCCGATCAGTTGCGCCGTTCCATGGCCGCGTGGAAACGCCACGGCGGGCTGGAGCCCCATCGCATCCGGCTCAGTCAGCGCATGGCAGAGAAGGGCTACACGGATGAATTCATCTCCCGCATCTTCGAGCAGATCAAGGGCTTTGGCAGCTATGGCTTCCCGGAATCCCACGCCGCCAGTTTTGCGCTGCTGACCTACGCCAGTTGCTGGCTCAAATGCCATGAGCCTGCGGCCTTCACTTGCGCGCTGATCAACAGTTGGCCGATGGGTTTCTACAGCCCCGATCAACTGCTTCAGGACGCACGACGTCATCACATCGAAATCCGTCCGGTGGACGTGCGTTACAGCGACTGGGATTGCTCGCTCGAACCGGTCGACAGCCCCGAGTACAACCAGAACCTGGCGATCAGGATGGGCCTGCGCATGATCCGCGGCTTTCGTGAGGAAGACGCCAGACGCATCGAAACCGCGCGCGGGCATCAGGCGTTCAGCGATGCCACCGACCTGTGCCTGCGGGCCCATCTGGACAATCGCGCGCGCGAATCCCTGGCTGATTCCGGCGCACTGCGGGGTTTGATCGGCCATCGTCATCGAGCGCGTTGGGAGATCGCCGGGGTCGAAGCGCAGCGACCGTTGTTCACTGACCAATGCACGTCCGATGAACCGCAAGTGGCGCTGCCGCTGCCCAGTGTCGCGCAGGATCTGGTGGCCGATTACCAGACTCTGGGTACCACGTTGGGCCCGCATCCGATGGCGTTGCTGCGCGGCAAACTGGCCGCCAAGCGCTTTCGCAGCTCTAAGGATTTACTGACGCTGGAGCATGGCTGCACGGTCAACGTCGCAGGGCTTGTGGTCGGGCGCCAACGCCCGGGCACCGCCAGCGGAGTGACCTTCGTGACGCTGGAAGACGAGCACGGCATGCTTAATGTGGTGGTCTGGCTGGATCTGGCCGAACGTCAGCGAAAAGTGCTGGTGGGTTCGCAACTGATGCAAGTGTTCGGCAAGTTCGAGTACCAGAAAGGCGTACGCCACGTCATCGCCCAGCGGCTGTTTGACCTTACGCCGTTGCTGACCGGGCTTGACGTGCGCAGCCGGGATTTCAAGTGATTGAGCGCAGGACATATCCTGTAGGAGCCAACTTGTTGGCGAGGCGGTTGTACGGGTAAGTCCCGATCTGCCGTCTCGCGAATGAATTCGCTCCTACAGGGGGTGCCCCCTGAAAATACCGATTGGGCGATCACCGCGCCAACCATCCGCCATCGATGTTCCACGCTGCGCCCCGCACCTGCGCGCCGGCTTCGCTGCACAGGAACAACGTCAATTCGCCCAGCTGCGACGGCGTGACGAATTCCAGCGAAGGCTGCTTCTCGGCCAGCAAATCGATTTTCGCCTGTTCGACATCACCGGTCTGGGCGCCGCGATCATCGATCTGTTTCTGCACCAGTGGCGTCAGCACCCAGCCGGGGCAGATCGCGTTGCAGGTAACGTTGCTGGTGGCCGTCTCCAGGCCGACGACTTTGGTCAGGCCGATCACCCCATGCTTGGCCGCCACATAAGCCGCTTTGCCGGTCGAGCCGACCAGCCCGTGCACCGACGCGATGTTGATAATGCGGCCCCAGCCTCTGGCGCGCATCCCCGGCAACGCCAGGCGCGTGCTGTGGAACACAGAAGACAAGTTGATTGCGATGATCTTGTCCCAGCTCTCGACCGGAAAATCCTCCACGGCATCGACATGCTGAATGCCGGCGTTGTTGACCAGGATGTCGATGCCGCCGAACTCGCGCTCGGCGTAGGCGATCATGTCAGCGATCTGCGCCACGTCGCTGACGTCGGCAGGGTGGTGGCCAACCTTGCCGCCGCCGTGCTGCTTCACCTGTTCGATGACCGCCGAGGCGTCACCGAAACCGTTGAGCACCAGATTGGCGCCGGCCTTGGCCAGGCTCAACGCGATCCCTAAGCCGATGCCGCTGGTGGAGCCGGTGACCAGTGCGGTTTTGCCGTGCAGACTCATGTTCGATTCCTCATACGATGCCGGTTGCATAGAAGATGCCGATCACCACAAAGACCGCCAGGGTCTTGATGATCGTGATGCCGAAGATGTCCTTGTACGCCTCGCGGTGGGTAAGGCCCGTCACCGCCAGCAACGTGATCACCGCGCCGTTGTGCGGCAGCGTGTCCATGCCACCACTGGCCATCGCGGCCACGCGGTGCAGGACTTCCATCGGGATGTTGGCCGCATTGGCGGCGGTGATGAAGCTCTCGGACATCGCCGCCAGCGCGATGCTCATGCCGCCTGAGGCTGAACCTGTGATACCGGCCAGCAAAGTCACAGTGATCGCTTCGTTGACCAGCGGGTTGGGGATGCTCTTCAGACCGTCTGCCAGCACCAGAAAGCCGGGCAGGGAGGCGATCACCGCGCCAAAGCCGTATTCCGAGGCGGTGTTCATGGCCGCCAGCAAGGCGCCGCCGACTGCACTTTTGCTGCCGTCGGCCAACTTGGTGCGCACTGCGTTGAAGGCAAATACCAGCACGAACAGGATGCCGACCAACAACGCGGCTTCGACTGCCCAGATGGCGGTGATCTTGCTGATTTCCGTCTGCACCGGTGCCGCCATCCCCGGCAGTGACAAGGTGTGGGTCTTGCCGTACCACTGCGGAATCCAGTGGGTGAACAGCAGATTCATGATGCCAACCAGCAACAGCGGCGCCAGGGCAATCCACGGGTTGGGCAACTGGATGTCTTCTGGCGTGTCGGGCTCGTTGCGCAGGTCGGTGCCGTAGCCTTCGCCGGCACGTTGTGCCTTGTTGCGCTGGCGCTGGAGAAACAGCATGCCGGCGCAGAACACGAAGATCGTCCCGATCAGGCCCAGCCACGGCGCGGCCCAGGCGGTGGTGTTGAAAAAGGTCGAGGGGATGATGTTCTGGATCTGCGGGGTGCCGGGCAGGGCGTCCATCGTGAAGGAAAACGCGCCGAGCGCGATGGTGGCAGGAATCAACCGCTTGGGGATATTGCTCTGGCGAAACATTTCCGCCGCGAAGGGGTACACAGCAAACACCACCACGAACAACGACACGCCGCCGTAAGTCAGTAATGCGCAGACCAGCACGATCACCAGCATGGCCTGTTTGGTGCCGAGCAAACGAATTGCCGCTGCGACGATTGAGCGCGAAAAGCCCGACAGCTCGATCAGCTTGCCGAACACCGCACCGAGCAGAAAGACCGGGAAGTAGAGTTTGACGAACCCGACCATCTTATCCATGAACACCCCGGTGAAGGCGGGTGCAACGGCAGAAGGATCAGTCAGCAGCACCGCGCCAAGGGCGGCGATAGGGGCAAAAAGAATAACGCTGTAACCACGGTAAGCAGTCACCATGAGCAGCGTCAGGGCTGCCAGGGCAATGATCACACTCATCGAGTGTCTCCTTTTTATTGTTCTTAGGTGCGGTCGAGCCGCCGGTAGAGCGCAAGCGAGATTCGTGCCAGGGAATTAAGTGATTGATTTACCTGGACTTACTTGAAATGAGCCCGTCTTGCTTGGTTATTCGTCTCGAAATGGAGATTTGAAGAGGCCTAAGATTCTGTGGGAGCGGACTTGTCCGCGAAAGCAATCGTCCTGCCGATTAAAATTCATCAGTAGTCAGGGCCTCTTCGCTGACAAGTCCGCTGCCACAGGCTTGAAGGCAGGGCAAAGATCAGGAGTCTACGTACAGAGATCAAGTCTCTTTATTGAGATTCGGCTATTCCCAGCGCGGCCATCTTTTTGTACAGCGTAGATCGCCCAAGCCCCAGTTGCTGGGCCGCAAGAATCACGTTGCCGCCGCACTGCGCAAGTTTTGACTGGATCAGGGTTCGATCAAAGCGCTGCCGGGCCTGGGTGAAGGTTTCCGCGCAGTCACGGCTGGCCGGATGGAAACTCGTTGCCTCCACTGGCACCAGCGTACCGATCGCCGCGCGGATTTCCTGAGCATCGAGCAACAGATCATCACTGAGCAGTGCGGCCCGCTCCAGCACGTTGCGCAGCTCGCGGATGTTGCCGGGCCAGGCGTGCTGGCCGAGCGCATGCACTGCGCCGGGCTCGAGTTCATGCCGACTGCGCAGTTCTTCAAGAATCGCCTCACTCAGAGCGGGCAAGTCGTCGAGGCGCTCGCGCAATGGCGGGACCTGGATCGGCAGCACGCTGAGGCGGTAAAACAAATCGGCGCGGAACTCGCCGCGTTTGATCGCAGCTTCAAGATCGGTGGACGTCGCCGCGATCAGGCGTATGTCGCTTTTGACCATCTCATTGGAGCCGACCGGTTCGTATTCCCGTTCCTGCAACACCCGCAGCAATTTGCTCTGCAAGGGCAACGGCATGTCGCCGATCTCGTCGAGAAACAGCGTGCCGCCTTCGGCCAGGTGCAATTTGCCGTGACGTCCTTTGCGCTCGGCACCCGTGAAGGCGCCTGGAGCTGTGCCGAAAAATTCGGCTTCAAGCAGGGTTTCCGGGATCGCTGCGCTGTTGATGCTGACAAAGGGTTTGCCGGCGCGCGGCGAAGCGTTATGGATGGCATGGGCCAGCAGCTCCTTGCCGGTGCCGGTTTCGCCGAGCAGCAGCACCGGCGACTCGGCACTGGCGCTGCGCCGCGCCCGCCGCTTGACCTCAAGGCTCGGCGCGCTGGTGCCAATAAAGTGCGCAAAACTGTATTTGGCCTGACGGGCCCGCAGCAGTGAGCGGGTCGAGGCCAGTTCCTGCTGCATGCTCAGGTAACGCTTTAGCAGCGGGGAGAGGGCGTGCAGTTCATCGAACAGCGCAAAACCAATGGCGCCGATGACCCCGCCCAGATCGTCATGAATGGGCAGGCGCATGACCACCAAGGGGTCTTTGGCGGTGTCCATCATGTCGAGCAATATGGGCTGGCCATCGCTGGCAACCTGCCGCAGCAGGCTACCGGGGATGACTTTCTCGCAGGGCTGACCGACTGCCAGGCTCGCGTCCTCCAGACCAAAACGCCTGGCGTAGCGTTCGTTGATCCAGACGATCCGGGCTTCCTTGTCGACGATTACAGTACCTTCACTGGACTGCTCGATGATTTCGAACAGCGAACGGATCGCAAGTCGCCGTACGCGTCGGTAATCCTTGAGGCTGTCACTGTCTTTCATCCACTGTTCCGTCGTAACGCTTTTCGGCATCTGGCCGCGCAGACTGCTGGTGTTGATTCAGTTGTAACCCGGGTGCGCCGCTGCCAATAACTCCCGAGTGTAGGGGTGCTGCGGAGCGTCGAATACATCATGGCTGGCGCCGCGCTCGACCACCTTGCCGTCCTTGACCACGATCAGGTCATGGGCCAGCGCCCTGACCACCGCCAGATCGTGGCTGATGAACAGATACGTCAGCCCGTGCTTTTCCTGCAGTTGGCGCAACAGCGCAACCACCTGCTTCTGCACGGTACGGTCCAGTGCGGAAGTCGGTTCATCCAGCAGGATAAGGGCAGGTTTAAGGACCAGCGCGCGGGCGATCGCGATACGTTGCCGCTGACCGCCGGAAAACTCATGGGGGTATCGGTGCCGACTCAAAGGGTCGATGCCGACTTCTTCCAGTACACGAATGACCTCGTTTTCACAGCAGACCTTGTCCAGTTCGCTGTGCACCTCCAGCCCTTCGCTGATGATCTGCGCCACTGACATGCGCGGGCTGAGGCTGCCATACGGGTCCTGAAACACCACTTGCATCTGCTTGCGCCAGGGGCGCATTTGCTTCTGATTAAGGGTGTCCAGCGACTGGCCCTTGAAGCGAATACTGCCACGCGATTCCAGCAAGCGCAGGATTGCCTGACCAAGTGTCGATTTACCCGAGCCGGATTCGCCGACGATACCCAGGGTTTTGCCGCGCTCGATGCTCAGGCTGATGTCATCGACTGCTTTGAGATATTCCTGATGCCGACCGAAAATTCCGCCGCCCAACGAAAACCAGACCCGCAGATTATCGACTTCCAGCACCTTCTCGCGGGTGTCGCGGGGCAATGGTTCGCCAGCAGGCTCGGCGTCCAGCAGCAGGCGGCTGTAGGGGTGCTGGGGGTGCTTGAACAGCAGGTGGCAATTGGATTGCTCGACGATCTCACCGGCGCGCATCACGCAGACGCGCTGGGCGATGCTATGCACCAGATTCAAATCGTGACTGATCAACAGCAGCGACATGTTCAAGCGCTGTTGCAGTTCCTTGAGCAGCAGCAGGATTTTGCGCTGAACCGTGACATCGAGCGCCGTGGTGGGCTCGTCGGCAATCAACAACTCGGGCTCACAGGCCAAGGCCATGGCGATCATCACCCGTTGCCGCTGGCCGCCGGAAAGCTCATGGGGATAGGCTTTCAGGCGCTTTTTGGCGTTCTGGATGCCTACCAGTTCGAGCAGTTCGAGGATGCGTTTTTGCGCTGCGCGTCCGGTCATGCCCTTGTGCAGCAGCAAGGTCTCGCCGATCTGCCTGGACACCGTGTGCAGCGGGTTGAGCGAGGTCATCGGCTCCTGAAAGATCATCGCGATCTGATTGCCGCGAATCTCGCGCAGCAGCTTGCCATCGGCGCCAAGCAGCTCCTGACCGCGATAGCGAATGCTGCCGGTGCTGACCGTGCCCGCCTGGGGCAACAGTTGCAGGATCGAGTGCGCCGTCACCGATTTGCCGGAACCCGACTCGCCCACCAGCGCCAGGCATTCGCCCGCCGGGATATCCAGGCTCAGGTTCTTGACCACCGTGTTACCGCTGAAGGACACCGACAGGTCACGTATTTCAATCAGGTGCTCAGACATGTCAGGACCTCGGGTCGAAGGCATCACGCAGCGCCTCGCCTATGAAAACCAGCAGCGAAAGTATCAGCGCCAAGGTGAAAAAAGCGGTAAGGCCCAGCCACGGCGCCTGCAGATTCTGTTTGCCCTGTCCGATCAGCTCACCCAGTGATGCGCTGCCGGCGGGCATGCCGAAACCGAGGAAATCCAGCGCCGTCAGGGTTGAAATCGCGCCGGTGAGAATGAACGGCAGATAGCTCAACGTCGCGTTCATGGCGTTGGGCAAAATGTGCCGCATGATCACTTTGCGGTCATCCAGCCCCAAGGCACGGGCAGCTTTGACGTATTCCAGATTACGCCCGCGCAGAAATTCGGCGCGCACCACGTCCACCAGCGCCAGCCATGAAAACAGCGCCATGATTCCCAACAGCCACCAGAAATTGGGCTCCACGAAGCCCGACAGGATAATCAGCAGGTACAGCACCGGCAGCCCGGACCAGACCTCCAGCAGACGCTGGCCGATCAGGTCCACCCAGCCGCCGTAATAGCCTTGCAGCGCTCCTGCGGCAATGCCGATCAGCGCACTGATGACGGTCAACGCCAGGGCGAACAGAATCGACACTCGCGAGCCGAAAATCACCCGGGCCAGCACGTCCCGGGCCTGATCGTCGGTGCCCAGCCAATTGACCGAGGAGGGCGGACTTGGGGCTGGTTTGTTCAGCTCATAGTTGGGCGTGTCGTCACTGAATGGAATCGGCGGGAACAGCATCCAGCCATCGCCTTTTTCGATCAGCTTCTGCACGTAATCGCTGCGGTAGTCTGGCTGGAATGGCAGCTGCCCACCGAATTCCTGCTCGGTGTAACGTTTGAAGGCGGGGAAGTACAACGAGTGCTGATAGCTGAGCACCAAGGGTTTGTCGTTGGCAATCAACTCGCCGCCCAGGCTGATCAGGAACAGGCCGCAGAACAGCCACAGCGACCACCAGCCACGGCGGTTATTACGAAAGCGCTCGAAACGACGGCGAGCCACCGGAGACAATCTGCGCATCAAACGTTCCTCGCGCTGAAGTCAATTCGGGGGTCAACCAGGGTGTAGCAAATGTCGCCCACCAGCTTAATCAGCAGACCGAACAGGGTGAAGATGAACAACGACCCGAACACCACCGGATAGTCCCGGGAAACGGCAGCCTCATAACTCATGCGCCCCAGGCCATCGAGGGAGAAGATCACCTCGATCAACAGCGAGCCTGCGAAAAACACGCTAATGAATGCCTGGGGGATGCCAGCCACCACTAGCAGCATGGCGTTGCGAAACACATGGCCGTACAACACCCGGCGTTCGCTCAAGCCCTTGGCCCGTGCCGTCACGACGTATTGGCGTGTGACTTCATTCAAAAACGAGTTCTTGGTGAGAATGGTCAACGTCGCAAAACCACCAATCACCAGTGACATGACCGGCAACACCAGGTGCCAGAAGTAGTCGGCGATTTTGCCCACGGTGCTCAGTTGATCGAAGTTTTCCGACACCAGACCGCGCACCGGGAACCAATTCAGCGACGTGCCGCCGGCGAACACCACCACCAGCAACATGGCAAACAGAAACGCTGGCATTGCGTAGCCGACGATGATGGCGGTGCTGGTCCAGATGTCGAAATGGCTGCCGTGTTTCACCGCCTTGCGTATGCCCAGCGGGATCGACACCAGATAGGTGATCAGCGTCGCCCACAGGCCGAGGGAGATCGACACCGGCATTTTCTGCAGGATCAGGTCCGTGACTTTGGCGCCCCGGAAAAAGCTGTTGCCGAAATCCAGCCGTGCGTAGCTGGTGAGCATCAGCCACAGGCGCTCATGCAGCGGCTTGTCGAAGCCGTATTGATGCTTGATGTCCTCGATCAGTTTGGGGTCCAGGCCGCGGCTGGCCCGGGACTGCCCGGCGTTCATGGTTTCCGTATGACCGGCGCCGATGGAACCACCCGCCACCCCTTGCAGTTTGGCGATGGCTTGCTCGACCGGACCGCCGGGCGCTGCCTGAACGATAAAGAAATTCACCAGCAGGATGGCGAACAGCGTCGGAATGATCAGCAGCAGGCGCCGCAACAGGTAGCCGAGCATTACTTCACCTCCGTGGGGATGGCCGAGGCGCCACGCTGTTTGGCGAATTGCTCGTTGGTCAACGCCTGCGGGCTGACTTCCCACCAGGTGTCGATGGCCTCGCTGTTGCTGGCTTGTATTTTCGGAATGCCGAAACGGTTCCACCAGACCGTCGAAGAACCCGGCGGGTAATAGTTGGGAATCCAGTAATAACCCCATTGCATGACCCGGTCCAGCGCGTGGGCGTAGTCGATCATGGCGGGTTTGTTATCCGCCGTGGCCAGGCCGTTGATCAGTGTGTCGATCGCCGGGTCCTGGAGCACCATGTAGTTGCTTGAGCCTGGGTCTTTCGCCACCTTGGAGCCGAAACTGTTGTACAGCTCGACCCCCGGCGAGGTCGAGACGTTGTAGCCGGTGACAATCATGTCGTAGTCCCGGGCCATGACGCGGTTCAGATACTGGGCTGAGTCGATGCGACGGATTTCGAAATCGATGCCGATCTGCGCCAGATTGCGCTTGTATGGCAGCAGGATTTTCTCGAAGCCGCTCTGGCCGTTCAGGAATGTAAAGCTTAACGGCTCGCCTGCGGCATTGACCAAATGGTCGCCCTTGGGCATCCAGCCCGCTTCTTCCAGCAGCGCCAGCGCCTGCAACTGCTTGTCGCGGATGAACCCGGTGCCATCGGTTTTGGGTGTTTCGAAGACGGTGGTGAACACTTCAGGCGGGATCTGCCCGCGCAACGGCTCAAGTATTTTCAGTTCCGATTCGCTCGGCAGCTGCGTGGCGGCCAGGTCGCTGTTGGAGAAATAGCTGCTCTGGCGGATGTAGACGTTGCGCATCATCTGCTTGTTGGTCCACTCGAAATCCCACAGCATCGCCAACGCCTGACGCACGCGGCGGTCCTGGAATTTCTTGCGATCCAGATTGAACACGAACCCCTGAGAGCTTTGCACCGCGCCTTTGGCCAGATGCGCGCGCTGCAAGCGGCCTTCGGTCAGCGCATCCCCGGCGTAACCAATGGAGTAACCGGTGGCAGAGAATTCCCGGTTGTAGTCGTAACCACCGCCGCGCAGCACTTGGCGCGCCACGTCGATATCGCCGAAATACTCGACGTTGAAATGGTCGAAATTGTAGAGGCCGCGGGAAACCGGCAAATCCTTGCCCCACCAATCGTTGTTGCGCTCGAAGGTGATACTGCGACCGGGGTCGACTTTGCCGATGCGATACGGGCCGCTGCCGACAGGGGCCTCAAAATTGCCGGCGTCGGCGAAGTCACGGGTCTTCCAGAAGTGTTCGGGGAAGACTGGCAACGAGGCCAGGTCCAGCGGCAGGGTACGGCTCTGATTGCTCTTGAAGTCAAAACGTACCTGGGTCGGCGATTCGACCTCCACGCCTTTGACATCCTCGAACTCGGTCCGGTAGGACAGGCTGCCCTGAGTCATCAGCAGGTTGTAGGTAAAACGCACGTCATCGGCGGTGATGGGGGTGCCATCGGCAAAGCGCGCTTTGGGATTGAGAAAAAACCGCAGCGACATGCCGTCGGCCGCGCGCTCCATCTTCTCGGCGACCAACCCGTAAACCGTGTAGGGCTCGTCGAGCGAACGCACAGCCAGGGGAGAGTAGAGAAGACCATTGACCTGCGAGACGCCGGTGCCCTTATCCAGGTACGGCATGATGTGGTCGAACTGACCGATTTCCAGCGCTGAGCGACGCATGCTGCCGCCTTTTGGGGCGTCCGGATTGACGTAATCAAAGTGCTGGAAATTGGCAGGGTAGCGGGGCGCTTCTCCGTAGACGGTCAATGCGTGTTGGGGGGCGGCAGACAGGGATTGAAAACCTGAGACAAGGGCCAGCGTGGCAACCATCAGCGATGAAAAAACAAAACGCATTAAACGAATCCTGACTGATGCCCGAAGCAAAGCATCAGGGTTGAAGGTCTGGGGCGGGGAGTGACGACCGGGCCCACTGTTCTTGTTCGTTACCTCTGGTGCCAAGGTACCGGATTTCGCAGGTTGGTTGTAACCGCATGATGCGTGCTGAATATGAAGATCGACATAGTGTCGCTGCTGCCTTTCGCTTCGCAATGCCCGATCAGTGGGATATGCGCCAAAACGAAGCAATTTCTTTGCCGTAATTGCCCCTCACCTGAAATAACAGCGGAAAACAAACGGCCCGCTATAAAAGCGGGCCGTATGAGACAGCGATGCGAGGGATCAATCCTGACGGCTGGTCACTTCAAGCAGGTGATAACCGAATTGTGTCTTGACCGGGCCTTGAACGACATTAACCGGGGCGCTGAATACCACAGTATCGAATTCTTTAACCATCTGGCCTGGACCGAACGAACCCAGGTCGCCGCCCTGACGGCTGGAAGGACAGCTGGAATTGGACTTTGCAACCTCGGCAAAATCCGCGCCGCCTTCGATCTGAGCTTTGAGTTCGTTGCACTTCTCTTCGCTGGAAACGAGGATGTGGCGGGCAGTAGCTTTGGCCATTTGAGTATTACTCCTGTGAAAAAAAGGAAGAGCCTACCGGACTAAGGAAGGTCTTTTCCAATAAAGTTCCTGACCGTTCCTCGCGTCGGCGATTGGCCATCAGTGCTACAGGCCTTTACGACTAAGCCTTACAGCATGTTCGACGTACAGCGCGACCGGGTCGACGCCGGTTCGCACGAGCGCTGCACTCTGGTTGATCGTGTCCAGGTGGTCCATGGGGTAGTCCGATCGGATCACCTGACCCAGGTGCGAACTGAAGCGCCCGACGAGGCCGTCGTTGAAGTCTTTTTCCCTTTCGAACAGCAGCGCGAAGCTGCGGCAGGCCAGATGCAGCGGATCGACAGCGTTCTTTCCTTCGCTCAGGAGGTTGCTGTCGATGCAACCGCTCCAGCAATAGTAGCCGACGCCATCGACCCGCTCCGGTCCACTCTCGCCCCAATTGACCGGTAGGCCCTGCGGATATTTGACGTTGAATACGCCGACGCCTGCGGTGGTGAGGGCGTCCAGCGCTGCGATCGGGTCTTGCGGCAAAGAGTGGTCGCCACTGAGCAACCCCAGAAAGTGGGCAAAACCCTTGATTAACGGTGAAGCGACTTTTTCCGGCAGTGCCCCGGGTTCGAAAGCCTCTCGCACGCGATCGGCGACTTCCGAGCCATGGTTAGGGCCACTGATGGACGTGACCGACGCTACTACGCCGGGCCTATTGGCCGCGACGTAGCGGGAGGTCAACGCACCTTGGCTATGACCGAACAGGTTGACCTTGGTAAAGCCTGTTCTTTTTAGAAAGCGTTCGATTTGCTCAAGCAGCTGTTCGCCGCGGGTCTCATTATCATGAACGCCAGACAGCGCCGGCACATGCACGCGGCAACCGGCTTTTTCCAGGGCTTCCTGTATGCCGTAGAACATGTCGAATGAGCCAATGCGATCAAAGCCGAAAAGGCCATGAACCAGGAAAATGGGGTATTTGGTCGTCACTTCCGTGTGCATAAACAGATCCGGTCAGGTAGCGGGGCGGTGACGATATCGACTGGGGGGATGACGTGCAGGCCGGGCAAATCGGAAAAAGCAGATTCTGCTCCCGGTTTTGTGTTGAACGGAATGCGCTGGCGGGCACGCCGATGCAGGGTTCGGCGCGCCGGATGACAGGGAGGTTATAGATGTCTGCGAGGCTGGGGGATTGTTTCTTACGCATTCCATCTTAAAAGGCGGAGCGGCGCTCAGTCATCGGCGACACTCAAAACGACAGCCGGCCACGCATCGTGGGCCGGCTTCGCGTTTCCAATTGTTACCTGTAACGCAGTTTGCTCACGGCCGTGCGCAGCAGCTCCTCCGTGCCGTCCCAGCCCAGGCAGCCATCGGTTACTGATACGCCATAGCGCATCGAGTCGCTCAATGGCTGGCAGCCTTCGAACAAGTGGCTTTCCAGCATCATTCCGATCAGGCTTTCGTCGCCACGCAAGCGTTGCTCAAGCACATCGTTGAAGACCGCTGGCTGGCGTAGCGGATTCTTGCCGCTGTTGGCGTGACTGCAATCGACCATGATTCGCGCTGCAGTGCGGTTTTCCAACAGACTGGCGTTGACCTGAGCGACGCTCTGCTGATCGTAGTTTGGCCCGCCATGGCCGCCGCGCAACACGATGTGGGTGTCAGGGTTACCTTGGGTCTCGATAATGGCCGGGTGCCCTAGGCGGTCAACACCGAAGTGGCGATGAGGATGGGCGGCCGAACGAATCGCGTCGCAAGCCACGGAGACTCCGCCGTCGGTGCCGTTCTTGAATCCCACGGGCATCGACAGGCCGCTGGCCATCTCTCGGTGGATTTGCGATTCAGTGGTTCGCGCACCGATGGCGACCCAGCTCAGCAGGTCGTCGAAGTAGCCTGCGGCCATCGGTTGCAGCAATTCTGTGGCGACCGGCAAGCCCATCTGCAGCATGTCACGCATCAGCTGGCGGGACAGTGTGAGACCGCCGACCATGTCGTCAGTGCCGTCCAGATGAGGGTCGTAAGCCAGACCTTTCCAGCCTACTGTGGTGCGCGGTTTTTCAACGTAGGCGCGCATCACCAGCAGCATCTGGTCGCTGACTTCGGCGGATAACTCTGCCAGACGTTGGGCGTATTCAAGGGCCGATTGCGGATCGTGGATCGAGCAGGGGCCCACGATAATCAGCAAGCGGGAGTCTTCACCGTTGAGGATGGCGCGCACGGACTGACGGTGGGCGGCGACTTGCCGGGTGAGCTCTGCGTCCAGCGGCAACTGATGCTTGAGGTGCAGCGCGCTGGGTAAGCGTTGTGGGGTGGGGAGGCTGTCGAGCAACGTTATAGGGCTGGACGCAATGTCTGACAGGCTTTTGGTGGCAACGGACGAATTCATGTTCTGGCTTCCTGGCCCGCGGGAACATACCCGCGCGGGCCTACTGGGGTGTTCGACAATTAGCCGGATTGGCTGTGGAGGTATGGCTGCCACCTGTCAGTGACCGATCGGAGGCGGCTGGCTGGCCCGAACGGAGGTTGCTAAATCGCCAGGCGAAGTCGATGTCATTGCGGTAATAGTGGTGGTTGTTCATGGGGTCATCCTCGTTGTTCGGTTGAGTTGCATTCGGTAATTCTACGGGGCTAAAAAAACAAAACCCCCGGTCGGGTAGCCGACCGGGGGTAGAGAATTCTCTGGTTGGCGTCCCCTTAACAATGGGCGCCGGATGGGTATCAGGCGCGCCAGTGGCTAAACCAATACCCGTAAAAATAAGAGACGCGAGAGTTGCCTTGTTGGCTCGCATCCGACGCAGCCATCTGCGCAACCGGACGCGAGGCGTCGGCAGTGCGGCAAGGCTGTGAGCAGGGGGAAGGCAACATGGTGTGTCTCCGTTGAGTGGACGTGAGCTTACTTCAGGCCGACAGCGGTGTTCAATTGGAAATATCAATAAATGTCATTGAGGTCCTTCATCTGTGCACCTCGGAATGAGGCTAGATAATCGGTAAACTCGCCCCCGGCCGCTTTGCCGGCCCTGGCGGTCTATCAAGGGATGAAACCAGGAAATGTTCAAATGAGTATGACCACCTACGCCGTTGCGCAAATGGCGGTCACGGCGGGCGACGTTCAGGCCAATGTCCAAAAGCACTTGCGTTTCATGCGTCATGCTGCAGAGCGTGGCGTGCAGTTTTTATTGTTTCCCGAACTTTCGCTGACCGGCTACGAGCCTGCGCTTGCCCGCGAGTTGGCGATGAACGCTGATGACCCTCGCTTGCAGCCGCTACGTGACGCGGCGATGCAGAGCGCAATGCTGACTGTGGTGGGCGCGCCACTTCTTGCGGGTGAGGGGGCTGACGTCTTGATCGCGGCGCTGATCTTCGGTGCCGATGGGCGAACGGCTACATACACCAAGCAGCATCTGCACCCGGGCGAGGAGGCTGTCTTCTCTGCGGGCACGGGCGGCGCAATGCTCAGCGTCGATACTCAACAGATTGCATTGGCCGTCTGCGCAGACTTCAGTCACGCCAGCCATGCGCTAGAGGCGGTGCGCAACGGTGCGCAGGTGTACGCCGCCAGCGTGTTGATTTCCAGAAAAGGCTACTCGGCCGACGCGCAGGTGCTGGCCGGCTATGCGCGCGAACATGGCGTTGTGGTGCTGATGGCAAACCACGGCGGGCCCACCGGCGGCTGGCTCTCGGCAGGGCGAAGCGCAATTTGGGGAGCGGACGGCGAACAGATTAAGGCAGTGGCGGGTGAGGGCGACTGCTTATTGATAGCCACCCGCAGTGCCGCCCATTGGTCTGCGGTCGTTGAGCCGTTGATTTGATCGCGTATCGATACCCGGCTTAGTAGGCCATCGGGCTGCTATTCAGGAGGCAGTTCGATAAGGCTGCCATCGGCGGCAAGCGTCACACCGACCTTCATTCCGAGCAGCACCGCGACGCGATGCGCCTCTCCACGACGGCCCTTCTTGCGGCCCGACAAAATCTGGTAAGTCGTTGCTGCATCGACGTTATTTTCCCGAGCAAACTCTTGAACCGATTTTCCCTGCTGTTCCAGCCAGGCCTTGGCTTGTGCTGCGGTGCGGATTCCGGGCATAGTTCAAAACCGTTCAAGTCAGTATATTTTTATCGGATTCTACCATTCGTATGGATGGAGTCAATAGGGTTATGTATTCAAATGAGTGGAATAGGTATTCGACTTAGAGAAGAGAGAGAGCGGCTGGGGCTGTCTCAGAAAGCCTTCGGTGAGATCGGCGGTGTTGAAGCCAACGCACAGGGAAAATATGAAAGCGGCCATCGTATGCCCAAGGCAGATTACCTGGCTGCAGTGGCGCGCAGTGGCGTCGACGTTCTGTATGTGTTGACTGGCACCCGCATTCCGGTGCCGCTCAATCGCCTGAGCCAGGTTGAGGAGTGGGTGTTGGGCAGTTATCGGTCGCTGGAGAAAGAGGATCAGGATGCCATCCGCCGTCTGACTACAACGCTGGCCGAGTTTTCCGCGCCCTACGGGGCAGTAAGGCGACCCGCACAGGAAGATTGATTTCAGGGCGCTGATGCGACCCGATTGAAGATAAACGCGAACGAGGCTGCCGATGGTGATAGGTTGGTGGCAGCAGTATTGAGTTCCATAGCTCCAGCGCGGGAATCGGCGGCAAGTCGGGTCCCGCGCATTCTTTTTTGCTAGAGTGACGTGCATTCGTCATAAATTGTTTCGTGAGGTGTCTGCTTGATTAGGGTGCTGGTTGTCGATGACCACGATCTGGTTCGGACAGGTATCACGCGCATGTTGGCCGACATCGACGGCTTGCAGGTCGTTGGTCAGGCTGATTCCGGTGAAGAATCCCTCAAGAAGGCCCGGGAGTTGAAACCAGACGTCGTACTGATGGACGTGAAGATGCCTGGCATCGGCGGCCTTGAAGCGACGCGCAAAATGCTGATCAGTCATCCTGATATAAAGGTGGTGGCTGTGACGGTGTGTGAAGATGATCCGTTCCCGACCCGATTGCTGCAGGCAGGTGCTGCCGGCTACATGACCAAAGGCGCGGGGCTGACCGAAATGGTTCAGGCCATTCGCCTGGTGTTCGCCGGGCAGCGATATATCAGCCCGCAGATTGCCCAGCAGCTCGCACTCAAATCTTTTCAGCCACAAGCCAGCAACTCGCCGTTCGACCTGTTATCCGAACGAGAAATCCAGATTGCCCTCATGATTGTCGGCTGCCAGAAAGTCCAGACGATTTCTGACAAGTTGTGCCTTTCTCCTAAAACCGTAAATACCTACCGTTACCGCATCTTTGAAAAGCTATCGATCGGCAGTGATGTCGAACTGGCTTTGTTGGCTGTACGTCACGGCATGGTTGATGCCAGCGCCTGAAATGACTCAATTGTTCGATCCCAGTGCTTTTCTTTCCACCTGCAGCGGCCGTCCTGGTGTGTACCGGATGTTCGACGCAGAGGGGAGGCTTCTGTACGTCGGTAAAGCCAAGAATCTTAAAAAGCGTCTGGCCAGTTACTTTCGTAAAACCGGGCATGCACCCAAGACCGGCGCGCTTGTCGCCCGGATCGCACAGATAGAAACCACCATCACCGCCAATGAAACTGAGGCGTTGTTGCTGGAGCAGACGCTGATCAAGGAAGCGCGCCCGCCTTACAACATTCTGCTGCGCGACGATAAATCCTACCCTTACGTCCATCTGTCCGACGGCCCGTTCCCACGTTTGAGCATTCATCGCGGGGCCAAAAAAGCCAAAGGTCGCTACTTCGGTCCTTACCCCAGCGCTGGTGCAATTCGCGAAAGCCTGAGCCTGATGCAGAAGACGTTTCTGGTCCGCCAATGCGAAGACAGTTTCTACAAGAACCGTACCCGCCCGTGTCTGCAATATCAGATCAAGCGTTGCAAGGCGCCTTGTGTCGGGCTTGTCGAGCCGCAAGTTTATGCAGAGGACGTTCGTCACTCAGTGATGTTTCTGGAGGGTCGCAGCAATGCGCTGACCGATGAGTTGAACATGCTCATGGAAAAGTCGGCGATGGACCTCAATTTCGAACACGCGGCAGAGCTGCGTGACCAGATTGGCTTGTTACGGCGTGTCCAGGATCAGCAAAGCATGGACGGCGGCACTGGCGACGTGGACGTGGTCGCAGCCTTCACCAACCCTGGCGGCGCATGCGTGCATCTGATCAGTGTGCGCGGTGGGCGTGTGCTGGGTAGCAAGAACTTCTTCCCGCAGGTGGGTATCGAGGAGGAGGTTGGCGAGGTGATGTCGGCGTTCCTGGCGCAGTATTTTTTGGGCGGAACCGATCGGGAGCTGCCTGGGGAGATCATCGTCAATGTGGTCAACGAGGATTTCCCGGCGTTGCTTGAGGCTATCGAGACTTCACGCGGCCGTGAGCTGACCATCAGCCATCGCGTGCGAGGCACGCGCGCCCGCTGGCAGCAGTTGGCCGTGACCAACGCCGAACAGGCATTGGGCGCCAGGCTGGCGAACCGTCAGCACATGGCAGCGCGCTTCGATGCCTTGGCCGAGGTGCTCAAGCTCGACGAAGCGCCTCTGCGTCTTGAGTGCTATGACATCAGCCATTCCAGCGGCGAAGCTACTGTAGCGTCCTGCGTGGTGTTCGGACCTGAAGGCCCGATCAAATCCGACTATCGCCGCTACAACATCGAGGGCATCACCGGTGGCGACGATTACGCTGCCATGCATCAGGCGCTGACTCGTCGCTTTAGCAAAATAAAGGACGGTGAGGGCAAGTTGCCGGATATTTTGATCGTGGACGGCGGCAAGGGGCAACTTTCCATGGCCCGGGAAGTGATGAACGAACTGGCGGTGCCTGATTTGATTCTGCTGGGTATCGCCAAGGGCGCCACACGCAAGGCCGGCTTTGAAACCTTGTACCTGAACGACGCTGCCCATGAATTCACGTTAAAAGGCGATTCGCCTGCGTTGCATTTGATTCAGCAGATCCGCGACGAAGCTCACCGGTTTGCGATCACCGGACACCGTGCACGACGCGGCAAGACGCGCCGTACCTCCACGCTGGAAGGCGTGGCCGGGGTAGGGCCGACGCGCCGGCGTGACCTGCTTAAACACTTCGGCGGATTACAGGAATTGTCCCGCGCCAGCATCGAAGAAATCGCTAAAGCGCCGGGAATCAGTAAAAAGCTCGCAGAGTCGATTTATGCGAACCTGCACAGCGAGTAGAATGCCCGCTCACCTCGTAGCCAGTTGTGCCGATGAATATCCCTAATCTGATCACCGTTTTACGTGTCTTGCTGATTCCGATCTTCATTCTGCTGTTTTATTTGCCATACACCTGGAGCTACATGGCAGCCAGCTCAGTCTTTGCCCTCGCTGCGGCGACGGACTGGCTGGATGGGTATCTGGCACGTCGCCTGGAACAAAGTACGCCGTTTGGTGCGTTTCTTGATCCCGTCGCAGACAAGCTGATGGTGGCCGTTGCGTTGGTGCTGCTGGTTCAGGCACATGCCAATTTCTGGCTGACTTTGCCTGCTGCCGTCATCATCGGCCGTGAGATTGTCATCTCGGCGCTACGTGAATGGATGGCCGAATTGGGCGCCCGCGCTCAGGTTGCTGTCTCCAATCTGGGCAAGTGGAAGACCGCCGCGCAAATGATTGCCTTGGTCATTCTGCTCGCCAACCCTCCCGCGTTTACGTTCTGGGTCGTGTTGGGCTACGTACTGCTGATGATTGCCGCTGGCCTGACGCTGTGGTCGATGGTGCAGTATTTGCGCGCCGCCTGGCCGCACCTGCGCACCACGACGGATGAGAAATAAGTTTTTGAATCAAAGGGTTGACGCCGTCATTTGAATCTATAGAATGGCGGCCACCAAGAAGCGGGAATAGCTCAGTTGGTAGAGCACGACCTTGCCAAGGTCGGGGTCGCGAGTTCGAGTCTCGTTTCCCGCTCCAGTTTGTATGCATTGGGTATCAGTGGTTGGGATACTGGATGTTTGAGGCCGAGTAGCAAAATGGTTATGCCGCGGATTGCAAATCCGCTTACGCCGGTTCGATTCCGACCTCGGCCTCCACTTTAAAAGCCCCTAAGATCAACGTCTTAGGGGCTTTTTCTTTGCCTGGATTCTGGCTGCACGAAGTTGCAAGCAAATGCGCTTGTAGACGATAGAACAGTCGGCTCGAGGGTAAGTGCGCGTTAAGCAGTAATGGTTTGAGTTGTCACCTCTGCGGGTCTAAAGTATTCGCCGAGGTGCATCTGTGACCCGCGCTTACCCTTTGAGAAGATGCTTGATATGTCCACCCCTTGCACAGAACCAAATTCCGGCCAGACCGAGCGATTCGCTCAGCTGCATGCCGACGTTGCGGCCTTCACTGAAGAAATGCACCAGCGTTCAGTGCGGCCAGCTGATCCGCGCAAAGCATGGCTTGCTTTCGGTCTGGGCGCAGGCGCCGCACTGACTGTCTTCGTCGCGGGCGCCCTGTTTCAACGTCTTATTTAGACCTCCAATTTCTACCCTGTTCTGGGGTAGGCCTTAATGACTCCAATTGAGCACTACCAGCCGCCCAGCGCGGCTAAACTGGCGCAGTTGAAAGCGCGCTTAAAGCTGATGAGCCAGCAAATGGCGGATCTAGTGGGGCTTGGCGGGTGGTTCTTAGTGGGGCCTCAGGAGGGACAAATTAGTTACCGGCCCGTCTAGGATCTCCGGTCTATCCAATACGTCGCTCGGCTGCGTCATAGACTTCTTTGTCGCGCCTGGCACCGACCGCAATAATTAGCACCTCAATAGCTTTCCATTAACCTGGTAGACACTGCGGGTATCGCCCGTCCGGATCCTCCGACAGCCTGCCAAGCTGGCACGCGGCGATTTTCCGCTCTTGTCTGGCTCGCCGTTGACGAAGCGTTCCTTGATAACATCGAGGATTCGGCTAGCTGCGGCCGCGCCCAGATGGTCCAGGTCTTCCGTGACAATCCACCGGACCTCTTTTTCCCTTAGGTGAAAATGGGGGGTACAGCGTGCCTAAAACCGCAGCCAATTTGGTTCCGCAATCAAATGCCTCACAGCAGTGGAACATCCCTCGGATCGCAAATCCGCTTACGCCGATTCGATTCCGACCTCGGCCTGCCGTTAGGTCACCTGGCGATTTATTTTAGTCTTGGGTAGTCATCACGAGTAGGTCCGCCATGCTTGGCGTCGAGAGTGCGCCAGCGAATGCAGCTTTGTAGATGACTGATTTTTAGTGCTTTTTTAGCGCAGTCGTGTGAGAAAATGTGTCGCATTTAGCGGGTGCGGACCCTTGCGTCACAGGGGAGGGATGTATATATTCCCCCTCTCGTTGCGCAGGTTGCTTGCTGAGCAAGATGCAGGCGAACACCCGTGCTACCGCCCTGATGGTGAAATTGGTAGACACACCGGACTTAAAAGCTTCTGAGTGTCAACACCCCTCGCATCACCCCCTCATCCTCCGCGACACCTCAAACACCCCGTAAACGCTGGGCATCAGGCCGCATCTCGATCAGATATCCTCATCCCCTGACGCCGGCGATTTTCACGCTTGGTAGCTATTTGGGAGCTGGAGCTCAAAATTAGGCCAGCTTTCGTCATCTTTCGACTGCTTATCTAAGCGCTCGCCAAATTATTTTCATTTTTCTCAAAAATATTTTTCAGACCGTTTGCGGCTCCCAAGCCATCGCCCAGGCCTTTCTGCAGACGATAAAAAACCCGGTCGCTGGGCCAGGTTTCTTGGGAGTGCCAGGGCGTCGTGCCAGGGCCTCAGTGAGCGTCGTGCTCTAGGGTCAAGCAGGTTGTTCAGGTGTCAGGCCGGGCAGTACATCGTCTGCGAAAAGCGCACTACATCATCGCGCTTGTAAAACACGCGACGGGTGAGATGCTTATGAGCTGGGAGATCATCTTTGAACTTGCCGCTGTAGCGCCAGAATCGCAGCGTCTCAGCAGACAGGCCAAGGATTTCCGCAGCTTCGCGGGGGTTCAGGTATTCCGGCATTCGACTTTCCTTTTTTACACGTTGAGATAGCAAGAACAGGTCTCTCTACCCGTCTTGTCAATTCACGGTAATTGTTTGGGAAGTGCTCGTCAAGGCGCAGCCTGTAACTTTTCACAGTATAAAGATACTATACCGTTAACGCTTAAGAGTACATTTAAAGAATACTGTTTCACGGATATAAAAAAGCCCCGACAGGTATGAGAGAGACTGTCAGGGCTACATGATCGAAGGAAAAAGGAGGTAAACCCTCAACCACAACTAATTATAACATAGCAGATTATATAGTGTGTGGTTTTTACTCCTTTTGTTCTCAAATTTAAATCGTATTGATGTGCAAGTCTCCGATTTCGTTTTGAGCCTTGAAGCCGTTAGTGCCAGGTTTGTATTTGATGCGAGCCATCACAGTTGCGCCGCTAGCCTTGATTACATCTTGAAGTTCTTCCATAGGCGTCTTAGTGGCCTTCGCGATCTTCTGGATGGTCGAGTTGCTGATCTTGATTGCCATGTCGCTATTACCACTACCATAAAGTCTGTGCCAGAAGTGCCGCCCGGCATGATCACCTGACATGACTTGAAGTTCCATCAGTACGGATGAGCCACCGCTCTTTGTGGGTTTACTGTTGAACGACTTGAACTTGATCATTGCGTCGTGGGTTGGCATTGCTTCCGTCGATTCCGACTTTTTGACGACAATAGTTGTATCGACCTGCTTCTTGAACTTCCTGCGAATTGAGTTGATGTGGGACTTCGCGAAGATCTGACAGGAGCGCCATGCTGCAGCTTCAGGTGACTCACCTGGGCGAGGACGATTGCGTGGGTATTGCATGTCGCGGAAGTACGGATCGTCTGAGTGTTCAGTGTTGTCGACCTCGAATAACCTCCTGGCGATCTCCTCCTCTGTAGCCGAGGTGATCATTCCGCCGACTATTCTGTTGAGCTCATAAGATCTGCCACGGGCTCCGGTATTGCCAGTTGCTTTGCGTGATGCTCCTGGCTTGTAAGTCATGCTGAGGCCATAGCTCGACTGCTGAAGCTTCAGCTCAAGCACTTCGACCGGGTTGCCAGGGTTGTAAAAGCTGATTGCATGAGCGAGGCGATCAGGATGCGCGGTGTAGACGTAGTAGCACTGCGATGGAACCCTCCAGCAAGGGTCGATAGCGCGAAGGAGTCTGCCATCCAGAAAGTCGTCTAGGGTCTCAAGCATCGCTGCGCAGATCTGGTTGTGCTCCTCATGGAAGTACGGTCTGTCGGGGGTGATCACTACCCTGAAACGCGGTGCAGTCAGCGTGTGGCTGTGGCTCGTATAGAGGAAGTGCTCAAGACCCAGGTCAAGGAGCGCGTCTTCAATCTCTTCCAGCGCGATCATGTCGTCGTCATACCCCTCACCAAGTTTCTGGTCGATGTCGAAGATGATCAAAGAAGACGAGACCACATTGAGGTCACTGCGCGCCGGGATGTTAAAACTGGCCGGTACGAACGTCATGGCATTCGTTTTCTCGACCAAAACCTTTGGCTGTTCAAAGTGCTTTTCGAACAGCGTTTTCAATGAGTCAGCTGACTTGTTCGAAACGTAGTTTGTAGAGGCGGTCGTCTGTGTTGCATATCTAATGGTCATTTACCCTTTCCTTTTTTTTGAGGCTCTCTCTTGCCTCGATGTATTCAGTATTCAAAATGAGCAAACATAGGCGCAACTACTTTTTTATTTATTTGGGCTGGCGAGAGCTTAGGGCAGCTATTGAGTGTGTGTCTTCCGTGTTTCTGCGCTGAGCTCAGCTTCAAGGGGGTTCACAAAAAGTTTTTCTTAGTCATGCTGGGGGCGTTACCCCATCTACCTACCGTCATTTCTTTATTCTTCTATATAGAGAGCTAGTAGATGGGGTGGTGAGATAAAACACCTGGCTCAGAGAAACGCTTTTACGAAGAACTGGATGTATACCTGGTTTAATTATTTAGCCTAATTTCATCGCGACATCTTGTGTCACTGTTTGCTCATTTTGAATACTAGCTACATCAGGGGAATGAGAGAGCCCCTAAAACTGAGGAAGTACAAATGAATAGCGCACCTAAAACAGTAGTTATCGAAAACAACCAAGAGGCCCTTGCAACTGCTCTTGAGCTCAGAGAATACGCAAGCACTACTCGACTCATGTCTATCGACGGAAACGTCCTGAACGCGATTTCAGTCGCTTATAAAACAGCCTCAGGGTTGCACAGCGCAAACGACGGGCAAATCACAAAGTCGATCTACAGCATGTCGAAAATCGCTATCGCACTGATGATCGTTAAAGCTGACAGCAGCGATAAAGCTTTCGACACAGCAGCTTTCGAAATCGCTCGTGATGTTTTCGTCTCCGGCAAAACCCAGGAGAAAGTCCTGGCGCTCGCTGAAGCAACAGGACGCAATCAGGCCGATTGCGTCTCAGCTATCAACAGCAAGCTCGAATTCCTGACGGCACGGATGAACTCGAAAACCAACGTCCTGGAAGCCACAGGCATCTCCACCGAGACTCCAGAAGCCATTCGCGACATCATCCTGGCAGACGGTGGGAAATACCTGATCAGCCTCCCAACCGGTGAAGGCAAGTCGACCATCATCAACGAACCAGTCATGCAGCACTACCTGGATACTGGCAGGAAGGTACTTGTGATCTCTCACAGGCGCTCAATCAACAAAACCCTTGCGAACCTGCCAGGCATCGTAAGTTACGACGAGTGCAACGATCCCAGCGACCTACAAAACGCCAAGGGCCTGAAGATCGTCGTCAACTCCCTGACCGCCCTGAAATTCAAGCGCTTCATTCAGGAGGTCGACCTGGTCGTGATCGACGAAGCCTCCCAAGTGATCTCGCACGTCCTGGGCGGCGAAGTAAAGAACCGCCAGGCAGTCTGGGAAACCCTGGATTTTGTCGTCAAACGCACAGCAAACGTGATCATGAGCGATGCTGACATCAATGCCCGGTGCGCTGAGATGGTCGGCTCCGACTACAAGCTCTTCAAGAAGCCTGCAACGCACGCTGGCATTACTGTGCGGACTGGTGACATCAATCATGTGCGTGCTCTGGCGATTGAATCGGCGTGCAAGACTAATACGCTGATCGCCTGTGATGCCGTTAAAGAAGCCCTGGCCCTTGCCAAAGCCATCGAGAAGCAAGGTGGCCCTGCGGTGCTGGTAGTCACCGCTGACAACGCTCAGTGGCCAGAGCAAGCTGCCTTCATCGCGAACCCAAATGTATCGAGTCACCGGGTCGTCATCTACAGTCCTGTAATCACTTCAGCCCTGTCGATCACTTCCGGCCACTTCAAAGCTCACTTCGGGGTGTTCCAAGGGCAGGTGGTGCCAAGCGATGCGATCCAGATGCTTCGCCGTGACCGCACTGCCACGTCCTTTGTGGTCGGAATCAAACCACCCCAGTACAGCAAGTCTGAGGCTGTTGAGGCGTCGTACAAGTGCAAGCCCGTGTGCCTCGACGACCTGCTCGCGACCCTGGGCTTCAAGGACGGCGAACGAGCTAAAGCCGAAGCTCTCGTGCGATCAGAACTCAGTGCTCTGCAGTTCCAGTTCCTGGAGTACACGCATCGCAAAAACGAAGCCTGGTTGCGCGACAACATTCAAAGCACGTTGCCTGCAAGCCTCTTGGCGCGTGGATTCGCTGTCGAGGTTCTGGAGCATGACGATGACCTATCTCTGGCCGGATTCAAAGCAGACAGTCAGTCCCGCAAGGCTGTAAAGCGTGACGTAGCCAAAGGCCTCAACCACGCCGTCAAGGCTGACCCAGTGACTGCTCAGCGTGTTCAAGAGTTCGGCTCGGTAAATGAACAGGAATACTTGGAGGCGTCTCGTGCAAGGGCAATTGAGGTGATGAAGGTATCGGACTTTGATCTGGATGACGCGATGATCTGGGGACATGGCGAAGGTGAATCCAAGATCATCAGATTCCGCGAACTGATTAGCACTACCAAAGCCCTTGCCGCAACAGATGAGCGCAGCTCGAAAAAGGTAATGGCCCTGCTGAATCCAGCACTGACCGCAATGACATCGGGCAACGGATGGACTGGTGATCACAGTGCTGCGCTGTTCGACAGCCTGAACACAATCCGCATTGACGTCCTCAAAGCCGGAATCAGAATGAGCTCAGCTAAAAGCGATCAAGCTAAGAAAGCCGACATCACTAAGATCTTCAGCCAGTTTGGACTTGTCGTCAAAAAGCATGAGACAACAGGCAAACAGTTCTTCTACGTGATCACTGCGAAATCCCTGGCTCAAATGAAGCGCTACATCTGATCAAACAGAGCGCCACGGAAGGCGTTGCAATATACCCAATATAAATATTTTGACAAACTTGCTAAAAGCTATTGAACGGCCAAATGCTCATATTTATGATGAAAGGTATAGCAAGAATAAAAAAGGAAAGGCCATGACTTCTTATGTAGAGCTTGATATTGAAAAGCTGTTTGAGGCTGAACTCAAGAACAAGGACAGCAAACTCTGGTCTATTGTCGAGAAAAGCGTCAAGGAACACTCAGTCATCCTGAACGACGCGCCTGAGGTCTTTGATCCAGCAAACCCGAATCCCAGACTCCTTGATGAAGCTCGCATCCTGCTCCTCTCCGGAAGCAAGTCTATTGATCGCAATCTTCTGAAGTACACGACTGAAGTGAGTCTGAATGCAATGCGGGATGTCCACTGGAATACTTATAACCGTCAGCGCACAGGTGTTTTGGAAGCGGGCGAAGAGATTATTATGCTGCCATCGGTTTACCCCGTCTACAAGCCCTACAGGTCTCACAACGAAGCATGGGAGTTTGAATTCGGAGGCCTTGTTGGTTACGAATACGAACCGGAGCATTTGAAGCTTGACTATGTTATTCAGAGCACATATCAATCAGACACGAACGAAATTCTGAACAACCGCATTGTTTGGGAATGTAAAGGTAGGATCTCCACGCTTACCGACGCCAAGAAATACGTCAATTCCGCAAAGCAAAACCACGTTCACTTCATCTTCGTATTTCAGTCGAGAGACATCACTTGCCCGTGGACATTTTCAAGACCACCAAGAAAGGATGGCACTCGGATGACACTCGAAGAGTGGTGCGTGAACAATGGCTTTGACTATTGCTACATGGGCGAAGTGTCAAAATTCAAGAAAACCGAACACTTTGGCTGGCTAGTTGAAAACGTCGGTAAGGGACTTAACACCCTGTCGGAACAACTCGAAAGCAAAGAGCCACTGAGGTACGATGCAAAGCCAAACAACTACAGTCTCGCAAAGAGAATGAAGCGCAGGCGCTGAAATACCCAGACCACATGACGTACAGAAAACACAGGGCCACGACGGCTCTTTTTTTTGCTTAAATTTTGCGCACAAATAAAGCCTCTATATTAGTGTTACAATAGTCGCATAAGAATAATAATAAAGAGCACGACATGCGAAAGATCTTGGGGATCGATCCAGGCCTCTCTGGCGGACTATCTATCATCGACGAGCAATTCAACTTAATTGCTTGTATTCCAATGCCAACCATCACACTTGACGGCAATAAGCGTCTGGTTGATCCGCGTCCCGTATTTGAGTTTATCGATCTGCACAAGCCTGAACTTGCAGTCGTGGAGCTGGTTGGTGCCAGGCCTGGGCAAGGTGTTGTCAGCATGTTCAATTTCGGCGATGCCTTTGGTGCAGTCAGGGCTGTTGCTGAGTGCCTTTGCCCAGAGGTTAGGTATTCGCGACCGCAAGAGTGGCGTGGCCATCAGAGCCTTACAGGGCTATCTAAAGAGCAGATCGCAGAAGTTGCGTTTGAGGTGTTCCAGGCTGAAGCGATCTACGGCAAGCCACGAGCTGGCAAGCGTGCTGTGCGCGACGGTATATCCGACTCCTTGATGATCGCCAAGTACGGCGTGCGGTTCTTGGAGTAAGCATGGCGACGAAATCACTGACAACAAAGCTCATTAAAGATCTAGGCAACGAGCTGTCCAAGACTGGCTTCTTGGCAATCGCCTACAGCAATGTCGGCATCCCCAGATCGACGTTTTACTTCTGGAAAAATCAGGCCGAAGAGCTCGCGAAGGAGTATCCGACAAGGGAAAACGTGCCCGAAGAAGACCAACTTCTTTTGGAGTTTCTAGACACAATCCAGATATCCCGAGCTAAGGCCGGAAAGAAGATGACTGATGCTGCGTTCAAACAAGCTCAAACTGACGGCCATCTTGCCCTAAAAATCCTAGAAAGAATCTTTCGTCACGAGTCCGAGTTTGCCCCACCTGTTTATCGAGAAGTCACTGACGATGCACCTTCTGGAGACAACGGAACTGGCATTGCCCTGGTTACTACCCTGGCTCCCGGCCAAGACTTGGATCAGCTACTCCAGCAACAGCAATCCGATGCTCATTTGCTCGCAAAAACTAAAACAAGCGAGCTCAGCTAATGATCAGTCAACGCACTCCATTTGACTGCGGCATCGCCACGCTAGCCAACGCGCTGGGCATCACCTACGAGCAGTCGCTAGACCTCTATGGCACGGACAAACAACGCAACGGCGTAACAATACAGCACACGGCCTCGATCCTGTTCAGCCTGGGTTATGCGCCCGTGTATACCGCGTTTCCAGGCTTCGTCAAAGCCAGCGGCATCGGCATGTCGACAGCCAATCCAGACATCCTTCAGACCCTCGGTCACCCGGCAATCCTGCAAGTCCTCACCCCCTCAGGCGTGATCCACCAAGTCTTCTTTGACGGCAAAAACATCCTTGATCCAGCCCCCTCGGTCGATGGCCTTCGGAGCGTCAGCGAGTACGTGTGTGTCGACGCTCTGTTTGTGATCAAAGGCAACCAGGCGCTTGTGCGCAAACAGGCTGTTCCGTGTGCGGTGCGGGAAGGCGCGTTGTGATGCACAGATAGAACAAATCAAAACCAAATAATAAGAACTATAAGGTTACCAAATGAGCACATTACGAGCCTGGAACGGCTTAAAGACCAAAATTGGGAACATTATCCCTATCGCCAGGGCTGTCAGGAAAGTGGTCTGGGAACCGATCCCTGGAGCCGGGGGCGGCCTGAGTTCGCAAGGGATGCTCCTCCTAACCGGACAACCTCTCAACCTCGTTAAAGAAGTGCTGTTCCATGGCTCTAGGGGCAACGGAAAGTCCGAGTGCTTGTTGATGGCATTCGGTCAGCATGTGGGCCAAGGCTGGGGTAGTTACTGGCGTGGAGTGATTCTGCGTCGTCAGTTCTCGTCCCTGAAGGACTTGATCGTCAAGAGTCATAGGCTTTTCCCAAAGCTGTTCCCAGGCGCTACGTACAACAAGTCGATGCGCGAGTGGACGTTCCCAACCGGTGAAGTTCTGATCTTCGATTACATCGAGAAGAAGGAACAATACGAGGCCAAATTCCACGGCCAGGAATATAGCTTTATCGGTTGGGACGAGCTGACCACCTGGGCGACCGACGAGATCTACGAGTCGATGATGTCGACGCTCCGGACTTCGTACCAGCCCACGAAGGCCCAGCCGCTCATGCCACCCCTGCAAGTCAGGTCGACTACAAACCCATGGGGAGTCGGAAAGCGATGGGTCAAGGCTCGCTTCATTGACGGAAAAATTAGCGGTCAGATTGAGTACAAAAATGGCCAGCGCGACAAGTGCGCGATCTTCGGCACAGTGTTTGAAAACTCCCATCTCAATGATGAGTACAAGGCTTGGCTGAGGACGATCAGCGATCCTGCCAAGCGTGCGTCGTGGTTGCTTGGAGATTGGGAGGCTGTCGACGATACAGCCATGTTCGCTGCGCTTTGGAAAAAAGACGTGTTGCTCATGCAGCCGTTCGTTATACCCGCGCACTGGAAGGTTGAGAGGTCATTCGACTACGGTCAGTCGACACCTTTCTGTTGCCTTTGGACGGCTGAGACTAATGGCGAGTCCGTCTTAATCAACGGCAAGCCATTCTGCCCGCCGAAAGGCTCAATCATCGTTGTCGGTGAGGATTACGGCACACCCCTGAATCCTGACGGTACTCAGCAGAAGCGCGACCTGGGTCTTTTTCTCAGTGCTGGCAACATCGGCAAGCGCCTGAAGCAACGCGAGCTCAAGCTTCAAGAAAGCATCCTGAAGAACCACGTCAAGGTCACTCCAGGCCCAGCGGATAACCAGATCTACAATGGCTCCAAGGTTGATCAAGGTAATGCCCCGACCGTCGCGAAAGACCTGGCAGCTGAGGGCATGACGTTCGTGAACTCCGACAAATCTCCGGGCTCCAGGGTGACCAGTGCCCAGCTCATGTTTGGTCGTTTGCAAGCAACAATTGAGCAAGATCCTGGTAAGCCGCACATCTACTTCTTTACGAATTGCAAGTTTCTGAACTCTTCGATTCCGGAGCTTCAGCGAGATGAAGATCAACTGGATAGCGTTGCGAAGTGCGGAGATGACCATGCTTGGGACGCCTTGGCATATCGATTGACATGGAAGCGTCCAGTAACCTCGATTCAACATGGTATCCGCTAGTCTCAGAAGTTCGCCGTCAAACAAAGTACAATAGTTGTAGCCAAATAATAATAAGAATAGGCGTTATATATGTCAGTTAGTCAGCGTTCCATGCGCAGTCAGAAAGATTATGAGATTCGAAAGGTAATTCGCACGCTTCAAGGTGGAACTGTGGCTATCAGGGCTGCTGGGGTTGAGTATCTGCCGAAAGAACCTGGGGAAACACCGGAAGCTTATAAAAGACGCTTAAACAGGTCTTTCTTAACCAACTACTTCCAGCGCACTGTTGCCAACCTGGCGTCGAAGCCGTTCAGCATGCCGGTAGGTATCAAAAGTGAACGCTACCCAGAGCTTGCTGCTGAGTATCTTGTTGACGTTGATGGCCGAGGCACCAGTGCAACCACCCTGGCTCATGCCTGCACCGCCGATGCTGTAGCGATGGGATCAACGTTTCTAGCTGGTGATTGCGCCGTCAATGGTGGGAGGCCGTACCTGTACTTGCTTCCCGGCGAAAACATCTTGGCTGCTCGCAAGAACGAAGACGACAAGCTAATCCACATACGCATCCTAGAAACTGCAGTTGTCCAGGACGGCCAGTGGGGTGAAAAGGAAGTAAAGCGTGTCAGGGTGTTCGACCGTGTGGGTGATGTCGTCACGTGGTCACTGTACGACGGCGAGACTGATGCCCCTATCGTTCTCGATCAGCCGTTTGCTCTCAAAGAAATCCCTGTAACGCCCATCCATGCTGCGGAGGCCATTGCTGCAGATCAGTTGCAGGCTTCTCCGCCGTTGCTGGATCTGGCTTACATGAACGTCCAGCACTATCAAGAGAGCTCAGATCAGTCGAACATCCTGCGCATTGCTCGCGTGCCCGTGCTCTTCGCCTCTGGGGTGAGTGATGATGCTGTGATCACGATTGGCTCTGAGTATGCAATCAAGGGTGAAGCAGGCGCAGACTTGAAGTACGTCGAGCACACCGGTAATGCGATTGGCGCGGGCCGCGACTCACTCAAAGACCTTGAGGCCAAAATGGAGTCTTACGGGCTTGGCCTGCTTGAAAACAGCGGTGTCGCACAGACTGCCACCGGTCATGCGCTTAGAGCCGGGGAAACGAACAACCGGATCGCGATGCTTGCGCTGAGCGTCGGGAACGCTCTTGAGGTCGGACTTGGCTGGATTGCATATTTCAACAAGATCGCTGAGCCAGATTTTCAGGTTCATGTAGACACTGAGTATGGAATTAGCTCCACTTCCGAAGACCTCACAGCACTGGCGAACGCACGCACCATGGGTGACCTGTCCAGGGAAGATTTCCTGCTGGAGATGAAGCGTCGGGGCACTCTGCGCAATGAGTTCAGCGTCTCAGATAATGAAGATCGTTTGTCTACCGAGCTAGCCTGATTGGCGCGGAGGGGCCGCAGCCCCTCCATTTTCTCAGGTGTCGAGCATGTCCCACTCATCACCCAGAATCCAACGAAGGGCCGACAGCTTCCCATTGATCATGCCCCACTCAAAGTCGTCCCATGGGCCTGTGTCTTCGTACTTCTCTCGAACCTTTTCGGCTGCAGCAAGAGCACCTTTCAGGATGGAGCGGTGAATGACCTCATTGCCGTACCTCTCAGTGCCGTCCTCAACGATCTCAACCTCGCCTTCTTCAAGGCCGTACATCATGTTCATGTGCCTGTTGTACCAAACCTTATCAACCAGCTCGTCCATGGCCCCCAGAATTTCCTGAAGGCCGCGCGTCTGATCTTCCCAAGCCCACTCGTTTTCGTAGTGGAACTCCTCTAGGTCTAGCAGATCTTCGATTGCCGGTTTCGTGGTGTTGAAATACAGCGAAGTTTTGCCATCAAAGATGTCGGAGAAGTCTTCGTGGGGCTGCCTGTGATCCTTGCCTGAGAAGTCCGTTACGTTGTGAGTCACGAATCTGAAGCTTTCGAAGTTGGCTGCTTGCTCGATTCGGAATTCCTGGAAGGCTTCGGCCAGTACCGCATCAGCAACGCTATTCTTTTGCTTGTGGAATGGAGCTCTTTTATCGATTGCTCGCTCGGCAGCCTTGATCTTTGTGGCATCTGAGATGGGCGTCTGGAAGGCCAGGTCGAACAGCTTAATCACTCGGTTGACGCTGCCCTGAGTCGCCTCGGACAGGATCGGTAGCCGGTGGTTTACATCATCAATGGTCTCCAGCGCGCTGTCTTTTCCCTCGCCGCCGAATGACTGGATCATCCCTTTGACAACACGGATCTCACTCGCAATCCGCTTGCGCGTGGACTCAATGACCTTGTCCTTGTTTCGCTCGAATTCTGTACGCACAAGCTCGGGCACCAGGAGCTTGATGATTCCTTCTTCGACCAGATGCTCAATGGCCGTCAGCATTGGCAGCTCTGCTTTCTGGGTCGAAATATCTAGCCAAACGCACGTGTCGAGCATTACTAAATGCATTGAAGCTCCCTTGAGTTTGCTGATTGCTAGACTTGGCTGTAGCCATCACCGGATAATGGCCTATCAACATACAGGAGCGTCAAATGTCTCGTCTCGCAGAATTCCGTCAGCTGGAAAAACACCTGGCTGAGCAACTGGCAGCCCTCGAAGCAATGAAAGGCGACGAAGGCCTGAAGAAAGAGGTCGAGTTCGAAACCAAGCTTCGCGCTCTGCTCGGCGAGTATGGCTACAGCCTGCGCAATGTTATCGCCATTCTTGACCCACAAGCCACGCGTCGCGCTCCTACAGCCACCGAATCCAAGGCGGGCACACGCAAGCCACGTCAGGTGAAAATCTACAAGAACCCACATTCGGGCGAAGTTGTTGAGACTAAAGGCGGCAATCACAAAATTCTGAAAGACTGGAAATCGGAATACGGCTCCGACACTGTGGAATCCTGGTTGGCTAAGTAAGACTGTTTGAGTACAAACAATCAGGGCCCCGCAGGGCCCTTTTCGTTATCTAAGGAATGAGTTCATGGAAGTAGATCAGGAATTTCAGCAGTTGGTAATCTTGGCAGGGCGCCCGATTCTTGTAGATCCTGCCGAGCGTAAGTCTGATCTATTTTCATCAGGTGAGAAAGCCGGGCTGTCTGCTCGTGCCTTGATTGATGGTCTCAACATGGCCGGTGACCTCGGAAGCCAGGCCCCTGATCATTACGAGATGAATCGCCTGATCGTTTACAAAAACGTGTCGGAACGGGCCGTAAAGTACCGGAATGACCCTACCGATGCTTCTTGGATGCCGACACTCCAGGCTAAGACTCCTGAGACTAGAGAAGCCCTAAGAGCCAGCATGGCGCATTTCGCACCGATCATCGACGGTATGTACGACGAGGCTCGTCGCTCAATTGAAGCTGAGTACCCAGGCTATCTCGAAACACTCGGGGAGCCGATGATTCATCCCGGAGTACAGTTTGAGCTCAAGGTTTCGCTGAGCCAGCTGGCTTGTCGATTCCGCACTGCCATCGAGAACGTGATGAAGACTGCGTGGATTCCGGAGAACCTTCGGGGTTTCCCGCACAGCTGCTGCGGGACAATTTCCGAGCTGCTGGGCGAACACCTCAACAGCCTGGATATCGGAGAGTTCTACTACGTTTGCGGTGATAAGGACGGTGGCTCCCATGCCTGGCTGGAGGTGTATGGCCTCGTCGTCGACATCACGGCTGATCAGTTCGAAGGCAGGCCGGCTGTCTACGTCGATGTAAAGGACGCCTGGTATGCCGAATGGGAAGAGGACACCAAGCATTTGGCGATTCATGAACCATCTGCGTTCTTCTATCGCGACGAGAGCCAATTCTTCGACCATGTGCTGGAGCAGATGCGGGAGCTGGGCACCTCCGCTGGCTGACCAGGCAGTGCTGGTCGTATGATATTGGTTTGAGTGCAAATGGGCCTAGCGCGGCCTTGCTTCATAGATGGTTAGACGGCAACAGACCCTGATCAATTAATAGCAATCCTGACCTATGAGTGGTGACATGCAAAAGGGCTTGGAGGCGGTATTTTACGAGTGCGAGCATACCGGGGCATTCAACACTGGCCCAGCCGAAGTGCTAACTATATTAAAGAGGCACTATGGCGAAGCATGTGAGCCGTCGAGCTTTATTTTGCAGCACTTTTCCGGAATACAAGGATACAGATTCATAAGGGAGGGAAAATGGTCATTTATCCCAACTGAGAAGACGCCACCTCACACCTCAGGCGCCTTTCCATTTGCAAGCTTACTTGCCAGCAAGGATCTCCTAGTGCCTCCTCTATTAATGCCTAGGCATATGGAGATGATATGCAAGGCAATTAGAGCAAGTACCGGAAACCCAAATAGCTTAACAGTCGACTTCTGTCTAGCTAGCATTTATACGCCTTACGACATGGGCAGGTATTATGAGGCGCTATTCAATCGCATTGGCTCTTTCCAGCCCTACATGAAGCATATCGATGAGTGCATAAGATCATACCTGCTTGGCAATGTATCGGTGTCTGTTTCCGGCATGCTTTTAGCAGCAGAAGGGATTTTGAGGAATATCGGTGAGAAAATAGATGGGCGCTTCTCAGGAATTACAAGTAAAGACCAGTTTATCAATGTTCTAAATAAAATAGAGGATTGCGTGAGCAGCGCCGCGTACTCGGAGTGTGATGTACCGAGCTTTATGCGAGAGCGTGACTATCTAGTGAATTTTGACGAACGACTGGCACTTATAGATGGCTTCAAGAAATACTTTGCTACCAGGCTTTATGAAAACACGAAGGATGTGACGGGAGCAATTGATATGAATAGGCATAGCGTCCTTCATGGCTTATCAATGGATTTCAACAAGCCTATAAACTTCTATCGCCTGTTCATTATGCTGGTCTTTTTAGCATTTATTAGTGTCGTTATAGGGCATGCACGGGCTTCATGCTTTGTATCGGAAACAGAAGAGTCAAAAAAGAAAAGCGAGTGCTACGATGAATTGGCGGGCATCGGATCTCTCCTGAAAACCAAATACCCTATTTAGTCCGAATAGTTTGAGTGTGGTTCAAGTCATTAGTTCTTGATGCGTGACTTGTTGTCAAACCCCTCAATGCCCGTCCCGGCGCACCAAGTCTTTGTATCGCTCTCGGCTTGCGATGATCTGATGGCGAAGTTCTTCCGGGTCGATGCTCATGCAGCCTCCGAGTGGCACTTGGAGGGTTTTTAGGGACTTAGCGGCTAAGATGAACTGCTCTTCTTCGATTTCAGTTCTTGTTTTCGGTCGACGCGTGAAGAGTTTCATAATCCTTTCTCCAGTCCGGAATCCACGACAGGTCGGCGTCTGGGCTAATCGACTTGAGGTTTCTTCTGACCAAATCCTGAATGGACGGTTGCTCAAAGTTGAACTCAATGACCTCGTGGAGTCGGCTTGCGATTTCCCTGCGGTCTTCAGTGTCGAATTGCTCCAGAGCCTTAAAGATAGAGGCGGCACTGCCTCCTGCTAAATGAAAAAGATTGGTGTGAACTCTACTGTACTTTTCAATGATATCCATAATGCTCCCCTTACAGACCGAACTGCATGCTTGTTACCTTGTATTCCGGCTCATCAATAAAGCCAAACTCCAGATCAACATTGAGGGACTGCTGATCCATGATCCAATTCGAAAGCTCTAAGTTGCCGTATGCCCCGAGATGCACTTCTCGACAATGAAGCTTTTCAATGAATCCAATTTCAAGAAGGTGAAGCACCAGGCTATTTGGCCCATGACGGTATTCGGTGTCGGCATCAAGCTCATCAGCTATCTCAGACAGATCGAACTCTCTGGCACACCTGAACGGCCCGGAGTATCCGTAGTCCGAATAGAGCTCCGAGGATAGAAGAACAAGCCCTCCTTCGAGGAGCACAAACTTGCTGCCGTTGGTCTCGCTGTGACTGCCAAGTTTGCTATTAGTGCTCAAGTCTCTCTGCATTGCATTCTCCTGATTACTCTTTATGCTTTTATTATGCAAAAGGAGATCAGGCGATGTATATATGGTTATTCAATCAGTGGTGTGTTTTTTTTGCATATCAAGCTAACGCCCCTGAAAACACAGATGCGTATACCCGCCGCATACCCATAAAATAATTTCCGCAGTTGGTTTGCTAACAAACCCTGGGCAAAGAAAAAGGCCCCGGAGGGCCTGTCTCGTTAAGGTGTTTTCTGCCTCGGCTTTTTTGTGTTCTGGATTATTTCGGCAGTGCTACCGAAGACCGTCTTGTCGCTTCGAAGTAGTACGTTTCTATTTAGCAATTCAGCCAGGCGAATATCTGATTCCACGACTCCTCTGCCGTACGCGTCGGACTCATTGATCATATATGCCATTGTTGGTGATATCGGGAAGTAAAAATCTATATCTTCTGGAGGTAATTCGCTTGGAGGACAGTCAACTACACTAGGATGAACATTGATGACAGGGTTGTCGCTTGTTAAGAAGGGGGTTTCGGTATTATTCGTCAGCCAAACGACGTTTTTGTGGTTGTAAGATAGGTCTATGTTGTATCCGACATTGACACCAAATATTACGCTCAAGAACCACCAGTTTTTGTTAGCTAATTCGTAGTGCTCTTCACCACTTAATCTCATGGCTTCAACGAACGTTTCTCTAAAAAACCGGGTTCGAGAAAACTGGTGTCCAATGTAGCTGTGGAGGTTATATCTATTTGCTGCAACGTTCAGCACGGAAAGCTTTCCCGCCCTGAGTGCGTCTAGCACTTGCTTAACATCACCCTCAATAGTCGTATGTATGTTTTCCAGTGTATTTGAAAGGAGAAGCTCACGTTTACGAGCGTTTCCATGCCCATCTAAGGCGCGAATTGAATATGAGAGGCGAATCATATCCGCAAGAAATACCTTGTGAACTTCCTGCAGTTCAACGCAGGCCTTACTTATCCATCGCTGAATAAACAGAATGTCGGCACTATTCAGCTCACTGATTTTGTAGAAATCGACCTCGCAGGCAAGTCCTTTAACCGGGTAGGAACTTATGCCCTTTCTTGTTCTGCGAAAAATATCAGTATTATTTTTAGACCAGCCTTTAAGGTAATGAGCCCAAATATAGTGGTTGTTGCGCTTAATCATTTCGCTTTTCAGCACTTAGCTCACCTTCCTTGTTCAGGCATATCAGAAAAATAGATATAGACGGTATTACTAAGCGTCTGAGCATCCTGGAGCGCCCTGTGTCCTTTTCTTATCGGCAGCCGACCCGATATTTCGCTGGCAACCTCACGACCCACAAATGACTCAATAGGTTTGACTTCAAAAGTTGCTTCAATACCCGCAGCCTCATACAGGACATCCAGCCAGTAACAGTCAGCGGGGTTGTCGGAGCACAGGATTTTGCCGTCAAAGAGATCGTTCATAGCCTGGGCAACTGCCAGGGGTGTCTGGCCTTCGCTTATGAGCTGATCGCGGGTGAGCTGATGCATATCCTGCGCGTCGTGGCTCCAGTGATCCCAGTACCATGCCGGTTGGATCAAGGACTGATATTCGCCACCTTGGTACACGACAGCGGCTTCAATCGGGTAACTGTCAGGAGCAATGCCCGAAGCTTCAAAGTCGATGAAGTAGGTTGGCTTCATGTTGTTCGTCCAGGCCCAAAAGATCATCTTGTCGACGGCCCGCCTTGGAGTCAAACCGCGTTGCCTGGCCGTGGGTGCGGTGGTAGGTTGCCGGGATGACTCAGCCCCTGTTCGATCTCGACCTGAAGCGCGTTACTCGTGAGCACTACATCACCGGTAAAGCTGCGATCAATTTCCCATTTCCGGGCGCGACCACTGGTGGGTGGCACGTTACTTCGTATTGGGATCGCGATTCAGGGGTGTGCAAGGTGTCGCTCGCTGGCATCCATTTACCTGACACCACGAGCTTCTTCGGTGACGCTGGGATAATGGATGTCACCCAGGTGTTGGCTGAGCGTGGGTGGGAGTCTGAGGGACGGACGATGTGGATGGCGGATCACTTCAGGGCTGCGGCAGATATGGTTGTCAGGTGGGCGATCAGCGACTCTCAGCACTGCAACGTTGAGATAGAGGACTGGTTTCCTGATGACGAGGATCGACAGCGCTTCCTTAACCTCTTGGGGACTGCAGGGCCCAACCTGCTGGAGCTGAGGAAAATAGAGAAGTTTGAACGCTGGCTTGAGGCTCAAGGCTAGCCAGGATTTCGAGGCCTAGATTGCACCTGCTGCCTGCCGTCTTGGCAAACGAAATACACGCGACTCGGTGACCAAACCTGACGTCTGTAGATCCAAGAGTCGTCTTTCGAGCGGAAGGCAGTAACGCTGCCGACATTGGCTATTTCGTCGAGCTCACCAATAGCAAAGTCATGCACGCAGTCGCTAAATATCACTCCAGGCTCCCGCTTCGCGATAGCGTGCTTAAAGTAGTCTCGGATCGACATGTCGACGCCGTCGTAAATCCAGTCAAAGCTCATTCAACCCTCCAGCGCCGCTTTGGCATACATGCGAATTTGGGTTCGCACGATCAATGACTCGAACTCCTGGAGTATCTCATGCTGAACAGCTTGATCAACCTTTCCAGTCGAGTGACTCAATTTCAATGGCCTTGACCAGCTCAGTTTTTCTCCCAACATTGCGTCGAGTTTGAGCGTGGGTGGTTTCGGTTTTACAAGATCAGCTGGTGGCGGAATGTAATTCACAACTGGGTTACCTGAGCCGAAAAACAACTCGTAATTAGAGTGTTGCCAGGTAGCGCCGTACTCTGGGGACGCTGGATCCCAGCTCGTGCAGCTAACAGTCAAATTAAACCAAGAATCAAAAAAGCCCCTGATGTCAGCCCGGCTTTTATTCCAGGCTGAAAATACCTGTTCGGTGATTTCCTCATTATTGGATGTACGAATTGCTACGAACCGTTGTTTCAAGCCGGATACACTGCCGTCAGGTCTATCCGAGCGATGTAGAGCGCGTGGAACGATGAGAACATCTTCATTGAGCAGAAAGCTTTGTTTTAGCATTGCAATATCCCGTTGTTGTTCTTGTGATGATTCATTTTGACAGTGAGCTATCGCTGACTCAATAGAAGAGTCCGAAATAAAAATTTGATTTAACACTCGCTCCATCAATACAATACAAATATTAGAAGAAGAGCCGAAGCTCTCAGGTATTAACATGCAGACAGTCCGTATCAAAGCACTCACCCCGCAAACCGAAGATATTTGTGCGATTCGACTTGTTGGTGGTTTCGACTCAGAAAGAAAACACTATCCCGCCCTCGATCTGCTTCGGCTTGAGAACAAACGTCAGCTTGAGTTGATTGCGGACTATGCCGAAGTCGGGTGTCCACTGTCTCTTAGGACTATTGAGAACTTCATTATTGGCGAGCTGGTACGCGCTGATGATCTTGTGTTTGATGGTGTCAGGTATGTTTTCAACGTACAAAGTTTTTCTGAGCCAAGCAGTCTGGAGTATCTCGTCTGGGAAGTCCTAGCACAGATCATCGAAGAATAATAAGAGGAGAACGACGATGACCAAATTTGTAGAACAGTTCGACATGTTCATGAGAGCACACGATGCCTTCAAGTCTGGAAGAAATTCCGAGGGCCTTAGCGCTACGCTCTTCCTTCTTGCTAATGGGGTCGTTAAGCCGAATGCCAGGGAGTTGTACGAACTCTGGGAATCGTCAGTTTACGGTGGCTGCGGCTCAGAAGAACTTTTTCTCACCATGCTCGACTTGGGGATGATTCCGCAGATCCTGAGCGACGCTAAAGCAGGTAGTTTCGATGTTCTTGCTGAGTTCGTAGATGCTGTTGGACGATTAGATGAAGATGCGCAGTACGAGGTGCTCAAGGCTGTTTAAGATAGTCAAGGATTATTTTGCACTAAATCCCCCAAGCCATTTTTTATGATATTATGTGTTCACAACATATAAAAACAATAAATGATCCTTGGGGGATTAAGAATGTTGAAGCAGAACAGTGGTCTCGTTGTTTTCAAGGCTTACGGCGAAGAAGATGGCGGAACACAAGAGCCAGGGGCTCAAGTACCAATCCACGAAACTCCAGAATTCCAGGAAACTCTCAAAGCCGAGCTTGCTAAAGCACTGGCTGCAGAAACTGGTGGTTTGAAGTCAAAGAACTCTGAGATTCTCGCTGAGAAGAAGAAAGTTCAGGATCAACTGAATGCAATTCTCGCTCAAGCAGAAGATGAAGCCGACCAGGCTGCATTGAAATCAGGGAAGCTAGATTTTCAGGCTTTGCTGGATAAGCGTGTCAATGCTGCAAATGCAACTTGGCAAGAGCGCCTCCAGGCCGAACAGACTGAGAAAGAAGAACTGCGCAAAGCTGTTGATGCAGAGAAAGGCCGACTGAAGCAATTTCAGATTAAGCAGTTGATCGGCAACGAAGCACTGAAGAATGAGTTCTTCCAGCCGTCTGCTATTGATGACCTGATTAACCTGGCTGGTGGCTCCTGGGAGCTTACTGACTCGGGCGAACTGGTTAGCCGAGATCAGCACGGCAATGTCGCAATGGGCAAGTCCGGTCGAGCGCTGACGCCGAAAGAGTGGATCGAAAGCTTGGCTCAAACTAAGCAGCATTACTTTAAGGCTATGCCCGGTTCAGGTGGCAAGCAAGGCACTGGCGGCGCTGGCGTGTCGATGTCTCGCGAAGAGTGGCAGCAGAAACTTATGCTGGGTACTGCTCAAGAACAATCTGAACTGTTTGCCAAAAGGGCTAAGGGCGAAATCGTCATTAGCTAAGTAAAGAGTTACACCCTGGGACTCACCCCGAGTCCCAGTTCCCAAGCTGGTCGGGCCAGCGGCTGTTTTGCTCTGTGAGCAACAGATACCTCAAAAATACCAAAACAAAAATAACAATAAATAGGTATGCAAATGACGCAAAGTAATGCACTCGTTGTTCTTCCAGCTTATGGGAACAATTTTGAAGCGCTGATTAACGAAACGATTCTACCAGTTGCAATGTCACGCCTTCGCGGCCAACTGACAATGCCAAGGCTGATCACAGTCAACAAGGCTGACGAATCGAAAAAAGTCGGTGAGATGATCCGTGTAAATAAGCCAGTTGAATTCGACAAGGCTGACGAGCACGGCACAGATGGCTCGGTCGCAACTGACCTGAACGTCGACAAAGTCGAGCTGCGCCTAGATCGACACGTCTACAAAGAATTCAAGATGTCAGATCGTGAGTTCACCGGCATGCAGCCTGGCGTAATCCCTGATGCGCTGGCAGCCGCTGTTGACGTCCTGGCTCGTACAGTCAACGAAGCCATTTTCGACATGTTCAAAGAAGTCCCGTACTTCTCCGGGAATCTGACCTCGGAAAACTCCCGCGACAAGAAAGACCTGATCGCCGCTCGTAAGTCGCTGAACAACCGGAAAGTGCTGGGTGACAAGAACCTGGTTCTGACCTCCGACACTGAAGCTGATCTGCTCGGCGTGTTTACCACTTACAGCGAACAGCCTGCGGAAAAAGAAGGCATCATTGGTCGCAGGTACGGGTTTGATATCTACAGCGACGTACAAGCCCCGATGCACTTCGCGGGTACTGCCTCTGAGAGCAACGCTATCAAGCTGGCTGTCGCTGGAGCTGTTGGATCGAGCATCCTGGTACTGAGCGGTGCCGGTGCCAACGCTACGTTCAAAAAAGGCGACATCATCACTGTTGCTGGCTCCGAGCAAGTGTTCGCAGTGGCTAATGACATCGCTGCTGATGCTGACGGCGCAGTTGCTGTCACTGTTACTGCCCCGGTCACTGAAGCCATCGCAGTCAACACCTCCCTGGCCGTGATCGGCGATCACCAGATCGACCTGGCTTTCAGCAAGTCAGCGTTCCTGATCGCGTTCCGTCAACTCGAAACCCCGGCTAACGCTCCTGGCGTGACCATCGCTTCGATGACCGACCCGGAAACTGGTATCACCCTGCGCTTGCTGTCTTGGTACAACGCAAGCACTGAAAGCACGCACTACAAGATCGAGATCTTCTTCGGCTGCAAAGCTGTTGCTCCTGAGCGCGCTACCCGTCTCGGCGGTCACTGATACACCGGGCTCTCCGGAGCCCACCCGCAACACCCAAAGCCCTCGTTTGCTGCGCACCAGCTGCGGGGGCTTTCACATTTCAGGAGCAGTTAATGAGCGAAGTAACAGCAACAATCGAACGCAACGGCGGCGTGCTGCCAATCGTGACCCCTGGCATCTCTCGCGGCAAAATAAGCCTGACTCAGGGCAACGCATTCACGAGCCGGGTCATCCAGGGGCAAGCAATCTACGTCTTCTGCAAGTCACTCATCCACCTGGCCGAGGGCACCGCTGTCACAGAGGCAGACGCGCCAATCGATGCACGCGGCGGCGTCTATTTGAATGCAAACAGGGGTCGTCAAGTTAGCGTCCGGCTGCTTGCTGGGGAAGATCCGGCGACCGTCTGGATTCATGAAGTAAGGTGAGGTTCTGATGAATATTCTGGGCCGGAATCTACTATCTCTCACGGTTTATCACCTGCGCCGAGTTGTGCACATGGTGATCGGCTCGCCTTTGATCGATGACATTGTTGTAAATCCTGATGGCACCGTCGTGGTTGGTGGCAGTGGCGGGACGCCTGGGCAGACCATAGTCGTGACGTTCCCTGATGGTTCTGTCGGCACTGGCGTAGTTGGAAACGGTGGCGGCTGGACTGTTACGTCGCCAGGTGCTGTGACGCCTGTGCCGGGTGCGCCAGATCTTGTGATCGATCAGGTTCCGACGCCCGACAAACCTGCTACCCCAGAGCCGGGCGAAGTTAAGCCTGGTGAGGGTGGCGGCACGGTCGTAGGTGGTGGCGGTGCGAATCCGGGTGATGACGTTGAAGTCACGCTGCCTGGCGGTGAGACCGGCTCCGGCGAGGCTGGTGATGACGGCGACTGGGAAGTTGAGTTTCCGGATGTTCCGCATGATCCAGACCTAGAGCCTGGTGATGTTGGGGTCGTTACGAATCCTAAGCCTGGCGAGCCTGTCGTCGATGACGTTACGCCCAATCCTGATGGCACGGTCACTGTTGGGGGTGGCGGCGCGAATCCTGGTGACCAGGTCACTGTCACGTTCCCTGACGGAACCACTGGCACGGGCACTGCTGACGACAATGGCGACTGGTCTGTCGTGTCACCCGGTGAACAAGATCCCGAGACGAAGCCAGGCGATGTTGTAGTCGAGGCGAAGCCTGACCCCATGGCCGGATCGGTCTCTGCACCTGACGCAATCTATGCCGACATTGCTGGCCTGGAGTTCGTCGAGGTGGATGACGGCGGAAACTACATTGCCTGGGAGCGGTTCATCGAGCAGCTCAACCGGATTACTGGCATAAGCACAACTGCGAGCCGGTCGATCACCTTCGGTGGCGTGTACGGACTGCCTAAGCGAATTCTGAAGTCAGGTAGCACGTTCATCGCCGCCTTTGACGCGCAGTACGTGATCTTTGACAGTGAAAATGAGCTGACGCAAGGTACTGCGAGGGTTGTCGAAAAGAACTACATCTCTGACAGAGCCTGCGACGTCTTCAAGACTGAACATACAGCGTACTACCTGCGCAATGACAACGGGCAAGACAGGTTGACCAGGCTCGACGGATCAGACACCTCAATTGCTCTCGATATCGCCGGCGGGTTCGGGGATCTCAAGCTGCCAGCCATGGTGAGCCTGGGAGATGAAGACTGGCTCGTAAACGCGGATTTCAGCATCTCCTACCTCATCAACCCAGTGACCCTGTCAGTGAGGCCTGGCCCTGCTTTCAGCGACGTGAGCCTGCAGATCGAGGGGGCTGGTGGTGAACTGGCATCGTCGAATGGGCGTGTATTCGCGAGTGCCAGGCGCACAACCAACCAAAGCTCGGCGGTCTTCGAATTCACCGAAACGGGTCATACCCTGATCAGTGAAAACGGCGGCAAGGTCGTAGCCGGAGATACCCAGTTACACATCATGAGCGGTTCTGACCTTCGGGTAGTCAACCTGTCGACAGGCAGCGTGCAGGCCACGACTCTTGATAGCGCTCTGGCAACCGGCTATTCGCGTGGTGATTTCGCAGTTTTCGTAAATGGCGATGTTTCCCTGACGGTCACTTACGACGCCGGAAAGACTTTCTCAAAAGTATTCCCTGTTGACGGTGATTCCAGCTTGCGATGGATCGACATCGAAGATCTTTCTCTTGTGGTTACGAGAAACTTCAGAGACTTCGATCTGCTCGAATATACACTCGTCGAAGAGTGATACAATATCAACATAATAAGATTTGCATTCAAAGCAAACGGGATTTCGAATGACAACTAATAAAAAGCGTCCCAGTGATCTTGCTACTGCATGGGACAGTAACCTTGACGCAGTGTTTCATGTCCATCGCCCTGGTAACTCTCAGAAAGCATCTGTTCGGCAGGTTGTTGATGCAGTAGTAGCCGCTATTCCGGCGCCTGATCCTGGTGAGGAAGCTACTGTGTCGGGAATTGAGACTGGCACAATCGTAATGTTGCCTGAAGGTTCTTATACTGACTACTTCGAGTGCGATGGCAGTATCAAAGAGAGCTCCCTGGCATCAGAGTTGGCCGGGATTATCAACGGGGGCACTCCAAAGTATCAGAGCATCCTGTCTAGCAGTGTGGGCAGGAAGTCGCTGACAACTGGCGAAGTGTTAGATGCAGTGTATTTCAAGGGGCTGCTATTCACCATCAATAGCGTCACGCCTTTTATTACTGCTTACGACTCAGACTTCAATCTTGTTTACTCAAATACTTCTGCCTTGGGTCACAAACGGTTGGTAGTCACTGATAATGCGATTTACTTTCTTAACAATAGTTACAACATCTATTGTATTCAGGTAGATGGATCTTCAGTTACAGCTGCTTACGCTGGAGAATCCTCGCAGGCTACAAATGGGGGCTTCAGTGCAGTAAGTGTGTCGACTGACGAAGATTTGTTCTGCTGGATCTCTCTACGGCGTTTGTACAATCCAAAAACGAAAACGAAAAGGAACCTCGGCGGCAGTTTTACCATCGGTGGTCTCGACCAGGGAAGCACGGTAGTAAAGACCGACAGCGGGCGTATTTTCTTTGTTGGCACTTACGGCGCTTCGGCTCCTGGTCTGTATGAAATGTTCATCGACACCTCAGCTCCTACGGTTACGTCCGCTAGGCTTTTGCAGTCGATTTACCCAGCTCCAGATACGATCAAATGCGCAGGTGACTTCGTGTACTTTGGCGTTGCTGGAGTGCAGTTCAAGCTGAACGCAGAAACAGACAGGGTTACATCGGTTACGTCCCCGTATTTCGTCAACGCAACTGCGGTCACACACAGCATCGCCTGCCACAACAATTTGCTGTTCGTTAACGGCCTACGAGCTACGTCAAACAATTTCGGGAGTGTGTCGTTTGACTATGGGAACACGTTCACCAAGCTGCCTGCATTCAACACCAAGTTGGCAGGGATGCTGATCGATCCAGTGGCTCACAAAGCCCTGTACTTCGGCGACTCCGGGGCCGTGGGATCTGCTGACGGATCAACCGGAAACGTAGAAATCCATCAGCTCACACTGCTCGATAACAACTATTTCAAATTGCCTTTGGTTAATGGGGCATGCGAGGGGTACAGGTTCTATGTCAAAAAATAAGCTGCATTACGACGAGGCTGGCTACGTCTACGGTTACGGCGAGCTGCCGGGCACCCAGTTCATTGAGATCGATAATTTTGAAGAGGCCTTGCAGGCTTTCTCCAGCCGTAAATCCCTCCGCATCGTCGACGGCGAGCTGGTGATTGAGATCTCCCGCGAAGAGAAGCTGAAAGAAGTCGTGAGGGCTCGTGATGAGCTCCTGGCTGAGTCTGATCTGCTTCGCGTAAGGCTGCTCGACGCAGAGGATGTCTCTGGCACCGTCGACACCGTGTCCAGGCAACGGCTGGCGACTTATAGGCAGGCTTTGCGCGACGTAACCCTGCAAGACCCATTTGCCGTCAACTGGCCAACTTTGGAGACAAACGATGAGTAAGAATTCGGTATGGCTAGAACTTGATGGGGATCGGGTGATGGTGGATGTTGGGAGCGGCGCTGAGGGGTATTGGCGGGGGCTGGGTTACGGTGAGCCTGGATCTGTTGCGCCTGACCAACCCGAGGATCCTGTTGAGAAGCCTGCCAGGAAAGTGCGAGTCAAAAAGATTATCTCTGGCTCAGATACCTAAGTCTTCTTCGAGCTTCATTCCCCGCATTCGTCTCTCGTCTGCAAAGAGTTCCAGGGCCTTTCGTTTGACCGCATCAGCAATATCAACTATGGGTTGGCCGTTGGCAATTGCTTCACTCTGATATTCAGTAGCCAGCTCAATCACTCGAACATAGTTGTACTCACCGTGCTTCTTTAACGCGACGTGGAATGGGTTCGCAGGGTCGAAGTTTTCAAGAGCTTTTGCAACTGCGGATTTGACGCTCATAAACACTTGTCCGGTTAAAGTGATACAATAAATGATAGACTCACATAATAATAAGAAGAAAGTCTAATGTCAATTATTCAGGACGTGGCCGCCGAAGCTACGAAGGCCACGCCGCATGTAACGGTGTCTGGTTTAATTTTGTGGGGATTCACATTAAGTGATGCGGTGTTGGCACTTACCCTTGTATCTGCCGTTCTTCACATCTTTTTCGGTATCAGAAAAAATATTCGGGATGAGGAGTTTCATAAAGCAAGAATGAAAGAGGCCTCCGATGACGAATAAGAGCGTCCTTGCAGCCACTTTTACGGCAACGCTAGCATTAGCTGGTGCCCTCGCGACAACCCATGAGGGGCTTGAAAATAAAACCTACCTTGATCCTGTTGGAATTCCAACGAACTGTTACGGGCATACTGCAACAGCCAAGATTGGACAGGTCAAAACTACAGCTGAATGTAAAAAGCTGCTAAATGAAGATTTGCTAATCGCTATCGCTGACGTCGAAAGCAGGGTTAAGGTTGAACTTACTATTGAGCGACGGGCTGCACTTGTTGATTTTGTTTACAACGTCGGCGGTACGAAGTTCGGTAGCTCCACTTTGCTAAAGAAATTAAATGCCGGGGATGCTCACGGTGCGTGCGCTGAGCTTAGTCGCTGGGTGTACGCAGGTGGTGTCAAGCTTAGAGGCCTCGTAACTAGGCGTGCTGAAGAGCGTGAGCTGTGCGAGGTCGGGCTATGAACAAGTACCTGCTAGTCGCCGTATTCGCCTTGGCGGCTCTTATTGTTTTGCTCGCTATGAAGCATGAGCGTGATCAGTTGGTGAGCGACCTAGCTGCCTCCTCTGCGGAGGTTGTACAGCTCAAAGCGCAGGCAGAGTCAGCACGATTGGCCGTACTTGCACGGGACGACCTGGACAAGAAGAATTTCGAGGAAATGACGAATGCAAAGAATGAAATCGAGATTCTGCGTGATCAGCTTATTGTTGGTACTAAGCGCGTGCTCGTCCGTGCAACCTGTCCGGCAATGCCAGCCGCTGCCAGCCCCACCAGCGTGGATGATGCAAGAAACCCCGAGATTACAGCCGCTGCTCGACAAGATTATCTACGTCTCAGAGAGCAAATAGTCACGACCGAAGCTCAGCTGCAGGGACTTCAGGACTACATCCGACAGGTTGTTCGGGGGCCCAAACAATGACAGCCCTTGCGAACAAAACGATTAAGCATCAGATCGCAATGCGCGGCCAGTTCACCCGGATCGCCAAGCAAGCTGCGCTGCACCTCCAGGCGCTGAAGGCGTCAGTGAAAGCTGAGTTTGATGAGGCGATGACAGCCCGTAACTGGAACGCCGTTGCACGCTTGCGAAAGACGTTCGTGACAATCGACAAGCTCATCGCGGATGAGTACGAGCTGATGTCCGGAACGCTCAAAACGGAGCTCAGCGACCTGTTCGCCTATGAGTCGGAATTCACGAGCAGGCTTCTTGGCTTCGACTTCAGCAACAACCTAGTCACTGAAAAGCTGGTTGAGTCGATTGTCAGCAACGATCCATTTGACGGCAAAATCTTGGGCGAGTGGCTCGATGAGCAGCGGCTTGCTACGCAGATAAAAGTGAAGCAGACGATCAGGTTGGGTGTGCTGAATGGGCTATCGACATCTCAGATCGCCGGGGCTTTGTACGCTGATCCAGGAAATCCCTTTGTTGGTGCGCGGCGCAATGCTGAAGTGATGGTTCGGACGGCGTCGGCGCATGTGACTTCGCAAGCCTCGCTGAAGACTTTTGAGCGTGTGGGGTTCGGTTCGTATCAGCTAAGTGCTGTGCTCGACTCACGCACGACGCCTGTGTGCCGGGCTCTGGACGGGAAGATCTATAAGACGTTGGACAGGGGCCGAAAGGTGCCTCCGTTTCACCCTGGCTGCCGCACAGTGATGATCGCTGTGAGTGATGATGAACCTGCATTTGCTGATGGGTATGAAGATTGGCTTGGAAAGCAGAGTGCCGGCGAACAGGAGGCGATCCTTGGGCCTGCGCGGTACAGGTTATGGAAGTCGGGACAACCGCTGGAAAGCTTTGTGGATCTCGATACTCATCATGTGATCCCCCTAGACGAGCTGAGATCAAAAGAAGTTTTTCTGAATCAGACATGATTCCACCCCACCTACCTGCCTCTTTATTTAAGAAGAAAAAGAAATTCGGAGGGTAGATGGGGTAGCAAGGCAGCGGCAGCAAGGATCAAAACAAACATAATGATTAAGAGAAACTGCTTTTATGACCTACGCAAGCTACGAAGACTTTAGAAATGAGTTCGGTGACGATGATCTCCCTGACGATGCGGAAATCAGGGTTGTCAGGGCCATCGACCGGGCATCTCGCTTGGCTGACACGTACATTCGATCAAATGGCATCAATGTTCCTCTGGTCGACCCAGTTGCAATAGCTGATGTACGCGGCTCAGTGCTCGATATCGCTCGATACAACGCATGGCCTGACACGGACAGCGAGAACCTCCGAAAGCGCTACGAAGACGCCCTGGCTTTCCTTGAAGGTGTCGCCACGGGCAAGATTCATCTTGTCTCGCAGGGCCAAACCACCACGGGCTCGAAGCTCACTAATATCCGTCTTTTCCGAGCCTGATCATGATCCCGGTCATAGCCAGAGCTCTGGCAGCATCGTCAACCGGCGACAGGTCTGTCGAGCTCGTAGCGAACACGAAGCAGCTCCAAGAACTCGCTGCAAAAGTGAAGAAGCTCGGGCCAAACAACCCCCACATCCGCGCTGGTCTCCTGGAAGTCGCGGCAATCTGGGAAAACCGGATCAAAGCCAACTTCAGACGCTCGATCAACCCATACGGCGAAAAATGGGCGGACATCAAACACCGCCAAGGGCAGCCGCTGCTCGACACCGGGATGCTCCGAAACAGTATATCTGGAGAAGTCAGGGGTCTCAGCATCGTTCTTGGATCACCCCTTGAATACGCAGATACCCATCAGAACGGCATTAGGGTTAAGCAGCGCATGTTCCTGCCGAGCAAGGAGCGTGGACTGCCGGACAAGTGGAAAAATGAGTACGTGAAAATACTAATAAGAAATGTCGAAAAGGCACTCGCATGAATATCTCCGACCACCTAGAACTAATTAAAACCCAGCTCGAAGCTTTGCCGTCAAAACCAACCATCAAATTCTTCTCAGGCGAACTTGAAGTAGATGATCTCAAGAATCTAAAGCTTGATGGCAAACGCCCGTACATACTTCTCTCCTGCGGCGGAGGCAACGTCCCTGACAGAAACTCCAGAGTGAAACTAGAGTTAGACGCAATGTTTGGAGCTTGGGTCATCGGCAAGATAGATCCAACCACCCACGGAATGTCATCTATAGCTGCTGACACCGCAGTAGAGATTGCCAAGATGATTGAGAACTTCCGTGGCGACCCTAAAACAAATACAAAGATCCCCGTGTTACAATTAATCAAAGAAGCATTCAACGGTGTTACTGACGGCAAGTCAGACTTTAGCGCCTGGTCAGTTATCTGGTCGCAACGAATCGCGCTCGTTTGAGCTCAAAATAAAAACCCATAATAATAAGAATAGGTACATATATGTCTTACGGATTTAACTCTCCAGACAACACGATTGGCTGGATCGGTAACGGCGGAGTCATGATCGAGCGACTTGACTCCAGCGACCAGCCGGTCACTGGCGCATTATTTGTTGGACAGGCATCATCAGCGAGTCTTGCTTTAAGCTCTGATAAAGTAGAGATGCTGGACTTGGTTTATGGAACGCTTGGTGTCGCTCAGTCAAAAGTTATCAAAAACACTGCTGACCTTGACATTACCCTCAAGTCGTTCAACCCAGACGTGCTAGCTCTCGTTCTGTACGGCGATGTCCACAAGGATGTTGCGGTGCCGGGTGCCACCGCTTCAATCAAGGCGTTCAAGGAGTCCAATGTTATCGTCCCAGGTATCATCTCCTTGCTGACCAGCGTAACCATCAAGGGAGAGGCTGAGCCTCTGATCGAGGGCCAGGACTACGTTATCTCCAATGGTTCGCTCTACTTTCCAAAAACGTCGGCAATCCAGGACGGTGATGTGGTCGATGTGGTTTATGAGAAAGCTGCTGTCCGAAGGATTGAAGGCTTCACGAACAGCGGCGTGAACGTTCGCATCACTTTCGACGGGAAGAACATTGCTGCTGACGACGCTCCGGTGAAAGTTGTTTACCACAAAGTCTCTCTATCACCTGCAGCCCAGCGTCAGCTCCTGTCTTCTGACTACGCTGACCAGCAGATCAAGGGCACCCTCCTGGTATCGAAAGCAGTTACGGGGGCTGGACTCTCTAAGCTGTTCGTTGAAGAGCATGTAACGGCAGCCTGATCAGCTGGATGCATAAGGGGCCCGCAGGCCCCTTAATTTATTTCTTGTCGGTTATGTTTAGCATGAAGGTTTGCGACGCATAGGTATGAAATTCTGGCAGGTCACTTACGATCTGACCGTCATCGAATCTATGATGGGCAATCGATGGAAAAAGCTCCCTAGGAACAGGGTGTAGTGCATTTGGATTGTGGAACATTGACACCCCCTCTGCCCAAGTCTCCTGACAGGTCTCGTTCACTTCATATCCGAACATTTTAGGGAGTGAGGCATTTGGATCATGGTCATGGTAAGTTCCAGCCCTGTGCATTATAACGGACGCACTTCCAAATCCAGCTTGTTTGCCCATACGATTAAATTTAGAGATGGTTCCACCAGCGGTAAACAATATTGCGCTGATGTTTTCGGCATCTGGCTGAAAAAAGTACCCTGATGGAATTACTTTGTCTCCGACCTGGTGGGTCTCAATTTTCAATGGAGAAATGATTAAATTACCTTCGTCATCCCTGTGGAAGTCATGACGTACTCCGTAGAGATATTGCAATAGGGCTGTGCCACTCCATGTCATTGATTGGTTATCATGAAAGTCGGCAATAGCAATGACCAAAGGGTTTCCTGCAACATGATCCAGCTTCCAATATTCTTTCTTAAGTTTCGAAAATAACGGGCTGCCGAATTTAATTGGCATTTCATCCCTGGTTTTCTCCATCAGCTCTTCAGGAGACATTGCCTCGATTGGCCGATTTATAGTTTCATCCGTAACAGCAGTCTTCCTTCCAACTATTACAGCTTCGATGGCAACGGTTTTGCCGAACTTCTTTACTAGGAAGTCAGGGGCATAGTGCTCTCGGTCGAAGAATAGAGCTTCTTCCACAAGGTAGGCGTTTAGGTAGAGCTCCCATAGCCTCGCATCGAAGCCCGTAGACTGGAACTGCTCAACGTAGTTACCATCAATGTCCACAAAGTGCGGAGCCATCTCGGCGATAATCTCCTTTGCAGAAGAGAAGGACGGTTCGTCTCGAAGCCTCAAAAAAAATGGATGGAGCTTCTTATCCGCAACGATAGGGGTGAACAGATCCATTGCCTCGCCAGTGGCATCCCCTTGTTCAAAGACCTTTTTGCCAGTGGCAGTATGATGCTCCATTCGTTTGGCGAGCCAATCCTCAGCCTTTTTAGGTGATTTCATCCCGTGCTTTAAATCAAACAAACGGTATCTGCCGACCTCGTCTCGTCCTAAGAGAATTGAGACAAACTCAGTATCTTCGATATCTAACAGTATAGATCCCAAAATTGATTCGTCGAAATTACTAAACCAGGCTAGCTCTTTGCTTATATACGCCGCGCCTGGAGTTCTAGACGGCCCAACCAGAGCGCTGAAACGCTTAACGTCCATTGGTTTCATAGCGAATTTGCTCATTTTAATCCCTTATTTATTATCGACTACTAAATTCCAGGCGCGACCATCGAACCTGAACTCAATACACTCACCATTAGCAATCGGGTTGCTAATATCGAAAACCCTGAAATCACGCATTGAGTCTGAGTTGATCATTTCTGGGCAATAGGTAACCAGCCAACGTACTGCTTGCATAAACTGACCGTGTCCAAAGACCACTACCTCACCGGTCATGGTGTTCAGGCGAATCAAGACAGTCCTAGCTCTCCTGATCAGATGACTGAACGACTCTGTACCAGGCCAATCCTCGAAATCCGGATCAGCCGAACCCCAGTAGGCGTCTACCCATGGCTTCCGCTCAGCAGCAGTCGTGTTGGCACACCTAGCCGGTGAGAGGTAAGTAAATTCCTCTACTGCCCAAATCTCAACAGGACACTCTGGAAACTTTTGGATAGTCGGCAGCGCAGTATCCTGGGCACGCTCAAACGGCGACATCACGATCAGATCGGGCGCTACATCGAACGAATCCGCTACAGCCCGCGCCTGTGCCCAACCCAGGTCAGTCAGCGGGATAAGCGCAGGGTCTGACGAAGCATTACCAGCATTCGCAGCACTCTCACCATGTCGAATAAACCTGACTGTCAGCATGCGACCGTCTCCAGATCGCCCTTGGCGGCACTCTCCGCAATTTTGAATAGCCGGTCAGTCAGCCGATGCACATGATCAGCACCCACCTGCTGCAGCATGTTCTCCATGGCTTCCTTAACCTCTGTGTCATCGCGCTTGTGCTCTAAAGCAAAAGAAATACAGTTGAACACGCAGTCCAGCACATCAAACCGATAACCGTCCTGCGATTCAGAATCCAATAGGTAATCCAGTGCAACTTCCAATGGCATGTCATACCCACTAACTTGCAGCACAGCCACACTTTGATGGCAAACATAATCATCACGTTCTGCTAACGTCAGTTCCGATATCTTCTGCATCCCCGGCCTCTTGCCTTTGAGCTCAAACCATTTTTGACCAGCGGCCCACCTGTGTCAATCGAAATGATATGATGTGTATATAAGAATAATAATAAGAAAGGCTTTCCAATGTCACTGCTCGACCTTGTTGTTCCGTTTAAGAAAGTTGTCATTACTCAAGCATCCGAAGACAAGCCTGAAGTTTCTTTCGATGTGTATGGATTAACCACTGACGACTTTGTCCGATTGGTGGACAGCCACGGCAAAATCCTGGGCGCTATCTTCTTACAGAATGCCAAAGAAGACCTCAAGGATACCGATAACTCAAAGGGCATCATGCTTCAGTTTCCCGGCTTCGGAGCTGCTTGTATTGCTCTCGGCTGCAAAGAACCTGATGCTGCTGCACACGTCCAAAATCTTCCCCTGATGACCCAGGTAGAACTGCTTGCTGCGGTATTCTCGCTTACTTTCCCTGACGGTCTAAAAAAAAGCCTGATCAAACTCGGGCCGACAATCGTACACCTGCTGAAAAAGTAAGGGACTACGAGGCAGACAGGAAGCGCCTAGAGAACGCCGAGGATGGTGATGAGCTAGATAAGTTCGTCGACGTTCTTGTCTCAAACTGTGAATTCCTAATATCCAGGGGTCATAACACCCCGCACCTAAACCCGTATAAATACTCCATTCGGAAGCTATTCAGGATTGCTGTAGTTCAAAAAGAACTTAGCCGCGAACAGCTATTTGCGGAGATGTATGGCAATCACTTGAGCCGAATATCTTGCGTTTCAGGAGATTCAAAACCGTTTAACGATTTGATGATGAAAATTGCCGGAGAGCAATAATGGCTAGCAACGCTGTAATCAATTTAGTCCTTAAAGCTAAGGACGAAGCATCCAACATACTCACAAGTTCTTTCAGTAAAATCACGGCACTGGCTGCTAGCGTCGGTCTGGCATTCAAGTTTCATGATGCTATTGAGCAAATGACTGAGTTGGATTTTGCTGCGAAGCGCCTAGGCGTAACTATGCAAGACCTAACTGCTGCGCAGTACGCGGCATTTAATGGTGCAAACGTCAAGCCCGACCAGTTTCTGGATGCTCTAGATGAAGTTCGGATCAAAGTTGAGGAATTCAGTTCTATTGGCTCTGGTGGCGCAGTCGACTTCTTTGAAGTCCTGAACATCTCAGCCGAGAAATTTAACAAACTCAATCCTCTGGAGCAGCTCGACAAGATTTCTGAGACGATTAAGGGAATGTCTGATAACTCGGCGTTCACATTCCTTGATCAAATCGGGTCTGACTCCCTGCGGAACCTGCTTCCAGTGCTGCGCAACGGTGGGGCTGAGTTCAAAAGGCTTCGCTCTGAGGCTGAACGACTAAATCTTACCCTGTCGGATGTTGACACTCTGACTGTTTCACAACTGGGAAAGTCATTCGCTCAGCTTGAAAAAGTTGGTAGTACGGCATTTAACAAAATAGTTGCCGACATCGCTCCTGAGTTGACCGCCCTGACGGAGATGGTTACTGAAGCCATAGTTGGAATCTCAAAAGATACTCAGGCACCTGTCAAGGACATCGGGCAGACCTTCCTTGATGTGTTTTCAGGCGTTGTAGCCAGCTTGAATTTTACCACGCAGGTAAAGAACGCATTCGTGGTTGCCTACAGTGCAATGAAGGAAGTAGTTCTTTCCTTCGCCGAGTTTAACTTGAAGCAATTTCAGTTTCTCGACTCGATCTACACGAAAAGTGCCAACGGCCTCGTAAACATCTTCAGGGCGGCATTCGCAAAAAACCTGGAGTTCCTGAACTCCACCTTTATCGAGCCGATGAAGCAGTTCGCCAATACATTCAATCTGGACGCAGCTGCTGGTCAGATCTCGAAATTCCAGGGTGTTCTCAGTGGGCTTCAAGAATCGTCAAGCAAACCCATTCAGGTCGCGACCGAAAATAAAAGTATTGGCGAGACCATCAAGCAGCTTCAGGTACTTAAAGACGAAGCTCATAAGTCTGGGCTAGAAAACTTCAAGGTCTGGAATGACGGCGATTATCAGAAGCAAACCGAAGAAACTATGGCAAAGATCAAAGCCAAGGTTCTTGAAAACGAAGACAAAACAAATGCTGAGTTAGCAAGACGAAAGGACAAGTCCGACCAAGACAAAATCGTAAAACTTCAAACTAAAAACGCCGCTGCCTCAGCCCAAATTGCAGCCACCCAAGCTCAGTTACAGGCTGACCTGGCGAAGAAAGAAATTGATATCACGATCTCGAAGATCGACACCAAAAAACAGATTGAGATTTCCGAACTGCAAGAGCGGGCTCGTCGCGAAAATTTATCAGCAGTCCAGATCGCTGACGAGAAGTACCGGATCGAACTGGAGGCAGCTAAAAAGCTCAGCGAGCAAAAGAAGCGATCTCTCGAAGTCGACATCAAAGCCCTCCAAGGCAGCCTTGCGGGCCAGCAGAAACTCCTAGGCGCTACCCAGAACCTAAATGATCGGCCTGGCATCCTGGCAACGATCAATCAATTAGAAGCGGACATCACCAGCAAGCGCGCAGACCAGGCAACGATTGGCGCTGAGCTCGTAAACCAATCGGCCCTGCTCAAGGCTGACCGGGCAGCAGAGGTTGGACAGATCAGGCAGCAGCTGGCTCAGATCAAAGCCGACGCGCAGATCGAGCTGCTGGCAATCGGCGGCGATCAATTCAGCGCTGACATCAAAAAGATCGAGGCCGACTTCAAGGACACCATCAAAAACATGGAGTCGTTGGGCGACGACTCTACGGCAATCCAAAAGCTCATTTCCGCAAAGAAAGCCCAAGCGGAGATGCAGGAGATCGAACGCCAGTACGCGACTTTGAAGTCAAAGCTGGAAAAGCATCAGATCTCTCCACTGGACTATCTTGATCAAGCCAACAAGTTAGAGGATCGCGGTACAAAGGCCGCTGAGGTCACCGGCAACCCGGCAGATCTCGACAAAGTTAAGAAGGCTGCGCAGGACGCAAGGGCTGAAGTGTTTGACCTGCAAACGCTGACTGACAACGTGTCGAGCAGCCTTCAGGGTGGCCTTGAGGGCCTGTTTACTGACTTCATCTCTGGCACAAAGTCGGCCAAAGAAGCGTTTGCAGACTTTGCACAAGGTGTCTTGAGTGAGGTCGCGAAGATCATTGCAAAACTGCTGATTCAACTGGCCATTCAGTCGATGCTTTCAGCTTACACCGGTGGTGCCAGCGCAGGTGCAGGCAGCTTGATAGGAGCGCTGGGGAATCTCGGTGGTTCAGGGGGTTCTGGCGGACTGCCGAAATTCCATACGGGAGGAATTATTGGCGGCATGCCGAATCTGGGCCTGACCAAAGATGAAGCTCTGATTATCGGAAAGAAAGGTGAGGAAGTGTTAACTGAGAATAGTCCGCGCCACAGAGACAATTATGGTAAAGGAGGTGGAAGTGGTGGCGGACGATCTGCCCAAGCACAGAATATTGGCATCTATAATGTTCTCGATCCGCAATCCATTGCAAGTTCAATGGAAGGTAAAGATGGTGAGCGTATGGTAATGAACCATATTCGCGCAAACATGAATGAGATCAAGAACATGTGATAATATATAGCTACCGACTAATAAGAACAAAAGAAATGACAGTAGCTATCCAAACTTACGCCAACGGTGACGCTTGGCTCTCATCTTTATGTGCTGATATTTTGCCGTCAAATGGCTGGGAGGTAGTTCGAGATGCTTCGAGTGAGAAGGTATTCGGATTACCTGGCGGCGCTGGGTTTGTGGCGTTTCTGATCGGTGCCGGAGTTGTCGAGGTTCAGGCATTCCCAGTTTTCGATTCTGATCAACCTGTTGCTGCCCAAGCTGGTGGGTTTAGCTATGCGTATTCTCCATTCCTGCCGCGCTTTGCCCTGCCTGCGGGAGAAGTGAAGGTTTGGACGCTGGTGAATTCCAGGCGTTTGTGTGGAGTCATCAAATCCGGGGCTTCGTACTATTCGTTCTATGCCGGGTTGATCCTGCCGTTCGGCTCAAATCGCGTGTACCCATTTCCGTGTTTCATCGGCGGGTGTGGTGAGCTCGGTGGGTCGAAAGAGTCAGCGTACCCCTTTATGTCGGGTGGCAACCAATACTGCCCAAAGGTCTGTTTGCCTGGCGGTAGGTGGCAGATCGTGGGTGGGAATTCTGGTGGCAACAGTTCTTTTACGAACGAATATCCATACTCCTATTCGTATGGTTTTATCCACCCGTTTGATGGGAAGTACCACCGTTTGAGGGGCAATATTGACGGCGGCGCTGTCGTGTATCCAGCATTAGTGGTGAGCTCTGGGCGGTCGTCTGATACCGACGTTTTGAATGCGGATGACGGCGTTTGGTTGGGGTATTTGGACGGTGTGGTTGCGATCCCTCAGGGGCGGTCTGCTGAGTCTGTCATTGCCATTGATGGGGTTGATTACCTGGTCGTGCCCAACGTGTCCAAGGCCACTGAAACTTATGGGCTGAGGCTGGTATGAAGCACTACTCATCTCGCTACACATCAGCCGATGACCTGGTCTCAGTGATCAAACAGCGGCTGGAATTGGAGGGCTGGACAGTCAATCGGTACGGTGGCTTTTCAGACCCTCGGATTGGCATCCAGCTAATGATCTCTCGCGGGGATGCTTTTTTCTGCTTGAGGAGCTTTGGTGAGTCGAGCCCATACGTCGATTACTACGCAGCTAGCAGCATTGGGCAGCATGGGGTGATCGTCTCTGCCGCGAGTGGCTACAGCGATAGCGCAGGCTTCATCAATCAGCCGGGTTTTCAGTCGTCGCCAAAGTGCTGCGTTGAGTCGGGGGAGTCCGCTGGGGTGTGCCACTTCTTTATCGCTGACGATCTGGTGATGTTCGTCACTGAGCGCGCCGGAGGTCTGTATTCGTGCCTGTCGTTCGGCGTATTGCCAGTTCTGTCTCCTGGAACGGGTGGCCAGTTTGTGACGTCCACTGAGAGCTACCTGAGCACGCAAAAACAACCGCTATTCGCGAATGCATACGCAACTTTTGGAGTGCGCCTGGCTCACGCGGAGTGGTCGGGTTGGGACGTTGGTGGCAGGACGTGGGGGCCGCTGAGGCCCATTAGCCAGGGGGCTTTGATCGGCGTTCCGCATTTTCACCAAAATGGGACTGAGTACGGAAACGTCGGGACTGTGTCGCGAGCGAAGGGGCTAGTCGGTGGTATTGATGGTCTGGTTCCCATCACGCTGTTTACCGAGTTCGGCGGTGGGTTTGCTCCATTTGCCGAGCTACCGGAGATATTCCTCGTTCCTATGGACTCTTTCGAGCCTGGTGCCGTGTACGAGCTCGGGTCGCATAGATTTTCGATCTTCCCTCAGCGCACGAAAGCGTTTCCGGCTGATCGTGATTACCCTCATTTTAACCTTGGCATCGCGGTGCTCCTGGACTCAACGACATGAATCAGATAGCCAGGAGCTTCGGCTCATTTTTCTTCGATAACGTCTTCATTTCTCCGGCGCGGATTGATGCCGGGGTGGTTGTGCCTGGGGAAGAGTTCAATTTCGAGTTGTGGCACTCATTCACATCGCCAAAGCAGCTGACAGGACTTACGCAGACGGGCGCATTCGGCATTGAGCTCGAAGGGGTCACATCAGGCTCACTGGGGTCATTTGAGTCGTTTGATTACAAGATTTCTCTGAACCAAGCGAACGGCCTAGTCGACTACCGGGCGGCTTTCGATTTCGGGTCAGGATCTGAATACAGCTTCATACTTACCGCCTCCATGGCTTTGGTAATGCCCGAACGGATCGACTGGTCTACTCAGCCTGAGATGAGCATCCAATATCTGACAGAGGTCATCGAAGCGTTTGATGGCACAGAGCAACGCATCGCCTTGCGTGACACACCGCGCTGTTCCCTGAGCTACATGTACAGCATGACTGACGAGCAGCAGTACAGGTTTGATAACAAGATAGCTTCGACCACTGGAACCATGCTCGTCCCACTGTGGCCATTACAGTGCCGGTTGTCTCGGGGCATCTTGCCTGGTGATACTCGCATTGACCTGATCGAAGTGTCAGCACACCTAGCGAGCTCAGAGACCATCCTGGTATCGGAAGATGATCGACATGAGATCTTATCCGTGGAGTCGGTGGCTGGTCAGGCGGTAACTCTAAAAAGTATGGCTAAGAATGACTTCTCAGAGTCAGCAATCGTAGTCCCGTTACGCATCGCATACCCATCCGATGAGTCGAATTCCACATCCCTCCTGCGCAACTTTGATCAGCACACAATCACATACGACCTGGACGAAACTCAGATCCAGAAGCCAACGCCAGTCGACGACTTCGAGCGCCTGAACAGCAGGCCAATTTTCCCGTTCCGCCCAGACCGCTCGAAGGATGTCACGACGCAATACAACCGCCTCCGCGAAACCCTTGACCCTCTGATCGGAGCCCGGAGCATCTACGACCGATCAAGGGGCACCGTGAAAATTCTCGGGCAGACATTTACCTTTTTCTCCGAGCAGGAACGTCAGCGATTCGAGGATTTCGCAGAGCTTATGAACGGCGCGCAGGGTGAGTTTTACATCGAAGGCCCAGGCCAAGCGTTCGAGCTCAGCGAAGACATCGTCGTCCCAACATACAAGTTCAAGATCAAGAGTAGCGGATACACTAACTTCGCTAACAGCAACTCGCTCGCCCCAATAGTGGCAATAAAACTGTACAATGGAACCACTACTTACAAAACAATCCTGAACGCCACTAGCAACCCAGACGGCACAGAAACAATCACAACAAAAGAACTCACGAACAACCTGAAAACCAGCGACATCGAAACAGTCGTATCGGTTTACCTCGCTCGATTTGATTCGGACGAATTTCGCTACATCTTCGGCACCAATGAAGTGTCGACTATAACTAAAAATATACGGCAACTACTCTATGCTGACACTGCAATCGATACATAAAGCGCTATCTCTGTCACGTCCAATCGAGCTATTTCTTTTTGAGCACGGCACGGAAAAGTACGCTTACACTTCTGGCAGCCGTCAGCACCTTCACACCGACGGCCTGATCTACAAGCCGTTGAGCCTGAAGCGCGGCAAAGTCCAGCGCACTGCTGAAGACTACAAAAACCAGCTCACTCTCGACATTCCCGGCGACTCACCAGTCCCGCTGCTGTTCCGCAGCCATTTGCCGTCAAACCACGTGACGTTGAAGGTCTTCCAGACGCAGCGCGACCTGCCCGGTGAGTCGATCAACATCTTCGCCGGTGAGGTCACCTCAGTCACATGGAACAACAGCATCGCAAGCCTGGCGTGCAACCCTGTCTCCCGCTCACTGACTCGCCAGGTTCTGCGCTGCGGCTACCAGAGTCAGTGCAATCACCACCTATACGACACGCGTTGCGGCCTACAAATCCAGGACTGGCAAGAAGACACGACCGTCTCGGCAATCAAAGACAACGGCTTCACCGTCGAAGTAGCTAGCAAGGAGAATCCTGACGACTACTACATCACGGGTTTGTTATCAAAGAACGGAAGCGACTTCCGGATGATCACCTCGTGTGTCGGGAACACTTTCAAACTAATGTCGCCGATTGATGGGCTCAAGGTTGGTGACGCTATCCAGGTTGCCAAGGGGTGTGATCACTCTGCTGAGTCGTGCCACTCGCTTGATAACTTTGACAACTTTCTGGGGTTCTTGACAATCCCGACTGACAATCCTTTTCAAGTTTACTAATAACATACCTATAAAAATAATAAGAAGGTAAGCATGGTTTACTTCATGATGGCAATGATGGTTTTGTCCATGTACTTGTCAATCAAGATGCAAAAGAAGCCCGAGAAGCCGACTGCGGCAGGGCTTGAAGACTTTAGCTTCCCGTCTGCTGCTGAGCGCCCGATTCAAGTTCTGGCTGGTACGCGAAGGATTTCTGGGCCGAACGTTCTCTGGTACGGCGACCTGCGAACCACGGCCATCAAGACAGTCACCAAGGGGATGTTCAGCTCTAAGAAAACCGTGACTGGTTACAGGTACTACATGGGCGTCCAGCTCGGCATTTGCCACGGCCCGGATGTCCAGCTCCGTGAGATCAAGTTCGGGGACGACGTGGCATGGTCAGGGCTGAGCACTGGTGGCCCAATCCAGATCGATAAGCCTGCTCTCTTTGGCGGCGACACCAATGGATCTGGTGGCATATCCGGGACGATGAGGTTTTATCCTGGTGCGCTGACCCAGACTGCGAACGAGTACCTGGTATCCAATGTTGGAAGCGACCTGGTGTCAGCGATCCGTGGCGTTTCGTACTGCGTAATGGAGGGCATGTACATCGGGAACTCATCGAGCCCGCAAGCCACGAGCTTTGTGGTCAGCAGATTCCCGAAATCCCCTGACGAGCGCTTCAGCGACTACGAACAAATTGGACTCGACGCAAACCCTGCCTTTTTTATCTACGAAGTGATCACCCACGGTCTCTACGGCGCTGACCTTGGCTACTCGTCAATCGATCTGGACTCGTTCACATCAGCGGCTAAAACCCTCTTTGACGAAGGCCTGGGCGTCTCTGCTGTCATTGACTCATCGACGACTGCCGGTGACGTGATCAATGACATCAAGCGAGTGATTCAGGGATCTCTTCAGACAGACCCGGCGACCGGCGCGCTCAAGCTCAGGCTGATCAGAAACGACTACATCGTCGACGAGCTGCCCTTGCTCGATCAGTCAAACATCAAGAATCTCTCTGGCTTCACACGCGGATCACTCGACACCGCGATCACCGAAGTGAAGCTAAAGTACACAAGCATCGACGATGACTTCACTGAGCGCACAGTTATCGCTCAGAACAATGCTGTTCGCATCCACAAGGGTGACTCTGATGGCCAGGTTGTCCAGATGCCGATGGTGAGCACACGCAAGACTGCTTCCGAGATCGTCATGCGTGAGATGGCCAGTGCATCGGTTCCCTTGGCTACGTGCACTGCTGAATGCAACCGTGGGCCAGCACATACCGAGGTCGGTGACGTAGTGCGTCTAAGCTGGCCAGCGGAAGGCGTCGATAACCTTGTCATGCGCGTGACCGGCGTTGACCTCGGTGCTCCCCAGGATGGATCGGTACGCCTCACGCTCGTGCAGGACGTTTTCGGTGTCTTCCTTAGCATTTATGCAGACGGCTCCGAACGGACTTGGACAAAACCCACGTTCCAAGCAACCGACATCACGCGCTACGACATTATCGATGCTCCGACAATTTTGACGACAAACCAGACCACTGGAAGCGTCCTGGTCGTGGCTGAAAATCCTGGCGTTGCGTTGGACTACCAACTCCAGATGCGTGGTGGTGTCGATAGCGGGTACGTCGATGCTGGAGCGATGCCGTTCACCCCGTTGTTTTCTACGGCTGTTACGATGAGCACGGGATGGACTGATGTGAGCCTGGTTCTGTCCGGGCCATCTGCGGAGCTGTCTTCCATCACGCAGGAGGAGGTTCGTCAGGGGCTTGGTTTGATGCTGCTCGTCAGTGCTTTAGGCAAGGAATGGGTCTCGTATCAGAATGCGGTGGCAGGCAACTCGACCACAGTGACTTTGGGCCTGATCAACCGTGGGCTGTTCGGAACTAAGCCGCTGGCTCACCCTGCAGGAGCCCGTGCGTGGGCGGTTTCGGAAGGTTTCGGGGTTACCGACTGGCAGTCCGGTCGGAGTGAGTCTGTGTCGATAAGAATGCTTCCCAGAACGCAGACGGGAGTGCTCGATGTTGATGATGCTGTCGTGCATTCGTACAGCGTTGCCGGTGCCAACCTGGCCCCGTGGATGCCTGGGCGTGTGCGTGTGAATGGCGTCGAGGGTGGGCAGATTTCTGGTGTTGCGACGTTGACCTGGAGGAAGCGCGACGGCGCCGTGCCTGCTGTGGTGTTCAAATGCGACGACGTGAGTCAGGTGAGCGATTCGACGTATCAAGTAGTCGTTAAATCGGGGAGCAGTGTCGTCAAGACTGTCACCGGGATCACTGGGGAATCGTGGTCGTTTGCTGACGAGACGACTCTGAACGGCGGGGCTTACTACAGCAGCCTGACTTTTGAGGTCGTTGCTCAAAAGCCAGGGTTTTCGGACTCGCGTGTCAGCACAGTCAAGGTCGATAGATGATCAGGCTTTCGCTGCAGTAAGGCGCTCTTTGAGTGATGGCCCACGGTAGAACGGTGGGTATGTTGTGACGATCAATAGCCAAAACATATAGATTGCAAAGTCACCGAATATCATATGAGGGAATATCATCAGCCCCTGGGTGTCAGACGGCAGAAGACAGGCTATTGTCCCCACGGGCAAATACAACAGATACCCCAGCCAAGCGAAAGTATTGTTTCCAATATAAGCAAGGGCATACTGGTAAGTTTCACTTACAGACAGCTCTGACGCATTCATGCTCACAATCAATGCCGGCACGAATACAACAGCAAGAAAAATATACCAGGCGGACTCATACTTAGCAGCATAAAATGACTTCATTTTCCGGCCATCCATTCCGACAGATTACTGTTTTGATAGTAGTTCGCTATAAATCCGCGATCATTATCCTTGCGAACCTTGGCAATCATCGGAAGACCATCGAAAGCAACAGTTAGCTCGTTGCCAATCGAGTCGTGCTTTATACCGATTCTCCTGCAGAGCGAGCTATTGATCTTGTAGCCAGCCCTGGCATACTGAAGATTTGTTAGCTCAAACACCTTCGGAAATACGCCATTTCTTATTTCCAGTTCATCCCTGATGCCACACGCGATGGGCTCATCAGTCACGCCGAGAGATGCCATAGCTGCTTGAGATCCAGAAAAGCGCATGACCATGCTTTGCGCCGTGCCAGTTTTCAGGTCTGTTCTGTACTTCCTGATATTAAGCTCGACCCCTGTTTTTTTCTCGCCGCTAGTCGTGACGTAAACGGGCCCGCCCCAGTTGTTTTCAAGCGGAGATGCTGTTGCTCCAATCATGAATTTGGAGGCTAGCATGCCAGCCCCAAGGATTATTACGGTTGTTCTAAACTTTCTCATGTCACTAATTCCGTTAGTTCATTTGATAAAGCTTGCGACAACAACAAACTCACTTCAAGAGTTTTCGACTAAGTAGATACATAGCCAATTGTCGTTTTTCTAATAACGCCCAAAGTCTCTGCGCTCCTGAAAATCTCTCCAGCCCGCAGGTTCCCGATCCTGGAGTTTTTCGCGAATTCCTTGAGTCTTACCGGCGTGCCGGGTGCCAAGGTTTTTGCGTGAACAACCAGGGTTTTCAGGATTTCTGCGTTCGAGTCGAGCAGCGTTTCTGGGTTTTTCACAGTTTCTGGCGTTTCTGTCTCTCCCGCTGGCATGCCAGTCACCTCGGTTTCTGGTGGTGGCGTTTCGATAGCGCACGAGGCTACAACATGCACGCTAGAGCGTCTAGCGCCACGGACGCCAGTCAGAATCAGAGCTGGAACGATCTCTAGGGACAACGCAAAACCGAGGCATAGAAACTGAGCCAGCAACGGCGGCAGGCTCGACGCTTTAGCAACACCGGATTTGATGTGAGCGATCTCAAGAGACCCAGCGTTGATACGTGCAATGGCTTGAGCGCGCTGAGCTGCTGCACGAGAGCCGACCGACTCTTCTAACTCCAGGGCTTTTGAAACCATGCCGCGAGCTCGTAAGTCGTTAGCCTGAGCCCCTGCATCGGAGATCTCTTTATCCAGCTGGGAGATCAATGCTGAGTCTTTCTGAGCCATTGTTGTAAGTGCCGACACCCGCTCGGTAGTCATCACCTCGTGAGTAGCCTTGCTAACGCTAATCGAAGTCATGAGCCGGTCATAAGTAGCCCAACCGCTCACACCAGAAAGCAACAAGGCGCAGGAGATAGTAAGTGCAGCGCTAACACCTCGCAAAACCCGGATAGCAACAGGCCATGCTAGATACTTAAAAATATCCAGAAGCACGGCTGCCGACGCAAACAAAAGCGCCAGGTTCTTGTCTTCAATCAATGCGTACATTGCAAGCGCAACCGAAATTGCAGTTACGCTAGACAATAGAAATGCGATTGCGACAAGTAATGCCGACAACTTTTTGCTCATGGAAAACCTCGAAAATCCTTCTATAAGCCCATTATATAAGGGGTTCCGTGCAGTGCAATACCTGGACTAGGCTATTTGACATCAAACTACCTTCGGATAGATTGCATTTATTTATTGAGTCGGCGAGTCCAATTCAATATGATATTTATAAATCCCAGCCGAAAAGGAAAATAATAATGGGCATCAAGATTTCAGTTAACCACCAGGCCATTGCTGACGCACTTATTAAAAGTGGCGATTTGCATCGTGAAGATTGTGGGTGCGGGCTTGAATATGAACATGACAAAGCGCAGGAACTGCAGGAGTTGATTGATATTGCGCTGGATGTAATCGAAATTTACGGCGAAGCCGGGCTAAGGGCGCTCGTGAATCAAGCAGAAAGACGTGCAGACGAATTGGATCTGAAAGTTCGTGCAGCGGCAGCGCAGGCTAAGGCGGAGGCCGAAAAAGCCCTGGGTGTGGCCCAGATGTCGGAGTACGACCAACTTGCTCTCATGAGCGCTGTGGGGAGCGTTGGTGGGGATCTTGATGCGTACGACATGGCAAAGGCACTGGTAGCTAGGAAGGTCTACACAGTGCCTGAGATCATGCGTTTATCGAGGGAGCAACTGAGGCATCTACTCTCGTAAAAACGACTCAGCCAGCAGGTTGGCCAGGGGCGCAGGTTTCTGGCCTTTTTCAAACGTCGTCACCAGGAATGTTTTGCCGGTACGGTCGCGCAGCACCAAGCCCTCTTTGACCAGCCTCGCTTCGACATGGAGCTCAGCAAAGAGACCGAAAGCAGTAGTGTCGCCGTCAACCTGGCCATAAATCCAACCCGCTTCATCAGCAACCACCTCTGAAAGCACGTGGCCAGAGGGTCGGAAAGCTCTCCTTATAATCCTGCCCACACGCCTGGCTCCTTTGCACATCATCACGAAAAACCAGATCAGGGGAATTAGCGGAATAGAGATCAGGATTCCACCCCATACGTTGATCTGATGCACAATCCAGCGCAGCAGGCTCCACAACGCTCGCATCGGCACGAACCAGTTGATTCTCATGCGTCACCCCCGGCCATTCTCAAAACCTCGTCGTAAGCGTCGGTGGCGTCCGAGAAATCAGCCCGCTTCCAGGAGATCACCCTGTACTCCCGACCATCAACGCCACGGAAATGCAGACGACCTTCCTCAGTCCAGGCACCGTCTACCTTGGTGTGGTAGCCGGTGCCGCTTTCGATGCCGCCCTCGGTTTTGTAAGCAAAGCCGAACACTGTGATGCCTCCTTTCCAGTGTGCAAACACAGCGTCGTGGAAAGTCCATTCTTCACTCATTGACGGAATTCTCGTGCAAGAAACTGAGCGCAAGCAGCGCATGCATCGAATCAAACAGAGCACCAGGTTTGTCGTCAAAGCTAAGGATCAGGTACTCGTGCCCCTGCATGTCTTTAACCCCAATACCCATGTCGTCAATCCATGCTTTTCGCAAGTGGAAAGTTTGATGCAGCTCGCCATCAAATTCCTTTCCGTCAATTATGCCAAAGGTTAAACCAGCAATATCAATCGCACCATCTTTGTGCAAAACATATGCTTCGTAAATCAGTGCGCAACGAGCCATATAAGTTCCTTTTACATACGTCCAGATTGTACCGCTTGCAAGTTTTGCCAGCAAATATTAAAATCGGTATTTTCAGGGAGTCACGGCATGACGGAACATATCTACGACGATGACTACACTGAGTCTTATCTAGATCAGTTATCAAAGTCTTTTGATCGTTCAAGAGAGCTTGGATTCGGCGACAGCCAGAAAGTCGAAACCAATGATCGCATGTCCAATGCGGCATTAGTTGAACTACAAGGCTTAATATACGAAGAGGTATATCCACTCCTGAAGGGGCAATTTCACTTCTATTGGGGGAATAGCTGCCAGTTATTGTCTGCTCATGCCTTTGCGATCTTGACGGCTAGGGGTTACAAAGCTGAAATCATAATCGGCGAGGTCGATGTTAACGGCACACTTGAGTTTGACACTGCAATTGACTCACTGGTCGGTGAAATGAGAGCCACCGAACAGAGCTCCAGCGGGCAGGAAATCCACGTCTGGGTGTCGCTGGGCGGTGACGTTATTGTTGATTGCGGACTGCCCGACAGGATGATCAAAAACTACAAGTTTCCTGAGCGCTACATGCCACCGATTATGATTGACAGGGCGTCAAGTCTATCCCGTAAATTTCGGGCCAGGCACATGCCGATGGTGATCGGGGATAGCTATCTCGCGAAAACAAATCAGATTGATACGGCTGGGCTAGTTCGGGACTACCGCAAGCGATTCGGGACGGCATCATGAAGATTGTGGTTGATTGCGAGTTTACTCAGCTCAATGCAACTTCAAAGCTGATAAGTATGGCGCTGGTTGCAGAAGATGCTCAGGAGCTGTATTTCGAGCTAACAGATAATTATGAGCTTTCGGATTGCAGTGACTTCGTATTAGAGCACGTTGTTCCGCAACTTGGTGGCGTTCAGGTAGCATGCACCATTCATGAGGCGCAAGAGAAGTTACAGGCTTTTCTGAAAGGGTTTGAGTACGTGCAAATCATGACTGATGCTCCGCTGTGGGACTGGGAGTTCTTCTGCGAAATCGCCTATTACAAGAATAAGTGGCCTGGCAATGTATCTAATAGGCCGATCAACCTGATCGACTTATATAACGAAACAAGTGTTCAGGTAGAAGGTGCACCTGAGCTTCCGCATCATGCGTTGCTCGACGCTCGAATGTTAATGAGTCACTACAAGCGCTGCATCAAATTGTAAGCTCATCTTCTTCTGGGATGCTAAATGGCGTTCCTGAAGTAAACTCAATGTAGTTGCGCTTGAGTCTGCATTCTTTCGGCTTGAACAAAGCATCAAATATCGCATCAAGCAACTCAAGAATTTCCTGAATCAGTTTTTGAACTTCATAGTCTTTTGCCGTGAATCTGACGTATACAGGCTTCCTTCTGCGCCCGCTGACTGCGATGAACTCATAGAAATAGATTCGAGCTCTTTCTTGTTCTTCGCTATCTCGGCGAGTAATCTCTCTCTGAAGTTCATAAATGGTTTCGGGGTCATAATGTATTCCTTCTTGAGTTGTTAGTTTTTGCCAAGTAAGCCTTGAGCGTTTGAGCTGCCTGCCGCTGATGTGTTTGCCGTCAAACTCAAACGAAATACCCTTTGGCTGGCCTTGATCGTTGAGCGTCAGGTTGATGTAGACCTTTTGCTTTCTCAGTGCGCGGACGAAGTCGAACATGTCGCCGTCCTGGGCGTTGGTGGCTTCGATGGCGCCTGCGATCTTGGCGATCATTTTGTGCTTGAGCGGGAGGTCGTTATCGCGGATTGATGCATGGAGCTCTGCGTGAGTGATCGAGACGCCCCAGGTGTCTTTGGGCTTCGGAGCTTTGCTCAGGTTGAAGCGGTCTTCAATTCCCGACACTGACTCTAGGCTGACGCTTCGCTCGTTGCTGTCTTTGACCATTCCGAAGTCGTCGTTGAGGCGGATACGGTTTGCAACGATGTGTACGTGCTGATGATCTTTGTCTTGGTGCATCACCGCTACGAACTGGTTCGTCTCGTCGAAGCCGAGGTCATTTAGGTATGTTTGGACGGCTGTGCGCCACTGAGGGGTAGTCAGGGACTCTCCAGGCCTCAGGGATAGCATGGCGTGAAAGACCGGCTTGATGGGCTTGTCAGAGTCGATTGAAAAGCGTCTGAGCGTCTCCACTTGGTCGAACTCTTTGATCATCTCAGTGAGGTCTGCTTCGTTGCCCTGGAGGACAGCCGGTAGGGGATCACAGCTCATTGTGTTGTGGCTGATCGTCCGGATGCCTGAGATCTCGTGATCGTGTTTTGTGCAGCCGAAGATGTATCGGATTCGATTTTTAAAAGACCCAGCAGACTTCGGGAAGATTTTGCCGATCATGCAACACCTCCAAGGTTTACCTGGGCGATGTACTTCACCTTTTCCAAGAGTTCGGAGCCTGGGCGGTCGGCGTTAATCATTGATGCTAAGTTCATCAACTCACGGGCTATCTGTACGACGTCCTGGGTGACTTTGGGCTTAACCTGGCCGTTGGCAACGTAGTCACGGATAAAAGCTCCAACGGACTTGTAGCCTGCTTCAGCCATCTTTGCATTCAGGGTGTCGAGCTCAGTTTTATTCAGGCGCAGAGTAATGCGGGATTCTTTGTTTTGCCTCTCAATAGTTTTCATCTTGACCCACCTTTATTATTCTAGTTATTGAGCCTCTTAACGCAACACCCGAAGGGATGTGAGTATCTAACCTTACTTGTCTGACATAGACACAACTGGCTAAAAAGAAGCTCTAAGGCTATTGTGCAATTGGAGCTTTGGGTGGTTCTAGTGTTTTTGCTATTTATTTTGATTTATTTAGTTGTATACCGAAACCTTCGCAAGGTGTGAATGCGAAATCGCAGTAAGGGAGTGCGAAATCGCAGTGGGTGAGTGCGAAATCACAAACACGGAAAGCGAATTCGCACTAATGTACTGCGACAATCACAAAGCGTGACTGTGATTCTGCAATAACATAGTGCGAATTCGCTAAAGGGCGTTGCGGATTAGATTACAGATGAACGGACTTCGATTTAAGTGCGCGGTCGTCAAGCGGAGGAAGATTTGAGAGAAGGCCCCGACAAACGAGATCTTTATCAAGCTCAGCGTTCTTGAAGATCTCCGCCTCAACCTTGGAGGTTGCATCCCTGATTTCAGAAAGATATGCAGTCTTGTAGCCATCAGTGACATCAACAGATTGCCCGCCGCCGTCATGGTTGCAGAGAACTTTGATGTAAAAAGCACCGACCCCAGCACGCTCAGCAATAGAGATGAAGCTTGCGCGCAGGATTTTCCGGGGCAAGTGCTTATTGATGATCAGAGAAAGGCGAGTGAGGAAGTCACGGACATTGGACTCACTGACTTTGTCTTGTTGAACACCTGAGAACACATAGTCGCCAGTCGAGTGTTTCATCGCGTAAATGAGCTGGCAATATGCAGAGTCATTCAGAACCAGATGGAACTCATGCCCGTTCTTGAGAGTGTCTTCTTCGTTCGACTTGTTGCGCTTGGGAAAAATGATAGAGCGCGTTTTGTGACAGACATAGCTGCGACGAATCTTCACAATTTCACCAGGGCGAACTCCCGAGAAAAGCATAAACAGGATCGCGGCAGATACGCTCTTAAATGATGTTGGCACATCACGCAGCGGGGGTGTGTCAGCGATATCGATGCAACCGTCAATGAAGGCTTTGAGTTCATTAGGGTTGATTCGGATTTTATCTCGCTTATTTTCGTGCCAAGTCTTGATGGTTGTCATGATGTCGACAGGATTGTACGTATAAATACGATGCCCAATATCGTCCGCGTAAAAAGCGATAGAGAACGAGAAGATACTCCCCAGCAACGACACCGCTTTGTTTGCCGAACGCTCCCTGGGGGCTGTAACACGACCGTTAGGTCTTACTGCAGGCTTGGTAGTCTCGGCGTGCAGGTTGAGAACATCATCTTTTGTAATGCTGGAGAGGGGGCGATCACCATAAAGCGGCTGGATATAGTTTTTGAACGTTCTGTTGTAGTCGGCCACTGTCGTCTGAGTGAGCTTCACTTTACGAGAGAGCATGCACTCAAATGCCATGCCCACTGTCACGCTTTCTCGCAGTGTCTTTGCTTCCTTCGCATCAATGATGACGTCGAAGTTGGCGTATGTCTTGAGTGCCTTCTCGCGTACAAGGGGAAGTTTGGTGTTTTTGGGGCAGAAGGCCTCCAGCTTTTCCCGTCGATCTTTGCCGCGAACTTTTCGGTATACAAAGAAGGTCTTTCCGCCAGCCTTTGTAACCCTGATTACAAGTCCCTTAGTTTCGGTGTCATAAACCACGATCTCGGCTTTACCTGGAGGGCACACGAGCTCTGTCAGTGCTGCCTTATTGAAATTGATTTTGAGGGCCACGGGGCTTCCTTACGGTCTTAACCTGTTGATTTCTGCAATCTTTTCGTGTCTAATCGACGGCTTCTCATCGGGCCTCGATGGTGAAATTGGTAGACACATCGCACTTAAAATGCGCCGCCGCAAGGTGTGCCGGTTCGACTCCGGCTCGAGGCACCATCCCCCAAGCAAGACCGTCCTTCTGACACCCCTCAAGCACACCAACCTGTCATCTGCGTCTTGGCGCTATTCGACCGGGAATGCTCTCGGCTGCTCATTTTTCGATCAATTTCACCACGCCGGATGGCCAGGAAATCTTGGTAGCTCTTGGTAGCTTTCTTGGTAGCCGCTACCAAAGCTCCCGCAATCTTTCGTCAGCTGAGCTAAGCGCTCGCCATCGATTGGTCACGAGAAAATAATCACCCCAAGCGCTTGATTTACCTAGTTTTTAAGCCCAAAAACACGTTCAAAAGCTTTCCTAAGCTCTCGACTGCTTTCCGCTGCCGATGTAGGGCAGAATGACTTAAAATCCGTCGTCCGAAAGGATGTGCCGGTTCGACTCCGGCTCGGGGCACCATACAAAAAGCCAGGCGCTTGCGGAGTAATCCGAAGCGCCTGAGTCGTTTTTGAAGTCGGCAACTCCGCGCGTTAATGCTCTCCTCACTCCCGCACCTATCCGCTTTCCCGCCAATGTGAACCTTCGTACTGATGATCGCGACTGGCTACCGCTCGTCAGAGTAGATAGGTCGCTATGAATTAAATCCCGAAGAGTGTGGTCTGTAGAGTGTCCAGCCATTCGAGACATCCTATGCAACCCGTTGAAATTCATACCCAAGACAGCCAAAAGCTGCTCTCCGAACTCAATAGGGCCACTGCGGCCATGATGCTTATCGGTCTTGATCAGGTTGGCAGCGCAGGTTGGCATGAAGCTCATCTGCGTCAGCAGCAGGCGTTCGCCGTGTGGCTGCGTTACCTGCGCCGTGATCCGCTGACGCGAACCAAGCCCACAGGGCTTGCTGCGGCTTGACTCAGCAGCGAGCGTACATTGGCGGCAGTCGGTGGTGAGCAGAGGAAGACGAGTGCCCGATTGAACATTTATCTGACCGAATGGTCAGGATAAACAACTCAGTCGGTCCCTCAAAGGAAGTCCCTCATGCCTCTGCACACTGTCAGCTATCTGTTCGAGCAAAACCCTCGCAGTCACACCTTCGATCTGGCCACTGCCCATCTCTCGGCAGACCAGGCAGCCATGCACTTGATCCAGTTGCATTTCGGCGATTCCGAAAACAGCCTGAACATGCCCAATGCCGATGCCTCACCTGACGAAGTGATGCGTCAGGCTCAGTTGCTGGGCTTCTCGGATATTGAGATCCAGTCACCGGCCTGACGTTACCCCTCACTGACCGTGCAGCGCCTTTTTCAGGAACGGCGCTGTACGGCTGGTCTTGGCCTTGATCACCTGTTCAGGTGTGCCGGCAGCGACGATCAAGCCGCCTTTGTCGCCAGCACCCGGGCCAATATCGATCACCCAGTCGCTTTGAGCCACAACCCGCATCTCATGCTCGACCACAATCACCGTATGCCCACCATTGACCAGCGCATTCAGTTGCCTGAGCAATCGGTCGACATCGCACGGGTGCAATCCGGTGGTCGGCTCGTCGAGGACGTAAAGCGTGGCGCCCCGCTGAGAGCGCTGCAGTTCGGTGGCAAGCTTGATGCGTTGCGCCTCACCCCCTGACAGCTCGGTAGCAGGCTGACCCAGGCGCAGGTAGCCCAGGCCGATGTCCTGCAGCACCGATAGCGAACGAAGTACCCCAGGTTGTGAGGCGAAAACCTCAACCGCTTGATCCACCGTCAGGTGCAATACATCGGCAATGCTCAGGCCTTCCCACACAATCGCAAGCGTTTCAGGGTTGTAACGGGCACCGTGACAGGTCGGGCAGGGCGCATAGACGCTCGGCATGAACAACAACTCGACGCTGACAAACCCTTCGCCTTCGCACACGGGGCAGCGGCCCTTGGCGACGTTGAAGGAAAACTGTCCTGCGTCGTAGTGGCGGGATCGGGCGTCAGGGGTGGCGGCAAACAGCTTGCGCACGTTGTCGAACAACCCTGTGTAGGTCGCAAGGTTGGAGCGGGGTGTGCGTCCGATTGGCTTCTGGTCCACTTGCACCAGACGTGTAATGGCGTCGAGGCCACCGGTAATGCGTCCGTCAGTCACTTGTGGCGCATCATCCTCAAGGCTCGGCTCTTCCTGCTCAGCGGCTACGGTCCCGGGTCGCCCCAAGGCGCTGCCCACCAGTTCGAGCAAAGCCTGGCTGACAAGGCTCGACTTACCCGACCCGGAAACCCCGGTCACCGAGGTGAAGCAGCCCAATGGAAATTCAGCGTTCAGCTGGTTCAGGTTGTTGCGCGTGATGCCCTCGAGCGCCAGCCATCCCGATGGCGTACGTCGTGGCTCGGTCTGCGCCACTGGCGTGGCGAATAGGTGCGCACGGGTTTGTGACGCCTGGACATCGGCAAGCCCCGCAGGCGGCCCGCTGTAGAGCACTTGCCCGCCATGCTCTCCGGCAGCAGGACCCACGTCGATCAGCCAGTCAGCGCGGCGCATGGTTTCCAGATCGTGTTCAACCACGAACAAGGAATTGCCCGCCGCCTTGAGTTGCAGCAGGGCCTGGAACAACGCTTCGCTGTCCGCCGGATGCAGCCCCGCCGAAGGCTCGTCGAGTACGTAGATCACGCCGAATAGCTGGGAGCCCAATTGCGTTGCCAGGCGCAGGCGCTGCAGTTCGCCGGACGACAGCGTAGGCGTACTGCGTTCAAGCGCCAGATAACCCAGGCCCAGGTCAGTCAGTGTGCTGACGCGGGCCAGTAAATCCTGGGCAATCCGCTGCGCTGCCAGTCGTTTCTCGATCGACAGATTGGGCGTCGCGCGCACGTCGGGTGCAGCGTCGTGCGCCGAGCCGCCTGCCTTGACCCTCTTCTTGCGCGCCTTGTCCATCTGGGCGCGGTCCAGCGTCCCGCTATCATCCTGACGCTCCTGGCCGAAGCTGCCCGCCGCGACGGGGCGCAAAACCTGGGCCAGACTCAGCAACGGCATCTGCTGCAGCTCGCCGATATCCAGTCCGGCGAACGTCACCGACAGCGCCTCACGCTTGAGCCGTTTGCCGTCGCACAGTGGACAGGGGCTGCCGCGCATGAATTGCGATACGCGCTTTTTCATCAAGGCGCTTTGCGAGTGAGTGAAGGTGTGCAGCACATAACGCCGGGCGCCGATGAAGGTGCCCTGATAGCTGGGCTCAACCTTGCGCTTGAGGGCCACCCTGGTTTCTTCAGGCGTCAGCCCCGCATAGACCGGCACGGTGGGGGACTCCTCGGTGAACAGTATCCAGTCGCGTTGCTTTTTCGGCAGATCGCGCCACGGGACATCCACGTCATAACCCAGTGTCACCAGGATGTCCCGCTGGTTCTGACCCTGCCAGGCAGGCGGCCATGACGCGATGGCGCGCTGGCGAATGGTCAGCGAGTCATCAGGCACCATCAGTTGTTCGGTGACCTCATACACCCGACCCAGACCATGGCACTCCGGGCAAGCACCCTGGGGCAGATTGGGCGAGAAGTCTTCGGCGTACAGCATCGGCTGGCCGGGTGGATAGTTGCCGGCGCGGGAGTACAGCATGCGAATCAGGCTGGAAAGCGTCGTGACGCTGCCCACCGAGGAGCGTGTGCTCGGCGTGCCGCGCTGCTGTTGCAAGGCGACAGCGGGAGGCAGCCCATCGATTGAATCAACGTCCGGCACGCCCACCTGATCGATCAGCCGTCTGGCGTAGGGCGCGACAGATTCGAAATAACGCCGCTGGGCTTCGGCGTAGACCGTGGAAAACGCCAGAGATGACTTGCCCGACCCGGACACGCCGGTGAAAACCACCAGAGCGTCCCGGGGAATGTCGACGTCGACATCCTTCAAATTATGCTCGCGGGCGCCCCGCACCCGGACAAATCCGCTGGAGCCGGGCGCAGGTGGAGCAGAAGGGGAAGTGATGGCGTCAGCGGGAGAGGGTGGTTTGGAGGTCATGGTCCAGCCTTGTCGGAGCGCTTAATCGGCGCTGGGGATTTTCGGGGTGTGGCCCTGGTCGTCATGCTCGCCCCCGGTCCGGGCTTGCTCCTGCCGGGTCTCCTCGACGCGGTCTTCGTGGTCGGCGATGTCGGCCGGTCTTGCGTGCGGATCGTTGAGATTCTCACCGTGCTGGTCGTGTTTGTCATGGGCCATGTGAAGTTCCTCTGTCGGCTGTTGAATGCGCCGAGCCTTCAGGCTCGGCCGTTGGGTTCAGCTGGCCTGCTTTTCGAGCTGCGCTTGCAGGCCCTTGAGGAAGTTCGCCAGTGCGACTTCTTCCTGACGCAGGCCCTTGCGTTGGCGTGACGGAGGAAGCTTGTGCAGATCCCCCACCAAAAACCCTTCCAGTACGGCCGGGTGGATATAGCACTTGCGGCACACCGCAGGCGTGTTACCCAGTTGCTGCGAAACCGCTTTGATCATATTGACGATGTGTTTCTTGGCATCGGCGGCCGGTTGCCAATCAAGCTTGCTCAACGTGGCCAGGGCCAGGGCGCTGCCGGCCCAGGTGCGGTAATCCTTGGCCGTGAAATCAGCGCCGGTGAGTTCGTGCAGATAGTTGTTGATGTCCGAGGACGAAACTGTGTGTCGCTGCCCGTCGTCGTCTAGGTACTGGAAGAGGTTCTGCCCGGGCAACTCCATGCATCGCTTGATGATAGTGGCCAGGCGCCGATCCTTGACGCTGATCTGATGCTCGACGCCGCTCTTGCCACGAAACTCAAACAGGATTTCGCTGCCTTTGACGTCCACGTGTTTGTTGCGCAGGGTGGTCAGGCCGTAGGAGCGATTGTCCCGGGCATACTGGGTGTTGCCGATGCGGATCAACGTCGCGTCGAGCAGCGAAACCACGGTGGCCATGACCTTGTCGCGACCCATGCCGGGGACTGCAAGCTGTGCTTCCAGTTGCTTGCGCACTTTGGGCAGCGCGATGCCGAAGGCGATCATCCGCGAGTACTTGTTCTCGTCGCGAATCTCGCGCCAGCGCGGGTGATAACGGTACTGCTTGCGACCCTTGGCGTCACGGCCCGTGGCCTGCAAATGACCACGAGGGTCGGCACATATCCACACGTCGGTGTAGGCAGGCGGTATCACCAGCGCGTTGATGCGCTTGATGACCGCTTCGTCACGAATGCGCTCGCCGGCCTTGTCGAAATAAGCGAATTTGCCGCGCAGGACTTTGCGACTGAAACCGGGCTGGCTGTCATCGACGTAGTGCAAATCCTTGGGAAGCTGAGCGATGACGTCGGAATCGGGCATGACGGATTGTCCTGATGGCTGGTCTTGTGATTGACCGCCGTCGTTTCCAGTCGTGCCGAGAATTTAACGTGCCCCTGCATAAGAGCCTGTCGAGTGCTCAGGCGAGCAGCGCCACGGACTTGATTTGGGCCCAGAGCTGCAGGCCGGGATGCAGTTGCAGCTGGTCCCGGGAGAATCGGGTGATGCGCGCGAGCAGGGGCGTGCCACCTGCGTTCATCCGCACTAGCACGTGAGCCGCGTTGTCGGCCGGTACTTCACTGACGATGGTCACCGGCAGGCGGTTGAGAATGCTGCTGTGCTCATCGGGCTGCAGATTAAGGCTGACGTCTCGCGCCTGGATTTTAAAGCGCAGCGGTTTGCCCGGTTGCAGCGGCGAGTGGGCGACGCGAATGGTCAGTGGGCTGTCGGGCAAGCGCACGGTCAGCAGCTGGTAGGCGCTGTCGTAAGCAATGACGGTGCCCTCGATTACCACGCCGGCGTCGTCGCCCATGGCCAGCGGCAGATCGAGCCGCGCCAGGGTTTCGCCGATAGGGCCGCTGGCGAGCACTTTGCCGTCGTTGAGCAGCACCAGATGATCAGCCAGCCGCGCCACTTCGTCCTGAGAGTGGCTGACGTAAAGCATCGGGATTTCCAGCTCGTCATGCAGGCGCTCCAGATACGGCAGGATTTCGCTTTTGCGTTTGGTATCCAGCGCAGCCAGCGGTTCATCCAGCAGCAGTAATTTCGGGCTGGTCAGCAGCGCACGAGCGATGCCGACCCGTTGACGCTCCCCGCCGGAGAGGTTGCCAGGCTGACGCGTCAGAAGGTGGTCGATCCCCAGCAGTTCGCTGGCGTGGTCCAGTTGCACGCGTCGTTCATGGGCCGGTATGCGCCGGAGCCCAAATTCCAGATTCCCCTTCACAGTAAGGTGCGGGAACAGGCTGGCTTCCTGAAACACGTAGCCAAGCGAGCGTTTGTGCGGCGCCAGAAACACGCCCCTGGCGCTGTCCTGCCAGGTTTCGCCGTTGATGCGGATCAGGCCGTCAGCGGCCTTCTCCAGCCCCGCGATGCAGCGCAGGCAAGTGGTCTTGCCCGAGCCCGAATGGCCGTATAGCGCACTGACGCCACGCCCGGGCAGTGCCAGGTCGACGTCCAGTGCAAAGTCTTTAAAGTCCACGCTCAGGCGGATTTCAATGGGTAAGCTCATGGCTCAGCTCCAGCCGGCTTTGGTCTTGCCGCTGGAGTAAAGCGCCAACAAAACCAGGAAAGAGAACACCAGCATAAAGCCCGACAGCCAATGCGCCTGCAGATACTCCATGGACTCGACGTGATTGAAGATCTGCGTGGAGACCACCCGGGTCTTGTCCGGAATGTTGCCGCCGATCATCAGCACCACACCGAACTCGCCGACGGTGTGGGCAAAGCCGAGAATGGCGCCGGTGATGAACCCGGGTCTGGCCAGCGGCAAAACGACGGAGAAAAACGTATCCCACGGGTTGGCGCGCAGGGTGGCCGCCACTTCCAGCGGCCGGGTGCCAATCGCCACGAAAGCGTTTTGCAGCGGCTGGACCACGAAGGGCATCGAGTACAGCACCGAGCCAATGACCAGCCCCGTGAAACTGAAGGTCAAGGTTCCCAGCCCCATGCGTTGGGTCAATTGGCCCAGCGCGCCTTCAGGGCCGAGCAGCAGCAACAGATAGAAGCCGATCACCGTGGGCGGCAACACCAGCGGCAGTGCGACCACTGCGCCAATCGGGCCTTTGAGCCAGGACGTCGTGCGGGCCAGCCACAGCGCGATGGGGGTGCCGACAACCAGCAAAATGACGGTGGTCAGCGACGCCAGTTTCAGTGTCAGCCAGATGGCCGCAAGGTCCGCACTGCCCAGGTGCATTTACAGCTGATACCCGAAGGACTTGATCACCGCAGCGGCTTTGGGGCCCTTGAGGTAGTCCATCAGGGCCTTGGCAGCCGCGCTGTCCTTGCCTTTGTTGAGGATCACGGCGTCTTGCTTGATCGGTTCATGCAGGTTGGCCGGCACGATCCACGCCGAACCGCTGTTCAGTTTGCCGTCCTTGTACACCTGGGACAGCGCGACAAAACCCAGCTCGGCGTTGCCGGTGGACACGAACTGGTAGGCCTGGGCGATGCTCTGGCCTTCAACGATTTTGCTTTTGGTGGCGTCGGTCAGGCCAAGTTTTGCCAGCACTTGGGTTGCGGCCAGGCCGTAGGGGGCAGCTTTCGGGTTGGCGATGGACAGGTGCTGATACTCGTTTTTCTTCAGTACCGCGCCCTGGTCATCGACATAGCCCTCTTTGGCCGACCACAGCGCCAGGGTGCCGACGGCATAGGTAAAGCGCGAGCCTTTGACGATCTCGTCTTCCTGCTCAAGCCTGGCAGGCGTGGTGTCGTCGGCGGCGAGGAACACCTCAAACGGCGCGCCGTTTTTGATCTGGGTGTAGAACTGCCCGGTGGCGCCAAAGGAGGCCACCAGTTTGTGGCCGGTGTCCGCTTCGAAGTCTTTGGCGATGGCCTGGATTGGAGCGGTGAAGTTGGCAGCCACCGCGACTTGCACTTCATCAGCGAAAGTACTGCCCGCCGAGGCGAAGGCAACGGCGAGCACAAGGGATTTGACGGTGATGCGAAGGGCGTTGGCGCGCATGAAACAGCTCCGGGCTGGTTGGTTGAGGTCATGGGAGAAGGCGGCCGTACAGGCCAATCGCTATGAACGGAAATATATAGCGCCTCGTCGACTCAAGGAAGCACAGATTTAATGCGCGGTGGATTTGTGCTTCTGCCTGCGCTTCGGCCCAAGGCGTAGGCGCGAGGCTTGCCCGCGATGGAGCGCGAAGCGATCCCGTTTGCGCCGCCTGCATGACACCTGATGCACCGCGTACGGGCACTTGGCTGCCGGTGCCCGGCAGATCGTCAGCAAGCTGAACGCCTGCGGCCTTCGGCGAGAATCAAAGGCGATAAATGCCGCGACAACGCAAAGCGACTCAATAACCGCCAAGCTTCTCCAGCGCCTCGATCGCGAGTTTGCGCGTCAGGTCGCCGGCAGACAGTTCGTGTTTGATGCCCACGGCTTGCCCGGCCCACAGATTCTGGAAACCATTATCTCCCTGGGGTTCCGCCTTGGCCCGCAGCGGCATCAGAGCGCCGCCTGCGGTGGGGAATGCGGGTGCCAGCGGGCTGATCGGGCCCAGCTCGCGCATGATTCGATTGACGATGCCCCGCGCCGGGCGGCCGGTGAAGATGTTGGTCAGGGCCGTCTGGCTGTCGGTGGCTGTACGCAGGGCCTTGTGGTGCAGCGCCGTCACTTTCGCTTCCGGGCAGAACAGGTACGCTGTGCCGATCTGCACGGCCGACGCCCCGAGGATGAAGGCTGCCGCGATGCCGCGCCCGTCGGCAATGCCGCCTGCGGCAATTACCGGCACGCTGACCGCATCGGCGATCTGCGGCACCAGCGCCAGTGTCCCCACCTGGGTGTGCAGCTGATCGCTGAGAAACATCCCGCGATGACCGCCCGCTTCGGAGCCCATGGCGATTATCGCGTCGCAGCCATGCGCCTCCAGCCAGATCGCTTCCTCGACCGTAGTGGCCGAGGAGAGGATGGTCGCGCCAGCGGCTTTCACCCTTGCAACCAGCGATGCGTCCGGCAGGCCAAAGTGAAAGCTCACTACTTCAGGTTTCAACTCTTCAATCAGCTCACAGGCGGCCTGATCGAACGGGCTGCGGCTGGACAGTGGCGTCGGCGCGTCGAAATCCGCGCCCAGTTCCTGATAGTAGGGCTGCAGCAGGTTTTTCCAGTGCGTGTCGGCCTCCGGATTGGCGGCGGGGCTGGCGTGACAGAAGAAATTCAGGTTAAGCGGGGCGCGGGTGTGCTGACGGATCAGGCTGACTTCCTCGCGTATCTGCCCGGCGCTCAACATGGCGCAAGGTAGCGACGGCAGCCCCCCCGCGTTGCCGACAGCAATCGCCATGGCTGAACCGCTGGCACCGGCCATGGGCGCTTGAAGCAGCGGCAGTTCGATATTCAGGAGCTTGAGCAGGCGCGTGTCGGGCCAGGCAATCATGGGCAGTTCTCCAGTTGAAAGTCGGTTAAAAGTCGGGGCAGGGCAGCCGTTCTCTTTAGTCGGACTGGATTTTATAGACGATCAGTCTAATATCCAGCCCCATGACTGAAATCATTGCTATCCCCCGCAAGCCCGGACGTCCACCCAAAGTGGATCGCGAGCATGCCGATACCCGTGAGGCGCTTGTGCGTTGCGGGGTCGAGGTGCTCACCGAACAGAGTTTCTCCGCCACCGGCATCGATGCCATTCTCAAGCGCGTGGGTGTGCCGAAGGGTTCGTTCTATCATTATTTCGCCAGCAAGCAAGCCTTTGGCCGGGTGGTGCTGGAGAGTTACGCCCACTATTTTGCGCGACGGCTGGATCGATGGCTGCTCGATGAAACCCTGACGCCATTGGAGCGATTGGCCGGTTTCGTCCAGCATTCCAGGGCCAGCATGGCGCGGCATGATTTTAGACGCGGATGCCTGGTGGGCAATCTGGGTCAAGAGATCAGCATGCTTCCCGAGGGGTTCCGCGAGCAGCTGGAGCTGATTTTCCTGTCTTGGCAAAGCCGCCTAGCGCGATGTTTTGAACAGGCAAAGGCGGTCCAGGAGTTGCCCGCCAGCACTGATTGCGCCGAGCTGGCCGCGTACTTCTGGATCGGTTGGGAAGGCGCGGTACTGCGCGCGCGTCTGGTGCAAAGCGACACACCCCTGAACACCTTCATCACAGGATTTCTTCGCGGTCTCCCTCGCTGACACATCGCGTCAGGAGGCTGCTCACGCATTTCTAGACGATCGGTCTATATCGGAGGCAACCATGTTCAACGGCATTTTGATCGACAAAGACGACAGTGGTTATCACGCACGCCTGGGCTCGCTTGATGAAGCTGATTTGCCGGCGGGGGACGTCACGGTCAACGTCAGCTATAGCACGCTCAATTACAAGGACGCCCTGGCGATCACAGGCAAAGGTCCGGTGGTGCGCAAGTTTCCGATGGTGCCTGGGGTTGATCTGGCGGGCACCGTCGAAAACAGCAGCCACCCGGATTTCAAGGCCGGTGACGCGGTGTTGCTCAACGGCTGGGGCGTCGGCGAAGGGCATTGGGGTGGACTTGCGCAGAAGGCCCGGCTCGACGGCAGATGGCTAATCCCGCTGCCTGCGGCCTTTTGCGCGGCGCAGGCAATGGCGATTGGCACGGCAGGCTATACGGCAATGCTGGCCATCATGGCCCTGGAGAAAAACGGTCTGACGCCGGACAAAGGCGAGGTGCTGGTGACCGGCGCCAATGGTGGCGTGGGCAGCTTCTCCATCGCGTTGTTGGCAAAACTGGGGTATCGCGTGGTGGCCTCAACCGGGCGACCGCAGCAAAGCGATTACTTGAGACAACTTGGCGCCGCCGACGTCATCGACCGCGCCACGCTGTCCGAGCCGGGCCGGCCCTTGGGCAAGGAACGCTGGGCTGGCGCGATCGATTCAGTTGGCAGCCACACGCTGGCCAACGTCTGCGCCACCACCCGCTACCGGGGCACCGTCGCGGCGTGCGGGCTGGCTCAGGGCATGGAATTTCCAGGCTCCGTGGCGCCGTTCATCCTGCGCGGCGTGACGCTGGCGGGAGTCGACAGCGTGATGCGGCCTTACCAGGACCGCATTGATGCCTGGCAACGTCTGAGCGTGGATTTGAATCTGGATTTACTGGCCTTGATCAGTCGTGAGATTGGCCTGAGCGAGGCCATTGAAGTAGCCGGGCAGTTGCTCGATGGCACGGTTCGCGGCAGGGTCGTGGTGGATACTCATCGTTAGTCCGGGCCATTGCCTGCAATAGACGCCGAACCTGACGCACGCCGATTTCGGTTTCGCACAGACGCAGTGGCGTCTGGTCACCCAGCGCTGAATGACTGCTGACCATCCACCGACTCACCACGGCGTGGTCGTTAAACACGGCGGCGGCTTGCAGCGCTACATCGGCCAGACGGTCCAGGCGTTCGGACGCCACCATATCCAGAGGCTGCAAGTCCCGCTGCCGGCGTTCCAGGGTGGACATCGAGACGTTGAGCAATTGCTCGAGGCGTCGGGGCGACAGCTTGAACGCCGCTCGCGTGGCCTTGACCCATCCGGGCGGGAAGCCCGCCTGTATGTACTGCAGCCGTTGCGCTTCGGTACGCGCATTGAGTTGATTGGCGATCAGCCAGAAAGTCGGTGCGTCCAGGGTACTTGCATGTTTTGGGTCAATCTCGTCCATCAGGCTGATACTCCATTGTTGACCGGGGCCGGGTCAAAAAAGGCTAGCCGATGGCGCATCCCCCACCTGACGAAGTTGTTACCGACTGGTTCACCGCCTCAGCTGTCCAGAGGCCCCGACCTGGATTGAGGCCGCGCCTCACGCGCAAGCAGGACCTGTTTGCGCTCCACACCCCAGCGATAGCCGGACAGCGCGCCATCACTGCGTACCACTCGATGGCAGGGGATGGCGACGGCAAGCCAGTTGGCGCCGCAGGCCTGAGCCACAGCCCGGAACGATTTCGGCGCGCCGATGCGCTCGGCAATCTCGGCGTAGCTGGCGGTGCTGCCTGGAGGAATCTGCGCCAACGCCTGCCAGACCCGTTGTTGAAAGGCGGTGCCTTGCACATCCAGCGGCAAATCAAGGCCCACGCCCGGTGCCTCGATGAAACCTACCACCGTTGCTACCAACTGCTCGAACGCTGGGTCACAACCGACAAGGGTGGCGCTGTGGAATTGGTCCTGAAGCTCACGCACCAACTGTTGCGGGTCATCGCCCAGCAGAATTGCACAAACACCGCGCACACTTTGCGCCACCAGAATCGAACCCAGAGAACACTCACCCACCGCAAAGCGGATTTCGTTGCGGCTCCCGCCCTTGCGGTAATCGGTTGGCGTCATCCCCAGCAGCTTGTCGGACGTCTCATAGAAACGGCTGTTGGAGTTAAAACCTGCGTCGTACAGGGCATCGGTAATCGAGCCGGGGTCGGCCAGCTTCTGCCGCATTTTCTGTGCGCGGTGAGCGGCGGCATAGCCTTTGGGCGTCAGGCCGGTCACGCTTTTGAAGATCCGGTGGAAATGCCACGGACTCATGTTCGCCTGCCGGGCCAGATCGTGCAGGCTGGGGACGTGTTCGGCCTCGGCAATGTGCTGACAGGCCCGGGCGACCCTAGCGGCATGCTGTCCGCCGAGCCGCGCCTGTGTTGCGATGGCTCGCTGGCTGGGCCGATAACCGGCGGCTTCGGCCTGGGCCGGTGTGTCGAAGAACTCGACGTTCTGAGGTCTTGGCAGACGCGCCGTGCTGCCGGGCGGGCAATAAATACCGGTGGTGCGTACGCCGTAGACGAACTGGCCCTGGAGGGAGGCGTCACGGGCGACCACGGCTTGCCAGCGCGGATCGTTCTCGACAAGCTCGGGATGGATGACAGATCGGGTGCGTGCCATGGCTCATGACCTCTGAAGACTGATGCTGCTCAGGTTAATCGTTCGGTGCCCAGCGCAAACTCCGAGTCTTGCGATTCAATTCCCGTCGACCACTCATCCCATCAGCATCGGCGGCAACGTCCCCAGCAGCGAAACCGCTGCCAGCGCCAATGCCCCGAAGGTGCATTCCAGCAGCACGCTGACCTGCAGCGCCCGGACGTTGAGTGCCTGAGCGCGGGCGAGGGTGCGGTTAGCCGCTGCCAGCATCAGCATCGCCAGCACCAGAGCAGTCTTCACCGCCAGCACCAGACCGAATCCTGCCAGCGCAGGCTCGGGCCAGAATGCACCGCTCAACGCGCGGACATTGATCAGACCGGTCGCCACAATCGTGGCCACCAGCCCGTAGCCGATGCCGCTGAAGCGCAGAAGCATCTGCCGAAGGTCCAGCGCGGGAGGCGTTTTCAGGAGCAGTGCCAGCATCAGCAGACCACCCAGCCAGGTGCCGACGCCGGTCAGGTGGATGATCTGATTGAGCACCAACAGCTGGCCTTCAATCCCCTCGAACATCGCGCCGTGTCCGACAGGCGCCAACGTAAACAACAGCAGCGCCACTAGAGTGGTTTGCAGCACCGCCGGAACTTGACGCTTGCCGAGGGCACCCGGCAACACCAGCACGGAGAGAAGCAGATGGAAGATCCAGACATGGCCGAAAAACGTGCTGCCGAGGACCAGCCCCAGGGTGTCGGGATCGAATGCCTCGCGCCAATCTCCGGCCATGCTTGCCGCCGTCAACATCAGCCATGCCACAGCGCTGACCGCTGCAACCACAGCGAGGGTCAGATTGATGCGTTCAAGCCGCAGGGCCAGGAGGCCGTTCTGAATGCCCGCACGCTGCGTCTTGAACAGCATCCCGAACATGCAGATCCCGAACAGCAACAGCACGGCGCCGAAATGCACGAAGCGGCACAGGATAAGTGCTTCGTGCATGGCGTTACGGCGTCACCTTGAAGTGGTACACGCCTTCGCTTTTGTGAGTATCGACCGAGACCGCGTGCCATTCGACCTTGTAGTTGCCAGGCGCCAGGGCCACGGCAGGGGTGACGATGAGGATTTTCTTGTCGGCAGGGTCGGTGGCGATGCTCTGCGCGGCGACGATCTCAGTGCTGTCGCCCGGGCCGTCGAGGCGAATGCTGACCTTGGTGAATTTTTCCTCGACGCCTTCCGAGAAGTTCAGGCGCAGCTCTTTGGGCGAGGTTACTTCGCTGTCGGCGGCCGGCAACTGGCTCTCCAGGTGAGCATGGGCAAGGGCCAGGGTTGCGGTCGTCAAACACGCCAGAACGGCGAAGGAGGTCAGGGCAATCTTGAAGCGTTGGGCAGACATCGGGGCACCTTATTATCTTTGCAGCAGTCAGCTGTGCAGCGGATTGAACGGCAGGGCAATCGCAACAATGGTTCGGAACGATTCGCGCGTTACTAGACCAGAAAGTGCCTGACGATTCCAGACAATAAATCCCTGGGTCTTCATGGCCAGGCCAGCGCATTGGGGGATCGCAGGCCGGCGGATACAGCCGCTTTGCCGCACTGTTGCCAGGGCGTGGGCCAGGCGCTGGTAATGCTCCCGCGCTATGCGACCGCCCTTGAACATGGTTGATTAATCGCCCGCGCTGTGCTGTAGAGTTGTGCTTTTAAGCGTCGTAAAGGGCCATGCCAGAGCCTTTGCCGTCACCGGAGCGCCTAACGAACGTGTCAGATCATCCTGCCGATTTCATTCCCGATCTACCCCATTCTACGGCGATAGAAGCAGCCATTGGCGACAGCGCTGCCCAGGTCATGCCCGATGTTGCGGCACCGTTGACGCTGTATCTGGCACGCCTGGCGCCTTCCAGCCGCCTGACCATCAAATACGTGCTGCAGGACGCCGCCGATCGGCTGGGGTTCGTCGACGTGGACCTGCACGACATCCCCTGGCATCAGTTGCAGCCCGGCCATGTGACAGCGCTGGTGTCGACGCTTCGTGATGATAATTACGCGCCCAATACCTCGTCGCTCTACGTGAACGCGATTCGCGGGGTGATGAACGAAGCCTGGCGTCAGGAACTGATCAGCCATGAGCACCTGTTGAAGATTCGCTCGATCAAGGCCATTGGCGGTACGCGGCTGGGTCGGGGCAGGAACATCCGGCGTACGCTGATCAAGGAGTTGATGGAGGTCTGTGCCGCCGATCCCAGGCCCCAGGGCAAGCGCGATGCGGCGCTGATCGCGATTTTGTACGGCTCGGGCATGCGCAAGTCTGAATCGGTGAATCTGGACCTCGCGCAGCTGGATTTCGCCGAACGCAGCTTGCGTGTCACCGGCAAAGGCAATCGCCAGTTGATCAAATACGCGCCGGTGTGGGCGTTCGATGCGCTCAATGACTGGCTGACATTACGTCGCGCCAGCTTGCCGGAGGGCGTGCCGGACGATGTGTTTCTGTTCAATCGCATCCGCCGCGGCAGCCACATCACTCGCGAGCGCATCACCAAGCACGCGATTTACTTCATCGCCAAGCAGCGCGGTCGGCAGGTGGGTGTCGAGATCATGCCCCACGACTTTCGCCGCTCGTTCATCACCCGGGTCATCGAGGAACATGACCTGGCCATCGCCCAGAAACTGGCGCACCACACCAACATCTCCACGACGGTGGGGTACGACATGCGCGATGACAACGAGCGGCGTCGGGTGGTGGACCGGTTTGATTTGTGATCGTCCGTTCGCCCAGGCACCGTGCTGTCAATTGGCAAAACCGGGCCGGTGTGAGGCAGCTTGCTCGCGATCAGGCTAGTACATTCACCGCAAATTCTGAGTAAAAAAATCAAATCGCGAGCACGTTCCCTGCCACAGTTTCGCAGGTGCTTGCAGGCTGTGTTTGAGATTGAACCACCGTTGGGCTTGCACTATGTTGGCCGCTTCCCCCCCTGTGGGTTCTGCGCCAACCTGGCGATTCATCTTCAAAGAGGCTCTGGCATGCGCTTTTCCCCGCTGGTCGAACGAATTTCCGGAAAAGGCGTTGCGGCTTGGGACATTCATTACGCTGCCACCCTGGCACAGCGCACAGACCAGGATGTGATCATTCTCAGCGTCGGCGACCCAGACTTCGCCACGCCTGAGTTCATCACCGAGGCAGCAGTGACTGCCCTGCGCGCAGGCGACACCCATTACACCGACATCGCTGGCCGTCCGGACCTGCGTGGCGCCATTGCCCAGCGTTATGCCGCCCGGCTGGGTCGACCGCTGCAGGCGCAAAATGTCATTACCGTGGCGGGCGCGCAGAATGCTTTGTTCGTCGCCTCGTTGTGCCTGTTGCAGACTGGCGACGAAGTCATTGCGCTGGATCCGATGTACGTGACGTACGAGGCGACACTCAAAGCCTGCGGCGCAACGCTGGTCAGGGTCGAGTGCGATGCCGACAGCGGCTTTCGCCTGAACGCCGATAGACTCAAAGCCGCGATCACCGCGCGTACCCGCGCGATCTTCCTCTCCAACCCGAACAACCCCACAGGCGTAGTCCTGGACCTCGAAGAACTGCAAGCGATCGCCGATCTGGCCATCGCCCATGATGTGTGGGTGGTCGTCGATGAGGTGTACGAAAGCCTGTGCTACGAGCGCGAGCACCAGAGCCTGGCGAGCCTGCCGGGCATGGAAAATCGCTGCGTGGTGATCGGCAGTCTCTCCAAGTCCCACGCCATGACCGGATGGCGGATTGGCTGGATGGTCGCCGAGCCGACGTTGGTCGCCCATGCCGAAACCTTGTTGCTGAGCATGCTCTACGGGCTGCCCGGTTTTGTCATGCAAGCTGCGCTGGCGGCGGTAGTTGCCCACGATGAGGTCACGGCGGGTATGCGCGAGCTCTATCAGCGCCGACGGGACCTGGTGGTGAGTGCGCTGCGCGATTGCCCGGGCATTTCGGTGCTTAAACCCGATGCCGGGATGTTCGTACTACTGGACGTACGCGGGACAGGATTGAGTTCGCTGGATTTTGCCTGGCGCCTGTACCGCGAAGCGAAAGTCTCGGTGCTCGACGCTGCGGCCTTTGGCGAACCGGCCCAGGGTTTTGTGCGCTTGTCCTTTACCGTCGCAGACGCACAGCTGGCGAAGGCTTGCGAGCGGATCAAAGGGTTTGTGCAAACTCTGGCGACAGAGCCGAACACTCAGTAAACGGGCCCTTAAAGTGCTGTTTCATCATTAATATGTTGGAAATTGACTTCGGCATAATTTGCTCACTTAAGCGAACATGAAACTTAATTCATAAAAAAAGCCACCGCACAAAAAGTGGGGTGGCTAAAAAGTCTTACCAAAGGAATGATGAAGTGGAGCAAGTGTCTGTGCCTGAAGCTGCGGATTCTTCAGGCAATGGATACGTGTTCTCTCATCGCCGAACACAGTAACACTGTGTTCTCAAATCCCACTATTACGATAATCGATAGTGACTATCACGACTCATTAATCATCGGTTGGCGACGAAAGTGCTAAAAGTTTTTCGGCAAGGGGAGCACACCCTGCAACTGACGCGCTTGCGGCGCGTGCTGGACAATAACGAAACGGGCGCTGAGCCTGTAAATTCACCGTGAGTTTCAATGACGGTATCGATGTATTTAGCCCATCTGCCATAGCGCTTACTCCACCGTTCGTTCATCGCCTGAATCAGGGGAAACCCCTGTGCTTCAGGTGCCCGGAACGTTGGGCCTTTATTGAAACAGGGGATAACAATGACGTTTGTGAAATGGAACCTCGTCACGCTGGCGGTCTCGCTGGGTGTAAGTCAACTGGCCGCGGCAGGGGTTGTCAGTGATCAATCCGAAACCAAGGGCTTTGTCGAGGACAGCAGCCTGACCGTTCACCTGAAGAACTATTATTTCAACCGCGATGGCAAGAACGGCGGTGGCGACCGCAAGGACTGGACCCAGGGCGTGCTGGGTAATTTCAGCTCCGGTTTCACGCAGGGCACGGTAGGTTTTGGCGTTGACGCCTATGGTTATTGGGGTCTCAAACTCGATGGCGGTGGCGGCACCGCAGGCACCGGCAACCTGCCAGTCGATCGCCACGGCGATCCGGAAGACGAGTACGGCACCGCAGGCGGTGCTATCAAAATGCGCATCTCCAAGACCGAATTACGCTACGGCAATCTGCAGCCGACGGCCCCGGTATTTGCCGCAGGTGGGTCGCGCCTGTTCCCGCAAACGGCCACCGGTTTTAATCTGCTAAGCAGTGAAATCGCCGGTCTGGAACTCGATGGCGGTCACTTCACCGGGGGCAATGGCCCGGTTACCACGAACAGTGATCACGATATCTTCGCCTCGTACGCCAACGTGACGGCGTCGAGTATCGATTACGCGGGCGGCAAGTATGCAGTGTCCGATAACTTGTCCCTGAGTCTGTACGGGTCCAACCTCAAAGATGTGTGGGATCAGTACTACGCCAACGTCAATTACACACAGCCGATCACCGATCAACAGTCGGTGAATTTCGATTTCAATATCTACCGCACTAACGACGCAGGTTCGGCCAAGGCGGGCGACATCAGCAACACCACTTGGTCGCTGGCAGCCGCTTATTCATTCCTGTCGGCACACACCGTGACTCTGGCCTATCAGAAAGTTCATGGCGATACCCCGTTCGATTATGTGGCCTTTGGTACTAACGGCCCGGGCGATACCGGCGACTCGATCTTTCTGGCGAACTCGGTTCAATATTCTGACTTCAACGGCCCGGGCGAAAAATCTTGGCAAGCGCGTTATGACTTGAACATGGCAAGTTATGGCGTGCCGGGTTTGAGCTTCATGGCGCGCTATATCACCGGTGATGATATCGATGGTAGCCACTTGCCTTCAAATAGCACTTACGGCGGTTATGGCTACGGTGAAGACGGCAAGCATCATGAAACCAACGTCGAAGCCAAATACGTGGTTCAGACCGGCTCGCTCAAGGACCTGTCCTTGCGCATGCGTCAGGCATGGCACCGTGGCAACGCTGACCAGGCCGAAGGCGACATCAACGAGTTTCGCTTGATCGCGGATTACCCGATCAACATCTTCTGATCGGCAGGCTTGAATCAAAAGGCCGGGCGCGCGGTACGGGCGCCTGGCTTTTTTTGCGGGCCGCGGACCGAAGCCTGATTCCGCGGACATCCCCCCCTACCAACTCACCCGCACCCCCAGATTGGCGATCACGCCATTCAAGTCGTTGTCATCCACGTCGCTGCTGTAGTCGGCGCTGGCGTACAGGCTGACGCCATTTCCCACCTTCGCGATAAAGCCTACGCCCAGATCTGCAGTGGTGGACTGATGATCGCTTTCAATGCGCGTGACGTGGTCGAACGTGACGCTGTCGTTGCCGCCGAAGGTGCGCCACAGGTTGGTCCGCACATAAGGCTCGATGGGCACGCCCTGCACGACGTAGCTTCCTTTGAGTCGGGCGCCGACCCTGCCGGTGTTGTAGCCGTCAGAATCAAAGGAGACATCGGCAATGCCGTCGTTTTGCGTGTCCAGATCGATGCGTTGGTGAATGAACTGCAGCTGCGGCTCGATCACCCAATGGGGCGACAGCGTGATCGGGTAACCGGCTTCCAGCGACAGGCTCAGTGCCTGACCCTTGGTGTCGATGCGCACACCCCGATTGGAGCGGGTGTGGCCGTCGAGCCGGGTGCCCATCAGCACCGCATCGACGTAGCCTGCCGAGGACCCGATCATGGTCCAGTAAGCGCCCACCGAATCGCCCTCGAGTTTGACCTTGCCGGTTTTGCTTTGCGCAAACCCGTCGGCAAAGCCCTCGACGTGGCCGTCCAGCCGGCTGTGCGCAACAAACAACCCCAGGCGCTGATTGCTGCCACCGGATGTGCGCGCGGCGTACAGGTCATGCCCGATCTGGTAGCCCTTGATCGAGGCGTCCAGTCTCGGGTCAACCGTGCCGGACCAGGTTTGCTTGAAGTCATTGCTCAAAATCCGTCCCCATCCCGCAGGTACAGCCCCGTCCTCGTCCAGCAGGCTCTGGTCGCCCTGGCGGTCGTGAAAGGTGCCAAGCGTTGTACGCAGCAAGATCGCCACCGCAGGCGGGACCACTGAATAATCGGGCACCTCCTGGCGATATAAAGGCACCGGCGCCGCGCCCTGGACTTGAGCGGGCAGGGCCGGGGTACCGATGGCCGCCACAGGCGCCACCGCAGCAGGTACTGCCGGTGGGGGCGTCGTAGGTTGCTGCGGTGTAGCCGGTGGTGGCGTCGTAGGTTGCTGCGGTGTAGCCGGTGGTGGCGTCGGCGTAACGGGCGGCGTGACCGGGGGCTCGGGAGCATCGGGCGGTGTCACGGGTGGCTCGGTCATCGGCGGGGCAGCAGGAGGGACGACAGGGGGAGAATCCGGCGGGACAGCGGGCGGCGTAACCGGCGGCGCAGCGGCGGGCGGTGGCAACGACAGCACTGCCGAGCGCAGGTACCAGTTATTTTCAGTGCCTGCCTGCACGCCGCCCTTGAACAGGTAGTACTGATAAGCGCCGGCAGACAGCGAGCCGTTGAGTGAAAACGCGGTGTTTTCACTGATCGCGCCGTCACTGGCCTGGACTACCTGGATGCCGTTCTGGGGCGTGAAGGCGCCTTGTCCGCCCAGGTTACTGACGTCGATCTGCGTCCTGCCGCTCAATGTTCCGCCTGAAACCACCAGCCTGTCGCTGGGTGACTGGTCACCGGCCAACACTGATTGCAGCAACAGCCGCCCGTTGTTGCCCACGTAATTGCCGCGCACCGTCAGGCTGTCGGTGGCGCTGCTACTGCCTGTGGTCATGTCCAGCGTGCCAGCGTTATTGAGGGTCGCCAATTGCGCGCTGGTGAAGGGACTGATGGCGCCTGTACTTGAACGCACCACGCTGCTGCCATCGACATTGAACACGCCAGTGCCCGTCACGCCGTCGCCGAGCACAAAATTACCGGCCAGATCCAGCTGCGAGCCGTTGTTGAGATTGACGGTTTCCCAGTTGGCATAGCGGCCGGGGACAGCCGTACTGACAGCATCAAAGGTCAGTGCATCGATCCCGAGGCCACCATCGAGCAGGGGATTGGATGCCAGATTGGCCTCCGTCAGGTTGGCCAGCGTTGCGCGATCATTGCCGTCGGCCATCAATACGCTGCCGCGCATCAAGCCGCCGTCACGCCAGAGGAACAGGTCATCGCCGAAACTGGCCCGCACGCCGCCGCGCACCTCGCCACCGCTGAAGGTAATGCTGTCATTACCGCCGCTGACACTGATGGCGCCGCCGATCAGCCCGCCAGACACAATGATGGTGTCTTTGCCGAAACCTGCGACCAGGTTATTGACGATGGTGCCGCCGGACAGGTCGAACAGGTTGTCATCGAGCTTCATGTCCACCCGGCCGATAGTGCCACCGGTCATGCGCGCTGAATCGCCGTCTTCGAAGGCGTTGGTGATGGTGCCGCCGGTCATCAGGAAGGTGTCGAACCCGTCGCCCTGGGTCAGCGAGCGCAGGGTGCCGCCGCTCATGAAGAAGTCGTCCGGGTCGAAGCTCTGATTGACGTCGCCGGTGATCGCCCCTTGGGTGATAAGGAATTGGTCGGTCCCGGCGCCTTGATTGAAGTCGCCCATGATGCTGCCGGAATTCATGTCGATGCGATCGTTGCCCGATCCGAACGTGACGCTGCCGACAATCGAGCCGCTGCCGCCTGCGGGGAAGATCAGGACGTTGTTGCCACCGGGGTTGGTCAGCGGGCCGCTGCTGCCGCTGTCGCAGATTTGCGTGTCGCCGCCCAGAGTCGATACCAGGTTGCAGGCACTGTGAGAGGTGTCAGGCATTGTGATGCACAGACAGAACAGCAGCCAGCAGGCGCCGCGCTGGCCTTTGTGGCGAATGACGATTTGCATGTCCGCTCTCCCTGAGCCTGGTCAGAGGGAGCGAAGAACATCCAAAACTTGCCCGATGGCCGTCCTGCGGTACTGAGTCAGTTCAGTACGATCATTGTTCAGTGAAGGACGGGGCATGCAAAGCGTCAACGTGACAGACGACCGTTGGTCGATTCCACTCGCCTGTCCTTGATCTACATATGGACTTCAACTGCCAGCGGCAAGTGGTCGGAGAGGTGCGTCCAGGGGCGTGTGCCCAGGATACGCGGCGAATGGCTGGTCGCGTTGCGCAGGTAAATGCGGTCCAGCCTCAGCATCGGAAAGCGCGCAGGGTAGGTTTTCGCCAGACGCCCGTGATTGCGCTCGAACACCTCATGCAGGTAGTCGCAGCGGCCCAGGCGCTTATTGCCTTGCAGCTGCCAGTCGTTGAAATCACCGGCAATGATCACCGGAGCCTCCTCGGGCAGAGACTCGAGCAGTTGGCAGAGCAGGTCCAGCTGAAGCTGGCGATGACTCTCCAGCAAACTCAGGTGAACGCAAATGGCGTGCACTTCATCGTGCCCCGGCACCTGGAGCACGCAATGCAGCAGGCCGCGACGTTCGGGGCCGGTAATCGATACGTCGAGATTGCGATGACGAATGATCGGGTATTTGGAGAGCAGCGCGTTGCCGTGATGACCGTCGGGATACACCGCGTTTTGCCCGTAGGCGAAATCGCTCCACATGCTGTCGGCTAGAAATTCGTACTGCGACATGGTGGGCCAGTCCTGATAACGCGTCGCGTGGCGGTCGTGACCGCCCAGGACTTCTTGCAAAAACACCAGATCGGCACTGGTGCTGCGAACCGCTTCGCGCAGCTCAGGCAGGATGAAGCGGCGATTGAGTGCGGTGAAGCCCTTGTGTGTGTTGACCGTCAGCACGCGCAGGCGATGTACATCAGGGGCGTGGGTGATGTCAGGCGGGGCAGCGCTCAAGCCAGCGGGGTCGGATGTCACACGGACGCTCCTGTTTAGCAGATGGGTGTAGCTGGGACTGGCGACCTCGACGGGGGTTCAGCGTTTCGGTTCGGCGGTCGTGCTGGCTGCCGGCTCACACCCGCGTGTCGAGGCTCGCCCGTCGCGACAACACCACCGTCAATGCCAGGGCCGCAACCGACAGCAGCGCCGCAAAGAAGAAAATCCATCCATATCCCAAGCCCAGGGCGATGGCGCCCATCATCGGCCCGGCGATGGCCAATGCCAGATCGAAGAACACCGCATATGCGCTCAAACCCGCGCCGCGACTGCTGTTGGGCACCTGCTTGATGGCTTCGACGCCGATGGCCGGGTACACCAACGACAGGCCGAAGCCGGCGAAGGCTGCGCCCAGCAAGGCGAACTCGGTACTGGGCGAGACCCACAGCAATACCAGACCGACGGTTTCTACCGCCATACAGGTGATCGCCGAACGGTAGCCGCCAAAACGGTTGATCGCGTTGATGAACAGCAGCCGCGCCAGGATGAAACAGATGCCGAATACGGTCAGGCACCACGCGGCGCCTTCCCAGCCACGGCTGATGTAAAACATCGTGATGAAGGTGGTCAGGGTGCCGTAGCCGATGGAGGCCAGGGTCAGGCTGATGCCGAACGGAGCGACGCGGCCAAACACTGACCAGAACGGCATGCGCTCGCCGCGGATCACCGGCACCGAGGGCTTGTTGCGGATCAACAGCAACGCGCCGCAGGCCATGATCGTCAACGCAAAACCCAGGGTGATGTAACCCAGACTGCCGACCATCACCACGCCCAGCGGCGCACCGATGGCAATGGCGCCGTAGGAGGCGATGCCATTCCAGGAAATCGACCGCGCGGTGTGCTCAGGGCCGACCTGGCCGATGCACCAACTGATGGTGCCGACGCCGATCAGGCCTTGGGAGGCCCCGAGAAACAGCCGGGAAATGATCAGGATCGTCAGGCTGGCCTGGGCCATGTCTTCAAGCGCGATGGCGAGCACGGTCATGACGCCACTCAGGGCAATCCCTGCCAGTCCATAGACAATCGCGCGTTTGGTGCCGATGTTGTCGCAAATGCGCCCGGCTACCGGGCGGCTGAGCAACGTGGCCAAGTATTGCGCGCCGATGGTCACACCGGCGATGACCGCGCTGAAACCGAGCTGGTCGTGCACGTAACCAGGGATCACGGCAATCGGCAGGCCGATGCACAGAAACGCGATGAACGTATAAAACACGATGGAAACGATTTGCAGGGTAATCGCGGTCGAGCTGGGTTTTGATACGGGTGTTTGCGGGGGCAGGGCGGCAGACATGGGGCTCTTCGCTGGCAGGCGGTGGGAGTGGCCTCATCATGGCGTGTGAACAGGATAAAAGAAAGCAGCCTAACGATAATGGCCAGCCGAGCTTTGGAAACTTTATCGGGTCAGGCCTGAAGACCAGGGCAAAGCTTTGGCCCATAAAAAAGCCCCGCTGGTCAGGCAGGGCTCCGGGGGCTAGCGATGAATCAGAACACCACGCCTTGACTGCGCAGGTAGTCGTCATAAGTGCCGCTGAAGTCGATCACGCCGCTTGGGCTCAACTCGATGATGCGAGTGGCCAGGGACGAAACGAACTCACGGTCATGACTGACGAAAATCAGTGTGCCGGGGTAGTTTTCCAGCGCCAGGTTCAGCGCTTCGATGGATTCCATGTCCAAGTGGTTGGTCGGTTCGTCCATGATCAGCACGTTGGGCTTTTGCAGGATCAGCTTGCCGAACAGCATGCGACCTTGCTCACCACCGGAAATCACTTTGACCGACTTGAGAATGTCGTCGTTGGAGAACAGCATGCGGCCCAGAGTGCCGCGAACCACTTGCTCGCCGCCTTGGGTCCAGCGACCCATCCAGTCGAACAGGTTGGATTCATCTTCGAAATCCGAGGCGTGGTCCTGAGCGTAGTAGCCCAGTTCAGCCGCGTCGGTCCACTTGACCGTACCGGCGTCCGGCGTCAGCTCGTTGACCAATGTGCGCAGCAGGGTGGTTTTGCCGATACCGTTCGGGCCGATGATTGCCACACGTTCGCCGGCTTCGACCTGAAAGCTGAAGTCCTTGAACAGGGTCTTGCCGTCGAAGCCTTTGGCCATGCGATCGACGATGACCGCCTGACGGTGCAGCTTTTTGGTCTGCTCGAAACGAATGAATGGGCTGACACGGCTCGATGGCTTGACCTCGGCCAGCTGGATCTTGTCGATCGCCTTGGCTCGGGACGTGGCCTGCTTGGCTTTCGAGGCGTTGGCCGAGAAGCGGCTGACGAAGGATTGCAGCTCGGAGATCTGCGCTTTTTTCTTGGCGTTGTCCGACAGCAATTGCTCGCGGGACTGGGTC